>VFQN01000935.1_pt1 | contig 51874 bp, 56 predicted proteins | sample 3512371 | NCBI WGS metagenome assembly VFQN01 (sample SAMN10412370, study PRJNA504923) | tailings metagenome | isolation source: Replicate 2 from Balatoc abandoned mine | place: Philippines: Itogon, Benguet | collected 2017-08-28
CACGTCGTGCGCCGCTGCAATCCTTCAACCATGTCGAAGTGATCGCCGAACACGGCCTTGCCGGTGACCACAAGGCGAGCCGCGCGGGCGGCAAGCGTCAGGTCACGCTGATCCAGCGTGAACATCTCGAGGTCGTCGCGAAGCTGCTCGGGCGTGAGGCTGTCGATCCGGCGCTGCTGCGGCGCAATCTGGTGGTGTCGGGCATCAACCTGCTTGCGCTGCGTGATGAGCGGTTTCGCATCGGCGGCGTGCTGTTCGAGGGCACGGGGTTGTGCGAGCCCTGCTCGAGGATGGAGGAGGTGCTGGGCGTTGGGGGTTACAACGCGATGCGCGGGCATGGCGGGATCATTGCCCGGGTGCTGGAGGGTGGGGTGATTGCGCTGGGGGATGGGGTGGCGTACGAGAAGAATACTGCTTGAGCGGGGGCAATTAATCTGAGTGGTGGTTGCCCCTCACCCCAACCCTCTCCCCGCTAGCTAGCGGGGAGAGGGAGTTTTTTAAAGCGTGCGGCATTACTTGATGTCGAGGATTTTCATCGCCTTGGCCAGCGTGTTCACCGAATCCTGGTGTTTGCCGGCCTTGTGCAGGGTTTCGCCTTCGGCGCGGTATTTCTTCACTTCGGCCATCTGGTCGGCGCTGAGTTTCGGGTTCTTCGCCATCGCGGCGTCGATTTTTTTCATGTCGGCCGGGCAGTGAAAGGCGAGGGCGCTGCCGCTGGCGAGCAGGAAGGCGGCGGCAAAGACGGATGCCATCAGGGTTTTCATTGCGGATCTCCTTGAGGTTGGGTCGGATGATCGTTCGTATTGCAGCCCCAGTGTGGCATGAATCCCGGCTGCCGGTTGCGGGTAGAATTTCCGCACCATGAACGATATTCCGCAAACAGCCCTCGCCCCCGGCGTATTCCGGCTGTCGCCCGATGCCATCCGCACCGGGCTGCAGCGCCCGCCGCCGCCGCCCGAGGAACACGACCTGCACATGATTTCGCTGAAGGAGGGCACCAGGGTCGTCGACGCCGCGGTGCTGGTGCCGCTGGTGAACCGGCCGCAGGGGGTGCAGTTGCTGCTGACCCAGCGCACGGCGCATCTGCGCGACCACGGCGGGCAGGTGAGTTTTCCCGGCGGGCGGGTCGAGCCGGAGGATCCGGACCGCGAGGCGACGGCGTTGCGCGAGATGGAAGAGGAGGTCGGCATCGCGGCCGGCCGGGTGCAACTGCTCGGGCGCCTGCCCGGTTACGAGATCCCCTCGGGTTTCCGCATCACGCCGGTGGTCGGCTGGCTCGAGCCGCCCTTCGAGGTCGTGCCCGATGCCTTCGAGGTGGCCGACGTGTTTGAAGCGCCGCTCACGCATTTCCTCGATCCCGCGAACTACCAGCGCCGCGAGTACCGTTTCCGCGGCCGCCACCGCCATTACCTCGCGATACCCTGGGCCGGGCGTTACATCTGGGGCGCGACGGCGGGCATGCTCTACAGCCTGTGCCGGATGCTCAATGACCGCTAGCGCTGCAGGAAGGGCTGCGTGAGCGCGCCGCGCATGCCATCGACGCCGGCGGTGCTGGCGCTGCGCGCGGCGGGTGTCGCCTTCTCGCCGCATTTCTACGATTACGAGGAACGCGGCGGCACCGCAGTGTCGGCGCGTGAACTGGGCGTCGATGAACACGCGGTGATCAAGACGCTGGTGATGCAGGATGAAAACGCCAAACCCTGCATCGTGCTGATGCACGGCGACCGCGAGGTGTCGACCAAGGCGCTGGCGCGCATCCTCGGCGTCAAACGCATCGAGCCCTGCAAGCCGGAAGTGGCCGAGCGCCACACCGGCTACCGCGTCGGCGGCACCTCGCCCTTCGGCACGCGCCGCAAGATGCCGGTGTATGTCGAAAGCACGGTGCTTGAATTGCCCGGCATCTACATCAACGGCGGCAGCCGCGGTTTCCTGGTGGGTATTGCGCCGCGGGTGGTGGTGGAGCTGTTGCAGGCGGCGCCGGTGGCGGCGGCTGTGCCGGTGCAGGTTTAAAGGGCCTGACACAATGAAATTCCCCTCTGCCAGCAAGGCCAGCACATTACGGGGTCGTAGCCCGGATGGAATGAAATGGAATCCGGGGAAGTTGTCGCCAAGGGCTGCCGTGGCCCCGGACTCCGGCCTGCGGCCTTCCTCCGGGCTACGGGGATGGCGCACAAAGAGTCATGGTGTCGGGCGTTCTGAATGATGAATGCGCCCGCGAGGACCGGACCCGCAACCGGGCTGATCATGACCGGCGGCGGCGCGCGCGCGGCCTACCAGGTCGGCGTGCTGCGGGCGCTGGAGGACATGCTGCCGAAGGACACGCCCAATCCCTTCCCGATCATCTGCGGTACCTCGGCCGGCGCGATCAATGCCGCGGTGCTGGCGACCGATGCCCACAACTTCAGCCGCGGCGTGCGGCGGCTGACGGCGGTGTGGAAAAATTTCCATGTTAACCAGGTCTACCGCGCCGATGTCGCCGGTGCGCTGGGCAACAGTGCGCGCTGGCTGCTGTCCAACCTGTCCGGCGGGCGGCTGACCCGCGGCGCGATTTCGCTGCTCGATAATTCGCCGCTGGCGGAACTGCTGGACCGCCATGTCGATTTCCCGGCGATCGGCCGCAACGTCGAGGCCGGGCACCTCGATGCCTTCGCGGTGACCTGTTCCGGTTACACCAGCGGCCAGTCGGTGACTTTTTATCAGGGGCACGCCAGCCTCGCCGGCTGGGAACGCGCGCGCCGTATCGGCGTGGCGATGCCGATCAACCTGCCGCACCTGATGGCCTCCAGCGCGCTGCCCTTCATTTTTCCGCCGGTGCGCATCAACCGCGAATATTTCGGCGACGGCTCGATGCGCCAGATCGCGCCGGTGAGCCCGGCCCTGCACCTGGGCGCCGACCGCCTGCTGGTGATCGGCGTCGGCCGCCAGGCCAAGCAGTCGGCGGTGCGCGTGCCTTCCGAGGGTTATCCGCCGCTGGCGCAGATCGCCGGCCATGCGCTCGACAGCATATTCCTCGATTCGCTGGAGGCCGATCTCGAGCGCCTGCAGCGCATCAACCGCACGCTGGCGATCATTCCGCCGGAGACGCTGGCGCAGAACGGCTACCCGCTGCGCGCGGTGGATTTCCGCGTGATCACGCCCAGCGTGCCGCTGAGCCAGATCGCCGCGCAGCATGCCCATGAGCTGCCGCGGGTGATCCGCGGCCTGCTGCAGACCGTCGGCGCGATGAAACGCACCGGCTCCAACCTGGTGTCCTACCTGCTGTTCGAGCGCGGTTTCTGCCGTGCGCTGCTGAAGCTCGGCTACAGCGACACGATGGCGCAGAAGGACGACCTGCTGGATTTCCTCGGTTGCGGTAAACGCTGATGGCGCACAAGCCCTGGTCCGAGGCCTGCGAACGCAATCGCGGGCCGATACTCGAGGTGCTGCGCGGCGCCTTCGCCGGGGCGACGCGGGTGCTGGAGATCGGTTCGGGCACCGGCCAGCATGCGGTGTTTTTCGCCGCGGCGCTGCCGCATCTCGAATGGCAGCCCAGTGACCGCGCGGAGCATCTGCCGGGCATCGCCGCCTGGCGCGACGAGGCTGCGTTGCCCAATCTGCTGCCGCCGCTGGCACTCGACGTCGACGACGCGGACTGGCCATCTCAGTACTTCGATGCGCTGTTCAGCGCCAACACGCTGCACATCATGGGCTGGTCTTCGGTGGAGCATTTTTTCCGCGGCGCGGGGCGGGTGCTGCGGCCGGGCGGGGTGCTTGCGGTGTACGGGCCCTTTCGTTACGGCGGGCACCACACCGCGCCCTCGAACGCGCAGTTCGACGCGTTTCTGCGCGCGCGCGACCCGCAGGCCGGCATCCGCGATTTCGAGGCGGTGAAGGAATTGGCCGCGGCGCAGGGTTTTTCGTTTGTCGCTGATCATGCGATGCCGGCCAACAACCGCACGCTGCTGTGGCGGCGCGCCGCCGGCGGTTGCCAGTCGCCGGCACAGCCGGTATAACAGGCAGCGAGTGCCGGTGCTGTCTGCCGGCACCATCCCTTGTTCAATACAGTGCCGTCCGTGCACCGGCGGCTGGGAAACGACATGAGCCGCGCATTCGTGAAGGAAAGCGACGATGACTTCGCCGCCGGCGAACTGCCGGAGCGGCCGGTGCCCGCGCATGCCAATTACGTCACGCCGCAGGGCCTCGAGCAGCTGCGCGCGCGGGTGCGTGAACTCGCGGAGCAGCACGAACAGCTGAAGGCGGTGGCCGCGGATGACTCGGAGGCCAAGCGCAAGCTGCGCGAGGTCGAGCGCGACCAGCGTTATTTCGTCGCGCAGCTGGAGCGCGCGGAACCCGTCGATCCGGCACAACATCCGCGTGGTGAAGTGCGCTTCGGCGCGACGGTGAAGGTCGAGGACGCCGGTGGCCGCGTTGAAACCTTCAGCATAGTCGGCGATGACGAGGCCGACGTTGCCGCCGGCCGCATCAGCTGGGCGTCGCCGCTGGCGCGTTCGCTGCTCGGCGCGCGGGTCGGCGACACCGTCAAATGGCGGCGCCCGGCCGGCGAGACCGAGCTTGAGATCGTGGCGATTGATTACCCGCAGTGATGTTCATGCGCGAGTATTTTATAAGTATTTGATTATAAATAACTTTTTATGAAATTCCTCGCACTGGCACTGGCATTGCTGCTGGAACAGGCCTGGCCCCTGCGCCGCGGCAATCCCTTCTACACGGCCTTTGAGCGATATGCCGACCTGCTCGAGCAGCGCTTCAACGGCCTGCAGGCGAGCCATGGCGCGATCGCGTGGATGGTGGCGGTGCTGCCGCTCGCGCTGCTGACGGTGATCATCTACGCCTTGCTGCGCGAGGCGAGCGTGCTGCTGGCGCTGGCCTGGAGCATCGCGGTGCTCTACATCGCGATGGGCTTCCGCCGCTTCAGCCACTGCTTCACCGAAATCGCCCAGGCCCTGCGCGAGCAGGACATCGCCACCGCGCGCGACGTGCTCGGGCGCTGGCGCGGCGTGCCCGCCGACGAACTCAATGCCGCCGAGATTTCGCGGGTGGCGATCGAGCTCGGCCTGCTGCAGGCGCACCGTTATGTGCTGGGTCCGATTTTCTGGTTCGTGATGCTGGGTCCGGTGGGGCCCGTGGTTTATCGCGCCGCGGATCTGCTGGCCGAATGCTGGGGCCGCCAGGTGGATCCGGAAAAACGCGCCTTCGCGTTTTTTGCCGAGCGCGCCTTCTTCTGGATCGACTGGCTGCCGGCGCGGATCACCGCGGCCAGTTTTGCGATCGCCGGCAACTTCGAGGATGCCGCCTACTGCTGGCGCACCCAGGCCGCGAGCTGGGCGCGCGGCGCCGAGGGCGTGGTGCTGGCGAGCGGCGCCGGCGCGCTGGGCATCCGGCTCGGCGGCGTGCTGCGCGAGGAGGGCATGCTCAACCAGCGACCCGAGCTGGGCATCGGCGAGGAGGTCGTGGTCGAGGACCTGCGCGGCGCGGTGGGCCTGATCTGGCGCGCGCTGGTGATCTGGCTGTTCCTGCTGCTGATCGTGTCGATGGCGCGCGCGCTGGGCTGAGCGCGTTTCACCGGCGCTTCAGTTTCCTGGATTCCGGCTTGCGCCGGAATGACGAAATGGAGGATCTATTCGAATAAACCGTCATTCCGGACACGCGAAGCGTGAGCCGGAATCCAGGCGCAGTGAGGGTTGTTTACCTTTGCCTGTATCCGCCTAATATTTCTTCTGCCGCGCGAGGTTCTCCGCGGCCAGCCGCCGGTAACTGGCAAAACGCCGGGGGGTGATCGCACCGGACTCCGCCGCCGCGGCCAGCGCGCAGCCCGGCTCCTCGAGGTGGCGGCAGTTGCGGAAACGGCATTGCCCGAGATGGGGGCGGAATTCGGTGAAAGCCGCCGCGAGTTCCTCGACGCCGAGGTGGTGGACGCCGAAGGCCTGCACGCCGGGGGTGTCGATGATGTCGCTTTGCGCATCGAGGTGATACAGCCGCGCATGCGAGGTCGTGTGTTTGCCGGTGCCCAGCGACGCGGAAATTTCCTGCGTCTGCACCCGGGCCTGCGGCACCAGCTGGTTGAGGATCGTCGACTTGCCCATGCCGGATTCGCCGACCAGAACGCTGCGCTGCCCGGCGAGATGCGGCCGCAGCGCCTCCACGCCTTCGCGCGCGACCAGCTTCAGCAGCGGGTAGCCCATCGCGACATACGGTGCCAGCGATTTCTCCGAGATCGCCGCCTCCGGCAGGTCGGCCTTGTTGAGCACGATCAGCGGGCGGATGCCGGCATGTTCAGCGGCGGCGAGGCAGCAGTCGAGCACATCGAGGTCGAAGGACGGCAGCGGCGCGACCACGGCGACCATGCGGCTGACGTTGGCGGCGATCAGTTTCTGTTTCCACTCGTCGGAGCGGTAGAGCAGGGTGTCGCGCGGCGCACAGGCGTCAATGACGCCCTGGTCATCGCTGCTGCAGCTGACGGTCACGCGGTCGCCGCAGGCATAGTCGCTGCGCTTGCCCCGGGTGCTGCAGTCGCGCACCCGGCCGTCGTCGCATTCGACGAGGTAACGCCGGCCGTAGGCGGCGGTGATCAGGCCCTGCCGTGTCTGTTCAGAGCCCAAACAGCGCGTCGATCTTGGCGGCGCAGATGAAATCGTTCTCCGAAAGGCCGCCGATCGCGTGGGTGATGTAGTCGACGCGGCATTGCCTGTAGCCGACGGAGAGGTCGGGATGATGATCCTCGCGGTGCGAGATCCATGCGGTCGCGTTCACGAAGGCCATGGTTTCGTGGTAGTTGCGGAATTCGAAGGTCTTGGTCAGCACGCTGCCGGTGTATGACCAGCCCTGCAGGCGTTTCATCAGTGACGCAATTTCGTCCGCGGTCAGCGGCGCGACGCCGCCCTCGCAGGGTTTGCATGTCTTCTGTGCGAGATCGCTCATGGCCGTTTCCTTCAGCGGGCCGCAGCCGCCTGCTGCAGGCGCGCGATGCGCAGCGTCGCCGGCGGATGCGAATCGTAGAACGCCGAGTGCAGCGGGTCCGGCGTCAGTGTCGAGGCGTTGTCCTTGTAGAGCTTCACCAGCGCCGAGACCAGGTCGGCGGCGGGGGTGTACTGCGCAGCGAAGGCGTCGGCTTCGTATTCATGTTTGCGCGACATCATCGCGCCCAGCGGCTGGAACAGGAATGTGAACACGGGGATCACGATCGAGAACAGCACCAGCGCCATTGCGGTCGACGGCGAGGACACGCCGAGGCCCTCGTAGAACCAGGGCTTGTCGAGCACCCAGCCGAGCAGCCACAGGAAACCGAGGCTGGCGGTGAAGATCCAGACGATGCGCTTGATCACGTGTTTGAGCTTGAAGTGGCCCAGTTCGTGGGCGAGGACGGCCTCGACCTCCGGCGGTTCGAGCCGCGACAGCAGGGTGTCGAAAAACACGATGCGCTTGGTTTTGCCGAAGCCCGTGAAGTAGGCGTTGCCGTGGCTCGAGCGGCGCGAGCCGTCCATCACCATCAGTCCCTTGACCTTGAAGCCGCAGCGGTCGAGCAGGCGTTCGACGCGTTCCTTCATTGCGTCATCCGTCAGCGGCGAGAACTTGTTGAACAGCGGCGCGATCCAGGTGGGGTAGACCGCGAGCATGACGATGTTGAAGGCCATCCAGGTCAGCCAGGCATAAAACCACCACCATTCGCCCATGCGCTCCATCAGCCACAGCACGGCGGCGATCAGCGGCAGGCCGAGCGCGGCGCCGAGCACGAGGCTTTTCGCGAAATCGGCCCAGAACAGCTTCGGCGTCATCTTGTTGAAGCCGAAGCGCTCCTCGATGACGAAGGTGCGGTAGAGGCTGAAGGGAATGTCGATGACCATGGTCACCAGCGCGACGCCGGCGATCAGCGCAAGGCCGCGCAGCAGGCCGGGCCCGAACCAGGACGCACTGAGGTCGTGCAGTGCCTGCAGCCCGCCGCCGAAGGTCAGGACCAGCGTGACCGCGACACCGGCCAGCAGTTCGACCATCGCGAAGCGGGTCTTGGCGCCGGTGTAGTCGGCGGCGCGCTGGTGGGCGTCCAGGGCAATCACATCGGCGAACTGTGCAGGCACGGCGTCGCGGTGGGCGCGGACATGCGCGGCGTGGCGCGCGGCGAGCCACAGCCGGGTGGCGGTAGTCAGCAGCAGGGCTGCGAGGAAAATCAGTCCGAAAGTATGCATATTTTCTGTCTGGGGGTTTCGGCCTTGTGACACAATGCGTGTCTGAAAATTCACGGCCCGGACGGCAAAATCATTATGGCACAGGATCCCAACGCCCTCATCTGGATCGACATGGAGATGAGCGGCCTCGATCCCGAGATCGAGCGCGTGCTCGAGATCGCGATCGTCATCACCGACTCCCAGCTCAACACCGTCGCCGAGGCGCCGGTGCTGGTGATCCATCAGCCCGACTCGCTGCTCGATGCCATGGACAACTGGAACAAATCAACCCACAAGAAGTCCGGCCTGATTGACCGGGTCAAGGCCTCAAGCCTGACCGAGGCGCAGGCCGAGGAGCAGATGACGGCTTTCCTGGCGCAGTACGTGCCCAAGGGCGTATCGCCGATCTGCGGCAATTCGGTGCACCAGGACCGGCGTTTCCTGGTCAAGTACCTGCCGAAGCTGGACGAGTATTTCCACTACCGGCTGATCGATGTCAGCACGCTGAAGGAACTGGCGCGGCGCTGGAAACCCGAGGTGCTCAACGGCATGGTCAAGCACGGCAAACACGAGGCGCTTGCCGACATCCACGAGTCGATCGCGGAGCTGAAGTACTACCGCGAACAGATCATGAAGATCTGAGCGCGACCCGCTCAGTTCAGCTTCAGGTCGCCGTCGAATTTCACTTCCAGCGCCAGCGTGCCGACGCTGAGCGTCATTGTCGCCGGCAGCGTCTCGCTGCCCTTCAGCTTGCCGTCCTCGATCGCCTTGCGCACCGCCTTCTCGATGGCGAGCTGCGAATTGACGCCGACCGTTTTCAGGAACTTGCGGATGCTCATGTTGAGGGCTTCGTCGTTCATGGTGTGCTCCTTGGGTAAAACAAGGTCAAAAGCATTCAGCCACAGAGGTCACAGAGAACACAGAGGAATTCAAAACCCGGAAGCCCGGGTTGGTTTTTCTCTGTGACCTCTGTGGCCAAGGGGTTCAAGGTTTTTTCGTTTTAACGTAATTCACCAGCCCGTTGGTCGATGTGTCGTGCGCCGTGGCGGGCGCGGCTGACGTGAATTCGGGCAGCACGCTGTCAGCCAGGCGTTTGCCGTGTTCGACGCCCCACTGGTCGAAGGCGTTGATGTCCCAGATCGCGCTTTGCACGAAAGTGCGGTGTTCATAGAGTGCCAGCAGCGCGCCGAGGCTGTGCGGCGTCAGCGCGTCCAGCAGCAGGGTGCTGCTCGGACGGTTGCCGGGCAGGGCCTGGTGCGGGGCGAGGCGCGCGGCTTCGCGCGCGGGCATGCCCTGCCGCAGCAGGGCCTGTTCCGTTTCCGCCGCGGTGACGCCCTGCATCAGCAGCGCCGACTGGGCGAAGCAGTTGGCCAGCATCACCGCATGGGTGTCGCCGTCGGTGCCCGCGCGCGGCCTGCGGCAGGCGATGAAATCGACCGGCACCGGGCGTGTGCCCTGATGCAGCATCTGGAAATAGGCGTGCTGGCCTTCGGTGCCGGCGCCGCCCCACAGCACCGGGCCGCTGTCGTGGCGCAGCGGCTTGCCCCGCCGGTTGACGCTTTTGCCGAGGCTTTCCATTTCCAGCTGCTGCAGCCAGGCCGGCAGCAGCGCCAGTCCCGGGGCATAGGGAATCACCGCGCGCGAGTCCATCCCGAAGAAATCGGCATGCCAGAGGCCGGTCAGTGCCATCAGCACCGGGAGGTTGCGTTCCGGCGGTGCTTCCGCAAAATGCGCATCCATCGCGGCTGCTCCGGCCAGCAGGTCGTCGAAACCTTCGCTGCCCATCGCGATCATCGCCGGCAGTCCGACCGCGGACCACAGCGAATAACGTCCGCCGACCCAGTCCCACATCGGGAATATCCGGTCCTGCGGCACGCCGAAGGCCTGCGCGGCTACGGCCTGTGCCGTCACCGCCGCGAAATGCGGTCCATGGTCCGCCGCGCCGAGCCCGGCCTGGAGCCAGGCGCGCGCTGCACGGGCATTGAGCAGGGTTTCCTGGGTCGAAAAACTTTTCGACTGGATGATGAACAGCGTGGTTTGCTCTTCCAGCGGCGCGAGGGTGCGCGTCAGTGCCTCTCCGGGGGTGGTCACGAAATGCACCCGCGGGCCGCCTTCGACTGCGCAGGTCTCCGCAACCAGCGCCGGGCCGAGCGCGGAACCGCCGATACCAAGGCTGACGACATCGGTGACGGGGCGGCCGCTGGCGCCTTTGACGGCACCCGCACGCAGCGCGCCGGCGAAGCTGCGCATGGATTCCAGCGTCCTGCGCACTTCGCGCGGGGCGGCCGGGCCTGCGCGCAGCGCGCTGTGCCAGGCTGCGCGTTTTTCGGTGCTGTTGACGCGTTTACCGGCGAGCAGATCGGCAATCCGCGTTTGCAGATCGCGTTCGCGGGCCAGCGCCAGCAGCAGCTCCAGCGTTTCTGCGGTGACCAGGGTTTTCGAGTAGTCGAGCAGCAGGCCGCAGGCTTCGGCCGAGAAGCGCGCAAAACGCTGCGGGTCGGCGGCAAACAGTCCGCGCAGATGGCGGTCCTGCCAGGTCTTGCGGTGCGCCGCGAGGGCACGCCAGGCCGGCGCGCGCGTCAGTGAGGTGGTGCCGCTCTTGTTCCGTCCTGCAGGCATGGCGGGCATTGTACCCCGAGGTTGCCTCCGGAGCGGCGTTTACAATAGCGTCATCTGAACGGAGGATCATGCATGCTGGGCGCGCTTACGGTGTTGCTGGTGTTCCAGCTGGCGGGTGAAGTGATCGTGCAGTTCGCGGGATGGCCGATTCCCGGTCCGGTGATCGGACTGCTGCTGCTGTTTCTCGGCCTCTGCGTGCGCGGCAGCCTCGCCGAACCGCTGCGCGACACCGCCAACGGCATCCTGCAGCACCTGTCACTGCTGTTCGTGCCGGCCGGCGTCGGCGTGATGGTGCATTTTTCGCGGGTGGCCGGGGAATGGCTGCCGATCCTCGCGGCGGTGATTTTCAGCACCGCGCTGGCGATTGCCGTCAGCGCGCTGGTGATGCAGGCACTGGTGCGCGGCCGTAGCGGCGGGGAGGACGCGTGAGCCCGCGCATCGCCGATGTCTGGGTCTATCTCTCCGCCAGCCCGCTGCTCGGGCTGACGATGACGCTGGTGGCCTACCAGGCCGGCTACTGGATCTACCGGCGCGCAGGATTCAATCCGCTGCTCAATCCGGTGGTGCTGGCGATCATCATGCTCGTCACCGCACTGACGCTGACCGGCACCTCCTATGCCACCTATTTCGACGGCGCGCAGTTCGTGCATTTCCTGCTCGGCCCGGCGACTGTCGCGCTGGCGGTTCCCCTTTACCTGCAGTTCGACAAGCTGAAAAAGCTGGCGCTGCCGCTGGTGATTGCGCTGCTCGCCGGATCATTGACGGCGATCGTGTCCGCGGTGGGCATCGCCTGGCTGCTGGGGGCCGGCGAGGACACGCTGCTGTCGCTGGCGCCGAAATCGGTGACCACGCCGATCGCGATGGGCATTGCCGAAAAGCTGGGCGGCCTGCCCTCGCTGACCGCGGTGCTGGTGATGCTGACCGGCGTCAGCGGCTCGGTGATGGCCAAGTACATACTTGACGGGCTGCGCATCGCCGACCATGGCGTGCGCGGTTTTGCCGTGGGCATTGCCGCCCACGGCATCGGCACCGCGCGGGCCTTCCATGTCAGCGAGCAGGCCGGCGCCTTCGCCGGGCTCGGCATGGGCCTCAACGGCCTGGTCACGGCGATCCTTGCACCCCTGTTGCTGTTGTTGTGGAGGACTTTCTGATGCAGGACGTTTTTACCGCCATCACCCGCGCCGTGCGCGATCTGTTCGACCCGCGCATCATCGCCATCGTGTTTCTGCCGATGCTCGGCAGCGTGCTGCTGTGGACGGTGCTGGCCTGGCTGTTCTGGAGCAGCTGGACCGGCGGCATCGCCGCCGCGATGGCCTCGACCACGGTCGCCGGCTGGCTGCAGGGCTGGAGCGCGATGTGGGTCATCGACTACACGGCGGCTTTCCTGGTGCTGGTGGGCCTGCTGCCGGCCATATACGTCACCGCGCTGCTGATCACCGAAACTTTCGCTATGCCGGTGATCGTGCGTTTTGTCGCCGAGCGCGACCATCCGCAGCTCGCGCGCGCGGCCGGCGGCACGCTGGCCGGCAGCCTGATCAACGCCGCGGGCGGCATCGCGGTGTTCGCGCTGCTGTGGATATTCACGCTGCCGCTGTGGCTGACCGGCATCGGCGCGGTGCTGGCGCCGCTGCTGACCTCGGCCTGGCTGGCCCAGCGGCTGTTCCGCTATGACGCGCTGGCTGAGCATGCCAGCCGCGGGGAATTCGAGCAGCTGGTGCGCGGGTCGCGCGGCGACCTGTTCCTGCTCGGCATCCTGGTCTCGCTGCTGCTCTATGTGCCGGTGGTCAACCTGCTGGTGCCGGTGCTGGGCGGACTGGCCTTCACCCGCTTCTGCCTTGCGCGGCTGGCGCGGTTGCGTGCTTGAGCGGCTGCCGCCATGAACTTGCCGTCCGCAAGGCTGTCAATATTGATTCAGGTCAACAGCAGGGCGGGCCGGGAGGGTCATGATCCAGTTGTGAGCGACTGCCGTCCGCCCGCGGGCGCAGGGATGGCCCCGGGGACCGGAGTTTTGATCTTCAACAGACCAACATCACATCATCAGAAAGGGTAATGCCATGAATGCGAACAACATGTCCGGCGCCAATACTCCTGAAGTGTCCAAGGAAAAACTGATCAGCGACTTCAAGGTCGTCGTCGCCGATGCCGAGGCGCTGCTGAAAGCCTCGGCGGGACAGGGCAGCGAGGCGCTGGCCGCCGCCCGCGGACGCATCGAGCAGTCACTGAAGGTGGCCAAGGAGAAAATGCTCGATGCCGAGGAGCAGCTGCTGCAGAAAACCAAGGCCGCGGCGCGGGCGACCGATGATTACGTGCATGACCATCCCTGGCATGCCGTCGGCATCGCGGCCGGCATCGGCCTCGTGGTCGGCATGCTGATCGGCCGGCGCTGATTGCCGGCGATGGCTGAGCCGCAGGCTACGCCCGAGGGCCTGTTCGCGTCGCTGAAGACGCTGGGGTCGACCTTTGCCGCCATCCTGCAGAACCGCCTCGAGCTGCTGTCGACGGACATTGCCGAGGAGCGCGCGCGGCTGGGCTCGATCCTGCTGCTGTCGCTGGTGGCGCTGTTCTGCCTCGGCGTCGGCGTGCTGCTGCTGACGCTGCTGGTCGTCGTGCTGTTCTGGGATACCCATCGCCTGGCGGCACTGTCCGCGCTGACGCTGCTGTTCCTCGCGGCCGGCGGCTGGGTCGGCTGGATGGCATTGCACCGGCTGCGCAGCAAGCCGCGGCTGTTCGAGGCCAGCATCGCCGAGCTGGCCAAGGATCGCGAGCATCTGGGTTCCGGCCGATGAACGGCGACCTCGAGCGCCTGGCGGAGCGCCGCCGCTGGCTGGTGTCGCAGGCGGCCGCGCAGCGACTGGTGCTGTCGCAGGAAATGGCGCAGTGGAAGCCGCGGCTGGCGCTGGCCGACCGCGGCATTGCGGTGTTCCGCTACGTGCGCCGCCATCCGGCACTGCTGGCCGGGGCGGGCGTGGTGGCGGTGCTGCTGCGGCCGCGGCTCGGCACTGCCTGGCTGCAGCGCGGACTGCTGGCCTGGCAACTGGTCGGCAGCCTGCGCCGGCTGAAGGATGACTTGAAAACGCGACGCTGACCGTTTTCCGCGTTTTTGCGCGGCGCCAGCCGCTCAGGCGCGCACGAGGGTCTTGAAGCCGCCCCAGAACATCCGTTTCGCATCGAAGGGCATGTCCTGCGGGCCGCCCATGGCGGCCATCCGCGGATCCTCGAATACTTTCGCGTTGACGCGGTCGCGATGGGCGCGCGAGCGGTAGACGATGTAGGCGAAGACCACGGTTTCGCCGGGCTTCAGCTTCACGCTCTGCGGAAACGACGTGAGTTTGCCCGGCTTGACGTCGTCGGCAACGCATTCCATGTAGTCCAGCGCGCCGTGTTCGCGCCAGATTTTTCCGGCCTTGCGGGCGATGCTGCGATAGGCCTCGATCTTTTTCTTCGGCACCGGCAACACGAATCCGTCAACGTAGGGCATTGTTTTCTCCTTGGGTTATTGCTGTTCAAGATGTCCGATCGGCCGGACTTCGACGCACCAGCCGGCCTCTTCGCCGATCCGTGATGCCGGGTGCAGCGACGCGATGCGCAGCGCCTCGTCCATGTCGTCCGCGTCGACGATGAAAAAGCCGCCGACCTGTTCCTTCGTTTCGACGTAGGGGCCGTCGGTGAATGACGGTTTTCCGCGTTGCGGCAGGATGGTCCGCGCCGTCTCCGGCTCGTCCAGCGAGGCCTGCATCACCAGCTTTCCGCTCGCGCGCAGCGCGGCATCGTGCGCGGGGCACTGGCTGACCAGCGCCTGGACTGCAGCGGGCGGCATGGCGGCGAATTTATCAGGGGTGTAGTAGGCGAGGCAGAGGAATTTCATCGGGATTGTTCCTGTTGGTTCAGCCGCCGGAGAGTGCCTGCGCGATGATGATCTCGTCGCTGTCCGCGAGCGGGCGTGCGAGATCGTGTTCCTGCGTGCCGTTGATGAAAATGCGGATATGGCGGCGGATCCGGCCCTGCTCATCGACCATGCGGAAACGGATGCCTTCGTACTGCCGGTCGAGGTCGGCGAGCAGCTCGGCCAGCGTCGCACCGCGTGCCTCGGCGCGGCCGCCCTGCGTGTACGAGCGCAGCGCGCTCGGGATCAGCACTTTCATCGCGGATTACAGTTCCGCCGCCTCGACGGCGTAGATTTCCGGCAGGTGGCGCGCGATACAGCGCCAGCGTTTGCCGCCGTCGCGTCCCATCCACAGTTCACCGCTGGTGGTGCCGAAGTACAGCGCCACCGATTCCGCGTTGTCGGCGCACATCGCCTGGCGCTTGACTGTCCACCAGGTCTGCGACTGCGGCAGGCCGTCATCGAAGCGCTGCCAGGTTCTGCCGCCGTTCGTCGTGCCGTAGGCCGCCGGTTTGCCGCCGGGGCTGGTGCGCGGCCATACGCCGCTGCCGTCCATCGGGAACACCCAGGCGCGATTGTCGTCGCGCGGATGCACGACCATCGGGAAGCCGATGTCGCCGACCGTCTTCGGCATCGACTTGCCGATGCGCACCCAGGTGTCGGAGGGGCGGTCGAGGCGGTAGATGCCGCAGTGGTTCTGCTGGTACAGCCGGTCCGGGTTGGAGGGGCACATGCGGATGCAGTGCGGATCGTGGAAGGTCGGCTGCAGCGGATCGAAGCCGAAGCCTTCGACCACGTCTAGGCCCTTGATCAGCGTTTTCCAGGTCCGGCCGCCGTCGCGCGACTCATGCACGCCGCCGCCGGACATGCCGATGTAGAGATGGCGCGCGTCGCGCGGATCGACGATCACCGAATGCAGCTTGGGGCCGTCGGGCGTGCCGTCCTGCGCCGTGCCCATCCACTCGCGGAACTGCGGGTCGTCGTTGAGCGTCGAGAACGGCGCCCAGCTCACGCCGCCGTCGGCGGAGCGGAACAGGCCCTGCGGGCTGGTGCCGGCGTACCAGACATCCGGTTCGGAGGCCGGGCCGGGCGTCAGCCAGAAGGTGTGGTCGACGGAGCGGCCGCCGCCGTCGGCCGCCTTCGCAAAAGCGGGCGGCTGCGCGGCTTCCTTCCACGTGCGGCCGCGGTCGATGGAACGGAACACGGTCGGCCCGAGGTGGCCGGTCTTCGCCGCGGCGAGCAGCGTTTTGCCGTCGCGCGGATCGAGCACCAGGTGGCTGATGACATGGCCGAGGAAATGCGGGCCGTCGGCCTTCCAGGTTTTGCGCTGCGCGTCGCCGTGGAACAGCCAGGCGCCCTTGCGCGTGGCGACGAGGATGACGGTGCGGCGTGTTGCCGCAGCGGATTTGCGGCGGGCGGTTTTTTTGCGGGCGGTGGCCATGGGTTCCTCCTTCAGGATTTGTTCCGTTGCGCGGCGACGGTTTCGCGGATCGGCCGCACCGGGCGCAGCTCGATGCTGCCGACGCGCGCCGGCGGAATGCCCGAGGCGATGCGGATCGCCTCGTCGAGATCCTTCGCCTCGATCATGTAGAAACCGGCGAGCTGTTCCTTGGTTTCGGCGAAAGGGCCGTCGGTGACGGTGGTTTTTCCTTCGCGCACCCGCACCGTGGTCGCGGTCTGCACCGATTCCAGCGCTTCGGAGGCGATGCAGTGGCCGCTGTTGCGGATGGCGCTGTCGTAGGCGACGCAGTCCTCGTCATCCAGCTCGGGCAGCCGTTTTTCGTCGAGGTAGACCAGGCAAAGGTATTTCATCGCGGTTCCGTTCAGGGATGTTTGTCAAAGCCGAGCGCGGTGACGGTCTGTTCGTCCTCCGCCACCGGACGGATCTCGACGCAGCCGCGGGCGGCGCCGGGTATCCGGGATGCAATGCGGATGGCTTCGTTGAGGTCGCGCGCCTCGATCAGAAAATAACCGCCGAGCTGCTCCTTGGTTTCGATCCACGGGCCGTCGGTGGCCGAGACCTTGCCGTTGCGCACGCGGATCGTGGTGGCCTCGGAAGGCGGCAGCAGCCGGTTGCAGCTGATGTAGTGGCCGCTGGCGCGGATGTCCTCGGTGAACTTCGCATATTCCGCGTAATGGCTGTCGGCATCGGCGGTTTCCATCTGCTCCATGACTTTCTCGGCGCAGATCAGGCACAGGAATTTCATCGGATTCTCCCCGGTTCAGCTGCAGGCGTTTTTGAAGGCGGCCTCGATCTCGGCCGGCGTCAGGTCATGCCGGTGGGTGGCGATCGACCAGCTGTGGCCCCAGGGATCCTCCAGCACGCCGTAGCGGTCGCCCCAGAACATGTCGGCCGGCGGCATCACCGCCTTCGCGCCGGCGGCGACCGCCCGCGCGTAAAAGGCGTCGGCGTCGGGCACGTAGAGGTGGATCGTCACCGGCGTGCCTTTCAGCGTCTTCGGGCTCATTGCGCCGCATTCGGGCATTTCGTCAGTGAACATCACCGTCGAGCCGGCGATGATCAGCGCCGCGTGCATCAGCTTGCCGCCGGGGCCGGGCAGGCGCACGGTTTCCACGGCATCGAAGGCCTTCTTGTAGAACTCCAGCGCCTCGGCGGCGCCGGCGCAGACCAGGTGCGGGGTGACGCCATGCATGCCCTCGGGCAGGTAATTTTTCGCTTTCATTGTGCTGTCCTTTTCGATGGGTCTGTTCAGGCCTGTTGCAGGGCCGCGATGTCGATTTTGGTCATCTGCAGCAGCTTCGGCATCACGCGGCCCGCCCTCTCGCCGTCCCGCAGCAGTTCCGGCAGCATGCGCGGCACAACCTGCCAGGACAGGCCGTAGCGGTCCTTCAGCCAGCCGCAGCGCTGCGCCGCCGGATCGCCGCCGTCGGCAAGGCGCCGCCAGTAGTAATCGATTTCGGCCTGCGATTCGCAATGCACGACGAAGGAGACGGCTTCGCTGAAGCGGAAGACGGGGCCGCCGTTGATCGCGGTGAAGTCCTGGCCTTCGATGCGGAAGGCGACGGTCATGGCCGTGCCCTCGGGCATGCCCGAGGCGGCCGCGGCCGCCTTGCCGTAACGGCTGACGGAGACGATGCGCGAATCGCGGAACAGCGCGACATAGAACGCCGCGGCCTCCTCGGCATCGCGGTCGAACCACAGGAAGGGCGTGATCTTCTGCGCGGACTGCAGCTTCATTTGCCCATCCTCGCGTCGAGTTCGCGGAAACGGTCGATGGCCGGGCTTTCACCGAAATCCTCGAGTTCGAAAAATTCGCGCACTTCGATTTCGCAGTCGCTGCCGTCGATCGTGGGATTGGGGAAACGCGAAGTCCACTCGACGGCCTCCGCCCGCGACTTGACGTCGATGATGGTGTAACCGGCGATCAGTTCCCTGGTTTCGGCGAAGGGGCCGTCGATGACGACGCGTTTGCCGCCGGCATAACGGACCCGCCAGCCTTTTGAAGTCGGTTTCAGTCCCGAGGCGTCGACCAGGATGCCGGCATTGGCGAGTTCCTCGTGGTACTTCTGCATCGCCGACAGCAAGTCCTCGCCGGGCATCACGCCGGCTTCGGAGTCGGCGTTGGCTTTGACGATGATCATGTATTTCACAATCATAACTCCTTGATTATAAAAGATATTTATTTGATCATTAGGGCGCGGGAGAGCACCGTGCTTACCCTGTAGTCGAACGGCCGGCGGCGTTTTCGACACCCTCCGGAAAATTTTTTTATGACGCCAGCGCGGCGAGGCGTTTTTCGAGGAAACGCCGTTCCGGCGCCTGATGCGTCAGGTCCAGCGCGCGGCGGTAGGCTGCGCGTGCGTCCTCATCGCGGCCGAGCCGGCGGTAGAAATCGGCGCGCGCGGCATGCGCGAGCCGGTAGTCCCCGAGTTCGCCGCGCTCCAGCAGCGCATCGACCAGTGCCAGTCCGGCGGCCGGACCGTCGCGCATCGCGACGGCGACCGCGCGGTTGAGTTCCACCACCGGCGAAGGTTCGACACGCAGCAGCAGGTCGTAGAGGCCGGTGATCTGCACCCAGTCGGTGGCGGCGGCATCGGCCGCTTCGGCGTGCACCGCGGAGATGGCGGCCTGCAGCGCATAGGGACCGGGGCGCCGGGCCGGCAGCGCGCGCTCGACCAGCGCGATGCCCTCGCGGATCAGTTCGCGGTCCCAGGCCGAGCGGTCCTGGTCCTCGAGCAGCACCAGGTCGCCATTGCCGTCGCTGCGCGCCGCGCGGCGTGATTCATGCAGCAGCATCAGCGCCAGCAGTCCCATTGCCTCCGGTTCCGGCAGCAGTTCGACCACCAGCCTTGCGAGCCGGATGGCTTCGCCGGAGAGGTCGCGCCGGGTCAGCGATGAGCCCGAGGACGCGGCATATCCTTCGTTGAACACGAGGTAGATGACCCGCAGCACGCTGTCGAGGCGTTCCGTCAGTTCTTCGGGCGGCGGCACGCGGTAGGGAATCTTCGCGTCGCGGATCTTGTTTTTTGCGCGCACGATGCGCTGCGCCAGCGCCGGCGTCGCGTCGAGGAAGGCGCGGGCGATTTCCTCGGTGGTCAGCCCGCAGACTTCGCGCAGCGTCAGCGCGACCTGGGCGTCGGGCGCCAGCGCCGGATGGCAGCAGGTGAAGATCAGGCGCAGCCGGTCGTCCTCGATGTCTTCGTTCTGCACCGCTTCCGGTGCGGGAATGTTCCGCGCGGCTTCGTCATCGAGTGCGTCGATCCGCGCATCACGGCGGATCCGGTCGATGGCCCTGAAGCGCCCGGCCGAGACCAGCCAGGCGCGGGGATTCGCGGGCAGGCCGTCGCGCGGCCACTGCTCCAGCGCCGCACGGAAGGCGTCGTGCAGCGCTTCCTCCGCCGCGTCGAAATCGCCGAGCAGGCGCACCAGCGTGGCGAACACGCGGCGCGATTCGCTGCGGTAGACGGCGTCGACCGCAGCGCGCGTGTCACGAATATCAGTATGTGGTGGTTCGCTCATCTACCGCGGCTCCGGTGCCGCGGTAGATTATATGAGCAGGTGAATGGCGGGTGATCAGTCCGGCTTGATGCCGGCATCGGCGACGACTTTTTTCCAGCGCGCAAGTTCCGTGCGGATCATTTTTCCCATGTCCTGCGGCGTGGTCCAGGTCGGCACCATGCCGATGCTTTCGAGATGTTTGACGACACCGGGGTCTTCCACGGCTCGTTTCATTTCGGCATTCACTTTTTTCACCACATGCGCCGGCGTGCCGGCGGGCCCGAGGAAGCCGTACCAAGTGGTGTTGTTGAATCCGGGGTAGGTTTCGGCGATGGCCGGGATGTCGGGCAGGGTCTTCAACCGCTCCGGATGGCCGATGGCGATGGCGCGCGCGCGTCCGCTGGTCATGTGCGGTTGCCAGGGCGCTGCGCCGCCGAAGATCGCCTGCACGCGGCCGGCAAGCAGGTCGGCGGTTGCCGCGCCGCCGCCCTTGTACGGCACATGGGTGAATCTGGCGCCGGTCAGCGCGGTCAGCAGTTCCATGCCGAGATGGTTGGGCGTGCCGGTGCCGGGCGAGGCGAAATTGATCTTGCCCGGTTGCGCCTTGGCGAGATCGACCAGTTCCTTCACGCTTTTTGCCGGCACCGCGGGATGCACGACGATCAGGAAGGGCACGTAGACGCCGACGCCGATCGGCGTGAAATCCTTCACCGGATCGTAGGCGAGTTTGCTGCCGAAGGCCGCGCTGACCACCAGTCCGCCGGAAGTGCCGAGCACCAGCGTGTAACCGTCGGGTGTCGCCTTGGCTGCGAGCCCGTGGCCGATGGTCGAACCGGCGCCGGGACGGTTGTCGATGACGATGGTGGTGTTGAATTTCTCGCCGAACCAACTGGCGAAGGCGCGCGCGGTGGGATCGGTGGTGCCGCCCGGCGGATAAGGGACGATGATGCGGACCGGCCTCAGGGGCCAGTCGGCGGCGACTGCCTGTGCGGGCACCGTTGCGGCCAGCAACGCCAGGAACAGGGGGATGCAGAGTCGGGACTTCGGATTCATGCGTTCTCCTCCACCGCTGTAGTTGGAATGCGTTGCGGTTCAGGCGGATTTTATGGGGAATGCCGGGCACGCGTCATGCCGGGCGCAGGGTTCGCATCGAATGTTCAATCAAAACAACGGGGTGCGGACGCATGACGGCCGGACCGGGCGGGTGCGCGAAATCGTTACAATGCGCGTCTGCCGTGCCTTGCATTCCGCGCCGGTGCTCCGGTGCGGCGAGACACCAGGAACAGTCATGAATCGAATCCACGGATTTGCACGCGGGTTGCTGATCGCGCTGATCGCGCTGGCCTCGGGCTGCGCCACCAACACCATCACCGGGCGCAGCCAGCTGATGCTGATGTCGGAAGAGTCGGCGATCCAGGGCGCGGTGTCGGCCTACTCCAGCATGATCGGGGAATTCTCGAAGAAGAACCGTGTGGAGGTGGCTTCGCCGCGCGTCACCCGCGTGCGCGAAATCACCAACCGGCTGATCGCCGAGGCGGTGCGTTTCCGTCCCGATTCCGCCGGCTGGGGCTGGGAGGTGCAGGTCATCGACGAGCCCAAGACAGTCAATGCCTTCTGCATGGCCGGCGGCAAGATGGGCATCTACACCGGCTTCTGGGAAAAACTGAAGGCGACGGACGACGAGATCGCCAACGTGATGGGGCACGAGATCGGCCACGCGCTGGCGAGCCACACGCGGGAGAAGATGTCGATGGCGATGACCGTCGGCGTCAGCACCGCGCTGCTGTCGGTGCTGGCGAGTTCACGCAATGACCCGGGGTCCTATCACCGAACACAGAACACGATGGCGCTGGCCGCGGCGCTGGCGATCACGCTGCCCAACAGCCGCGAGGCCGAAACCGAGGCCGACCAGATCGGCATCGAACTCGCGGCCCGCGCGGGTTTCGATCCGCGCGCCGCGGTGACCCTGTGGGAAAAAATGGCGAAGGAGGGCGACAGCCCGGCGGAATTTTTCTCGACCCATCCGTCGCCGGAGAACCGCGCGCAGCGGCTGCAGGAACTGGTGGCCAAGGTTGATCCGCTGTACCAGGCCGCGAAATCCGCAAAGGCCGCGGGACCGCTGCCGGATTTTCTCGGCATGGCGGCGAACGAGCGGCCGGTCGGCGGCGTATCGCGCGAAGAGTATGCGGCGCGGGTGGCGGCAGAACCGCAGGTGATGACTTTTGTCGCGGAAGAGTTCGAGCGTTTCCGCAAGGGCGAGGCGGTGTTCAGCTGCACCATGGAATGCATGTTTGCCTACGGCTACCAGCGCGGCACCTGGAAAACCCTGCATGAAAAAAACCAGTGGCGCGAACTGGCGGTGGCCGTGGTCAAGGTCGCTTATCTCAACGACCTGTCGTATTTCCTGCTCGGCGAGGCGGCAACGGGACTGGGTTTCGCCGACCTTGCCAGAACCTATTACGCGCGCGCGCTGGAGGCGCGCAGGTCGGGCCGGACCTGCGAAGGGGCGTTCAATACCTGCGGCGAGTTTGCGATTGCTGAGCGCATCGCCGCGGTCCTGGGCAGCGACGTCAGTGCTGCAGAAAAGTCAAAAAATATCAATAAAAACAATTAGTTACAACATATCCGGAAGCATGCTCCCGGATATGTTCTGTCGTTTGCCGGGCTATTTTTCGCGCAGTGCGCGCGCATGTCTGGCCGCCGGGCGGTCCCAGCAGCGCATCAGCCAAGCATGCAGATTGGCCCACTTGCTGGTGTCGATCGACAGTGCGCGATAAAGCGCGCTGGCGACGTTGAGGTCGGCGACCGAAAACGCCGGGCCGGCAAGCCAGGGTGATTTCCCCAGCGCGGCATCGAGCACGTCGAAGGCCGGTGCGACTTCGAGCCAGGCTTTCTCCGCGACGGCCGGCTTGCGTTCCGCCGCCGGCAGCGCGACGCTGTGGCGCACGTAATCGACGATCTGGCGATCGAGCAGGTCGGTTTCCCACAGGCTCCACTGCCAGCACAGCGCCTCCAGTTTCGGATCGGAGGGATACAGCGGGCTCTTGTGCTTCTTCGCAAGATACATGTTGATCGCCATCGACTCCGACAGGATGAAACCGTCATCGTCGATTGTCGGCACGCGGCCGCCGGCATTGAGCGCACGGTAATCCGCGGTTTTGGTTTCCGGCGAGCGCGGCAGCCAGTCTCGGTGTTCGTACTTCAGGCCGAGTTCGGCGGCCATCCAGACAACGCGCAGGCCGCGGGAGTTGGCGGAACCGTAGAGGATGAGCATGGGTTTCCTTTGTTCGGGAAGTTGGCGGAAAAGGGAAAGGCGAAGTGATCCAGCCCGGCGACACTATATACGCGTTTCATTTCAGCCGGCTGCGCAGTCCGTGCATGCCGCCGGCATCGGCACTGGCCCCCGCCGTCGACGGCGCCGGCGTGGTAGTGGTGCTGACCTGACGAATGACATGCCGGCCCCGGCCGGCCTTCTTGGCGTCGTACATCGCGTGATCCGCGGTCAGCAGCAGCGCATCCGCAGTGCTGTCTCCGTTGCCGACGGCAATGCCGATCGAAACGCCGATGCCGCATTCCTTTCCGGATATCGTGAACCGCGCTTTCAGGGCCTCGATGCATTTGCGCGCGACGATGGCGGCCACTTCTTCGGCGTTGTCGCCGAGATCGCTCAGCAGCAGGACAACCTCGTCGCCGCCAACCCGCGCCAGCGTGTCGGCCCCGCGCACGATGCCGGAGAGGCGGCCGGTGACCTGCCGGAGGAGCTCGTCGCCGGCTTCATGGCCGAGGCTGTCGTTGATGTCCTTGAAGCCGTCGAGGTCCATGAACAGCAGTCCCACCGCGGTCCGCTTGCGCTGTGCCTGGGCCAGCACCTGCTGCAGCCGGTCCGATAACAATACCCGGTTCGGCAGGCCGGTCAGCGTGTCGTGGTGCGCCATGCGCGCCAGCTCGGCCTGGTTCTGGTTGAGCTTGGCCAGCAGGCGGTTGAATGCGGCAATCAGGTGCCCGACTTCGTCGTGGCGGTACAGCGGCAGGGGCTCAAGCGGCAATTCGCCCAGCGTCATGCGATCGGCGTGTGCCGCGGCCTGGCGCAGGTGGCGGAACACCAGGTAGAGGCCGACCGGCACGAGCGTGGCAAACAGCAGCAGCGTCAGCAGTCCGCCCTTCACCAGAAAGTCCTGGGTGCGCGCGACGGTGGCAAAGGCTTCGCTGCTCGGCACGCGGGCGACTACAAACCAGCCCGTGCTGGGAACGGTGACCATCGCCGACACTTCCTCGATGCCGGCGGCGTTGACCGTGATTCCGGTACCGCGGTAACCCGCCATCGCCCGGTCGTGCAGCGGGTTGACCCCGGGCGCCGGCGTCGGCCTCAGTACCATCTCCGGCCGGGACGAGGCGACAAAGACCTGGTCCCGCGGCGAGACCAGCAGGAATCCGCCCGTGGTTTCGCCGATCCGGCTCTGCAGCAGCGAGTTGAGGAAACCCGGGGCGGCCAGTGCGCTGATACCGGCGATCACGCCTCTGACTTCGCCTTTGTCGTTCTTGAGCGGTGCGCTGATCGGCAGCACCGGTTCCTTGGCTGCTCGCCCCACCACCGGGCGGCCGACGTAGGGTTTTCCGGCCAGTCCGGCGGCGATGTAGTCGCGATCGGAATAATCGGCGCCTACCCGTCCCTCGAGCGACGGGTAATCCGCCAGTGCGACACCGTTCGCGTCGACCACGAACAGGCCGGCGGAGAACAGCGGCTGGTACTCGTAATGTTCGCGAAGCCAGGCGCGCAGGTGTTCAGGCCGTTGCAGCAGATCCGGCGGCACCGCGGCAGCCAGGCGCTCGAGCAGGGCCTGGCGCTGGATGATCTTGTCATCCACGTCGCGTGCGACGTAGGTGGCCAGCGCCAGCTGCTGACTTTCGACCACCGCGGACAGATCCTTGCGCAGGAAATCGGTCAGGGTGTGGTGGCGCAGGACGATGCCCAGCACGACGAGGCAGAACCCGAGCAGCATCAGGCGGGTGAAAATGCTGTCGGTGATGCGGCGGATTCCGGGAGGCATGGTCTTGTTGCCCCGCGTCAGTGGCGGGGAATGGAGGGGGTGAATGGGGCGCGGAACGCACTATACCGCTGCGGCGATCCGGCGCAACACCCGGGACGGATCATGGCGGCCGCCGCTCCGCTTTCCGCCGGCTTGCGGCGGGCCGGGAAACCAGCCCCGAGGAGCGGGTGGCGGTTTCCCGCAAGGAATCCGTGAAATGCCGGCTTGCCTGCGGCAGATACGCGCCCTTGCGCCACGAGATGCCTATCGGTCTGCGCCAGCAGAGCTCCGGGACAGGCAATTCCGCGATTCCGGTGCGGCTGCCGGGTGCGAGGATGTGGGAGCGCGGCTGGAAGCCGAGCAGCGGGGTGCTGGAGACAATCGCCAGTACCGAGATCTCCGAATCGGCTTCCACCGCCGCGCGCGGGAGCGGCAGGCGGTGTTTCCCGAACTGCTGGTTGAGCCACTGGCGGGCCAGAACGCGCGGCGGGGGCAGTACCCAGGATTCGCCGGCCAGATCCCGCAGCCGTACGCGGTCCCGGCGCAGCAATGGATGTCCGGTGTTCGCGACAACCACCAGCTCGTCATGCAACAGCAGTTCCTGGTCAAAATCCTCGGGCGCCGTTTCGGGAATCGCGCTGATGACCAGATCGAGTTCCCCGGCGCGCAGGTTCTCGAACAGCACGTCGTTCAATGCGCTCATGACCCTCAGTTCGACCCTGGGAAAACGCGACAGCAGTCCGCCCACCACCTGCGGCAGCAGGTATTCCGCCATCGTCGGGCCGGCGCCCACACGCAGGAGCCCGGTCGCCCCGGTGGCCAGTTCCGCCAGTTCGCGCTGCGCTTCGTCGGCGTTGCACAGGATGCCGCGCGCTCGCGCGAGCAGGAGTGTTCCCGCCTGGGTGAGCAGGACGCCGCTGCGGTTGCGTTCGAACAGCGGGCTGCCGACCGACTGTTCGAGGTTTTTGAGCTGTTTCGTCAGCGCGGGTTGCGAGATGCCGGCACGCGCGGCGGCACGGCCGATCTGGCCTTCTTCGGCAATCGCCACGAAAAGGGCGAGCTGGTTCAGTTTCATGGCATTCCGAAAAGTTATGTGAACAGTCAATCCGGGCTATTTGTCATTATATAAGTGCCGTGTCAGCATGCCGTCATCGAAAAAGCAGGGCCGGCGGCCCGGCCGAATTGACGGGAATTCCTGGATGACACCTTCGAATCTGCTTTTCATCATGTCCGACCAGCACAGCCGCGGAGTGACCGGCTGTTACGGCAACCGGCGGGTCAAAACACCGGTGCTTGACCGCCTGGCCGCTGCGGGAACGGTGTTCGAGAATGCGTACTCGCCATCGCCGATCTGCGTGCCGGCACGCGCCGCGCTGGCAACCGGACGGCAGGTGCACGAGACGCGCTGCTGGGACAATGCTTCGCCGTACACCGGGCAGGCGCCGAGCTGGGGGCACCGGCTGCAGGCGCGGGGGCTGCGCGTCGAGTCGATCGGCAAGCTGCATTACCGCAACGAGCAGGACGACACCGGTTTCGACCGCCAGATACTGCCGATGCACATCGTCAACGGCGTCGGCGACGTGATGGGATCGGTCAAGGATCCGATGCCGGTGCGGCGCAAGGCGCGGGATCTGGTCAACAAGATCGGCGTCGGGGAGTCGGGTTATACGCGGTATGACCGCCAGATTGCCGACCATGCCTGCGAGTGGCTGCTGGGCGGGGCTGCAAAGGATGCGAAGCCGTGGATGCTGTTCGTGTCCTTCGTCGCGCCGCATCCGCCGTGGTTTGCGCCGCAGGACTGTTTCGACCGCTACGAGGGCATCGACTTGCCGATGCCCAAGCCTTTGTCGCCGGATCCGGAGCAGGATCATCCCTGGCTGCAGGCGCGCCGCGCCTCGCACGTGGTGGACCCCCATTTCACGGACGACAGCCGTCGCCTGGCGATCCGTTCGTATTACGCGCTGACCAGCTTCCTCGACGACAACGTCGGCAAGGTGCTGGCCGCGCTGCGGCAGGCGGGCCTGGAAGACAAAACCCGGATCATCTACACCAGCGACCATGGTGAGGATCTCGGCTCGCGGGCGTTGTGGGGCAAGGGGACGATGACCGAGGAGGCCGCGGGGATTCCGCTGATCGTGGCGGGGCCCGATGTTCCCCGCGGCAGGCGGATTGCCGCGGCAACTTCCCTGATGGATGTTTTTCCGAGCGTGCTTGACTGCTGCGGCGTGCCCCTGGCCGGAGAAGACCGCGACCTGCCGGGCAGTTCGCTGTTCGGGATGGCCGCGGCGCCCGACGATCCGGAGCGGCCGCTGATGACGCAGTACCACGCCACCGGCGCCGCTTCCGGGGCCTTCATGCTGCGCCGGGGACGCATGAAATACCTGCATTACGTCGGTTTCCGGCCGCAGCTCTATGACCTGGCAGACGATCCCGGCGAATTGCGGGATATCAGTGCCGAACCCGCCAGCCGGGAAGTGCTGAACCGGATGGAGCGCGAGCTGCGCAGCATCGTCGATCCCGATGCGGTCGATGCCCGCGCCAAGACCGACCAGCGCGCACTGGTCGAGCGCCATGGCGGCCGCGATGCGGTGGTGAAGAAAGGCGGGTTCGGATCGACGCCGGCGCCCGGAGAAAAGCCGGAATACCGGTAACGGACCGGCATCACATCCGAATGTAACAAGGGACAAGCACAATAAATCAGCCCAACCCCGAGGAGGCAACATGAAAGCGATGGCTGGCATCCGCGCAGTGCTGTTTTTCCGTTCGAGGGCCGGCCGGCGGAGTTGCCGGCCGAACTGGCCGGCGGCAATGCTGGCCTGCCTGCCGCTGCTCGCGGCGGCGGACGATTACCCTTCGAAAAACATCACGGTCATCGTGCCGTTCGCGGCAGGCGGCGGAACGGACATGTTCGCGCGCGTGATCGGGCAGGGCATCACCAAAACCTCGGCCCGCAACGTCATCATCGACAACCGTTCCGGAGGCGGAGGCACGATCGGCACGGCCATGGCGGCCGCCGCGGCGCCGGACGGCTACACATTGCTGTATTCCGCGTCATCGATCATGAACCACAATACCCTCTACCCGAAGCTCTCCTATGATGTCGAGCGTGATTTCCTCACGGTCTCGAGGCCGGTGATGATTCCGTTTGTGCTTGCCGTGCATCCGTCGCTGCCGGCGGCGAATGTGAAGCAGCTGATCGCTCTGGCCCGGGCAAGACCGGGGCAGCTGAATTACGGCGGAACCGGCGCGGGATCGCAGGGCAGCCTGAGCATCGAACTGATGAAGCAGCACACCGGCACCAACATGGTTTTTGTGCCGTACCGCGGCGCCGGACCGGTGATGAACGCGGTGGTCAGCGGAGAGGTCGGTTTCGCGATGCTGGTTACCCCCCTGGCCCGGCCGCACCTGGACAACGGCAAGCTGCGGGTGCTGGCGGTCACTTCGAAAGACCGCATTTCCCTGCTGCCGCAGGTGCCGACAATGGCCGAGTCGGGCCTGCCGGGCTTCGAGGCGGTGCAGTGGCACGGCATGTTTGCACCGGCAAAAACGCCGGATGCCATCGTCAAGTGGCTGCATGCGAACATCCGGGGCACGATGCAGCAACCGCAGACGAAGGAATTTTTCGCCCGCGAGGGCGCCGAGCCGGTGGACGAGTCATCACAGGATTTCGCGAAATTCCTGAGGGCCGAAATCGCGAAATGGCGCGATATCATCCGGCGTGCGGGCATCAAGAACTAGCGGAGGCGCCGCCGGCAGCGGCGAGCGGTCCAGGGGGGAGGGCATGAAGGTAACGCGCATCGAAACACTGCAGTGCGACGCCGGTTGGCGGATATTTTCGTTTCTGAAGGTGATGACCGACGAAGGGCTGGTCGGCTGGTCGGAGTACAACGAAAGCTTTGGCAGCGCCGGACTGAGCCGTGTGATCGAGGCGCTCGCGCCCACCGTGGTGGGCAAGGATCCGCGGGACATCGAACTGATCAACTGCCACCTGCGCACCAAGACCATGCAGTCGCGCGGCGGCATCAACCGCCAGGCCATTGCCGCCATAGAAAACGCGCTGTTCGACATCAAGGGCAAGGCGCTCGGGGTTCCGGTATACGCGCTTTTCGGCGGTGCGGTCCGCAAGCGCCTGCCGGTGTACTGGTCGCATTGCGGCAGCTACCGGGTGCGTTATGCGGAAATGCTGGGGCTGCCGCGGATGCACAGCTACGACGACCTGGCGCGGCTCGGCGAGGAGGTCCGGCAGCGCGGATTCCGCGGGCTCAAGACCAACGTGATGCTGAGCGACGGCAAAACGCTGACCGCGTACCGGCCGGGGTTCGGCCACAACAAGGGTTTTCCCGAACTGAACTGGGACCGTGACATCGTGAAGGCGGCAGCGGACACGGTAGGCGCTTTCCGCGACGGGGCCGGACCCTCGATGGGCATCATGATGGACCTCAATTTCAACTACAAGACGGAGGGATTCCGGCGCATCGCCGATGCGGTTGCCCCGGCCGGACTGTCCTGGCTGGAGATCGACACGCACGACGCGCCCTCGCTGGCGCTGCTGCGGCGTGACGCACCCTGCCCGATCGCCTCCGGCGAGACCCTGTGCGAGCGCAGGGACTTCAAGCCCTATTTCGAGAACTACGCGATGGATGTCGCGATCGTCGACGTGATCTGGAACGGCTACATGGAGTCGCTCAAGATCGCGGCCATGGCGGATGTATATGAAGTGAACGTCGCGCCGCATAATTTCTACGGACACCTGTCGAGCGTGATTTCCGCGCATTTCTGCGCCGCGATACCCAATTTCCGCATCATGGAGACGGATATCGATGCGGTGCCCTGGCGCGACGAGCTGGTGGATGTGCCGCCGGTGATCGAGAACGGCGAGTTTGTGCTGCCGACGGGACCGGGCTGGGGCGTCGAGGTCAATGAGGCCGCGGTGAGGGCGCGGCCGCCGAAGGGCTGAACACCGGCCGGCGCGCGCCGGAGGTCAGGCCGCGGCCATTCCGCCGCCCGCATCGGTCCGAGGCAGTGCATCCGGCCGCGGTATTCCAGGCGGGTGCGGCTTTCCGCCGGGCCGGCGGCTGTGTTTAAATCGGGTTTCCGGTGTACATGAATCTGAATTCGCGTTTTCACGCCGGGATACAGCCTTGTCTGCAAAATCCGAACTCTCAGCAACCTGGACCTCGGTCTTTTTTCTTTTGCTCGCCAGCGGCATCCTGCTGGTGGGCATAGGCCTTTTCTTCACGGCCCTGGGCCTGCGCGCGAGCGCTGAAAGTTTTTCGACGGTTGCCACCGGCCTGGTGATGTCCTCCTACTTTGCCGGCTTCGTGATCGGCACCCTGCTGTGCCCCGCGCTGATCCGCCGCGTCGGCCACATCCGCGCCTTTTCGGCGCTGGCCTCGATCGCGTCGACCACGGCGATCGTGCATGCGATCGCGGTCGATCCCTGGGTGTGGTCGCTGCTGCGCATGATCACCGGCTTTTGCCTGGTCGGCCTCTACATGGTCATGGAGAGCTGGCTCAACGTGCAGGCGCCGAACGCGGCGCGCGGTCGCGTGTTTGCCGCCTATGTGGGCGTGACGCTGGTGGCGATGGGCGCCGGCCAGTTCCTGGTGCTGGCGGGCGATGTGCTCGGTTTCGTGCCACTGGGGCTGGTGTCGATACTGCTCTCGCTGGCGCTGGTGCCGGTGGCGTTCACGCGGACACCGGAACCGCGCCCGGTGACCGTGTCAAAGATGAGCGTGCGGCGGCTGTACTCGATTTCCCCGCTGGGCACCGCTGCGGCGCTGGCCTCGGGCCTGCTCAACAGCGCCTTTTTCGGCATGGGCGCCGTGTTCGGGCAGCGCATCGGCCTGACCGAACTCGGGGTGGCTGCGTTCATGGGGATCACGATTTTCGGCGGCGCACTGCTGCAATGGCCGGTGGGTCATGCCTCGGACCGGCAGGACCGGCGGCAGGTGCTGATTGTGGTCTGCGCGCTGGCGGCAGTACTGGCGGTGGCGGCCAACATGCTGAAGTCGGTGTCGGTGACCGTGCTGGTGCTGTGCACCTTTTTCTACGGAGGCCTCGTATTTTCCGTCTATGGCCTGAGCGTCGCCCTGATCAACGACCGGATCCCGCAGGACGATGTGCTGGAGGCGGCGAGCACGCTGCTGCTGGTTCACGGCGTCGGCGCCGTGCTGGGGCCGCTTGCCGCGGGCGTCATGATGGAGCTGTACGGCCCCGGGGGGCTGCTGGTGTACTTTGCGCTGGTGCTTTCGGCGATGGCCGCGTTCGGGTTGTGGCGCCTGCGCGCAGGAAGTGCGCTGCCGGTGGACCAGCAGGCGGCGTACGTGGCGGTGGCCACCAGTTCCCCGGTCGTACTCGAACTCGACCCGCGCACCCCCGATCCGCCTCCCGCCCGCTCCGCCGGGCAGTGAGGCGGCCGCGCCTTTTCTTTGGCACTCCGCCGCGGCGCCGGATTCAGAGCGGCCAGACGATCAGCAGCAAGGGCATGCTGATGGCGATCACCAGCAGTTCCAGCGGCAGCCCCATGCGCCAGTAGTCGCCGAAGCGGAAACCGCCCGGGCCGAGGATCAGCGTGTTGTTCTGGTGGCCGATCGGTGTCAGGAAGGCGCAGGAGGCGCCGATCGCGACGGCCATCAGGAAGGGGTCGGCGCTGGCGCCGAGCTGGTTCGCGGTGCCGATGGCGATCGGGCACATCACCGCGGCGGTCGCGGCGTTGTTCATCAGGTCGGACAGCGTCATCGTGACCACCATGACCAGCGCGAGGCCGAGGATCGCATGACCGCCGGCAATGTTGTTGAGCAGGATGCGGGCGATGATGTCGGCCGTGCCGGTGGACTCCATTGCGCCTGCGACCGGAATCAGCGCGGCGAGCAGTACGATCACCGGCCAGTCCACGGCCTCGTAGGCGCTGCGCGGCGGCACCGTGCGCAGCGCCATCGACGCCAGCACGCCGGCGCTGAAGGCAAGCGCCGCCGGCACACCGACAGCCGCGGCGGCGATGGCCAGCGCCATGATGCCGCCGGCGGTGACGGCGCGACGCTTGTCGGGGATGCGCAGTTCGCGTTCGGCGAGCGGCACACAGCCGGCGTTGCTGGCGAACTCCGCCAGCGCTTCCGGTGCCCCCTGCATCAGCAGCACGTCACCCGCCGCGAGTCGCAGCGCGCGCAGCCGTGCCAGCGAGCGCCGGCCCTGGCGGGAAACGGCCAGCAGGTTGATCCCGTAACGCGTGCGCAGCAGCAGGTCGCTGGCCGAACGGTCGGCCAGCATCGAGCCGGGCAGCACGGCGAGTTCCATCAGGACGATGTCGTCGGCGGCCGTTTTTTTGTCGTCGGTGTCTTTTTCATCACCGTTTCCGGTGTCTTCCGCCGTTGCCGGTTTTGCCTCCGGCTCACCGTCGGCGGGCGGTGTTTTCGCCTCCTCGAGGCGCAGTCCCAGCGCGGTGAGTGCGGTGGGCAGCGCATCGGCATCGGCTTCGATCACCAGGATGTCGCCCGGGCGCACCAGCCAGCCGCGGCTCGGCGCGGTGACACGCACGTCGTTGCGCACCACGCCGATGACCTGGGCGTCGGTTTCGTCGAGCGCCCTGTCGATTTCGAACAGCCGTTTGCCGGCGGCGCTGCTGTCTTCCGCCACCTTGGCTTCGGTGAGGTAGGCGCCGGTATCGAATCCCTCGGTGACGGCCTGCTTGCGCGCCGGCACCAGCCGCCATCCGATGACTGCGATGAACAGCACGCCGCCGGCTGCCACGGCGAGGCCCACCGGCGCGAAGTCGAACATCGCAAACCCGCCGGCACCCGCCTGCTGGCGGAACCCGGAGACGATCAGGTTGGGCGGCGTGCCGATCAGCGTGGTCATGCCGCCGAGGATGGAGCCGAAGGCCAGCGGCATCAGTACCCGCCCCGGCGGCAGCGACTGCTTCACGGCAATCTGCAGGGCCACCGGCATCAGCAAGGCCAGCGCGCCGACATTGTTCATGAAGGCGGAGAGCAGCGCGGCCAGCGCGGCCAGCGCGCCGATGGTCAGCGTCGGGCCTGACGATGCCGGCACGGCGTAACGCGTCAGCACGTCGACGGCACCGGAGTTTTTCAGGCCGCTGCTGAGAATCAGGATGCAGGCCACGGTGATCACCGCCGGATGGCCGAATCCGGCGAAGGCATCGGCCGCCGGCACCAGGCCCGCCGCAACGCAGGCGAACAGCGCGCCGAAGGCGACCATGTCATGGCGCCAGCGGCCCCACAGGAACATCGCCGTGGTGGCCGCAAGAATGGTGAGGATGAGGATTTGTGCGCTGTCCATTGCCCGATTATCAGTCATGGGCCGGCAGGCCGGCCCGAAAAAAAGCCCGCCGGTGGGCGGGCTTTTTGGGTGCTGCGGGATGCGCGGTGTTCAGTCCACCAGCGCGGTCTTCGGCGGCATCTGCGCCTTCGATTTGCGGCCGGGGGCGGCAGGCGGGATGTAGCCCGAGATGCGGCAGAGCACGGCTTCGATTTCCTTGCCGTCCTTGTAGCGGATCGAGCGGCAGGTCATCACGGCACCCTTGGCATGCAGGTCGGCCACGCGGGCGCGCACGGTCGCCAGCGAAAGACCTGTCGCGGAGGCGATCTCGGAATCGAGGCGCTCGCCACCGTTGGCCAAATAATCCAGGATTGCTTGCATCTGAAAGCTCCTTGTCGGATTGCAGTCTGTGGGTGAGGCGCGGGCACTGGGCCACGGCGCCACAGGCGGGAGCCCCGGATGATACAGGAAGTGGCCGCTAACCCGCCAAAAAGTTCCACATAGCGGTCTTTTTGGGCCTGTTCAGGTGCCGGTTTCTGGCGCCAACACCCGCTAACTGCCGGCCAAAAGGGCTCTAAGTCCGTCGATCACGATCAATTTGAGCGCCAGCGCGATCAGCATGGTGTTGAACACGATCAGGAAGGTCTTCTCGTTGAAGCCGGTCAGCACCTTCTTGCCGAAGGAGGTGCCGACGACCACGGCCGCCGTCATCAACACCAGCAGCAGGCCGTATTCGGCAAAGCTGAAGCCGACCAGCGTGAAGGCCGCGATCTTGAACAGGTTGCCGATGAAGCCGAAGAAGCCCAGCGTGCCGACGACGTCCTCCTTCTTCAGGTCCTTGCGGATGATCAGCGCGCCGAGCACCGGGGCGATGACGCCGACGATCATGTTCAGCGCGCCGGTGACGAAGCCCAGCGGGATGAAGGCCCACAGCGGGAATTCCTTCGGCGCGAAACGCTTGAGGTGGCGCAGGAACAGCGTCAGCAGCACGAAGAAGCCGATCAGGATCTGCACCACTTCCTTGGACATGCCCTGGAACATTTCCAGTCCCAGCCACACACCCAGCGGCAGCAGCAGGCTGAAACGGATGATCAGCGGCCAGGCCATGTGTTTGCGGAACAGCCACACGCGCCAGGTGTTGGAGGCGAGCTGAACCACGCCGTGCGCGGGAATGGCCGCGGCCGGCGGCATGAACAGCAGCATCAGCGCAATCAGGATGGTGCCGCCACCGGCGCCGGCAACAGCGGTCAGCGCGGAAGTCGCGAAGGCGGCGAAGGTGAGCAGCGAGATGTCGATCCAGTCCATATATAAGTATTTGATTTTATTGATAAATTTAAAATATTGCCGCGAACTCCGCCGGCGCGGCAGTCGCTGCGGCGGGCGGGTTCAGGTCTTGGCGGGTTCGGACGCCGGTTCGTCGGGCAGCAGCCAGACGATGGCGGCTTTCAGCGCGGCAATGCCGGCCATGATCCACAGCGCGTTGGCGAAGCCGATGTTTTTGACCATCGGTCCGAGGATCCAGACCGCCAGCGAACTGAAGCCGAAGGCAACGGTGAGGCGCATGCCGGCCACGCGCGAACGCAGGCGGTCGTCGACGTAGCGCACGATCATCGCGTCGGTGAAGGGAATCGCGCCGAACACGAACACCATCACTGCGAGCAGCGCGGCGAACAGCCACCAGTCCTGGGTATGTGCTGCCCAGATCAGCAGCGGAATCTGGATGATCGAGATCCACAGCTGCAGCGGCTTGAAGGGCACTTGGTCGATCAGGCGGCCGACGACAATCTGGGCGAAAGAGGCGATGGTGTAGATCACGGCCAGCAGCGTGCCGATCAGCGCGGGATCCTCGATGACGCCGCGGAAACCCTCGGCCAGCAGCTGCGCATTGCCGTTGGTGGTGAAGTTGAAGAGGATGGTGCTGACCGCGGCTGCCGAGGTCATCACCAGGAAGGCGCGCATCAGCATCTCGGGACTCAATGCGACCTTGGCCTTGCCGCCCTTGCGCTTTGCCGGCGCCTCGGTTTCCTTCGGGCAGGTCATCGCGAACACGATGCCGCAGGCGATCGATACCAGCCCGGGGATCACGAAGGCGGCGCGCCAGCCGATCCATTTCACGAGAAAACCGGTGACCAGCGCCGCGACTGCGATGCCGAGATTGCCGGCGAGTCCGTTGAGTCCGATCACCGCGCCGGGGTTCGGCACGTTCTGCACCAGCATCGGGATGCCCACCGGGTGGTAGATCGCGGCGAAGGCGCCCATCAGCGTCAGCGCCGCGGCGAGCTGCCAGGCGTTCTGGGTTGTCGCGACCAGCATCGCCGACAGGCCCATGCCGATGAAGAAGATGATCATCATGCTGCGCCGGCCCCAGAGGTCGCCGAGGCGGCCGGCGGGCAGCGCGCCGAGCCCGAACAGCGCGAAAGCGCCGACGCTGTAGGGCATCAGGTCGGTCCAGTTGTCGTAGCCGAACTCGATGGCGATCGTCGCGACCGCGGTGGCGAAGATCAGCAGGAACATGTGGTCGATGGCGTGCCCGGTGTTCAGCATCAGGCGCACGATGGCCGGAAAGCCGGCGGACGGGGTGGCGGTTTCGGTGGCGGTTGTCATGGGAGCGGATTCTGCTAGAGTCGGCAGCGTCTGTCTTTCGAATATTTGCCTGAAACTTCCTAAAAGTGGACAAACGCCTGCCCCGCCGGCCCCGCCCGGAGGACCAAGCCGCTCTGGAACACCCGGTCTTGGGCGACCTGACGCGGCCGCTGGTGATGCGCCGCACGGCCTATCTGCCGGGCCACCACATCCGGCCGCACTGGCATACCCGCGCCCAGTTCGCCTTTGCCGTGGCCGGCACGATGCGTGTGCGCAGTGCGCGCCATGCCTGGATCGTGCCGCCGTCGCGGGCGCTGTGGCTGCCGGCGCGCACGGTGCACGAGATCCAGATGTACGGCACCGTCGAGATGCGCAGCCTCTACCTCGATGAGGGCGTGGCGGCGGCGATGCCCGCAGCCTGCGTGGTGCTGGAGGTTACGCCTCTGGCGCGCGAGTTGATCGTACGCGCGGCCGCGCTGCCGGAGGATTACGACGCGAACGGCGCGGACGGCCTGCTGATGCAGCTGCTGGTGGCCGAAATCCGCCGCCTGCCGCCCTGTGCACTCGACCTGCCGCTGCCGGAGAGTGCGGACCTGATGCGGCTGTGCGAGCGCATCCTCGCCGATCTCTCGACGCGGCGGCCCAGCGCCAGTGATGCCGGCGCGATGCAGACCAGCGCGCGCACGCTCTACCGGCGTTTCCTGCGCGAAACCGGCATCACCTTCGCACGCTGGAAACAGCAGGCGCGGCTGCTGGAGTCGATACGCCGGCTGGCCGCGGGCGTGCCGGTGACCACGGTGGCGGTCGATCTCGGCTACGAAAGCCCGGGGGCGTTCTCGACGATGTTCCGGCGCGCGCTGGGCATTGCGCCGAGGGACTTTGCCGCAGGCAGCGCGGTTGCCCCCGCGCGGACCTATCTGAGAAAGCGCCTGTAAAACGCCGCGATCGCCTGCGCGGTGTCCTTTGCGGTCTGCTCCAGCCGGGCGCCTTCGCGCAGGTCGCTGCCGAATTCGAGCTGCATCGCATCGATGCCCTGCGCGCGGTGGCTGCCGTAGAGGTCGACGGTGTGGCCTCCGGCATAGTTTTTCGTTTCGACGCGTTCGGTCGGCGCGTTGTCGTTGGGGGGCATGACCGTGTAGCCCATGGCTGCGAAGCGGCCGAACACGCTGTCCGGTCCGGTGACGGCCGGTGCACCTGCGCGGGCGAGCAGGGCCTGCACGGTGCCGCCGTGTCGGGTGCCGCGGAGGATCGCGCCGGGAAAGGCGGACTGGCCATGGATGTCGAACAGCATCGCATGGGGAAATTTCGCGCGCAGTGCATCGACATGGCCGCGGACCGCCGCGTGGTATGCCTCGTAGGCTGCGGCGCAGCCGGGGCTGCCGTAGGCTTCCTCCGCCCGGCGGTTGGCGTCGATGTAATTGCGGTGGAAGTTCGCGATCACCAGGTACGGCGCCTGGCCGGTGAGACGTTCGAGTTCGTCGGCGATGCTGCGGGCAAGCCGGTCGGTGCGTACGTCGGGACGGTTGACGAAACGGTTCCCGGCCGGAATGCGCTCCTCGCAGCCGGGAACGTCCTGCAGGCCGCCGTGCGGCGCGGCGAGGATCACCGGCAGTCCGCCGGTTTCGCTGTGGACCAGGCCGCCGGCCTGCGCAAACGCGCCGGCACAGGCGAGCAGCAGGGCGGTCAGCAGGCGGATCATGTGCCGGGGTTCGCGGGCGGCGCGCAAAAAAACGCCGCGCGGGGCGCGGCGTCGTGACGGCTGTCAGCGAACGGTCATTTCTGTTTTGCGCCCGAGATCTTGACCAGTTCGACGATGCGTTTCTTTTCGTCGCGCCGCCAGGCATCGAGCGCCGCGCGGTCGCCGCCGACAACCTCGAGGCCGAGGCCCTTGAGTTTTTCACCGAAGGCCGGTTCGCGGACCGCGGTGACGATTTCCTTGCTCACCATGTTCATGATCGAGGCCGGCGCCTTGACCGGGGCGACGATGCTGTACCAGGCGTTCATCGCATAGCCGGGCACCACCTCGCCGATCGCCGGCACATCCGGAATCAGCGCGGCGCGTTTCGCGGTGGTCACGCCGAGCGGGCGCAGCCTGCCGGCCTGGATGTGGGGGTTCGCGGCGGGCAGCACGGCGTAGGTGATCTGCACCTCGTTGGCCAGCGCGTCGGTGATGGCCTGCGCGACGCCCTTGTACGGCACGTGCAGCATGTTGGTGCCGGTCAGGTGGTTCAGCAGCACGCCGGACAGGTGTTCGGAGGCGCCGGTGCCGGCCGATCCGTAGCGCAGCTTGCCGGGGGATTTTTTTGCCAGGTCGATCAGTTCCTTCAGCGATTTGGCCGGCAGCTGGTTGTTCGCGAGCAGCACGAAGGGCGTCACGCCGATCAGCGCCACGGACTGGAAATCGCGCTGGAGGTCGAACTTGATGTCGGACAGCACTTCGGAGGCGACGAAGAGCTGTGAAGTCAGCATCATCCAGGTGTAGCCGTCGGGCACCGCGCCGAGCGTCAGGTCGGCACTGATGGCGCCTGCGGCGCCGGGGCGGGCATCAACGACCACGCGCTGTTTCCAGGTTTCGTAGAGGCGGTCGGCGAGCAGGCGCGAGATGATGTCGGGGCCGGAGCCGGCGGCGCTGCCGATGATCAGGCGGATCGGTTTCTCCGGGAACTTGGACGATTGGGCCTGGGCCACGGGGGCGGCGAGCAGTGCGGGCACGACCACGGCGGCCAGCAGTTTCAGGGTGCGCATCTTGGGGCTCCTCCTTCGGATTTGTTTTGGGAACAACGGCTGCATTTTGCAGGATGCCTATGATGCGGAGCAGGGAAACTTTTGTCCATACCCGATCCGCCGGATTTTTTGTTCAATCCGTGCCGGCTTTGCGCAGCAGCGCCTCGATTTCCCCCGGCGGCAAGGGCTTGCTGAGCAGATAGCCCTGCATGTCGTCGCAACCCAGCTGCTCGAGTATCCGCAGCTGTTCTTCCGCGTCGACGCCCTCGGCCACGACGTCCAGGCGCAGCGCATGCGCGAGCTGGATGATCATGGTGACGATGTTGCGGTGATAGTCGCTGCGCGCCATTTCAATGACGAAGGAGCGGTCAACCTTCAGCGTGTCGATCGGCAGCTGGGCGATGCAGCTCAACGAAGAGTAACCGGTCCCGAAGTCGTCCATCGCGATGCGCAGGCCGAGTGCATGTACGGACCGCAGCTTGTGCGTCATCTCCCCGATGTTCTCCATGATCACGCTCTCGGTGATTTCGAGGTCGAGCGCAACTTCGCCGTCCGCGAAGGCGGAGACCGCGCGCGTGACGGTGTCGACGAAATCGCGCTGCCGCAGCTGGATCGGCGACACGTTCACGGCGACGCGCGGCGGGCGCAAGCCCCGCGCCGACCAGCCGCGATGATCCTCGATGGCGCGCCGCAGCGCCCACTGCCCGACGTCGAGGATCAGGCCGGTTTCCTCCATCAGCGGGATGAACTTCGCCGGCGGCACCAGGCCGAGCTCCGGGTCCTGCCAGCGGATCAGTGCCTCGAGTCCGGTGAGTTTCCGTGTGCCGACCCCGAACTTGGGCTGGTAATGCAGCACGAACTGGCCGAGGTCCAGCGCGCGGCGCAGGCGGTTTTCCAGGTGCAGCGATTCGGCGACGCGGGCGTTCATTGCCGGCGCATAGAACATGTAGCGCTGCCCCGCAGATTTGGCGGCATGCAGCGCCGCTTCGGCGTTGCGGAACAGCGTGCCGGCGTCGGCGCCGTCATCGGGGAACACCGCGGCACCGATGGTGAAGGCGATGGTGAGCTCGCGGCCGGCCACCGTGACCGGCGTGTGCAGCGCGACTGCGGCGAGGTTCTCTATGCGGTGCGCCACCTCCGACAGCTCGCGCACGTCGGGCAGGAAGGTCGCGAAACAGTCGGCCGAGATGCGCGCGAGGTTCTCCGGGTTGCGGATCATGTTCCGCAGCAGGGATGCGATCTGCTTCAGCGCCTCGTCGCCCGCGGCGTGCCCCAGCGTTTCGTTGATGGCGCGGAAACGCTGGATGTCGCCGATCACCAGCACCAGCCTTCCGGGGCTGTTGCCGGCGGCATGCAGCGCGTGATTCAGGTGCTCCATGAACAGCGTGCGGTTGGGCAGGCCGGTGACGAGGTCGTAGTAGGCGAGGTAGTTGGCCTTTTCCTCCTTCGCCAGGTACTGCAGGGCGAAGGAGATGTCTCCCGCCAGTTCGGTCAGCAGGCGCACTTCCTCGTCGTCGAAGAACCCGGTCTCGCGGGCGTACAGCGACAGGTTTCCGACGACTTCGCCATCGACGGTCAGTGGCAGTGCGATGACCGAGTGGAAGCCCCGCGCCAGGGCCGTGCGCCTGCGCCGGCTCACCGAGCGCGTGTCGGCGCTCATGTCGTTCACGATCTGCGGCTGGCCGCTGCGGATCGCGCGGCCGGTGACGCCCTGGCCCTGGTCATCGTCCCGGGCCGAGGACAGGACCGGACCCCAGGAATCGTCGACGCCGAAACCGGCCCAGGCCGCCGGCCGCACGTCGCCGGTGGCACGGTCGAGGAAGCCGATCCAGACCATGCCGAAGCCACCTTGTTCGGCGATGATCCGGCAAGCGCCGTCGAGCAGCGTCCGGCGGTCGCGCGTGCGCACGATCAGGGTGTTGATGCTGGAGAGCACGGCATAGACGCGGTTCTGGCGCCTGATGCGGTCCTCGGCCTGCTTGCGTTCGGTGATGTCCTGCACGGCGCCGATCATGCGGGTGGCGCTTCCCGCGGCGTCCCGCACGACGTGGCCGCGGTCGAAAACCCTGGCGTAGCTGCCATCGCGGCGGCGGAAGCGGTATTCGGCGGACCAGAACAGGATGTCGCGGTTGTTGATGATGGCATCGAACCCGGAAACGACGCGGTCGGTGTCTTCCGGGTGAATGCGCAGCGTCCATGAATCGGGGCCGGGCTCGAGTTCGTCAAGTGAATAACCGAATACGGCGGTGACGTTTTCACTCCACCACAGCGTGTTCCTGGCGAAATCCCAGTCCCAGACCACGTCGTTGGTGGCGCGGGACGCGAGCAGGAAGCGTTCGTTGCTGATCCGCAGTTTTTCGCTGGTCCGGCAATGCTCGATGGCGATGGCCGCGGTCTGGGTCGCCATCTCGATCAGCGCGGCATGCTCTGGCGCCAGCCCGCGCGGTTCGCGGTAATAAATGGCGAAGGTGCCGAGCACGCGCCGCGCCGGATCAAAAATCGGCGTCGACCAGCAGGCGCGCAGCCCGTACGGCGCCGCAAGCTGGCGGTATCCGTCCCACAGCGGGTCGGTGGCGATGTTTTCGACGATCACCGCTTTACCACGCCAGGCGGCGGTGCCGCAGGAGCCGGCATTCGGGCCGATGGCGGCGCCGTCGATGGCCTGCACGAAAGCGGGGGGCAGGCCGGGTGCTGCGCCATGGCGGACGTGTTTGCCGTCCTCGTCGAGCAGCAGCACCGAGCACAGCATGTGGTCTGATTCGGATTCGACCAGCCGGCAGATGTCTTCAAGCAGTTCCGGCAGCGGACGGCCGGCGACGATGCCTTCGAGGATGTTTTTCTGGCCGACCAGCAGCCGGGTGGCCCGGCGTTCGGCGTCCGGAGTGCGTGCGTTCACGGTTGGCGGCCGGTGCACGGGCGCGGGGCTGCCGGGGATCCGTGCACCGGATCCGGGACCGCATCCGTCACCGGACACTCCCGCAGCCTGCTCATGTCGCGCTCCTCTGTCGAGTCCTCGACGGACTGGTGCTCTTGCCCCGTATTCCCGGACACCTCACCTTAATACTGCGTGGCGGCGAAGTCACGCCCCGCGGCCGCGATGCGGACATGCGGACAAAAAACGCCGCATGAGGCGGCGTTTTTTGTGGCGGAAACCGGGATTACATGCGCTCGAATACTGCCGCGATGCCCTGTCCGCCGCCGATGCACATGGTCACCAGCGCATATTTGCCGCCGGTGCGCTGCAGCTCATGCAGCGCCTTGACCGTCAGGATGGCGCCGGTGGCGCCGATCGGGTGGCCGAGGCCCACGGCACCGCCGTTGGGGTTGGTTTTTTTCGGGTCCAGTTTCAGGTCGCAGGACACGGCGAGGGCCTGCACCGCGAAGGCCTCGTTCGATTCGATGACATCCATGTCCTCGACCTTGAGGCCGGCGCGCTTCAGCGCATTCTGCACCGCCGGCACCGGGCCGATGCCCATGATCTTCGGATCGACGCCGGCAAGCCCGTAGGAGACCAGGCGCGCCATCGGTTTCAGGCCCGCTTTTTTTGCGGCTTCCTTTTCCATCAGCACCACGGCGGCGGCGCCGTCGTTGATGCCGGAGGCGTTGCCGGCTGTGACCGAGCCGCCTTCCTTCTTGAACACGGCGCGCAGCTTCGCGAGGCTTTCCAGCGTGACGTCGGCGCGGGGATGCTCGTCCTTGTCGAACAGCGTCGTGCCCTTGCGGGTCTTCAGTTCGACCGGCAGGATCTGGTCCTTGAAATAACCCTTGTCGATGGCGTTGATCGCGCGGCGGTGGCTCTCCACGGCGAACTCATCCTGCTGCTCGCGCGAGATTTTCCATTGCGCGGCGATGTTTTCCGCGGTGATGCCCATGTGCACGGTGTCGAAGGGATCGGTCAGCGCGCCGACCATCATGTCGATGACATTGCCGTCGCTCATGCGCTGGCCCCAGCGCAGGCTGGGCATCAGGTAGCCGCCGCGGCTCATCGATTCGGCGCCGCCGCCGACCGCCGCATCGCAATCGCCGAGCAGGATGCCCTGGGCCGCGGAGACGATGGCCTGCAGGCCGCTGCCGCAGAGGCGGTTGACGGTGAGCGCCGTGGTGTCCTGCGGCAACCCGCCCTTGATGCAGGCGACACGGGAGAAATACATGTCCTTCGCTTCGCCGTGGATCACGTTGCCGAAGACCAGCTGTCCGACCTGCTTCGGATCAACTTTCGCACGGTTGACGGCTTCCTTGACCACCTGCCCTGCGAGTTCGGTGGGCGCGACGTCCTTTAATGCGCCGCCGTAATCACCAATCGCGGTACGCACGCCACTCAATACGACCACTTCGCGTCCATTCACCATGAGGTTCTCCGTAAGTATTTGATTTTAAACAATAAATTTCCAGAGTGCGGCGGGGCAATCGGGAGGGGATGACAAAGTTTACGCCGGCACCCTGACAGTGTCGAGGCGATGCCGCGATGCGGCATGACGGTCAGTGGCGCGTGGAGTCGGCGGCGGCCGCGGGAGCCGCGGCAAAGATCTGTTCGCTGTCCACGGCGTCAAAGGCGTAACGGCGGTTGCAGAACTCGCAGCGCACCTCGACTTCGCCGCGTTCGGCGATCACGCCGCGCACTTCGTCGCGCCCCAGCATGCGCAGCATGCCGGCCACGCGTTCCGGCGAGCAGGAGCAGCGGAAATACACCGGTTTCGGTTCGAACACGCGCAGGTCTTCCTCGTGGAACAGGCGGCGCAGCAGGGTCTGCGGCGCCAGTGTCAGCAGTTCCTGCGGCTGCACGGTGCCGGCGAGGTGGCCGATGCGCGGCCAGGCATCGGCATCGGCGGTGCTGTGTTCCGGCAGTTTCTGGATCAGCAGGCCGGCGGCGCGGTGGTCGTCACAGGCGAGCCAGAGGCGGGTTTCGATCTGCTCGGAGGTCGCCATATAGTGCTCGAAGGCGGCGGCGATGCTGTCGGCCTCAAGGTCGACGATGCCCTGATAGCCCTGCTGCCCGGAATCGGGCAGCAGGCTGATGGCAAAGCGGCCGTTGCCGAGCAGGGTGCGCAGGCTGCCCTCGGGCACCTCGCCCTCCCATTTCGCCGTGGCGCGCATCGCGTGCCCGGAGCCGCATTCGACAACCACCAGTTTCACCGGTCCGTCGCCGTGTATCTGCAGCAGCAGGCGGCCGTCGAACTTGAGCGTGGCGGCAAGCAGCGCGCCGGCAGCCATCAGTTCGCCGAGCGCGCGGCGCAGCGGCGGCGGATAGTTATGCCTTCCGGTGACCGCCTGCCAGGTGGCCGACAGTTGCACGAATTCGCCGCGGATCGGCGCGTGCTCGAACAGGAAACGCTGCAAGGTATCGCTCATGGGCGGATTATGGATTCTGTTGCCGGCGGTACAGCCGCAGGCGTTCGTCCTTGTCGCCGGGACGGTGTCCTTCCCAGATTTTGGTCCAGCCGGCGGGCAGCACGGTTTCGTCGAGCGGCAATCCCTGGACCAGCAGCAGGTCGCAGGCGGACTGCGGACGGGATTCCAGCCGCTCGGAGCGGATGCCGGCAAAATAATGCAGCATCGCACGCTGCGCTTCACCGAGATCGCGGCTGGCCATGCAGCGGTACTGTGCCGGCATCGCGCGCTGCATGTCGCCGATCACCGAGCGGTAGCTCTTCGTGGTGTCGACCCAGCCGATGAACAGGGTGGCGAGCAGGGCCCATACCGCGGTGATGCCGCCGGCCCAGATGGCGAGCGGCTGTTCCGGATTGCGCGGCAGTTTTGCGACCAATGCGAACCAGGCAGCCGTGTAGGCCAGGCCGAGGATGAAGGGCAGGGCCTTGAAGCCGAAATCGTAGCCGGGGCGTATGGTGTGCAAATGCTCATGCAGTCGTTCCGGGATGCCGAGCTCGAGCGCGCCCCAGTAGAACCAGCCGACGACGATGAAGAAGGTGAAGGTCATCACGCTGAACCAGTACCAGCCCTTGGCCGCGCCGCGCCGCAGGGGATCCACGCCGGGGACTGCGAGCAGCGCCAGGGGCACCAGCATCGGCAGTGCATACAGCTCACGCGACTCCGCCGCGCTGCCGAGCATCAGCAAGGTCACCGTGAATCCCAGTGCGGGCAGCACTATTGCCGGAAACCAGGCCTGTCCGCTGCGGCTGGCACGCCACAGCGCCCACAAGGCCAGGGGCCAGACCGGGAACGCGTACCAGGGCAGCGTCCGCAGGTAGTAGGCGAGGCCGCCCAGCATGTCGCGGGTGCCGAAAAAGCGCGCAAGGTTTTCGCCCTGCAGCCAGACGCTGAACAGGGCGGGATCGCGTTGCAGCAGCAACAGCGGCCACAGCAGCAGCCAGGGCAGGGCGGCTGCGGCCGCAACCGCCAGTGCCGTCGCATATTGCGGTTTGCGCCACTGCCGGCCGGCAGCCGGCAGCAGCGCGGCGATGACCGCGACCATCACCGCTTCGGGGATGCCCTGCGTCATGAACACCAGGCCGCAGGCCGTACCCAGCCAGAAGCCGCCGGGCGCGGCGCGGCGCAGTGCCAGTGCGGCACCGTAATAGGCCATCGCAAATCCGGCCAGCGCGGCGACGTCGACGATCAGCTGGTGTCCGCGCACGACCAGGCCGAGGCAGCCGAGCAGGAGCAGCGCGGCCGTGAGTCCGTGGCGCGGGCCGTTCAGTTCGCGGGAGGCAAGTGCGCTGAACAGCAGCGCCAGTCCGATCCACAGCCCTGCCGAGAGCCGCGCGCCGTCGTGCAGCGGCAGGATCGGGGAAAACAGCCAGGCGCTGGCTGCGGCGACGAGATGGAACAGTGGTGGCTTTTCGATGAATGTCTCGCCGGCGATCTGCGGAACAACCCAGCTGCCGCCCTGCAGGATTTCGAATACCACCCCGAAGGTGTAGGCCTCGTCGGGCTTCCAGGGATCATGCGCAACCAGCCCGGGCAGCAGCCAGGCCAGGCAGAGAACGGCGATCAGCAGGGGACGCAGGGCGATGCTCACGACAGACACTCGTTGTAGTTATGGCTGCGGATTATCGCATCCGCAGGCGTGACAGGACGAGGCGCGCCGGCGTGGTGCGTCATGCGCCGCAAGAGTGCGGATATGCACCGCGGCGTGGCGCGGCGCGCACTGTTTCCGATCCGGCGGACGCGTCGATCATGCTGCGAGGCTTGCCGCGATGAATGAAATTTTCATTGTTAAACATGCAGTTGCGGGAAATTCACGGGATCCGGTGCGGCTTGGCACGCTTGCTGCAATAAGCAGGGGCGACAAGACACCCTTCAAGGAGAACCGACCATGTCCGCATTCAAGGATCCTTTTGACGCCAGCACCTCCCTGACCCGCGGCTGCTCCTGCGGCCGGCATGCGGATGAGGCCGCGCACCAGGCCGATCTGGCCGGGTTAACGTCGGATAGCGAAATTCTCGGCAATCGCGTGGTCGAGGCCGCGGTGGTGCGCGCGCTGTTCCCGCATGACGCCACGCGGCGGCGCTTCCTCAATGCGGTGGGCGCGGGCACCGCGCTGGCGGCGATTTCCACGTTTTTTCCGCTGGGCATGGCGAAAGAAGCTTTTGCGCAAAGCGGCAAGCTCGAGAAGACATCACTCAAGGTCGGCTTCATTCCCATCACCTGCGCGACGCCGATCATCATGTCGCAGCCGATGGGTTTTTATGCGCGCCAGGGCCTGAATGTCGATGTCGTCAAGACGGCCGGCTGGGCCGTGATCCGCGACAAGACGCTGAACAAGGAGTACGACGCCGCACACATGCTCTCGCCGATGCCGCTGGCGATTTCCCTGGGCGTGGGTTCGAGCCCGATTCCGTACACCATGCCGGCGGTCGAGAACATCAACGGCCAGGCGATCACTCTGGCGATCAAGCACAAGGACAAGCGCGATCCGAAATCATGGAAGGGCTTCAAGTTCGCCGTGCCCTTCGACTATTCGATGCACAATTACCTGCTGCGTTATTTCCTTGCCGAACACGGCTTGGATCCGGACCGCGATGTGCAGATCCGCTCGGTGCCGCCGCCCGAGATGGTGGCCAACCTGCGGGCGGACAACATCGACGGCTTCCTCGCGCCGGATCCGGTGAACCAGCGCGCGGTCTACGACGGCGTCGGTTACATCCACACCCTGACCAGGGACATCTGGGCGGGCCACCCCTGCTGTGCCTTCGCGGCAAGCCGCGAGTTCGTCACCAAGCTGCCGAACACCTACCGCGCGCTGCTGAAGGCGATCATGGAGGCGACCGCATTCGCCTCGAAACCGGAGAACCGCAAGCAGATTGCGGAGGCCATCGCGCCGGCGAATTACCTGAACCAGCCGGTGACCGTGGTCGAGCAGGTGCTGACCGGCACCTTTGCCGACGGCCTCGGCAACATCCGCAAGGAGCCCAACCGCATCGATTTCGATCCCTTCCCCTGGCATTCCTTTGCGGTCTGGATCATGACCCAGATGAAGCGCTGGGGTCAGCTGAAGGGTGACGTGGATTACGCCAAGGTCGCGCGCGAAGTATTCCTCGCCACCGATGCGATGAAACTGATGAAGGAGGCCGGCATGAAGCCGCCGACCGCCACCAGCAAGAAATTCAGCGTGATGGGCAAGGAGTTCGACCCGGCCAGGCCGGACGCCTATCTCGCCAGTTTCGCGATCAAGCGCTGAAGCCGGCCAGGCGCGAAAGGACATGGCGATGAACCGACTGAAAGGCTGGGGGGCGCCGCTGCTGTCGCTGCTGATCCTGCTGGGGATGATCGGCGTGTGGCACGCGCTGACGCTGCCCAAGACGGCGGCGCAGACGGTGGATTCCGAATATGCCGCGCTGGTCGGCGCGGCCGCGGCCACCGGGCAGAAGTCGGCATTTCCGTCACCGGCCGATTTCGGCAGGAAGATCGGCGAGCACCTGAGCGAGCCGTTTTACGATCGCGGGCCCAATGACAAGGGCATCGGCATCCAGCTCGGCTATTCGATCGGCCGCGTGCTCGCCGGCTACCTGCTGGCGGCCCTGGTCGCGGTGCCGCTGGGTTTCCTGATCGGAATGTCGCCGACGGTGTACCGGGCGCTCGATCCGTTCATCCAGGTGCTGAAGCCGATATCGCCGCTGGCGTGGATGCCGCTGGCGCTGTTCACGCTGAAGGACAGCGCGGTATCGGCGATTTTCGTCATCTTCATCTGCTCGGTGTGGCCGATGCTGATCAATACCGCGTTCGGTGTCGCCAGCGTGCGCCGCGAGTGGCTGAACGTGGCGCGCACGCTGGAGGTCGGATCGTTCCGCACCGCCTTCCGGGTGATCCTGCCCGCGGCGGCGCCGACGATCATGACCGGCATGCGGATCTCGATCAGCATCGCTTGGCTGGTGATAGTCGCCGCGGAAATGCTGGTCGGCGGCACCGGCATCGGTTACTTCGTGTGGAACGAATGGAACAACCTGTCGATCACCAACATCCTGACGGCGATACTGGCGATAGGCGTGGTCGGCATGCTGCTCGACCTGATGATGGCCAGGCTGACCCGGCTGGTCACGTTTCCGGAATAGAGGCCGACCATGAACGAACCACTGATCCGCATTGAAGGCATCAGCAAGAAATTCACCGGCCGCGACGGCAGTGAAACCACGGTGTTCGAGAACCTGCATTTCTCGGTTGATCCCGGTGAATTCGTATGCCTGATCGGCCATTCCGGCTGCGGCAAGACCACCATTCTCAACGTGCTGTCCGGGCTCGACCAGACGTCATCGGGTTATGTGTTTGTCGGCGGGCGCGAGGTCAGCGGACCCAGCCTCGACCGCGCGGTGATATTTCAGAGCCATGCGCTGATGCCCTGGCTGACGGTGATGGGCAACATCGCTTTCGCCGTGTCCTCGCGCTGGCCGGAATGGAGCAGGGAAAAGGTCCGCGAGCACAGCCAGCAGTACATCGACCTGGTCAACCTGACGGGTTCGGAGAAGAAGCGCCCCGCGGAGTTGTCGGGCGGCATGAAGCAGCGTGTCGGCATTGCCCGCGCGCTGTCGATCCGTCCCAAGATTCTGCTGATGGACGAGCCGTTTTCGGCGCTTGATGCGCTGACCCGCGGCGTGCTGCAGGAGGAGGTGCTGCGCATCTGCGCCGAAACCCGGCAGACGGTGTTCATGATCACGCACGATGTCGACGAGGCGATCCTGCTGGCGGACAAGATCGTGCTGATGACCAACGGCCCGTACGCCAAGATCGCCGAGATCGTGGTCAACACGATGCCGCGCAGCCGCACCCGCCACGATCTGCACAAGCACCCGCATTACTACCGCATCCGCAACCACCTGATCGACTTCCTGGTGGATCGCTCGAAGGCCCTCGCCGGGGATTCTGCCGGCCACGACCCGCGGCATCCCCCGCTGGTGACTCCGGGACTGGATCCCGCCGAAGCTGCGGCACTGCCCGCCGCAGCAAAACCGCTGATGGCCGTCAAGTAACCATCGCACCCCGTTTACAACCGCAATTCCATGACAAGGAGAATCCCGTGAAAAAGAACGATGCCCCCGAAGCCCTGCTGGCTGCCGCCAGCATGGGAAAGCCGATGAAGCGCACCGATGTCACCGAAATGGTGGTCGAGTCCAGGCTGAAGAAAGGCCTGTCCTGGGCGAAGATTGCCAAGGCCGTCGGCGCCAGCAAGGAGTGGACGACCGCCGCGCTGCTCGGCCAGATGCAGATGACCAAGGCGCAGGCCGAGGCTGCCGGCAAGCTGCTCGGCCTGCCGCCGTACGCGGTGCTGCTGCTGCAGCAGGTGCCGTACAAGGGTTCACTGCCGACGGCGGTGCCGACCGATCCGTTGATCTACCGCTTCTACGAACTGGTCAATGTCTACGGCACCACGTTCAAGGAACTGATCCACGAGGAGTTCGGCGACGGCATCATGAGCGCGATCGACTTCAAGATGGACCTCAAGCGCGAACCCGATCCCAACGGCGACCGCGTGAAGATCGTGATGAGCGGCAAGTATCTCTCGTACAAGACGTACTGAACGGGGATGCAATAAAAAACGCCGTCCGTTGCCGGACGGCGTTTTTGTTGGACGCTTCGGGAATTCAGATCGCCTCGGCGACGGCCTTGCCAAGGTCGGCGGTTGTCGCCTTGCCGCCGAGATCCGGCGTTTTCGGGCCTTCAAGCAGCGCGGTCTCGATGGCCTTGACCACGGCAGCGCCGGCTTCCTCGCATCCCAGGTGGTCGAGCATCATCGCGCCGGCCCAGATCATGCCGACCGGATTGGCGATTTTTTTGCCGTAGATGTCGGGCGCCGAGCCGTGCACCGGCTCGAACAAAGACGGGAATTTCTTTTCCGGGTTCATGTTGGCCGAGGGCGCGATGCCGATGGTGCCGGTGGCGGCGGGGCCGAGGTCGGAGAGGATGTCGCCGAACAGGTTGGAGGCGACCACCACGTCGAACCAGTCCGGGTGCATCACGAAGTGCGCGGTCAGGATGTCGATGTGGTACTGGTCGGTTTTCACGTCCGGATACTTCGCCGCCATTTCCTTCACGCGCTCGTCCCAGTAGGGCATCGAGATCGAGATGCCGTTGGACTTGGTCGCCGAGGTGAGGTGTTTCTTCGGGCGTTTTTTGGCGAGTTCGTAGGCGAATTTCAGGATGCGATCCACGCCCTGGCGCGAGAAGATTGCCTGCTGGGTCACGAATTCGCGGTCGGTGCCGCCGAACATGCGTCCGCCTACCGAGGAGTATTCACCTTCGCTGTTCTCGCGCACCACCCAGAAGTCGATGTCACCGGGCTTGCGGTCGGCCAGCGGGCATTTCATGCCGGGCATCAGGCGCACCGGTCGCAGGTTGACGTACTGGTCGTAGCCGCGGCGGAAGGGTATCAGCAGACCCCACAGCGAGATGTGGTCGGGCAGCATGGCCGGCCAGCCTACTGCGCCGAAATACACGGCGTCGTGTTTTTCCAGCTGCTGCAGGCCGTCCTCCGGCATCATGCAGCCATGTTTGGCATGGTAGTCGCAGCTCCAGTCCAGTTCGTCGAACTTGAACTGGATGCCGAACTTGCGGCCGGCGGCTTCAAGCACGCGGAGGCCTTCCGGCATGACTTCCTTGCCGATGCCGTCTCCGGGAATCACGGCGATGCGGAACGATTTCATTTGCGAAACTCCTGTTTTTTTCCGGGATGCATTTGGGGCGGCTGTCCTGCCGCAAGCGTTTTGCAAAAACAAAAGGCAGCCGTCAGGCTGCCCTTGATTGAATCATGCAAACCGCATCAGGCCGCGGGGGCCTTGGGGCTGGCCGGCGTTTTTTTGCCGTATTTCTGGTTGAATTTCTCGATGCGGCCGGCGGTGTCCAGCGTCTTTTGTTTGCCGGTGTAGAACGGGTGGCATTCCGAGCAGACCTCGACGTTCAGGTCCTTGCCCATGGTCGAGCGCGTTTGCCACTTGTTGCCGCAGCTGCAAGTGATTGAAATCTCACGGTATTCCGGGTGTGCATCGGCTTTCATCGCGGTATCCTGAACTGAGTGCCCGAACAAAGCGGGAAACCTGTAATTATCGTTGATTCAGCCCCCAAGGGCAAGAGGAGCGGCTCAGCGCAGGTATTCGCTGGTCAGGGTCCCGCTGCGTACCATTGATTGCCCGGTTGCGGCGTCGACCCTCTGGAAAATGGAGCCCTGCAGGGAATCAAATCCCCAGGTGCTCTGGCTGACGAAGTAGATTTGCCCCGGGACCGTCTCCAGCCGGATCTGTCCGATGTCCACGGCGTAGCCGCTGATCAGGTATTTGCCGCCGGGCACCACCAGGCGCATGTAGGTGCCCGCGTAAGTGGATCCCAGCATCTGTTCGTTCAGCTGGATCGGGGCGACAAAACGGCGGTCCAGGGGGTGCCGGACGACATAGATCACCGCCTTGTCGGCGACGGCTTCAAAACGCTTGGCTGCGGCGTCTTCCGGCGGCGGGGGCAGCTGTGCGCATCCGGCGAGCAGCAGGAGTGCTGGCAGAAGGTATCGGGTCATTTCGGGCTCCTGTTCGAATGTCGTCCGGCCCTCCGGCAGCCCGGGGCTGGCGGTCTGCGGCCGGCGAACGGATGGATATCAGGCCGTGTTAACAGCCGGCCGAGCCGCAAAATTCCATCCCGCCGTGTCGCCGGGGAGGCTGTTGTTCCGCCTGCGCAGGGGCCGGCGGGAGGCGGCGGCGTCAGCCGCGGCGCATCGAATCAAAGAAGTCGGCGTTGCTCTTGGTGGCGCGCACCTTGTCGAGCAGGAATTCGGTGGCTTCGAGCTCATCCATCGGGTACAGCAGCTTGCGCAGCACCCAGATTTTCTGCAGCACGTCCTTCGGCACCAGCAGTTCTTCGCGGCGGGTGCCCGAGCGGTTGACGTTGATCGCCGGGAAGATGCGCTTTTCGTACATCCGGCGGTCGAGGTGGATTTCCATGTTGCCGGTGCCCTTGAATTCCTCGTAGATCACGTCGTCCATCCGCGATCCGGTGTCGATCAGCGCGGTGGCGAGGATGGTCAGGCTGCCGCCTTCCTCGACATTGCGCGCGGCGCCGAAGAAGCGTTTCGGACGCTGCAGCGCGTTGGCGTCGACGCCGCCGGTCAGCACCTTGCCGGAAGCCGGCACCACGGTGTTGTAGGCGCGGGCCAGGCGGGTGATCGAGTCGAGCAGGATCACCACGTCCTTCTTGTGCTCGACCAGGCGCT
>VFQN01000936.1_pt1 | contig 51836 bp, 45 predicted proteins | sample 3512371 | NCBI WGS metagenome assembly VFQN01 (sample SAMN10412370, study PRJNA504923) | tailings metagenome | isolation source: Replicate 2 from Balatoc abandoned mine | place: Philippines: Itogon, Benguet | collected 2017-08-28
GCGTTCGACTTGCATGTGTTAAGCCTGCCGCCAGCGTTCGTTCTGAGCCAGGATCAAACTCTCAAGTTTAACGTGCCTCTCTCGAAAGAGAGGCAAAATCCCGTCACTAATTACTCTTGTCCGACTTGCGTCGAACATTCCGAACTAGCGACGACGAAAACGTCCATGCCGAAGCACTTTCGCTCGCCGCCGCCGGCGTATCCCTTTCCTAACAGACGATGCATAGAACACACGACCGGGTGGTCGAGACCGTTGTCCGACAAGGCTTACCGGTGGGTTTCTCTAACCCTGTGCCGCTTTGTCTGCGGCGCTTCCGGCGGGCCCCGTCGTCTCGGGAGCCGCGCTTATATGGGTGGCTCTTCAGGGTGTCAAACCTAAAAATTGCGATTGTCTGACAGCGGGTCGAAAAAACCCGCTAAGTCCTTCAAACATATTGTATTCTTGCCTCACAAGAAGCTTTCCGGCATCAATACCTAGAGATTTGCCGTGGGGAAAAATTAACTTCCGCGGCTCCCGCAAACAGCAAAGGTCCGGGTCTACCGGACCCCAAATAGGTCAATGGTCATGACGGATTACCCCTCTCCGTCGGACCGGCTGAAAGCCACCAAAAGCACGACTTTTGGGCTCTTCCGGCCTGTCCTCTTTGCCATCGGCGCCAGCGGTCTGGCGATGGGTGGCCTGCTCCTGAGCCACCGGGCCAACCCAGATATCCCCAGGCCTGCGCCGGTCGCGACGGTTCCAGAAATTCCCAAAGCGCCCGTAGCGAGCCTTCCGCCGATCGTTCTGGTCGATTCCGAGGAGGCGCCCCCGATCACGGCCGCCGACTTCAAGGCGCCCCTGGACTTCAAGGGCTTCCAGATGAAGCCGCAGGACGCGCCCGCCGAGCCTGAGCCGCCGGCAAACGAGCCCTACGAGCTGACGCTGCGCCTGGAGAAGGGCGACACGGTCGAGAAGATGCTGGCCGACATCGATGTGCCGGAAGCCGATCGCAAGCAGGTGGCCGAGAAGCTGCAATCGCTGCTGAAGAAGCGGCGGCTTGCCGTCGGCGAGACCATCGAGCTGCAGATGCAGCCATTGCCCGACCAACCCGACACTTCACGCGTGTTGTCGTTGTCGGTTCGGCCTCAGCCGGAGCGCGAGTACATCGTTACCCGAAAGGACGATGGCAGCTACGACGCCGAGGAGAAAATCTACAAGGTCAGCCCGCGCATCGTGCGCGTCGAGAGCGAGCGCAATGGCTCGCTGCAACAGAGCGGCGTGAAGGCCGGCGCGCCGTCGGCGGCAATGATCGAGTTCATTCGCGCGCTCGCCTACGACGTCGATTTCCAGCGCGAACTGAAGGAAGGCCAGAAGTTCACCGTGCTGCTCGAGCAGCTCGTGACCAGCGACGGCCTGGTTACGCACCCGGGGCGCCTCCTCGCCGGCGAACTACACCTCTTGAAGCGCACCGCGACGGTAATCCGCTTCCGTCCGCAAGGCGGCGCCGATGGCTTCTACAACCCGCAAGGCGAGAGCGTCATACGGTCGTTTCTGCGCACACCCATGGATGCCTCGCGAATCACATCGCGCTTCGGCATGCGCGAACACCCGATTCTAGGCTTCAGTGCGCTGCATGCCGGTGTGGACTTTGCGGCGCCTTCCGGCACGCCGATCCTCGCCGCCGGTACAGGAAAGGTCGTCGCCGCCGGACCGAACGGTGGCTACGGACTCTACGTGAAGTTGCAGCACACGAGGGACGTTGCGACAGCCTACGCCCACATGTCGCGCATCGGCCCGGGCATCAAACCCGGTGTCTCGGTGCGTCAGGGTCAGGTGATCGGTTTCGTCGGGTCGACCGGAATGTCGACCGGCCCGCACCTGCACTACGAGTTCCACCGCGGTGGAAAGCAGGTCAATCCGCTCAGCCAGAAGTTCGCGATGCGCGGCACTGTCGGCGGCAAGGATGCCGCGCGCTTCCGCGCGCTGGCGCGCCAGTATCTCAGCCAGATGAAGAACGCGCCGGCTGCCTCTGATCTCGCCAAGAAGGCTGCAGAAAAGAAAACGACGCAGACCCCGAAGGAATCTGCGTCGTCGCAAATGGCCAGAATCAACTAACGCGACCTGCGTCCGGCTGCATCGAGCCGGACGCACAAGCGCCGGTTTCTAGTCGGCGGCTTCGCTCATCACGCGTTCGCCGCCGACCGTCAGCTCGCCGTTCTCGACACCGATATCGACGGTGTCGCCGTCCTTGACCTTGCCCTCGAGCAGGAGCGAGGCCAGCGGATTCTGCAGGCTGCGCTGGATCACCCGCTTCAAGGGTCGCGCGCCGTAGACCGGGTCGTAGCCACGGTTGGCCAGCCACTGCAGCGCCTTGCTGTCGATGTTGAGTCCGATCTTGCGATCGCTCAGCAGCTTGCGCAGCCGGTTGAGCTGGATCTCGACGATGTCCGTCATGCTCGCTCGGCTCAGCCGGTTGAACAGCAGGATCTCATCGAGGCGGTTCAGGAACTCCGGACGGAAGGCCGCCCGCACGTCCTCCATCACCTTGTCGCGCACCGTCTCGGCCGATTCGCCGTCGCGCAGCGCGGCAAGATGCGAACTGCCGAGGTTCGAGGTCAGCACGATCAGCGTGTTCTTGAAGTCGACCGTGCGGCCCTGTCCATCGGTCAGGCGACCGTCGTCCAGGACCTGCAGCAACACGTTGAACACGTCCGGGTGCGCCTTCTCGACCTCGTCGAACAGGATCACCTGGTAAGGCCGGCGGCGGACCGCTTCGGTGAGCACCCCGCCCTCGTCGTAGCCGACATAGCCCGGCGGCGCGCCGATCAGACGGCTGACCGAGTGCTTCTCCATGAACTCGCTCATGTCGATGCGGACCATCGCCTGATCGTCGTCGAACAGGAATTCGGCGATCGCCTTGGTCAGCTCGGTCTTGCCGACGCCGGTCGGGCCCAGGAACAGGAACGAGCCGATCGGCCGGTTCGGGTCCTGAAGGCCTGCCCGCGCGCGCCGCACCGCATTCGCCACGGCACGGACGGCTTCGTCCTGGCCGATGACGCGCTTGCCGATCTGTTCCTCCATACGGAGCAACTTGGCGCGCTCGCCTTCCAGCATCTTGTCGACCGGCACGCCCGTCCAGCGCGACACGACCGCGGCGATGTCCTCGGGCGTGACTTCTTCCTTCACACCCTTGCCGCCCGCGACCTCGTGGCCCTCGGCTTCCTTGAGCTTCTTCTCGAGGTCGGGAATCACGCCGTAAGCCAGCTCACCGGCCTTGGCCAGCTCGCCCTTGCGTTGCGCGATCTCGAGCTCCGAGCGTGCCTTGTCGAGCTGCTCCTTGAGCTTCTGCGAGTCCGCGAGCTTGTCCTTGGCCGACTTCCATTGCGCCGTCAGGCCCGCCGACTTCTGCTCGAGCTCGGACAGCTCCTTCTCCAGCCGCTCCAGCCGGTCCTGCGAAGCCGTATCGCTCTCCTTCTTCAGCGCCTCGCGCTCGATCTTGAGCTGCATGATGCGCCGGTCGAGTTCGTCGAGCGCCTCGGGCTTGCTGTCGACCTGCATGCGAATGCGGCTCGCGGCCTCGTCCATGAGGTCGATCGCCTTGTCCGGCAGGAAGCGGTCGGTGATGTAGCGGTTGGACAGCGTCGCGGAAGCCACGATCGCCGCATCCGCGATGCGCACGCCATGATGGAGCTCGTACTTCTCCTTGATGCCGCGCAGGATCGAGATCGTGTCCTCGACCGTCGGCTCGGCGACAAACACCGGCTGGAAACGCCGCGCCAGGGCGGCATCCTTCTCGATGTGCTTGCGATATTCGTCGAGCGTCGTGGCACCCACGCAATGCAGCTCGCCGCGCGCCAGCGCCGGCTTCAGCATGTTGGAGGCATCCATCGCGCCATCGGCCTTGCCCGCGCCGATCAGGGTGTGCAGCTCATCAATGAAGACGATGATGTCGCCTTCGGCCGCAGAGATTTCCGAGAGCACGGCCTTCAACCGCTCCTCGAATTCACCGCGATACTTGGCGCCGGCGACCATCGCGCCGAGATCGAGCGCCATCAGTTTCTTGTCCTTGAGCGACTCAGGCACGTCGTCGTTGACGATGCGCAGCGCCAGCCCTTCGGCGATGGCGGTCTTGCCGACGCCGGGCTCGCCGATCAGGACGGGATTGTTCTTGGTGCGACGGCTCAACACCTGGACGGTGCGGCGAATCTCTTCGTCGCGACCGATCACCGGGTCGAGCTTGCCGTCTCGCGCCGCCTGGGTGAGGTCGCGCGCATACTTCTTCAGGGCGTCGTAGCTGCCCTCGGCGGACGCGGAGTCGGCCGTCCGGCCCTTGCGCAGGTCCTGCACGGCCTTCTCGAGCGCCTGGGGCTTCACCCCGCCCTTGGCGAGGGCGTCTGCTGCCTCGGTGCCCTTGGCGAGCGCAAGCGCCAGCAACATGCGTTCGACCGTGACGAAGGAATCCCCCGCCTTGTCGGAGATGGCTTCGGCCTGATCGAACAGGCGCGCGGTCTCGGGCGCCATGTAGATCTGGCCCGCGCCCTGGCCCTCCACCTTGGGCTGCTTGGCCAGATTGGCCTCGACAGCGGCGTGAACGGCCCGCGAATCGCCGCCGGCGGCGGTAATCAGGTTGGCTGCGAGACCCTCGGGATCGTCGAGCAGCACCTTCAATATGTGATCTGGGACGAGGCGCTGATGACCTTCCCGCAACGCCAGCATCTGGGCGCTCTGCAGGAAGCCGCGCATGCGATCGGTGTACTTTTCCTGGTTCATTCCTAACCCTTTCTTTTACGCCCCCGTCGAGTGGCGGGCGGAAGAGCGGACCCTCGGAGAGGCATCCTGCAGGCGATATGGGGAGAGTTCTACGGCGTGCAAGACCGTAGGGCATGTGCGGCTTTGCGCCGTCTTCGAGCTGCGCTAAGAACGCCCGCCCTCGCGGGGCGGAAGACAATAACGGAGAGCAAGGCATGTCCGGCGGACACGGTCACGTCGATAGTTCGAACAAGAAAATCGCCCTGCTGGTGGCCGTTCTGGCCGCATTGCTGGCCATCTCGGAGATGGGCGGCAAGAGCTCCCAGACCAACGCTCTCTCGAGCCACATCGATGCCTCGAACACCTGGACATTCTTCCAGGCCAAGACGATCCGTCAGACCATCATAAGAACTGCCGCCGAGGAGGCGGAGGCGACGTTCAAGGACGGTCCGCAGGACCTGCCGCCGGCACTGAAAGCGCAGATCGACCGCTGGAAGCAGACGGCCCAGCGCTACGAAACCGAGCCCGAGACCAACGAAGGGCGGCGGGAGCTGATGGCGCGGGCCAAGGCGAAGGAACAGCAACGGAACACGTCGTTGGCTGCCTATCACATGTTCGAATATGCATCGGCGGCCTTTCAGCTCGCGATCGTGCTGGCAGGTGCGGCCGCCCTGACGAGTGTGATCTGGCTGACCTTCCTGTCCCTCGGCCTCGGCGCGGTAGGCGTGGCCTTCACCGGCCTCGCCTTCCTGGCACCGACACTTATCCACCTATAGGAAACGCCCGGAGGCTACTGCCTCCGGGCGTTTTCCAAAGATATCGGAAGATCTGAGGACTCAGCCGCCGCGGCGGCCCGTCGCCGGCGTGAATGCCGGTACGTCGGGCTGCTCTTCGGCGGCAGGGTCTTCCCCGGCCGGTGCATTGCGCCCGTTCTGGAGAAAGGCGACGCTGCCCAAGCCGGGCTCGCCGTCGTCGCGGTCCTCGCCGCGGCCGCCCTGACGCTCGCCGGAAGCTTGACCGTGGCCATTGCCATTGGCCTGCGGTTGACTGCCACCCGGCTGGCCTTGCGGCTGCTGCTGGCCCGCCTGACCTTCCTCGCTACCCTCGCCCCAACCCTGGTTGTTGCGCTGGACGAAGCCGCCCATGGACTGGATCATTCGGAAATAGTGGTCGGCATACTGCCAATAGGCCTCGGCCAGGATGCGGTCACCCGAGGCTGCCGCCTCGCGTGCCAGTGCCTGGTACTTGTCGAAGACCTGGTGCGCGTTGCCGCGGACCCTCACATCGGGGCCGCTGCTGTCGAATATCTGGTTTCGATTGGGCGGGCGGTTGGGATTGTGATGCTGCTTGTGATGATGACCGCCGCCACCGCCGCCGCCACCACTGCGACCGCCGCGCGACCGCTGACGATTGTTTGGTCTCATTAAACCTAAGGCCAGTTACACGCCGGACGGATGGTTGTTGTTCGGGCCCCTTTGCCCTTCCCTGGGCGCCGTCCCGGCTGATTTTAGAGGGTTGGTGTCCGCCGCCACAAACCGGTCGGACCAAAGCCCCCTCCAAGGGGCAAACGAAAGCTAGTCCGATTCCATGAGGTTGCCAACCCTTAATGCTGAAAAGCTACAACTCGTTCCACACCCCCGAGATCTTTCCGAGGAGGGCGAGGGGACATCCCTGCTGTCGAAAAAATGCGAGATATATCAATAGCTTGACCCTCTCCACCTTCGACCAATGCCCAGCCCCCCGGCACAATCAGCCCCGGAGCGGCTGCGGCAATGATGCGATAGGCCTCGAGCCCGTCCGGGCCGCCGTCCAAAGCGAGCCGGGGCTCGTGGTTGGCCACTTCCGGCATCAGGGTCATGATTGTGGACGTTTCGATGTAGGGCGGATTGGAGACAAGCAGGTCGAAGGGCCCTTCCAACCGGCCCGCCCAGCCCGCCCGACGCCAGTCATCGACCACCAGCCGCACACGCGGCGCAACGCCCAGCGTTCCAGCATTCTCTCCGGCGATGACGACCGCCTCGGGGGAGGCATCCACGCCAGTTCCGGTCGCATTGGGATACTCTCTGAGCAGGGTGAGCAGCAGACAGCCTGAACCGACGCCCAGGTCGAGGATGCGCAATGGACGCTCGCGCTCCGGCAACAGATCCAGCACCGTCTCGATCAATGTCTCGCTGTCGGGACGCGGTACGAGCACGGCCGGCGACACCTTGAACGGCAGCCCCCAGAATTCCCGCTCTCCCAGGATGTAGGCCATCGGTTCGCGCCGCACCCGCCGGCCCGTGAGTTCGCGCATCGTCGCCACGACGCCGGCCGGCGCCGGGTCGCCGCCATGCGCGACGAGCTGCTCGACGCTGAGGCCGGCGGCACGGCCCAGCAACAGGCGCGCTTCGAAGCGGACATTATCGATGCCGGCTGCCGTAAGGGCGACGGCGGTATCGCGGAGCAGCGCGTCGTAGGTCGGGCCTGCAACCACCGGCTAGGCCGCGAGCTCCGCCAGACGGCCGGCCTCGTCGTCGGCGATCAGCGCGTCGATGATCTCGTCCAGCGCCCGCCCTTCCATCACCTCGTCGAGCTTGTAGAGCGTAAGGTTGATGCGATGGTCGGTGACGCGGCTCTGCGGAAAATTGTAGGTCCGAATCCGCTCGCTGCGGTCGCCGCTGCCGACCTGGCCCTTGCGGTTGGCGGCACGCTGGGCATCGAGCCGCTGACGTTCGGCATCGTAAAGGCGCGCGCGCAGGATCTTCATCGCCTTGGCGCGGTTCTTGTGCTGGCTCTTCTCGTCCTGCTGGCTGACGACGACGCCCGTCGGGATATGGGTGATACGGACCGCCGAGTCGGTCGTGTTCACTGACTGACCGCCCGGGCCGGAGGCGCGGAACACATCGATGCGAAGGTCCTTCTCGTCGATCTTGATGTCGACATCCTCGGCCTCCGGCAGCACCGCCACCGTCGCGGCCGACGTGTGGATGCGGCCCGACGCCTCGGTCGCCGGCACGCGCTGCACGCGATGCACGCCCGACTCGAACTTGAGGTGAGCGAAGACGTTGCGGCCGGTCACGGTGGCGATTGCCTCCTTGTAGCCGCCGATGCCCGTGTCGGAGAGCTCCATGACCTCGAACTTCCAGCCATGCTCGGCGGCATAGCGCTGGTACATGCGGAACAGGTCGGCAGCGAACAGGGCTGCCTCGTCGCCGCCGGTTCCCGCCCGGATTTCGAGGATGGCATTCTTCTCGTCGGCCGCATCCTTGGGCAGCAGCATGCGCTTCACGTTGCGTTCGAGGTCAGGAAGCTGCTTCTTGATCTCGGCCGCCTCTTCCTCGGCAATCGCCTTCATGTCGGGATCTGAGGCCATCGCCTCCGCATCCTTCAGTTCCTGCTCGGCCTTGCGCCAGGCATTCACGGATTCGACCAATGGGCCGAGATCGGCATATTCCTTGGAAGCCGCCACGAATTTCTGTGAATCAAGATTGCCGGCCGAAAGCTGGGCTTGCAGTTCGGCGTAGCGCGCGACGATCTGTTCGAGTTTCAGAAGAAGCGACACTTCAGACCTTCAAAGCTGCAGCGAGGCCGTCGAGCGGCACCTCGCGTTGAGTGCCACTGTCGAGATCCTTGAGCTGGGCGACGCCCTTGGTCAGTTCGTCGTCGCCCAGGATGATCACCGCGCGGGCGTTGACCTTGTTGGCCCGCTGCATACGCCGCTTCATGTTGCCGCGATAGTCCTGCTCGACGGCGATGCCGTCCCGGCGCAGGACGCGGGCAATGCCCAGGGCCTTGCTTTCGGCAGCGGCCCCAAGCGGTGCGATCACGACAGGCCGCGGCGGCGGCGCTGGCTCGTTGCACAGCATCATCAGACGCTCGATGCCTCCCGCCCAGCCGATGCCCGCGGTCGGCGGCCCCCCCAGTTCGGCGATCAGCCCGTCGTAGCGACCGCCGCCCAGCACCGTGCCCTGGGCGCCGATGTGGGTGGTCACGAACTCGAAGGCCGTGTGGGTGTAGTAGTCGAGGCCGCGGACCAGGCCCGGATCGACCTCGAAGGCGATGCCGGCGGCAGCCAGGCCATCCTGCACCGTCTTGAAGAAATCCCGGCTCGCCTGGTTCAGGTGGTCGGCGAAGGACGGTGCGTTGGCGTTGATCTCCTTGTCGCCTTCGTCCTTGCTGTCGAGGATGCGCAGCGGGTTGCGCTGCAGGCGGCCCCTGGAATCCTCCGACAGCTTGTCGACATGGCCCGAATAGTAGTCGACCAGCACCTTGCGATAGCCGGTCCGGCTCTCGGGGTCTCCCAGCGAGTTGATCTTGAGGACGCAGCGGTCGAGGATCGTCAGCCGGTCGAGGATATCGGCAGCGACCGAGATCACTTCGATATCGGCTCCCGCCTCGGGCGCCCCCAGCACCTCGAGGTCGATCTGATGGAACTGGCGCTGGCGCCCCTTCTGCGGCCGCTCGTAGCGGAACATCGGACCCGCCGCGAAGACCTTCAGCGGAAGCTGCTGGACGAGTTCGCCGTTGGAGACGAAGGCCCGGCAGATACCGGCCGTATATTCCGGCCGCAAGGTGAGCGATTCGTTGCCGCGATCGTTGAAGGTGTACATCTCCTTGGAAACGACGTCGGTCGTCTCGCCGATGCCGCGGGCAAACAGCTCGGTGAACTCGAAGATGGGCGTCGCCATCTCCCGGTAACCGTAGAGTCGCGCCACGTCGCGCGCCGTGTCGACGACATGGGCGAAGCGCCGGTATTCGTCGGGGAGAAGATCGTGCGTGCCGCGCACGGGCTGCATTTTGCTCACGGGAAGTCGCCTTGAAAATTCGTCGAAGGAAGGAAGCCTGTGACCGCTACTCTGCGGCGGCGCGATGTCGATCCGCCTCGGCGGCCTTGGCAGCCTCGATCTCGGCCGCCTTCTTCTCGATCAGGCCCGCCAGATGCTCGACGATGTCGGTGTCCTTCATGCGATGGTGCGGAACACCCGCGATGTAGACCTGGTGCGTGCCGTTGCCGCCGCCAGTGAAGCCGATATCAGTCTCCCGCGCTTCGCCGGGACCGTTCACCACGCAGCCGATGACCGACACCGTCATCGGTGTGGTGATGTGGGCCACACGCTTTTCCAGCGCCTCGACGGTGCGAATGACATCGTACTGCTGACGGGCGCAGGACGGACAGGAGATGATGTTGACGCCGCGATGACGCAGGTTCAGCGCCTTCAACATCTCGAAACCGACCCGCACCTCTTCTTCCGGCTCGGCCGAGAGCGAGACGCGAATGGTATCGCCGATGCCGGCCCACAGAAGCGCGCCAAGCCCGATCGATGACTTCACCGTGCCGGTGCGCAGACCGCCGGCCTCGGTAACGCCGATATGCAGAGGATAGTCACAGGCGTCGGCGAGCTGTTGATAGGCCGCGACGGCGAGGAAGACGTCGGATGCCTTCACGCTGATCTTGAATTCGTGGAAGTCGTGATCCTGCAGGATGCGCGCGTGATCGAGAGCGCTCTCGACCATCGCCTCAGGACAAGGCTCGCCGTACTTATCCAGCAGATCCTTCTCCAGCGACCCGGCATTGACGCCGATCCGCATGGAGCAGCCATGGTCCTTAGCCGCCTTCACGACCTCGCGGACGCGTTCGGCTGAACCGATATTGCCGGGATTGATGCGCAGGCAGGCCGCACCGGCCTCGGCAGCTTCGATGGCCCGCCTATAGTGGAAGTGGATATCCGCCACGATCGGGACCTTGGCGGCCCGCACGATCCGCGACATCGCCGCCGTCGAGTCTTCGTCGGGGCAGGACACGCGAATGATGTCGACCCCGGCCTCTTCGCAGCGGCGGATCTGCGCGATCGTCGCCTCGGCGTCCGCCGTCAGCGTGTTGGTCATGGTCTGGACCGTGATCGGAGCGTCACCCCCCACAGCCACGGATCCAACCATCACCCGCCGCGACTTGCGGCGCGCGATGTCGCGGTACGGTCTGATGCTCATGCTTGGCAATGTAGCGGCGGCAGGCCGGCTTATCCAGCCGGCGGACTGCCGCGACCTTCTACGCTACCGGGCTTCGGTAATGCGGTAGGCGATCCCGGCCGGGACGGTGTAGCTCTCGCCGGCACGCACATAGGTCTGCGTCAGCACGTCGCCATTCGGTGCCCGCAGCTCGACCCAGCTGTTGCGCCGGACGCTGATCGGGGTGTTGACCCTCACAGGCATCGGCGGCGGCACGGCGGCAACATCTGCTGCCGGCTGACGTGCGTTGGCCTCTTCGACCGGAGGCTGTCCCTGCGTCGGCTGCCCCTGCACGGGCTGTCCGGCGAGGTTGAGGCGCGGCGGCTCGATCGGGGCCGGTGGCTGCGCAGCCTGAGCCTGACCGATCGCGGGGATCGACATCACTACCTGCGGCGGCGGCGCGGGAACGGCAACGACGATGGGCGGCGGCAATGCGGGCATGACGGCCGGCGCGGGAGCGGCCGGCGCTACCGCCGTCATCGGCGCAGCGGGGGCCAGCGACGGTGCAGGCTCCGGGCGGTGAGCCGGCCATATCTCGGCCGGCAGATTGCCCGACGCACTCCGGGTCTGGCGAGCCGGCGCAGGCGGCGTCGCCTCTGCTTGCGCGGGTGCAGTCGTTTCCTTTTCCGACGGCCGTGCCGCCAGCAAACGATCCGGCACCGGCGGAACCTTCTCGGCAACGACAGCCTGTTCACGCGGCATGTAGTGCCACACGCCGTAGCCGGCGCCGACAACGAGCAGGACCGTCAACACGGCGAGACCGATCGGAGCACGCTTCTCGACGATCGGGAAATCAGCAGGCAGCGCCACGGGGCGCTTGATGGGAACGGGGCCCGACAGATGATAGGCCGTCATGACCTTCTCGGGATCCAGGTCGACATGCGCTGCATAGGCGCGCAGGAATGCCGGGATGTAAGCCGCGCCAGGCAACTTGTCGAAGCGACCCTCTTCGATGGCTTCGATGTGATTGCGACGAATGCGCAGACTCTTTTCGACTTCAGGCAGACTCAATCCACGCGCTTCGCGCTGGTCGCGAAGGAGTCGACCGACCGCTCGGCCCGGTGCGGCCTCACGTTCAATCGCCCGCCAGTCAACCTGATCCGGCATCGAATATCCCTGCTTGTCCCCTCGTCGCGACTTTTAGCAGAGGCCCGATGACAGGGCAAAAGCGATTCGAGATGTCGTCGTTAAATTTCGATCGCGTGATCGGCGGCGAAGAGGCGCAGTGTCTCACGCAACGGTCGATCCGGTTGTGAAAGCGCAGCGGTCATGAAACCAACCGCGTCGTCGAGATCGAGCGAACGAATCATTGCTTTGACGGGACCAATCGCACCTGGCGACATCGAAAGCGTACGCACGCCAACGGCGAGCAACGCGAGAGCTTCGACAGGGCGACCTGCCATCTCGCCGCAGACGGCAAGATCGACACCGGCAGGCCGCGCCTTTTCCACCACAAAATGTAGCAACCGAAGCAGAGCTGGGGACAAACTGTCGTAGCGACCCGCAAGCCGGCTGTTGCCGCGATCAGCAGCGAAGAGAAACTGCATAAGATCGTTCGTTCCCACGGAAATAAAATCGACATGGGGCAGCAGGCTGTCGAGCTGCCATGCCAGGGCGGGAACCTCGAACATAACGCCAACACGCAGACGCTCGGGTTCGACCATACCTCGCCGCCTAGCGCGCTCGAGCTCGAGGTCGAGCAACTTACGCGCGCTCAGAAGTTCTGCGACATCGGCGATCATGGGGAACATCACCGACAACGGCCGTCCATTGGCGGCCTGAACCAATGCGCGGAGCTGACCGCGCAGCATCGCCGGGCGGTCGAGGCCGATGCGGATCGCACGCCACCCCATGGCGGGGTTTTCGTCGCCGAACGCACCGACGTACGGCAACACCTTGTCGCCCCCAACATCGAGGGTGCGGAACGTTACAGGGCGTCCATCGGCGAGGTCGAGCACGCGGCCATAGAGCCAAGCCTGTGCATCGACATCGGGAAACTCCGAACGCACCATGAACGGAATCTCGGTCCGGTACAGACCGACGCCGTCGGCTCCCGTGTCGTCGAGATGCTGCATGTCGATCAGCAGGCCGGCATTCATGTGCAGCGAGATCGGCGCCTGGTTGCGTGTCACCGAGGGCAGGTCGCGCAGCGCCGCGTACTTGCGACGACGTTCGGCGCGTGCATCGATCGCCGCATAGACGCCCTGAAGGATGTCCTCGGCCGGCCGAACGAGGACCTGGGCATTGTCGCCATCGACGACGATCGGATCGCCGGCCTCCACGCGGGACAGCACATCGGGCGCCCGGCCGACGACTGGAATGTCGAGGGCGCGTGCGACAATGGCGACATGGCTGAGTGCCGACCCCTCTTCGAGCACCACGCCGCGCAGCCGCGTGCGGTCATAGTCGAGAAGTTCGGCGGGGCCCATGTCGCGCGCGATGACGATCATGTCATCGGGCAGCGTGCTTGGATCGACGGCAGCGCGGCCGGTGAGGCGCAGCAGCAGGCGGTTGCTGAGATCCTGCAGGTCGCTCAGCCGCTCGCGGATATAGGGATCTGTGGACTGTCCAAGCCGGGCGCGCACATCGTCGAAGGCGCGCTGCACGCCTGCTTCGGCCGTGAGGCCCGAGTCGATGGCCTCGCGCACGCGCTCGATCCAGCCGCGATCGTCGACGAACATGCGGAACGTTTCCAGGATCTCACGCTGCTCGCCCGACTGCATGTCGTGCGCTTCGAGCATGCGATCGACATCCTCGCGCACGCCGTGCAGAGCCTCCTGGAAGCGCTGCTGCTCCTGCGCCGCATCCTCCGCAACGATGCGCTGAATGACGATGCGCGGCTCGTGCAGCACGGCTCGCCCGATCGTGACGCCCGGGGTGAGCTGGACGCCGTCGACACGCAAGGGCAGCAGACCGATCCCGTCGACCTGCTGCACCTCGTTGGGGCTGACGATGTGGCCGGCCGAGACCAGTTCCGCCAGCACCATGGCGATGGTCTGCAGCGTCTCGATCTCTTCCTCGTCGTACTGGCGACGCGTGCGGTTCTGCACCACCAGCACGCCCAGCACGCGGCCGGCGCGCAGGATCGGGACGCCGGCAAGCGAGTGATAGATCTCTTCGCCGGTTTCCGGCCGGTAGGCGAATTGGGGGTGGGCCTGCGCGTCGGCGAGGGCCAGCGGCCGACCATGGGCGGCAATGTCACCGACCAGACCTTCGCCCACCCTGAGGCGCGTGCGATGCACGGCCGACGGATTAAGACCCTGGGTGGCGAACAGCTCCAGCACCTCGCCGGCGCGCAGCAGGTAGATGGAGCAGACCTCGGCCACCATCTCGTTGGCAACCAGGCGCGCAACCTCCCCGAGCGTGACCTCGACCGCGTCGGCACGCGCCATCGTGTCCCGGAGCCGCTTGAGGAGCATTCGCGGTCCGGCCGGAGGAGTGGATCTCTCCATGGTCAGACCGCAGGATGCTTGAGTCGGATTACGACAAAGCTGCGGTTGACGATGCCGGCACGAACTCGCCCATAAGCTCGCCACTCCTCGGCCGCCGGAATGGTCGGACAGAGGTCTTGGCAAGCCATAGGGAGCTCGGCGCGCATAGCCCGCTTATAGCAAGACCCGCGCCGAACTGCCTACCGGCTAATTCGCATAGAGAACGTGGGATTTGCGATCAGGCCGCGTCCAGCTCATAGGCCGTGTGAAGGGCGCGGACGGCAAGCTCCGTATACTCGGCGGCCACGAGAACGCTGATCTTGATCTCCGAGGTGGAGATCACCTGGATGTTAATCCCCTTGGCCGCAAGGGTTTCGAACATCTTGAGCGCGACACCGGCATGGCTGCGCATGCCGACGCCGATCACCGACACCTTGGACACGTTGATGTCCGACTTGATCTCGGAAAAGTGGAGTTCGGCCTTGGCCTGCTCAAGTCGCTGCACCGCGCGAGTAAGATCGGCCTTGGGCACCGTGAAGGTGATGTCGGTCGAGCTGCCGTCGAGCGAAACGTTCTGCACGATCATGTCGACGTTGATGTTTGCCTCGGCCAGAGGGCCGAAGATCGCCGCCGCCACGCCTGGCCGGTCCGACACTTGGGTCACCGTGATCTTGGCTTCATCCCTGGCGAAGGCGATGCCGCTCACGACAGACTTCTCGAGCCCCTGGGCCATGATTTCTTCCTCGTCCACAACCAGCGTTCCGGGGAGGTCGCTGCCGAGCGCCTCGTCGAACGACGACAGCACCTGCACCCGCACATGATGATTCATCGCCAGCTCGACGGAGCGCGTCTGCAGCACCTTCGAGCCCAGCGACGCCATTTCCAGCATCTCTTCGTAGGTCACCCGGTCGATCTTCTGGGCCTTTTCCACAATCCGGGGATCGGTCGTGTAGACGCCGTCGACGTCGGTATAGATGTCGCAACGATCGGCCTTCAGGGCCGCCGCCAGCGCCACCGCCGACGTATCCGAGCCGCCGCGGCCCAGGGTCGTGATGCGGCCCTCGGGCGACACGCCCTGAAAGCCCGGCACGATCGGGACCTCGCCCGCCGACATGGTCTTGTCCATCTCGGTCGTATCGATTTCGATCACCCGGGCCTTGGAATGGGCAGAATCGGTCTTGATCGGAAGCTGCCAGGAAACCCAGGAGCGCGAATTCACGCCTTCCTGCTGGAGCGCCATCGCCAGGAGGCCGATCGTCACCTGCTCGCCCGTCGCGACGACAACGTCATACTCGCGCGGATCATGCAAAGGCGTGATCTCGTTGACCCACTTGATCAATTGGTTCGTGGCACCCGACATGGCCGAAACCACGACCGCGACCTCGTTGCCCCGCGCGACTTCGGCTTTTACTTTACGCGCAACATTCTTGATACGATCCGTGTCGCCGACCGAAGTACCGCCGAATTTTAGAACAATGCGCGCCATAGCCCTACTCGAAGGGGAAGCCCCCGCCTGGAAAGCGGGCTATAGACACCGCCGGCGCCATATGGGTCAAGGGTAGCCATGGTCGAAAGCGCGCATATCCCCGCTGCCGGAACGGTCGATCCTGCCGAGGTCGAACGCTTTTCGCGTATTGCCGACGAGTGGTGGGATCCCAGGGGCAAGTTTGCCCCGCTCCACCGGCTCAATCCGGTACGGATCGGCTATATCCGCGACCGCGCGGCCGCCCACTGGCAGCGCGATGCCCTGTCGGGCCGACCGCTCGACGGTCTGTCGCTGCTCGATATCGGCTGCGGCGGTGGCTTGCTGAGCGAACCGATGACCCGGCTGGGCGCAAGGGTGACCGGCGTCGATGCCTCCGCACGCAACATTACAGTCGCCGCCCTCCATGCCGAACGCCAGGGTCTTTCGATCGACTACCGCCAGGGTACCGCCGAAGCACTGGCCGGCAGCGGTGCGCAGTTCGACATCGTGATGGCGCTCGAGATCGTCGAGCATGTCTCGGATGTCGATCTTTTCCTGCGTTCCTGCGGGAACATGGTGAAGCCGGGAGGCCTGCTGTTCCTCTCGACGCTCAATCGCACGGCCAAGGCCTGGGCGATGGCCATCGCCGGCGCCGAATACGTGCTGGGCTGGCTGCCGCGCGGCACCCACGACTGGAAGAAGTTTCTGAAACCTTCGGAAGCCGTGCACGGTCTGCGAGACGGCGGCATCGACGCGCAGGAAATCGTTGGGGTCGTCTACAGTCCGCTCAGCCGCCTCTGGTCGCTGAACAAGAACGACCTGGATGTGAACTACATGCTCTACGCAATCAGGCGCGCGGCCTAACGGCCGGCGCCGACACGGCGGATACCGATTGCGTCAGTTGCCGCGCGGGATCCAGGGCAGGCGACCGAACTCGATACCCTCTTCGGCAAGCGCCTCGGCTTCCTCGTCGCTCGTCTCGCCGTAGATGCCGCGCCTGTCGCTCTCGCCGTAATGGATCTTGCGTGCCTCCTCGGCAAACTTGTCGCCGACATGCTCGCAGTTCTTCTCGACTTCGGCGCGGACCTTGAGCAGCGCCTCGCGCAGCTCCTTCGGCATGTGCCTGGCAAGGGCCGCCATCTGCTGCTGCTCTGCCGACGGGGCGGCGGGCGGCGCCACGGGAGCCTCGGCAACCTCGATCGGCGCCTCGTCGCTGCCCTTCTTGCCGATGCGGGGCGCCATGATGGCGCGCTCCACCTTGGACGAACCGCAGACGGCACAGCCGATCAGCGACTTCTTTTCCTGGCGCTCGTAAGTCTTGCTGTCCTTGAACCAGCTGTCGAATTCGTGGCCCTTGGCGCAACGCAGGCGATATAGAATCATAACGCCGTCGAAAATGGTGGCTTGTCGCGCCAGACGCAAGGCCCGATTGTCGCGCCCCATTCGCCCCTTTCGCACCAAGACACATACGGAATGACCGCCTCTCCCTGGATCGTCACCTGGGCCGGCCTGCTGCCGGCGGACGCCACCGTTCTCGACATCGCGGCCGGCAAGGGCCGGCATAGTCGATACTTCGCCGCCCGCGGCCATCGTGTGACGGCGATCGACCGCGACGTGAGCGAACTTGCCGCCGCCGACGGCATCGAAGTCATCGCCGCCGATCTCGAAGACGGTTCGCCCTGGCCGCTCGGCGACCGCCGTTTCGGCGCCGTCGTCGTGACCAACTACTTGCACCGGCCCTTGTTTCCCGTCCTTTTCGAGGCGCTACAGCCGGGCGGCATCCTGCTCTACGAGACTTTCATGGTCGGCAACGAGCGCTTCGGCAAACCGAGCCGGCCCGAATTCCTGCTGAAGGATGGCGAACTGCTCGACCTGGTGCGCGGTCGTTTCTCGGTAACCGCCTACGAAGCGCGGATGATCAGCGAACCCAGGATGGCGATAGTGCAGCGAATCGCGGCCCGAAAGACATCTTAGGGCCGACAGTCCCGTCCCGCCGCCTATTCCGCCGCCTTCGCCGCTGCCACCTTGTGCAGGGCCGGTGCCGTATATTCCCGGTCGTGCGTCAGCGACGGCACCATCTTGCGGGCCTCGCCGATCTTGGCCGCATCGATGTCGGCCACGACGAAGCCGGCCTTCTCGCCCCCTGCATCGGCCAGCACCTCGCCCCACGGCGCCACGACGATCGAGTGGCCGTAGGTCTTGCGGTTCGAGCCCTTGTGCGTGCCGACCTGCGCCGGCGCGAAGACGAAGCACCCGGTCTCGATAGCCCGCGCCCGCATCAGCGTATGCCAGTGCGCCTGTCCGGTCGGCACGGTGAACGAAGACGGAATCGACAGCATCGTCGCCCCGGCATGGGCGAGATCGCGATAGAGGTAGGGGAAGCGCAGATCGTAGCAGATGGTCATGCCCAGCACGCCCCACGGCGTCTCGGCCAGCACCGCCCTCTCGCCCGGCCTGAACGTCGAGGACTCGCGATAGCTCTCGCCGCCCGCGAGCTGGACGTCGAACATGTGGATCTTGTCGTAGCTCGCGACGATGCCGCCTGTCGGGTCGATCAGGTAGGAGCGATTGCGGATCTGCTCTTCGCCCGGAACACGTACATGGATGGATCCCAGCAGGAACCACGCGCCGATGTCGCGGGCGCTGGCCCGGCAGGCCGCGAGCATCGCGTGCTCTTCTTCGGTCTGGGCCTTGGCCAGGGTCTCGGTGCGATTCGCCCCGATCAGGCCGGTATTCTCCGGCGTCATGATGAAGTCGGCGCCGGCATCGCGGGCGAGCTTTGCCTGCTCGCGCACGAACGCCACGTTCTCCAACACTTCGTTACTGACGTTGGTCTGGACGAGACCGGCCTTGAAGGACGACATCGCCGCGGCTCAGCCCGGCTGGGCGAGCAGCGCGTCGAGCTTGCCCGCGCTTTCGAGAGCAGCAAGTTCGTCGGAACCGCCGACATGCTCGCCGTTGATGAAGATCTGCGGCACCGTCGTGCGCCGGGACCGTTCGCGCATCTCGCTGCGCTTCTTGTCGTCCATCATCACGTCCATTTCTTCGTAAGCCGCACCCTTCCTGTCGAGCAGACCTTTTGCCCGGGCGCAGTAACCGCAGAACGGCGTGGTGTAGATTTCGATCTTGGCCATGGTGGGTGAACCTCTTTCCGAAACTATACAGCCGGCCGGATGACCCGCGCCAGCGTCAGGACATCGACGCAATCCGCCCCGGCGCGTTCCAATACGCGGCTGCAAGCTTCGACCGTCGCCCCGGTGGTGAGCACATCGTCGACCAGCAGAATGCGCTTGCCGATCACTTCAGATCGCCAATGCGGATGGACATCGAACGCCTCGCGAACATTGCGCCGACGCTCCCGGGCGCGCAGGCCGGTCTGCGAACCTGCCCAACGATGACGACGAAGCAGATCCGGCGCCAAGCGCACCTTGTGGGAAGGAACGAGCTGCCGCACGAGAACGCGCGCCAGCAAGGCTGCCTGGTTGTAGCGACGCATGAAGAGACGCCGCCAATGAAGCGGCACCGGCGCCACGAAATCGGCCGACGCCAGAAGCTCTGCGCCTGCTCGCGCCATCCAGCCGCCGCAGGCCCGCGCGATATCGGTGCGGTCACCATGTTTGAAGGGCAAGATCAGGCGTCGGCTGTGATCGTCGTAGATCAGCGCGGCGCGCGCACGATTGTAATGCGGCCGTCGAGCCATGCAGCCGGCGCAGAGAGCTTCCGCTCCCAGGTCCTCCTCGAACGGTGTGCCGCAACAGGCGCAATGCGGCGCCGACACGAAGCTGAAATCCTGCCAACACGCGGCACACAGCCCTCCAGGCTCGCCGACGATCTCGTTGCAGCCGAGGCAAAGCGGCGGCAGGACGGCGTCCAATGCCGTCCGCCCCGCCCGCGTGCAGGCTTGGCCGAGCCCAAGAGGCAGGCGTGTAAACATCGAACCGATTGGGCCGTGCAAATACGCCGACAGGATGGCGTCCCCTACCCGCCGTCGCTCTTTCGCCTTACATACCCCCTGTGACGAGCCCTGATCCCCTGCTGGTCTTCGACCGCGCGACCCTGCGCCGTCGGCGCGAGCGCGCTGCGCGGGACTGGGAGAGTCACGCCTTCCTGAAGCGCGAGATTGCCGGACGGCTGGTCGAGCGGCTGGACGATGTCCGCCGCTACTTCGCACTCGCCCTCGACCTCGGCAGCCATGGCGACGAGATCGCTAAGGCGCTCCGCGACCGACGCAGCGTCGGCGATTTGATCCGCAGCGATCTTGCCGAGCGCTTTGCTCGTTGCGCGGGCGGACCGGCTGTCGTCGCGGACGAGGAACATCTTCCCTTCGCCGCCGGCCGGTTCGATCTGGTCTTGAGCGCAATGAGCCTGCACTGGGTGAACGACCTGCCCGGCACGCTGATCCAGATCGGCCGCATCCTGAAACCCGACGGGCTCTTCCTTGGCGCCCTGCTCGGGGGAGGAACACTCTGGCAGTTGCGCCAGGCCTTTGCCGCGGCAGAGAGCGAAATCGACGGCGGGCTCAGCCCACGCATCTCCCCCTTCGCCGATCTGCGCGACGCAGCGGGCCTCCTGCAGCGTGCGGGCTTCGCCCTGCCGGTCGCCGACAGCGAGACGATCGATGTCGACTACGAGAATGCGCTGGCACTGATGCGCGACCTCAGTTCCATGGGCGAGAGCAACCTCGTGGTCGAGCGCCGTCGTCAGATCACGCGGCGCGCCACGCTTCTGCGGGCAGCCGAACTCTACGGCGAGCGCTTCGCCCGCCCGTCGGGCCGGGTCACGGCAAGCTTCGAGGTGCTCTTCCTGCATGGCTGGGCGCCGCATGCCTCCCAGCCAAAGCCGCTCAAGCCGGGAAGCGCCGCGCAGCGCCTGGCCGACGCCCTGGGCGCCCCCGAACAAAGCGCCGGCGAGAAAGTGGAGCGGAGCTAGATCGTGCCATCTGTGAAATTGCGGTTCAGCGAAGTTCTCACCGAGAGCTTCGGTTTCTTCTTCGCCAACATCCGCCTCTTCTTTCATATCGTGACGATTCCCTGGATTCTGTCCCTGGTGATCCGCCTCATCGGCTCGCAGATGCCGCGCGAATCGCTGATCCCCGTGCTGGCCGAAAAGCTGATCGACGTCGTGCCGATGGTCATGTTCATGGTCGCCTGGCAGCGAGTAGTGCTGCTCGGCCCGCATCGGCTGGACCGGCTGCCGGGGCTCGGCTGGTCGGCGCGCGAGACGGCCTTCCTCGTTCACCTGGTCAAGATCGCCGGCGTCACCTTCCTGCTGCTCTGCGCCTTCATCCTGACGATGGGCGAGATCGACCCTGCGGCTTTTACCGCCGGTGTGCCACCCGATCCCGAGGCCGCGGCCAAGCAGACGCTGCTGGCGCCGCTGGCTTCGGCCTTCATCGTGTCGGCCTTGATTGCCCTGCGCGTCAGCTTCGGTCTCGCAGCGACCTCGGTCGACGAGCAGGGTTCGCCCGTTCAGTCCTGGGCGCTCAGCCGCGGCAATGGCTGGGTCATCGTCGGTTCGTTGTTCCTGATTTCCTTTGCCGGCACCATGGTGACGGCGGCCTCGGTCCTCCTGCTGCTGGGCTTCATGCGCGGCGTGCTGGGAGCCGACTTCGCCTCCTATGTCGTGACCTGGACCTTTGCGCTTCTGGTCTCGTATGCCGGCAACGGCGTGCTGGCGACGGCCCAAGCCATCATCTTCCGCAGCCTGACCGGCTGGCGCGAAGGGGTGAGCCTGCCGTCGACCGTCTCGGAGCGCGGCTAGAGAAGGTCGCGCAACAGGCCGACCAGAGGCAGGTCGGCCGGGGGCATGGGATAGCGCGCGAGTTCGACCGGCGGCACCCACTTCAAAACCTGGCCCTCGCGTGGCCGCGGCGTGCCGCTCCACTTGCGGCAGGCAAAGACCGGCATCAGCAGGTGGAACTTCTCATAGCCATGGCTGGCGAAGGCGATGGGTGCGAGGCAGCTTGTCGCGGTCTCGATGCCGAGTTCCTCGTGCAGTTCCCGCACCAGCGCCTGCTCGGGCGTCTCGCCCGGATCGACCTTGCCGCCCGGAAACTCCCAAAGGCCGGCCATCGACTTGCCAGGCGGCCGCTGAGCAATCAGCACCCGGCTGTCGACGTCGACCAGCGCAACCGCCGCCACCAGCACAAGCGGCCGGTCGCCCAGCGGCGGGGTACCGCCGGGGCAGTCCTCGTCGAACGTCTGGCTCAAGAGCGGTAACTGCCGTTGATATCGATGTAGCCGTGCGTCAGATCGCAGGTCCAGACGGTGGCCCGGCCGCGACCGATGCCGAGGTCGATGTCGATCACCACGTCCTGGCCCTTGATATGCCGGACGACCGGCTCTTCGTCGTAGTTCGGCACGACCTGGCCGCCGTCGGTGATACGGACGCCCCCGATCGAAATCCGCAGCTTGTCGCGATCGGCCCGCTCGCCCGACTTGCCGACCGCCATGACGATGCGGCCCCAGTTGGCGTCCTCGCCGGCGATCGCGGTCTTGACCAGCGGCGAGTTGGCTACGGCCAGCCCGATCTTGCGCGCGGCACCGTTCGAGGAGGCACCGCCGACATTGATGGTCACGAACTTTGTGGCGCCCTCGCCGTCGCGCGCCAGAAGCTGCGCCAGCTCGATCATCACCTCGTCGAGCGCACGCTTGAAATCGACCAGGACCGGATCGTCGGCCTCCTCGATCGGCGCATGGCGGGCCGCCCCCGTTGCCACCAGCAGGAGCGTATCGCTGGTCGAGGTGTCGCCATCGACGGTCACGCAGTTCAGGGATTTGTCGGTCGCATCGGCCAGCAGCTTCTGCAGCACGGGGCCGGGAATCTTGGCGTCGGTAAAGGCGAAACCAAGCATCGTGGCCATGTCGGGCGCGATCATGCCCGAGCCCTTCAGGAAGCCGTTGATGGTCACGGTCCGCTCGCCGATCTTGGCCTGGCGCGTCGCGAGCTTAGGGAAAGTGTCGGTGGTCATGATGGCGGCGGCGGCCGCCGCCCAGCCATCCTCGCGGCCCGACTTGACGAGCGCCGGTACGACGGCGGCAATCTTTTCCCAGTCGAGCGGCTGCCCGATCACGCCGGTCGAGGCCATGAAGACCTCGTTCCGCGGACAGCCCAGCGCCTGGGCGATGGCGCGGGTGCTCTCTTCGACGGCCTTGTCGCCGGCCTTGCCGGTGAAGGCATTGGCATTGCCGGCATTGACGACGATGGCGCGCACCTTGCCGCGCGCCAGGTTCTTGCGGCACCAGTCGACCGGGGCCGAGCAGGTCTTGGATTTGGTCAGGACGCCCGCGATCGTGGCGCCCGCCGGCACCACCGCCAGCATGACGTCATCGCGGTCCTTGTAGCGCACCCCCGAACTTGCCGCGCCGAGCTTCACACCCGCAATGCGCGGCAAGGTTGGCGTCGTCTTCGGCGCAAGCGGTGATTGGGCGTGCGTGGCAGCCATGGAACTCCCCTTGTGACGGCCGCAGGGGCGGCCGCCGGACGGCGGAGCCTACACCAGAAACGCCCGAAAACGTGAGGTTTACTTGGGGGCCGCCGGAGCCGCCGGCTTGGCAGGGGTTGCTGCCGGCGCGGCGGGCTTGGCGGGGGCGGCGGGAGCCGCCTCGGCCTTGCTGCCGTCCATGTTGAATTTCTCGATCTTGGCGCCGGCCCGCAGCTTGTCGAGCTGGGCCGTGACGGCTTCGCGCGCCAACTCCTCGCGGATCTGGTCGGAAAGCTCCTCGAGTGCCGGCGGCGGCGCCGTACGGCGATCGTCGATCTGGATGATGTGGAAGCCGAACTGCGTCTTGATCGGCGTTTCGCTGAGCTCGCCCTTCTTGAGACCAAAAGCCGCGTCGGCGAATTCCTTCACCATGTCCGACTTCTTGAACCAGCCGAGATCGCCGCCTTCGGCGCCCGAAGCCTTGTCGGTCGACTTCTCCTTGGCGAGTTTGTCGAAGGCCGCCCCCTTCTTCAGTTCGGCGATCAGCGCCTTTGCCTCGTCCTCGGTCGACACCAGGATGTGGCGCGCGTGCACCTCCTCCTCGGCCGGCAGCGACTTCAGCCGCTCCTGGTAGCGCTGCTGGATCTTCTCGGCCGTCACCATCTTGGCGATCTCGCGCTGGATCCAGAAATCCTGCAGCACCTGCTCCTCGACGAAGGCCATGCGCTTCTTGAACGCCGGATCCTCGTTGGCCTTGCTCTTCTTGCCTTCCTGGACGACCAGCTTGCTGTCGATGATGCGCTCCAGCAGCGCCGGGAACACCGCCTGCAGGGGCATGCTGCGATACTGCTGCGGCAGCGACTGCTGGGCGACTTCGAGGTCGGAGAGGCGAACGGGCTGACCGTTGACCGTGGCGACGATCGGATCCTTGAGCGGCTGGGCCTGCGCTGGCGCCTTTGCCGGCGGCTTGGCAGGCTGCTGGGCGAAAGCCGAGCCTGCGATTGCGGCGGCCGCGCCGCTCAGGAGGAAGAGGCGCAGGGGGCGCAAACGATGGCTCATGGCAGGCTCCGAAGACAACTCGTGGCGGAAGGCGCAAACCGTTTACACAGGCCCTGTCGGACCAAGCAAGCGCCGCCTCCCCGTTGTCATGGCTGATGGCGGTGAATTGCGGCACTTTTTCGTGAGCATGGCGTCGACGGCAGGGCGATGGCGGTCCAGTCCTTGCTACGGCGAGCGGTGTCACGGCACCTTACGTTGACACTCCCCGGGCCGCTCTCTATCTCTGGTTGGGATGGCGGGCCGCAGGCCCGCCTAAGTCATTAGAATATCGAGGTTTTCATGCTGGGGGCGCTCGCCCGGAGCCTCTTCGGGACAGCCAATGACCGCATCGTCAAAGGCTTCGACAAGCCTGTGGCGAAAATCAACGCGCTTGAACCGGAGTTCTCCAAGCTTTCCGACGACGCCTTGCGCGCCAAGACCGTCGAGTTCCGCGAACGCCTCGCCAAGGGCGAAACGCTCGACGACATCCTCGTCGAAGCCTTCGCCACCGTACGCGAGGCGGCCAAGCGGACGCTCGGCCAACGCCACTTCGACGTCCAGCTCAAGGGCGGCATGGTCCTGCACGGCGGCAAGATCGCCGAGATGAAGACCGGCGAAGGCAAGACGCTGGTGGCAACCCTGCCGGTCTACCTCAACGCCCTCGAAGGCAAGGGCGTGCACGTCGTTACCGTGAACGACTATCTCGCCCGCCGCGACTCCGAGTGGATGGGCCGGATCTATCGCTTCCTCGGCCTGACCGTGGGCGTGATCGTGCACGAGCTCGACGACGAGCAGCGCAAGGCCGCCTATGCCTGCGACGTCACCTACGGCACGAACAACGAGATCGGTTTCGACTATCTCCGCGACAACATGAAGTACCGCCAGGACGCCATGGTCCAGCGGCCGTTCCACTTCGCCATCGTCGACGAAGTCGATTCGATCCTGATCGACGAGGCGCGCACGCCGCTGATCATCTCCGGCCCGGCCGAGGATTCCTCGGAACTCTATCGCCGTGCCGACACGGTGATCCCGCGCCTCAAGGCTGAGCATTTCGAGAAGGACGAGAAGAACCGCACCGTCGTGCTGACCGATGCCGGCGTCGAGGCGGTCGAAGATATCCTGCGCAGCGACGGCCTGCTGCCCGAGGGCATCAGCCTCTACGCGCCAAACATGGTTTCGGTGCTGCATCATGTGACGCAGGCACTCCGCGCCCACAAGCTGTTCTCGCGGGACGTCGATTACATCGTCAAGGACGGCCAGGTCGTCATCATCGACGAGTTCACCGGCCGCATGATGGCCGGCCGCCGCTACTCCGAGGGCCTGCACCAGGCGCTCGAAGCCAAGGAACAGGTCGAGATCCAGCGCGAGAACCAGACGCTGGCCTCGATCACCTTCCAGAACCTCTTCCGCATGTACCCGAAGCTCGCCGGCATGACCGGCACGGCGCTGACGGAAGCCTCGGAATTCGCCGAGATCTACAAGCTCGAAGTGGTCGAGATCCCGACCAACGTGCCGGTCGCCCGCAAGGATGCCGACGACGAGATCTACCGGACCCTGGGTGACAAGACGCGCGCCATCGTGAAGCTGATCGAGGAGTGCCGCGCGCGCCAGCAGCCGATGCTGGTGGGCACGGTGTCGATCGAGAAGTCCGAGGAACTCTCCGCCGCCCTCAAGAAGGCGGGCATCGCGCACAACGTGCTGAACGCCCGCTTCCACGATCAGGAAGCCCAGATTGTTGCCCAGGCAGGCCGCCCGGGCTCCGTCACCATCGCGACCAACATGGCCGGCCGCGGCACCGACATTCAGCTCGGCGGCAACCTCGACATGCTGGTCGCCCAGGCCGAAGCCGAACTCGTGACCAGGATCGCGGACGAGGCGCAGCGCAAGGTCGAACTCGAACGCATCACCCAGGAGCTCAAAGCCCAGGTCGAGCGCGACCGCGAGTTGGTGCGCGCCGCCGGCGGTCTCTACGTCGTCGGCACCGAGCGGCACGAGAGCCGCCGCATCGACAACCAGCTCCGTGGCCGTTCCGGCCGCCAGGGCGACCCGGGTGCCTCGAAATTCTTCCTGTCCCTGGAAGACGACCTGATGCGCATCTTCGGCAACAACAAGGTGCTCGACTGGGTCCAGAAGAAGGGCATGGCCGATGACGAGGCGCTGACCCATCGCTGGCTCAACAAGGCGCTCGAGACGGCGCAGGGCAAGGTCGAAGCCCGCAACTTCGAGATCCGCAAGAATCTGCTGCGCTTCGACGACGTGATGAACGCCCAGCGCCAGGAGATCTACCGCGAGCGCATCGAGCTGATGGCCACCGAGGATGTCTCGGAGACCATCGCCGGGATGCGCCGCGACGTGGTCGACGCGGTGGTGAAGCGGACCGTCCCCGAAGACGTCTATGCCGAGCAGTGGAAGATCCCCGAGCTCAAGGAAGAGGTGAAGCGCATCTTCGGCCTCGACCTGCCGGTCGACGAATGGGCCAAGGAAGAAGGCATCGCCGACGAGGAGATCAAGTCGCGCCTCAACGAGGCGGTCGACCGCGTCTTTGCCCAGAAGGCTGCGCAGTACGGCCCCGATGTCTGGCGTCAGGTCGAGAAGAGCGTGCTGATGCAGATCTTCGACCAGAACTGGAAGGAGCACCTGCTGCACCTCGATCATCTGCGCCAGGGCATTGGTCTCCGCGCCTACGGCCAGAAGGATCCGCTGAACGAGTACAAGCGGGAGGCCTTCAATCTCTTCGAAGATTTGCTGACCGGGCTGCGCGAGCAGGTGGTGACGCTGCTGGCGACCCTGCAGATCCGCATGGAACCGCCGCCGATGCCGGAAATGCCGACGCAGATGCACGAGGTTCATGAGGACCCTGCGATCGCCTCCTCGATGAGCGACGACCCCGCCTACGACCCGGCCGATCCGGACGGCGGCGGCGTGGCGACATTGCAGCGGCCCCGCCAGGTGGCCAAGGGACCGGCCGACCCCAACGATCCCTCGACCTGGGGCAAGGTCTCGCGCAATGCCGCCTGCCCTTGCGGGTCGGGCAAGAAGTTCAAGCACTGCCACGGGCGAGTATAAAGCCGTTATCTTCGGAAACCGCCTGGGCAAGTGTCGGACGCCGCGTGCATCCATTCCGGCTCCGTTATGGCTGGAGTGGAACTTGCCAGGCGCTTAGAAATCTTTCCGCTGTCTTCCCAACGACAGCTACGGGTCCGGCAACTTCCCAACATCCGCCGGATTCACCATTAGCAATGGCCGCCCCATCCATCCCACCCTTAAGGATGTGAGTGCGCCATTGCTGCTTGGGCTTCCTTTCAGGGCGCGTGCGCTTGCCGCCACACTGAGGGGGCCATTCCCGCCCATGAACGGAAAGCACGGCTGAATGCACTGACGTCGGTGTAGCTCAGCGTCGCGGCGACTTCGGTAAAAGGCAGATCGGTCTCCACCAGCAGCTGCCGGGCGATCTGGAAGCGCACCTCGCCAAGGATCTTGGCGAAACTCGTACCCTGCTGGGCCAGCCGGCGATTGAGCGTGCGTTTGTGCAGCCGCAGCATGCCCGCCACACCTTCGATGGAAACGTCATCCTGGGTAAACTGCGAATAGAGCGCACGCCGCACCCTGACCGTCAGTTCGAGGTCCTGCTGTCGCAGCATGTCCGCGACAGCCTGCTCGATGCTCTTCCTCAACGCGGGGCTGGCGCCGATCACGCTGCGATCGAGCCAGGCGGCAGAAAACAAGAGTGCGGAACGGTTCGTGCCGAACCGCAACGGGGCCTTGAAGAATCGACGGTAGGGGCCGACATCCACGGGCGAGCGATGGGCGACAAGCACTTCGGCCGGCGCCCACCGAGGACCGCACAGGGCACGCATGGCCGCACAGGCAGAGGCCAATGTGAAGTCCGTGGCGTGGAACGAACCCTCGATGGCGTCGTCGTAAAGCGAGAATGAGAGCGCGGCGACCCGGTCGCGGATAGAAATCGCGGGCACCATCGCGCGGCCATTGAGGTGCAGGCTGAGCACGAGGCCGCGCAAGGCCGCTCCAACGGTCGGAGCGTGCATCATACGCATCCCGACCAGACCATACTGCGCAAGGACCACTCCTCGGCCAGCCAGCAATCCGAAGTGAGGCCGCCCCGTAAACGCAGCGCAGGCCGTGATCAGACTAATGGCCTTGCTCACCGGAACGATATTTTCGGGTCGCGACAACGCGCCGGACGGCAAGCCTGCTGCTCGCAGGACCTTCTCCGGCTTCACACCGAGTGTCGTCAGCAATGACGGGATGTGCTGCAACGGGGCCGCTCGCAACATGCCCTCGCCGACGCGCGCCATGCCCGTGAGGTTGTGCTCCATCACCCTCGATTCCTAGCCCAGCGGCCTCTTGAGGGAAACGCCGGGCTGCTCGGATACCGAGTAATTGTCGCGAACTGCAAACTTTGTCGCGAATTGTCATGCATGCATACTGGGCGGCGCCTAGCTTGCAATCGATTGCATGGCCGAGGGAAACAATGACGGACAGCCGCCGCAAGTCGCGTTCGTCGAGTCCGGTATGGGACGCCGCCTTTGCTTCCTTGCGCTCGCCGTCCGAACGCTTGGCGGAGCGCTTCCGGCAGCGGGCCGAACAAGCGCCCAATCTCCGACAAAGACCCTCACGGTCATGGGCGTGCGTCTTCGGCATCAGTTCGGGCCCCGACACCGCGGGTATCAACGAAGTCCTCTACGGTCCGATGATCGGCGTCAGTAACCGCTTCTAGCCTCAACCGATGGCCTGTCCCGTCGCGTACCCGAGTTGATCTCACAAAAGGAGTCTTCGCCATGTCCATCAAACGTCGTTCCGCCCTGACGGCCGGCCTCGCCGGCATCCTCTCGGCGGCAACCTGGTCGGCATCGCGCGCCGACACCGGATTCCAGGTCGGCATCGTCGACGGTCTCGAGGATTTCTGGCTCGCAACCGACGCCTACGTCTTCGGTTACCCGCTGGTCACGATGGAAATGACGCGTCGGATCATGACCAACGTCGCCGCGCCGGTGGGCACCCGCGGACCAATGGGGCAGTTCGTCAAGGCGCGGCACTATCCCGATGCCTCCTTCCGGGACGTAACTGCCCCCAATGCCGACACGCTCTACACGACCGCGTGGATCGACGTCGGCAAGGAGCCCTGGGTGCTAAGCATCCCCGACATGAAGGGCCGCTACTTCCTGTTCCCGATGCTCGACGGCTGGACCAATGTCTTCCAGGTCCCGGGGACCCGCACCACCGGCACCGGCGCCCAGACCTATGCCATCACCGGCCCGGGCTGGACCGGCACGCTTCCGCCGGGCGTGAAGGAGTACAAATCTCAGACCAGCCTCGTGTGGATCCTCGGCCGCATCTACTGCACCGGGACGCCCGAAGACTATGCCGCCGTGCATGCGCTGCAGGACCAATGCAGGCTCGCCCCGCTTTCGAGCTGGAACAAGGACTACACGCCGCCCGCCGGCGTTGTAGACGCGAGCATCGACATGAGGACGGCGGTTCGCGAGCAGGTGAACCGGATGGATGCCGTCGCCTACTTCACGCTTCTGGCCCAGCTGATGAAGACCAATCCGCCCTCGGCGGCGGATGCACCTGCAGTGGCACGCTTCGCCAAGATCGGGCTCGTGCCCGGAAAGGATTTCGACGCCAGCAAGCTCAATGCGGACTTCGCCAGCCGCATCCCGCAGGTCGCCTTCGATCGGATCATGCTCCAGTTCAAGGTCGGCAAGAGCGTCAAGAACATCAACGGCTGGATGTTCGACTCGGTGACCGGCCTCTACGGCACGGACTATCTCAACCGGGCGTTCGTCACTGCGATCGGCCTCGGCGCCAACCGGGTGCAGGACGCCGTCTATCCGACATCCCTGAAGGGTGCAGACGGGGAGGCTTACAGCGGCGCCAACAAGTACACGATCCGCTTCCCCAAGGGCCGCTTGCCGCCGACCAAGGGGTTCTGGTCGATCACGATGTACAATGCCGACTACTTCTTCGTCGACAACCCGATCAACCGATACTCGATCAGCCCTCGGCAGAACCTGAAGGCCAATGCCGACGGATCGACCGACATCTACATCCAGAACCAGTCGCCCGGCGTCGACAAGGAATCGAACTGGCTGCCGGCGCCGACCGGGAAATTCATCCTGATGCTGCGGATGTACTGGCCGACCGAAACGCCGCCGTCGCTGCTCGACGGTTCCTGGACGATGCCTGCCGCCAAGAAGGTCGGCTGACAAAGCTGGGAACTCGGCGACGGGCAGGGTTCCCTACTTCTCCAGGCCCAGAAACTTGAAGGGCGCGCTGTCCTTGAAAGCGTCCGTCGCGTTTCCGGAATAGATATGGTCCTGGTTCTCGCCCAGGTCGAGCTTCTTCACGGCGCCGGTCTCCTTCGAGAAGTCGATTGCCTTCATGTCCACCCAGAACGTGTTGGGCGTCAGCGCCGATTCGAAAAAGTAGAGCTTCCGCTTGTGATCGACCACGGTGCGCCAGCGCGTCGACGAGATGTTCGGTTCGTCCGGCGTCGTCAGCCCGTAAGGCACGGAGACGTTCCGGATGACGCTGAACACGCTGGCCAGCGTACGATTGGGGTCCTCGTCCTTGGGAATCGCGTTCACGTAGAAGGAGGCGCGCGCAAAGCGGTCGGCGGCGCGATTGGTGCCGGGCAACATCACGGTTCCGCCGATCTGCTTCCAGTAGGCATTGAGCGCGAGTTGCTGCTCGAAGATCGGCGAATTCGTCATGACCTGGTACTTGCGGTCGTGATGAATGACCTGCTTGCCGCCGATGTATTCGACGATGGCGCTGTCGCCGGTCGCGTCCGACATCGACAGATGGAGCGTCGTCAGGCGGTTCTCGCCGGGCACGTTGGCCGTGACGATCGTGAAGGGCTCCTTTTCCAGCGCAGCGACGGCCTCGGCGACCGTCGCAAAGTTGTCCAGGACATACTGCGCCCAAGCCGCGATCGTCAGGCCGGGCTTGCTGCCCTTCTCGAACTTCGGATACTCGGACTCGGCCAGCCAGAGGACGTTTGCGTTAAGGCCCGCTTCGTTCACGCCGTCGGTCGTCGAGACGTCGTATCCCGTCGCGACGACGCTGCCGTACTTGGCGGTCCATTCGATGGAATTCGGCCCCGCTTCTCCGCTCCGCTTCATCCCACGCGGCAGCACCCACAGATTGGTCGCGACATCGCTTTTCCAGTCCATCGACCGGGCGGTGACGATGTTGTCATTGGGCCCTAGATAGACGAGGCGCGTGCAGGCGCTGGCCGGGATCTGCCAGGACGTCATCAGCGATGCGGCAATCAGGGCGAAGATCGAAGCGCTTCTCGATAGCATGTGTCTCTCCCTTTGCGTCGCACATCAGGTCCTCGTCATACCAGCAAGTCGGCCTGGCAGATGCGGACGAGGCGCCATCCACTGGTAGAGCGGCACTTCCCTGCTGGCGATCAACGTATCAGGCCAATATTCCAGGCTTCAACATCGAGCATGCAAAAGGCAGAAGGCGAGAGCTTCAGGGCGAATTCCAAGCCTCTGTTTTTCGTAACCAAGGTGAGGTAAGCCGACGCCATGGCGACGAAGCAGAAGTCGAAGAAGAAGACTGACAGCAAAAAGAAAGCTTCTGCAGTCTCGAAATCAGGGCCGCCGAGACAGCCTCGCACGCGTATGCGCCCGCCGCCGCCGCCCACGTCGACGCTCAAGCAGGAGCTGATGGTGATGGCGCGTGATGGCGCGCAATCGCTGGAGCGGCTGTTTATGACTCTCATCGTTCTCATGGTGATGGCCGGAGCAGCCTTTGGCGCATGGTCGCTGCGGCCGGTCCCGAGCTACACGTCGGACGAAGTGAAGGACGGCTCGCCCTTCGATGTGACCTTCACGGTGGAAAACAAGGATTCCTGGTTTGCTCTGGCGAACCTGAAGGTCGGTTGCGTGCTGGATCACGTCCGGGCCTCCGGGCTGCCGCCGACACTGCTCGAAGCGACCGACGTGCGGTTTTGCTCTCGCACAGGGACAGGCCTCGAACCCGGCGAATCGGCCACCTTCACCTGCCCCTTCCGATCGTTGATCGGCCATCCGATCAACGACGATCCGGGCATCGCCCAACGGTCTGAAATCTATTTCCAGGCCAAATATGACGTGCCGCTGATCGGCTCCATCCGGCTGACTGACAACAGCACGCCCTTCTTCCTCAACACCCGCCTGCTGCCGCCCCGCTGGACGAAAAAACCGTAGCGGCTGCTGCCAGGCATGCCAGCGCGCCGGTCTGCTTTGTTGATTACCAACAATGTTATATCGTAACGTTACGACATAACATTACAGACAGGAGCAGAAATGCGGCGGCGACTTGGTGTATCGGCATTGGCCCTGACGGCTTCTCTTTCGGCCGCGGCGCCCTCCCTCGCCCAAACGGGCCCGGCGCCGGGTCCTGCCGCAGGTTCGGGACCCGTCATCACCGTCCCGCCGCTCGAAGTCGTCGCCAAACAGCTCGATCGTGAGCGGACCGAGATCCAGCCCAGCCTCGGCGCGACCCGCTACGACTTTGCCGCCTCCGCGATTCAGAACATTCCTCTGGGAGACAATGCCTCGCTCAACCAGGTGCTCCTGCGGGCGCCCGGCGTGGTCCAGGATGGCTTCGGCCAGATCCATGTTCGCGGCGACCATGGCAGCCTGCAGTACCGGCTCGATGGCGTGCAGCTTCCCGAGGGCCTCGCCCTCTTCAGCCAGATCCTGTCGCCGCGCTTCGCCGACTCCCTGTCGCTCATCACCGGCGCGCTGCCTGCCCAATATGGTCTGCGCACCGCGGGCGTCGTCGACATCAACGTGAAGTCCGGCACGACCAATCCCGGCGGCGAAGCCTCGACCATGCTCGGTTCCTACAACTGGGTGCAACCCGCCCTGGAATATGGCGGCCGCAGCGGTGCGATCGACTACTTCGCCGTCGGCCAGTACGTCAGCAACGGCATCGGCATCGAGAATCCCACGGGCTCTGCGTTGCCGATCCATGACAACACGGCGCAATGGTATGCGCTGGCCAAGGTGACGGGCATCGTCGACGAGAATACGCGGCTGAGCTTCATTGGCGGCGGTGCCAGCGCCCGCTATCAGATTCCCAACGTGCCGGGGCAGATACCGAACTTCACGGTGAACGGCATTTCCAACCAGAACAGCTCGTTCCTCGACCAGCGCCAGTGGGAGGACACCTACTTCGGCATCGCATCGCTGCAGAAGAGCTACCAGAACTTCAATCTGCAATTCTCAGGCTTCGCCCGCTATTCCAATCTCTCCTACCAGCCCGACGCGCTGGGCGACCTGCTCTATAACGGCATCGCGCCATGGGCGAAGCGCACGAGCTTCGCCGTCGGCACCCAGGCCGATGCGAGCTGGAAGATCGCGGCGAACCACACGATCCGAGGCGGCTTCCTCGTGCAACGCGAACGCGTCACGAGTTTCTCCCAGACCAACGCCTTGCCCCTCGTGCCCGATCCGAGCGATCCAGATGCCGAGTTCATCCCGGGCGAACAGACCGTCGGCTTTGCCGACGGCTCCGAGCTGATCGGCTGGACGTACAGCGTCTACCTGCAGGACGAATGGAAGGTCACGCCGACACTCACCATGAATGTCGGCGCCCGCTTCGACGCCATCTCCGCGGCAACGACCGAGAACCAGCTCAGCCCTCGTATTAACCTGGTCTGGGAACCCGACCCGAAGATCGCCCTGCGCGCCGGTTACTCGCGCTATTTCGTGCCCGCCCCGCTCAACCAGGTGGGCTTCAACTCCATCGCCGTTCGTGCCGGCACGACGGCCGCAACCGAAGTCACACGCAACGATCCCGTGCGGGCGGAGCGGTCCGACTATTTCGACATCGGCCTCACGGTGAAGCCGGTCGACGGCCTGACCGTGGGCTTCAGCGGCTTCTACAAGTTCGCCGAGAACTACCTCGACAAGGGCCAGTTCGGCGCGCCGGTCTTCCAGACGGCCTTCAACTACGCCTACGCTCAGGTGAAGGGCTTCGAGGTCTTCGGCAACTACGACAAAGGGCCGTGGTCGGCCTACGCCAACCTCGCCTGGTCGCGGGTGTCCTCGACCAACATCAACTCCGCCCAGTTCAATTTCGAGCAGGCCGATCTCGACTATATCGCCAACCACTGGATCTTCGCGGACCACGACCAGAGCTGGACGGGATCGGCGGGAGCCGCCTACGTCTTCAATCAGGGCAGCGAGTGGGCGACTCGCGTCTCGGCCGACATGCTGTTCGGCAGCGGCCTGCGCACCAGTGTCGTGACCCCCAACGATACGGCGCTGCCTGCCTATGCGACGGTCAATCTCTCCGTTGCACAGAAGATCCCGCTGCCCGGGAGCAAGGGAACGACGATCCGTTTCGATGCGATCAACCTGACCGATCTTTCCTATCAATTGCGCGATGGCACTGGCGTGGGTGTCGGCGCACCGCAGTACGGAATGCGGCGGGCCTTCTTCGTGACGCTATCGCAAAAATTCTGACCCGGATCCGACATGATTCGGAGCGGCCCGACGTGATAAAATAGCGCCATGCCCGATCAATCCCTGCCCTTTATCGTATCGCTGAAAGGCGGTTCCAATTTCCGTGACCTCGGCGGCTATCGCACCGCCGACGGTCGTCTCGTGCGGCGCGGCACCGTGTTCCGCTCGGCCCATCTCGGCAGCCTGACCAACGAGGATCGCTCCGCCCTCAGCCAGCTCGGCGTGCGCACCATCGTCGATCTGCGCGGCGTGAGCGAAGCGGCGGAGACGCCGCACCTCGTCGAAGGTGTGTCGTGCCGCATCGTCGGCGCCCATATCGAACCAGGCGTCGGCGACAAGATCCGTGGCGCGGTTGCCGACGGCACGGCCAGTCCGCATCTGATGATGCAGTTCCTGACCGACCACTATCGCGACTATCCGCGGCGCTGCGCACCCGGCTTTCGCACCCTGTTCGCTACCCTGAGCGACGGCGAGCACCGCCCGTTAGTGTTCCATTGCACGGCCGGCAAGGACCGTACCGGCTTTGCCTCGGCCCTGCTGCTGACCCTGCTGGGCGTGCCGTGGGAAACCGTGATGGAAGATTATCTCCGCACCAACGAGCTGTGGACCGGCCATATCGGCCGCTATCCTGAACTCGATATCGATACTCGCGCGGCCATCATCGAAGCCCGCACGCCCTATCTCGAAGCCGCCTTCGAGGTGGTGCGCGGCGATTTCGGCACGCCTGAGGATTTCGCCGAGAAAGCCCTCGGCATCGGCGCCGATCTGCGCGAGCGGCTGAAGCGCGATTTGCTGGAAGGGTGAGTTCCGCGCTACGCCTGTCCCTATGGGCGACGCGCGTTACGACACTCCCGAACCTTTCAAGGTCGATATCCCCGAACGGGCATTGATCGACCTCGACGAGCGGTTGCGCCGCTGGCGGCCGCCGGTCGTCATTGCCGACGACGGCTCCTGGGCCTCCGGCACCGACCCGGCCTTTCTCGCCGATCTCGTGGATCACTGGCGTCACGGCTACGACTGGCAGCGCTGCCAGGAGGCGATCAACCGCTGGCCCAACTATCTCGTCGATATCGGCCCGCAGCGCCTGCATTTCATCCGCGAGCCCGGCACCGAGGTCGAGGACGCGCCGCGGCCCTTGCCGCTGGTGGTGACGCACGGCTGGCCGGGCTCGATCGTGGAGTTCCTGCACATCATCGACGTGCTGGCCCATCCGGAGAACCATGGCGGCGATCCGCTCGACGCCTTCGACGTCATCGTGCCGTCGCTGCCGGGTTACGGCTTTTCCGGGCCGCCGATTCGCGAGGATGGCAGCACGGGCCCCATCGGTCCGCGCGCGATTGCCGGCCTGTGGCACAAGCTGGTCACCGAGAAGCTCAACTACGGCCGGCCCTACGGCGTGCAGGGCGGCGACTGGGGCGCGGTCGTTTCTTCCTGGCTGGCCTTCGATCATCCGAAGCAGGACGATTCGGGCGTCCTCGGCCTGCATCTCAACATGATGGGCCTGCGGCCCGGCATCGACCTCAAGACAGCCAGCCTCAGCGCCGACGAGCAGGCATGGCTTGCGAAGATGGGCGGCGCGCTGGACGACAAGACCGCCTACCAGCGCATCCATGCGACGCGGCCGCAGACCTTGGGCGTCGCCCTCACCGATTCGCCGGTCGGCCTCGCCGCCTGGATCGTCGAGAAGTTCCAGGCCTGGAGCGATTGCGGCGGCGATCCGCTCAAGCGCTTTCCGATGGACCTGCTGCTCGACAACATCATGGTCTACTGGCTGACCGGCACCGCCGGCACGGCGACATGGCTCTATCGCGGCGCCGCGCAGCAGAAGCCGCGCGCCCTGCCCGAAGGGGCGAAGGTCGAAACGCCGACCGCCTTCGCAGCCTTTCCGGCAGACATCGCGCCGGCGCCCCCTCGGGAATGGATCGAGCGCGCCTTCAACCTGCGCCAGCACACGGTCATGCCGAGCGGCGGCCATTTCGCCGCCCTCGAGGAGCCCGAGCTTCTGGTCGAAGACATCCGCGCCTTCTTCCGCCCGTTGCGCTACGGCGCGGCGAACGACTAAGCGGGCTGGATCGCCCTCAACCGCGGCTGCCGCGCCGCAAGAGCCGCCAGCACGGCGAGAGCGGCCAGCGCGCCGAACAGCAGAAGGGAGTCCGTGTAGGTGCCGCTCCAGTCGCGCAGCATGCCGGAGACCAACGGCCCTGCCGCCTGCGCCGTCACCTGGAGCGACAAGGCCACGCCGCGGATCGCGCCGTAGCTCTCGCGACCGAAATAGTCGGCCCAGGCCATGGGCAGCAGCATCATGACGCCGCCGATCCCCAGGCCGAACAAACCCGCCGGCAAGGCGGCCATCTCCGCCGACGAGACGCCGATCAGGCCGAAGCTGCCGGCCGAGAGCATTACTGCCGTCGCCGCCATCAGGTAACGCACCGGCCAGCGGCGCGGCAAAAAGCCGATGCCGAACGCGGCAAGCGCCGACACAGCCGACAGGAAGGCGATGATGGTGGCAGCCGCGACCGGCGAGAGGCCCCGCTCGATCAGGTGCGGCGCCTGATGCAGGCTGACGCCGGCCTGCACGGGATAGACGAGCACCGTGTAGAGCGAGAGCAGCCAGAAGGCCGGCGTTCGCATCGCCTCGGCGCGCTTCCAGCGCGGCTCGACCGGCGCCTGCGTCTTGCCGTCGGACAGCCGGTCGGGCTGCAGCCCGACATCCTCGGGCCGCCGCACCAGCAGCAGCCAGCACGGCAGGAAGCCCACCATGAGCACCACCGTGCCGACCGCCACCCAGCCAGCCCGCCAGTCGCTTCCGTTCATGGCGAGCTGGGCAATCAGCGGCAGCGCCACCAGACCCGAGAGCTGGGCAAGCGTGACGATCGACGTGGCGATGGCGCGCCGCGCCACAAACCAGTTGTTGAGGGCGCTGTAGAGGCCGAGATCGTACGGCCCCGCCCACACCATGCGGGCAAAGCAGAACAGCAGATAGAAAACCAGGAGCGATTGGGTGAACGACAATGCCAGCGCCGCCACGCCGGTGCCCGCCACGGCGAGGCAGAGGATCAGCCGCGCGCCGCGGCGGTCGACAATCGGCCCGATCACCGGCGAGATGAACGCCGCCAGCAGGCCGCCCAGCGACACCGCTCCTGACATCTCCGTGCGCGACCAGGAGAAGGCCTCGGTCATCGGCACGACGAAGACGGAGAGGACGGCGACCGCCGGTCCCTGGCGGGCAAACCCCGCCAGGCAAAGACATCCCAGGACCACCCAACCATAGAAAAACGGCAGCCGCGGAATCAGAAACCGCGGCAGGGGTGGCGCTTGCATGTCCCTAGGCGAAGGTCGCGGTGGCCTGCGCGGCGATCGTGCCCTTGGGCGTCACCGTCCACAGCTCGGCGCCCTTGCCATCCGCCGTCGGGCGGCCGACCGCCTCGAACGGCGCCGTGTCGAACAGCGGCGCCCGGGCGCGGATCGCAAAAGTCTTGATCGTGCGGCCCGGGGCGGAATCGCGCAGCAGGTCGAACAGGCATTGCTGTGCAAACGGACCATGTATGACCAGGCCAGGATAACCTTCGGTCTCGATGCAGTAGGTGCGGTCGTAATGGATGCGGTGCGGGTTGAAGGTGATCGCCGAGTAGCGGAACAGCATGACCGGATCGGCCTTGATCGTCCGCCGCCACGGAACATCGGTGGGCGCCGCCTCGCGCACCGGCACGCCGCTCTTCTCGCCGGCCTTCACCTCTTCGCGGAACACGGTGTTGGCGACCTCGGTCACGGCCAGGCCGCGCGGCGTGTAGATGCGCCGGGTCTGGCTGGTCACGATCAGAGTGCCGGTACCGCCGCCCCTCACCTGGACGTCGGAGAACTCCGTCTCGCGCCGCAGCTTGTCGCCGACGCGGATATCGCCGTCGAAGGTGAAGGTCGAACCGGCGTACATGCGCCGCGGCAGCGGGATCTTGGGCAGGACGCCGCCTTCGGTCGGCAGCCCGTCCTCGGCCAGCACGTTGCGTCGGGCGTAGGAATGCAGGAAGCAGAGGTGCCAGCCCGGCGCAATCGGCTCACCCTCGCCGGGGACCTTGTCGTTGCGATCGAAGGTGGCGATCATCGCTTTCAGCGGCGCCTGGGTGACGACGTCTTCGTCCTCAATCTTGCGGCCGAGTTCCTTCTTCAGCGGTTCGATATCGATCGTCATGACACATCCTCCAGTGCAACCAACAACGTAGCCAATCCCCTGTCATGATTCGCCCGCCGCATCTGCATGAAATCGAATTGTTGCCGCAGATCGAAAACGGGGCCGACCTGCGCTATCGCAAAGTCGGCCTGCAATGCGTCCTCGACATGCCGCCCCACTCCATCGTCTCGTTGGCGGAGGGTTGGCGAAACGGCCGGCTCTGGGTCGCCGTCTCGCCGCTTGGCCGTCCCGTGGGCTTCGCCTTGATGAAGCTGCCGGGCAATACCGCCTGGCTCGATCAACTCTCGGTGCTCGATCGCTGGCAGGGTCATGGCTATGGATCGGCGCTGATCGACCGCGCCGGCATGGCCGCCCGCGCCTTGGGCTACGACCGGCTGCATCTCTCGACCTATCGCGACGTGCCGTGGAATGCACCGTTCTATAGGCGGCGCGGCTTCGAGGAACTCCCGCGCGGCGACTGGCCCCACGCCTTCCGTCTCCAGTTCGCCCTGGAGAACAGCGCCGGCCATCCCTCGTGGCGGCGGACGATCATGCGGCGGCTACTCGGCAGCGACCGCTAGCCCCATCTGCTCGCAGGTCGGTGCCACGTCCGAAACCGTAGCGCGGCGCATGTCGCGCTTGTAGCGCTGATCGTCGAACTCCATGCCACGATGCATGGTGCAGCGATTGTCCCAGATCACCAGATCCTTGACCCGCCAGCGATGCGAATAAACGAACTGGCGCTGCGTGGCATGTGCCGTGAGCTCGTCGAGCAGTTTGCGCGCCTCGCCGTCTGCCATGCCGCGGATCGCACCGGCATGGCTCGCGATATAGAGGCTCATGCGGCCGGAGTCCGGCAGCTTGCGCGCCAGCACCTGCGGCACAGGCGCGAAGGCCCGGCGTTCGTCTTCGTCGAAGTCCTTGAAGCCGAGCTTGGCGCGCGACGTCATGATCGAATGTTCCGCAACCAATCCGGCGATCCGCTGCTTGGTCGTCTCGGGCAGTGCGTCGTAGGCGGCGCGCATGTCGGCATATTCGGTCTGGCCGCCGATCGGCGGGATCGAACGCGCATGCAGCATCGAGCAATAGGCCGGCAGGCGCTTGAAAGAGGAATCGGTGTGCCAAAGGCGATTGCCGAGATTGTAGAGCCGTTGCCGGTTGTCGGCAGCGAGGACGCGGTTCTCGGAATCGAGATTACCGACATCGGCCATGTTCTCGTGCAGGCGCAGCTTGTGATCCTTGCGCGCCTTGAAGACGGTCGTTTCGAGCGGGCCGAAGTTACGCGCGAAGGCGAGCTGGCTTTCGTCGTCGAAGTCCTGATCGGGGAAGATCAGGATCGCGTACTTGGTGAAGGCCGCGCGGATTGCCGTCAGGTCATCCGGCGCGAGAGGCCTGTTGAGCGCGACGTCGCCGACTTCCGCGACGAAGTCCGGGGTCACGGCATGCACCGAAATAGGCATGGGTCTGGTTCCTCCGCAGCCTTGTTCGTCTGGCTTTCACCTGGCGGCAATTGGAACACCGAACCGTCATTCCCGCAATTGCCGGATAGGCAATCGCAGGGCTAGAGTTTCGCACTGCCTATCAACGGGATGAAACAGCCAATGCTCAAGGATCGCTACGGAAACGAACTGAGCACAAGCTCGGTCGCGGCGCGCGACGCTTATCTGGCCGGTGTCGACAGCCTGATGGCCGCGACGCCCGGCATGGATACGGCCTTCCAGGCCGCCGTGACGGCTGACGACGGTTTCGCCCTCGGACATATCTCGCTGGCGCGGGCCAAGCAGCTTTTGGGCCGCGGACACGAGGCAAAGGGGCCGCTCGCCCGCGCCAAGGAGCTGGCCGCCGGCGCGACCGCGCGCGAGCAAAGCCAGATCGCGATCTTCGACAAGATCCTGACCGGCCAGGGCGTTGCTGCCCTCGAAGCGATCCACGAGCACATGAAGAGCTGGCCGCGCGATGCCATGGCGCTGGCGCCGGCGACCAGCGTGTTCGGCCTGATCGGCTTCTCGGGCAAGGTCGGCCGCGAGGTCGACCAGCTCGCGATCCTCGAACCCTTCGAGAAGCACTATGGCGACGACTGGTGGTATCGCACCCAACTCGCCTTCGCGCAGATCGAGCTGGGCAAGCTGGACGAGGGGCAGCGCAACATCGACACGGCGCTCGCCGGCTATCCGCGCAGCGCCCATGCTGCCCATATCCGCGGCCACCTCTTCTACGAAATGGGCGAGCGCGAAGCGGGCCTGACCTTTCTGAAAGATTGGATGAAGGACTATTCGCGCGATGGCCTGATGCACTGTCACAACAGCTGGCATCTCGCACTTTGGCTGATGGAGACGGGCCGACATGCCGAGGCCTGGAGCGTCTACGACGATGCGCTGCGGCCCGGCGCCTCCTGGGGACCGCAAATCAACGTGGCGACCGACTGCCCGGCCTTCCTACTGCGCGCGGAGATGGCGGGCGAAGAGCGTCAACCCGATCGCTGGAAGGAGATCGCCGACTACGCCACCAAATGGTTCGGCAAGTCGGCCCTCGGTTTCGTCGACATGCACACCGCACTGGCCTACGCCATGGCCGGCGACAAGGCGACGCTCGCGACCTTTGTCGAAAGTCCGCGCGGCGCCACGGCCGACATGCTGCCGGCGATGGCCCAGGGCTTCGAGGCCTTTGCCGACGGCGAGTGGTCCCGTGCCGCGGACGAGATCAGGCCGCTGCTCGACACCCACGAACGGCTGGGCGGCAGTCGCGCGCAACGCGACTTGCTTGAATATGTCGTGACGACGTCGCTGGCGCGGGCCGGCCGTGCTGCCGAGGCGCGCGAGTTGATCTCGACCCGACGGCCACAGAACGGCAAGGGCAACGGCTTCCCGGTGGCCGGGCTCTGACCTACTGCGGCGGAGCCTTGTTCAGCCCGAACTCTTCCGCCAGCAGCTCGTAGGAGCGTTTGCGCTTCTCGAAGTCGAAGCAGATCGTCACCGCCATGATCTCGTCGACCTCATAGCTGGCGGCGTGCTTTTCGAGGCCGGCGCGCACGGTCTTGGGCGAGCCGACGACCGAGCGGCGGCGCAGCGCCGGCAGCCAGCGTTCCGCTCCGGGCGCCTTGGCTGCCTCCAGCGCCTCTTCGACCGACGGCACCGGGATTGCCGAGCGTACGCAGCCGCATCGCCCAGACTTCGCGGCTGCGCGACAGCAGGTCGGCCTCCTCGTCGGTCTCCGCACACAGAACCGAGATCGCCATCATCGGCTCCGGCTTGGGATGCAGCGACGACGGCTTGAAATGCGCGCGGTAGGCGCGGGTCACACCATCGCCGCCGTCGGGATTGATGAAGTGCGCGAAGCAGAACGGCAGGCCGAAATGCGCGGCCAGAGCCGCACTGTCGTCGCTCGATCCCAGCAGCCAGACGTCGGGGGCACTGGGTCCGATTGGCTGAGCGGTAATGCCCGTGCCTTCGTGGTTCGGCGGCAGCGCGTCGTGCAACCAGGCAACAAGATCGCGCACCTGATAGGGATACTTGTCGGGGTTGCTCCAGTTCGGCTTGCCGTCCGCCAGGAGGCGCATGGTGCGCTGGTCGCTGCCCGGCGCCCGCCCGATCCCGAGGTCGATGCGGCCGGGAAACAGCGTCTCCAGCATGCGGAAATTCTCCGCCACCTTGTAGGCGCTGTAGTGCGGCAGCATCACGCCACCCGAACCGACGCGCATACGCTCGGTCAGCCCCGCGACGCGTGCGATCAACACTTCCGGCGTCGAGCCTGCCAGCGCGTCGCTGCTGTGATGCTCGGCCAGCCAGTAGCGCTCATAGCCCAGACGGTCGCAAAGCTGCGCCAGTTCCAGGGTCTCGCGCACGGCGTCTGCCGGCGTGCCACCTTTGCGGATCGGTGATTGATCGAGAACGCTGAGACGCAGCGGCAACGGCGTCAGAGGCCCTTCTTGCCCATCGCCAGGAACTTGTCCTGGCGGTGCTCGCGCAAGGCATCGGCGTCGAGCTTGGAGAGTTCACCCAGCGCCTCGCTCACCACTCGGCCTACAACGTCGATCGTCTCGTCGGGCGCACGATGGGCGCCGCCCATCGGCTCGGGGATGACATCGTCGATCACGTCGAGCTTCTTGAGATCGGCCGCAGTCACCTTCATCGCCTCGGCGGCGTCCTGCGCATGCGCATTGGAGCGCCACAGGATCGAGGCGCAGCCTTCCGGCGTGATGACCGAATAGACGGAATTCTCCAGCATGTAGACGCGGTCGGCCGAGGCGATGGCCAGCGCACCGCCCGAACCGCCTTCGCCGATCACCACGCTGACCAGCGGCACGCCGAGCGAGAGACAAGTCTCGATGGAAGCCGCGATGGCTTCCGCCTGGCCGCGCGCCTCGGCATCGATGCCGGGATAGGCGCCGGGCGTGTCGACCAGGGTCACCACCGGCAGCTTGAAGCGATCCGCGAGCTTCATCAGCCGCTGCGCCTTGCGATAGCCTTCGGGCCGCGCCATGCCGAAATTGTGCTTGATGCGCGATTCCGTGTCGTCGCCCTTCTGCTGGCCAAGCACGACGACGCTGCGGCCCTTGAGACGGCCCATGCCGCCCACGATGGCGGCGTCTTCGCCGAACGCACGATCGCCCGCCAGCGGCGTATAGTCGGTGATCAGCCGGTCGATATAGGCCTGCGCATGCGGTCGCTCCGCGTGGCGCGCAACCTGGACCCGCTGCCACGGCGTCAGCTTGGCGTAGGTGGCGCGCAACTGCCTCTGCACCTTGTCCTGAAGGCGCATGACCTCCTCGGCGATGTCGACATCACCCGAGTTGGGCAGGTGCCGGAGCTCGGCAATTTTGCTTTCGAGCTCTCTGATCGGCGTCTCGAAGTCGAGATAGGTCGTCATTGAAGGTCAGGTGTCGCCCGGTCGCGGAATCCTGTCAACCGGCGCGTCCGGTCGACGATCCCCGCTTTCGCTTAGCCAGTGGATGATGATCCTCGACCAGCGAGCGCACCTTTTCCGGAAGGACGTGGGTATATATCTCCGTCGTGGCGATATCCGCATGCCCCAACATGAGCTGCACGCTGCGCAGATCCGCCCCGGCTTCCAGCAGGTGGCTGGCAAAGGCATGCCGCAGAACGTGCGGTGAAACGCGCGCCGGATCGATATCCGCCGCCAGCGCGGCTTCCTTTAGCAACTGCGCAAAGCGTTGGCGCGTGAGATGGCCGGCGCGGCCCCGCGACGGAAACAGATAGCGCGACGTCTCGCCGTCTTCGAGCGCCGCGGCGCGTACCTTCAGCCATCGCGCAATTGCCAGTCGCGCCGGATCGGAAAGAGGAACGAGCCGATCCTTGCTGCCCTTGCCGCGCACGATCAGCATCGCCGGATCGCGCTCGGCCGCGGCGAGCGGCAGCGCTACAAGTTCGGACACGCGCAAGCCCGAGCCGTAGAGGATCTCGAGCAGCGTTTCCATGCGGCCGCCATCGACGCCGCCTTTGGCCTGCGCCGCTTCGATCAGTCGATCGACCTCGACGCGCGACAGGACCTTGGGCAACGGCCGGCCGAGCTTGGGCGAATCGAGCGTGCTGGCGGGATCGTCCTCGCGCAGCCGCTCGGCCAGCAGGAAACGGAAGAACTGCCGCATCACCGACAGCCGGCGCGCCACCGTGCGCGGTGTCATGCCGAGATAGTCGAGCGATTTCAGATAGGCCCGCAGCGCCGTCGCATCGGCTGTCGCTGGCCCTTGCTTGCGCCGCGTCAGGAACTTCTGGAGATCGACGAGGTCGGCGCTGTAGGCGAGAACCGTATTCCTCGACGCGCCGCGTTCGGCCTGGAGCATTTCGAGAAAGGCCCCGACCTCGCGAGAAAGCTCGGGAGCCGGCTGGCGCTTCACAGCCCCTGTCACAATCCGTGCGCGATCGCGATCTCGATCGCAAACAGGCGGCCGGCATTCTCCTCACCGATCTGACGCAGCGCACGGATGATGCCGCTTACCGCCGCGGGATGAAGGTCGGACAATGCCGTCTCGCCCGTGGCGATCGACGCAAGCAGCGCCGTTTCGGCACGGCGCCGGCCGTTGCCGGCGACCTGCAGAGACTGCATCGTCGCAGGTGCCGGCATGACCAGACGCGCCCCACCCGGCATCGCTTCCGGCAAAGTCGTCGTCCCCTGGGGAACGTCGATGCCGACGGCACGCAACAGTTCCAGCATCAGGTAGCCACGCAGCGGCGCCTGCGCCGGATTATCCTGGCGCATCACCTCGTACCAGCGATTGAGCTCCTCGGCCGGCATACGCTTGCGATCGTCGACGCCCGCAATGGCAATTAAAGGCATCAACCTGTCGAGCGCTTTCATGGCGCGCGCATCGTTGAAGGCTGCGGAAAGCGCCAGACTCATCCATGCCTTGGTCTGCTGCTTGTCACCCAGCAGCAGGAAGCCGCGCATTGCCTCCTGCGCGACATTCGCATATTCGGGCTTGGGCGGCAGGCTGAGCAGTGCCTGGGCGCCGGCTCGCGCGACCGTCGGGAACAGCGCACCGCCGCGCTCCTCGCCATAGACCGCCGCGATCGAACTGATGAGCTGTTGCGCGTTCGATGCCCCACGCGCCGCGGCGACCAGCCGGGCACGGCGTGCCATCGGCGCGGGCATGGCAACGCCGTCACGGACGGCATCGAGATAGAGGTCGCCAAGGCGCGTGGCTTCGATAACCGCGAGCGCCTCGCCGCGCTCGGCAATCTCGAGGCGCGTGACCGGCGGCAGGGTCCGATGGACCACCTGCGAGCGGATCATCGGCGGCTGCGTCGAACGGATCGCGGCCGCCGACGGCTGTACGTAGGCGAGGTCGAGCATGACCATCGCCGGGCCGTCGAGCTGGGCCGGGGCCGAGGCGGCCGGCGACAGCCCATTGGCCGCAATATCGACCAGCTTGTAGAAGGCGGGATCCGAGGAGCGCAGCGGCTGGGCCGTGGCCAAGGCGCCGGCATTGTCGCCGGCCACGAGCTTGCAGACGACATCCGCACGCAGGGCGAAGGGTTGCGGCAGCGGATTGCCGCGGACGATCGCGCAGGCGCCGTCCTTCGCCCCGACCATCATCAGCGCGTTGACGACCATGGCGGCGATCGCCGGATCGGCATAGCCGCCGACGCTGCGCACCATTTCGTTCAGGTTCTCGGCCTCGCCCATGGCCGCAAGCTTCTCGACCTTGCGCGCGAACAGGCCGGGCGGCGGACTGCCGTCGGGTGCCGGCGGCGTCAGCTCGCTCACCATCACCTTGAACTGCAGGTCGCGTAGCGCCCGACTGCGGGGCGCTGCCGGCAGGGCGGAGATCAGCCGCTTGGCCGTGGCGAGGGTCGTGCCGGCCCAGGCATCGGCGGCCATGCCGCCGGTCTTGGCATTCAGGAAGCCGGTCGGTCGCTGGTCGAAATCGGGTACCTGGGCAACGGCAGGCCCCGTCATCGCCACCGACACGGCCAGGAAGAGGCCGAACATCGGGGCGGCCAGAACCATGCTAGCGCGCAAGGCGTTCACTGGGCACCGGAACCTCGAATTGCCGGAGCGGCGGCCGCGGCTCGATGACGGCCAACGCCACCAGGCCTCCAATTAGCAGGCACAGGGCAATTACCCCTAGCACGGGGCCGAAGCGCAAGGTGGGTACGCTGAAGCGGTTTCGGGAACGGAACATGGGCACGACGCGGGCAAACTACCCAACCGATGCCACAGCGGCAATCGTTGCGGCCCAATCGCTTGAAACACAGGGAATTATAGGCGACATGCAAGGGGCAGCTCGCCATGGACGCCTCTTCTCCCCTGTCCTTGCCGCGCACCGTGGCCCTTGTCGGGCTGATGGGCGCGGGCAAGAGCGCCATCGGTAAGCGGCTGGCGGCAAGGCTTGGCCTGCCGTTCGTGGACGCCGACGACGAAATCGAGCGCGCCGCAGGCTGCACCATCTCGGAATTCTTCGAGAAGTACGGCGAGCAGGAGTTTCGCGCCGGCGAACGCCGGGTGATTGCCCGCCTGCTCGAACAGCCCCCGCTGGTGCTCTCGACCGGCGGCGGCGCCTATATAGACAACGAGACGCGCGCCCTGATGCGCACCAAGGCCATAACCGTGTGGCTTCGCGCCGAACTCGACGTTCTGTTCGATCGCGTGAAGAAGCGCACCCATCGCCCCCTCTTGCGCCAGGGCGATCCCAAGGAGATTCTCGACCGCCTCATGCAACAACGTTATCCGATCTACGCCGAAGCCGATCTCACCGTTGAATCGACGGCCCAGCCTGCCGACCGCACCACGGAGCAGGTGATCGACGCGTTGCGCGCCCATCTCCAGGCTCCATCCGCCGGAGTGGACAGATGAGCGCCGCCCGCACGATCCGGGTCGATCTCGCCGGCCGCAGCTACGATATCGCGATCGGCCCCAGCCTGATCGACCGCGCCGGCGACTTGTCGCGCCCGCTGCTGGCCGCCCCGCGCGTCACCATCGTCAGCGACGAAACCGTCGCTCCGCTCTATGGCGCTCGGCTCGCGGCCTCGTTCGAGAAGGCTGGCATCAAGGCGACGACAGTCACCGTGCCCGCGGGCGAAAGCAGCAAGGAATTCTCAAGCTTTGCCCGGCTGATGAATGAGCTGCTCGACCACCGGCCGGACCGCAAGACGACCCTGGTCGCACTGGGCGGCGGCGTGGTCGGCGACCTCACGGGCTTTGCCGCCTCGGTGCTGCTGCGTGGCGTCGATTTCATCCAGGTACCGACCACCCTCCTTGCCCAGGTCGATTCCTCGGTCGGCGGCAAGACCGGCATCAACACGCGCCACGGCAAGAATCTCGTCGGCTCCTTCTATCAACCGCGCCTCGTGCTGGCCGATACCACGGTGCTCGACAGCCTGCCGCGTCGCGAGCTGCTGGCGGGCTATGCCGAAGTGGCCAAGTACGGGCTGATCGACGATCCGGCGTTCTGGGATTGGTGCGAGGCCAACGGCTCGGCGGTGCTCGGCGGCGATGCCGCGGCACGGACCTATGCCATCGAGCAAAGCTGTCTCTCGAAGGCCCGCATCGTGGCCGCCGACGAACGCGAGACGACCGATCTGCGCGCCCTCCTCAACCTCGGCCATACGTTCGGCCATGCGCTGGAAGCGGAAACCGGCTTCGGTTCGGAGCTGCTGCATGGCGAGGCGGTCGGCGCCGGCATGGCCATGGCCTTCGATCTCTCCGCGCGGCTGGGCCTCTGCCCGGCGGCCGATGCCCAACGCGTGCGTCGCCATCTCGGCGCCGTTGGGCTGCCGGTGCGGCTGCGTACGATTGGGGGCGACAATTCGCGGCGCTGGGACGCTGTGCGGCTGGTCGAACACATGCGCGGCGACAAGAAAGCCGAGGGTGGCAAGCTCACCTTCGTGCTGGCCCGCGGTATCGGCAAAGCCTTCGTGACACGCGAGGTCGACGAGACAGGGTTGCGCGGCCTGCTCGACGACGCCATCGCGGCCTAGGGCCCGGCGGCGATGGACACGGAGCTTCATTTCGATCTGCCGCTTTCGATTGCAGTGCCGCTGGTCGTGCTCTGCCTGCTGCTGGCGGCCTATCTTTCGGCGGCCGAGACGGCGATCACCGGCGCGTCGCGGCCCCGCATGCATCGCCTTGCCCAGCAGGGCAACAAGCGGGCGACCATGATCAACCAGCTGCTCGACCGCAAGGACGAGACCGTCAGTGCCGTCCTGCTCGGCAACAATGTGGTCAACATCTTCTCGGCCTCGCTGACGACGGCGGTTCTGACGGCCCTGTTCGGCGCGGCCGGCATCCTCTATGCGACCCTGGCGATCGGCGTGATGATCGTGATCTTCGCCGAGGTCATGCCCAAGACCTGGGCGCTGATGCGCGCCGACCGGGTGGCGCTGACCCTGGCGCCCTCCATCCTGTTCACCGTGGCGATCCTGGGGCCGCTGGCACGCGGCGTGGCGTGGATCTCACGCTTCTTCCTCGGCCTGATGAACGTGCGCACCGACCGTTCGCTCGACGCCAAGGAACATAGCGACCTGCTGCGCGGCGCCATCGAACTGCATGGTGCAGATCTTACCGACGAGGACGCGCCCGCCGAAAAGGCGATGCTGCGCTCCGTGCTCGACCTCGGCGACCGCACCGTGGGCGACGTCATGACCCACCGCGGCAATGTCGCGTTGATCGATGCCGACCAGCCGGTCGACGCGATCGTGGCCCAGATGCTGGCGGCGCCCTATACGCGCATTCCGCTCTATCGCGGCGAGGCGGACAATGTCGTAGGCGTGATGCATGCCAAGGACCTGTTCCGCGCCATCAAGGCGGCACAGGGCACCATCGACTCCGTCAAGATCGACGCGGTGATGACGCCCCCCTGGTTCATTCCGGAGTCGACGATCCTATTCGATCAGCTCGAGGCATTTCGCGCACGCCACGAGCATTTCGCCATCGTCGTCGACGAATACGGCGCCCTCCGGGGAATCGTCACCCTCGAAGACATTCTCGAAGAGATCGTCGGCGACATCGAGGACGAGCACGATGCGATCCGCCGCGGCGTCCTGCGCCGCGACGACGGCAGCCTGCTCTGCCAGGGCGATGTGCCGATCCGCGACCTCAACCGCGAGTTTGGCTGGGGCCTGCCGGAGGGCGTGGCCACGACCATCGCGGGCCTGGTCCTGCACGAGGCGCGCCGCATCCCGGAAGTGGGCCAAACCTATGCCTTTTACGGATTTCGCTTCGAGATATTGAAGCGCGAAGGCACCCGCATCGCCGAGTTGCGAATCGTGCCGCCCGCGGCCATACAAGCGGCCGACTGACCCCATTTACCAAGGGAACGACCATGCCGCTTCCGCCGCCAGTCGGCCGACAGCATCTCCACACGCGTCGCGTCACCTGCCAGGGCTTCTTCCGCGAGGACGGACTTTGGGACATCGAAGGCCGTATCACCGACGAGAAGTCCTACGAGCACGCCAATGAATGGCGCGGGCCGCTCCAGCCCGGCGACTTCGTGCACGACATGTCGATCCGCCTGACCCTCGACCACAAGTTCACGATCGTCGATGTAGAGGCGGTGACCGACAAGTCGCCCTATCGCATGTGCGGCGACATCACGCCCGCGTTCAAGAAGCTGATCGGCTTGCGGATCGGCGGCGGCTTCCATCGCGAGGTGCGCGCGCGACTGGGCGGCGTTCACGGCTGCACGCATATCGTCGAACTGCTGGGGCCGGTCGCGACGACGGCGTTCCAGACCGTCTCCTCGAAGAAGGCCGCCGAACTCAACCGCGCCCATCGCGAGAAGGCAGGCACGTTGCCCGCAACCGATCCGGATGCGCCCAAGAAGCCGCGGCGCAGGCCCTACATGCTCGACACCTGCCACACCTGGGCATCGGACAGCGAGATCACCAAGCGCTGGGTGCCGGACTTCTACACCGGCCCCGACGCCGAAGCCGTGCGCGCCGCCAACGCCGGCAAGGAAGTGGAGATGGAAGGCTAGCTTCGCTTCGCGTCTTCGGCCGGCGTCAATGTCGTCAATGCGAGCGCGTGCAGGCCGGCGTCGAGTTCCTGCTTGAGCGCGGCGTAGACCAAACGCTGCCGCGCCACGCGGTTCTGTCCCTCGAAGGCCGCCGACACGATCTCGACCCGGAAATGCGTCTCGCCGCCTTCGCGCCAACCCGCATGGCCATGATGCTTTGACGATTCGTCTTCGATGGCAAGACGCGCCGGCGCGAATGCCGTCCGGAGTTTACTGTCAATCGCCATCGCAACCTTGCCCATCACTTGCCTCTCTTGCTCACTGCAACTCCCGAACACATATTAGCCGAATGTCTCGACGGCGAGCCAAACCACTGACGGCCACAGACGGGCCGCTCCCGCATCAGCGGGTCTGCGAAGCGCCCGGCTGCCGGATGCAGGGCGAGTTCCGCGCGCCTCGCGCGCGCGATCGTCTCGACGAGTACCGCTGGTTCTGCCTGGAGCACGTCCGCGAGTATAATAAGAAGTGGGACTACTTCGCCGGCCTCGGCGCCGATCAGATCGAAGCTCATATCCGCGCGGATACGACCTGGCGCCGGCCGGTCTGGCCGCTCGGCGCCCGGCGCAACGGCAATTCCTACGCCAATCTGAAGGACCCGCTGGGCCTGGCCGACGATGCGGGCCTGGGCGAGCGGCCGCCGCCCAAACTCGATGGCAGCGAGCAACTGACACCGGCCGAGCGCAACGCCCTCGATGTCCTTGAACTTTCATGGCCGCTTACTCAGGCTGTCGTGAAATCTCGTTACAAGGCGCTGGTCAAGCTGCACCACCCGGATGCCAATGGCGGGGCCCGGGCGGCCGAGGAAAAGCTCAAGGAAATCAACGCCGCCTATTCCACTCTGCGGGCCTCGGAGCGCCTTCCCGTGGAGTGATTAGCCCTGCTCAGGGCAGACCCGCCAATTGGCCGCTTGCGGCGCACAAACTGGCCTGCGACTATTGTTTTGCCCGCAATTTGGCGGGCATTGTTTTGTAGGAATCCGTGTGATGGCTTCGACGACGACCGCGGCCCGCCAGAATGTGTCGGGCATGCCGGATATCAAGGTTTCCGCCCGCCAGCTGTTTGGCATCGACACCGACATGGAGGTGCCTGCTTTCAGCGCGGCGACCGAACATGTCCCCGAAGTCGATGACGCCTACCTGTTCGATCACGACACGACGATGGCGATCCTCGCAGGCTTCGCCCACAACCGCCGTGTCATGGTCCAGGGCTATCACGGTACCGGCAAGTCGACCCACATCGAGCAGGTCGCGGCGCGCCTCAACTGGCCTTGCATCCGCGTCAACCTCGACAGCCACATCAGCCGTATCGATCTTATCGGCAAGGATGCGATCGTGCTGCGCGACGGCAAGCAGATCACGGAATTCCGTGAAGGCATCCTGCCCTGGGCGCTGCAGAACCCGACCGCTCTGGTGTTCGACGAATACGACGCCGGCCGCGCCGACGTGATGTTCGTGATCCAGCGCGTGCTCGAAGTCGAAGGCAAGCTCACCCTGCTCGACCAGAACAAGGTGATCCGCCCTCACCCGGCCTTCCGCCTGTTCTCGACCGCCAACACGGTCGGCCTCGGCGACACGACCGGCCTCTATCACGGTACGCAGCAGATCAACCAGGGCCAGATGGACCGCTGGTCGATCG
>VFQN01000937.1_pt1 | contig 51814 bp, 72 predicted proteins | sample 3512371 | NCBI WGS metagenome assembly VFQN01 (sample SAMN10412370, study PRJNA504923) | tailings metagenome | isolation source: Replicate 2 from Balatoc abandoned mine | place: Philippines: Itogon, Benguet | collected 2017-08-28
GGTCGTGGTGGTCAGTGGAGCGTTCATATCCGCCCACAAGTGCTTGCCAAGCACCAAATTCCTAGCCCCTGTAACCTTCTCACGAAGAAAAAAAAAAAAAAAAAAAAACCTCAGTATCTGGGATGAGGTGTTAAAGCCGTACAGCGTCCTCAAGGTGCACAAGTACCGTACGCCACGGTGTTCATGCTGTGCTTCAACAGCACCTCCAGCATGTCGGTCAGCGCCTGGAGCCCCGAGCCGGGGCCGTACCTGGGCGGGCTGAGGATCAACTGCCGCTGGGATGAGCACGTGGACCAGCACGGCGTAAACTGGGCAACGGCGCTGAACGAGTGGACGGGGCTGGAGAAGCCCGCGTGGGCGCAGTGAATTTATTCGCCGTTGTGGGAGGAGTAGTGCATTTACCTGAGCGTATGTAAGTGCATGCGGTTGATGGGCATGAGCACCTTGCGTGGTCGCAGTGGGCTTTCGAACAGGAGGACACATGCACGAGACACGAACCGTATTTGCTTCGGTACTCTGTGTAAGGTCAGATGCGTGACGACTGGATGGGCAGCTTCCTTGCCTGTGGCTCCCTGGTTCGCACAGTGCATGGGTGGGACACACGGATGACAGCCAAGGGCAAGGGCGACAGCGGGCTAGCATGGTTTGGGGTTTGAACCCTTAGCCACAGCCCGCAGTGAGTTCACTGCGGACTAGCACCATGCACCAGTACATGCGTCCTCGATTTACCGTTGCACGGCAACCGCTCATGCCAACTGCCGCATTTTTGTCTCCATGGCGCATTTTGGCGGTGGAATCCTGGTCGGAAATCGTCTGGGACATCCGCGTTGGACTCCAGTGCAAGGGGCGCTGCTCCGGCCCGGACGGCAGGCAGTCCCCAGCTGGGGAGTGGGGACGGGGCCGACAGGGTTCCAGCACGGCCTCAGGCCTGCGGCACAAGCCGTGGCCAGACCGACGACACTGGAAGGGGGAGGGCGCCGGCGCCCTGTGGGCGTGGCCGTCTGGGGCGCGGACACCAGGGCGCTCCAGCCAAGGTAGGGGAAATGCACGCACACAGAGCCACGCAACAGGCGAGCCTCCACAACACCACGGCTTTCGATTGCCAAGAGAGGACGGGGGTAAGGGGCCAGGAGCGTACCGATTGTATGAAGCTCGCAGCCACCCGAAGGGCTTTGAACCGGCAGGGGTTGTGGTGACGCACCTGGGGCGTGGCGCTGACGCGACCACTTCTTCCGCCGCAGCAATCTTCCGAGCGCGCAATACTGGCAAGGACATATTGTTGCCGATGAAGCATGCCGCGTACGATGAGCTGAACGAATGCGCAAGGTCGCCGTTGGTTCCGATACTTCCGGTGGCGGAGTCTCAGCTGGTGATCTAGGCACGTTTCTCAGCTGCCCAGTCATCAAGATGATGCTGTAGTTGTATGGCTCCAGGATTCCACCAGAATACACCGGTAGCCCGTTGCCCTAGCGTTCCTAGGGTTTTCAGGTCCGGGAAGTTGGCGGGAACAATGCCGCTCATTGAAACGAGCTCATCCTGTTGTTACTAGCCAACTCATGACGCGCCGTTGTAGCGTTATAAAGGGTAAGGTTGTGAAAGTCTTCTCAAGATATGAGATATGAACAGATGTCTACCACACTGCTGCTGCCCAAACGCGATGATTACTACTCTAACAAGTATATTATGTTGACTGGCACATTATCTCCGCAAGAAGTGTGTGCGCGGTCATGGTCTCGAAAGCGCGAGTTACGAACCACCGCTGATGCATGCTGTTGTAGATCATGGCGCACATGCAACCAAGGTGCTTCAGCACTTGCACAATCTAGTCTCAACAATCACGACTGGTGCAGAAGTCTTCGGGGAAGCTGTTTCCTACAGCAAGCTCCACAACATCCTCCACACCGTTTCCTGAGGAAGACGCGCCACCGGCCACGGCTCCGACGGGGAAATGCAGGCGCTGCGGCAACCACATGGAAACAACATTCATGCCACGCGCAAAGCGTCTCGGCTCTGCGTGCGTCCTCCGCTGCTCCGCACCTCAGTGCGCCTGGTGACTGCCGCCGGAACTCTGCAAGCGGTCAACAGCGGGGAAGCGCAGGGCGTGTCGTTCACGGAGTGGAAGGGCGCTGAGGCGGCTGAGCGCTACTTCCGCGAAGAGTAAGAGGCCCCTGTAGCGTAGTACAGGGTAGGGGGTAGACACGGTCCACACTGAGGTTTCGCAGTGCATGGGTGGGGGTCCTGCGGCCTGTGGGCGCGTCTTGAACTGTACAGTAAGCCATTCGTTTTGTCCCGGCCCCGCCCAGTACCGTATGCTGGGGCCATCCCATGTTGACCGCGGAGGTAGCAGACATGTCCTGTACCACGGTCTCTGAGACCAGGTACCCTAAACGCATGGAAGGCTGCAGCTTCCCATAGATACCGCCTGGTTACGCTGAGGATGTTGCTCAGGCGCTGGGTGAAAGGAAAGCTCCTAGGCCCGGCCATGCAGCTGCAAACCTGGCGATTCCCAACGCACCACTGAGCGGCACATCCCGGCATTTTCACACTCCCACTGCGTGTGTTTGCACGTGCACGCATGGGGTGCCATGGTAACTGCAAAATTGACACATGTCCACAGCATCTTTGCGGGTAGCTCACTCGGGGCAGGGCCGCAACACTTCTTGTACGGGGCAGCCGCGGCAGTCCGTGTCGCGCTCCTCAGGGGCAGCCGTGCTCGCCCCCACAGGACAGCGTGCGAAAAAGGTGTCTAAAGGAAAGTTCGTGTGCCGTTGTTCCCTGCAGTGATATCCTCCCGGAGCTTGCATCCACACGTCGCAGTGTGTCTCGTGGCTTGACGCCCTCGCGACCCCACAAACCCTCTCCCCTGCAGGAACCCCTACCCCCGCGCACTGGCGTCCGTGGATGAGGCCCACTCGGACACACCCTACACCGGCAAGAAGGCGGTGGTCATCGGGGCGGGTCCAGCCGGGTCGACGGCCGCCATGTTCCTGGCCAAGCAGGGCTTCAGGGTCGAGGTGGGAGGGGCAGGGAGCAGATGGGGGCCGGGGAGCACATGGGGGGCGGGACGTGGGGCAAGCAGGGAAAGGAGGAGGGAGAGGAGTAGTGGAGAAGGTAGGAGGAAGGGAAATAAAGGTATCAGTAACGCGAAAGCGTGGTAACACTTTTGGTAGTACTTCCGAGGAGGAAAGAAGGACAAGGGCACAACGAATCAAACGAAGAAACATAAGAGGAGGGGAAGAGGAGGGAGGAGGAGGGAAGGGTAGGGTCCTGTGCACATTGCGCACAGCGGCTAGTGTGTATAAGGGGTTGGAGGTCGGAGGTGAGGCGCGCAGCAAGCTGGTGACAAGGACGATTTTGTGCCTATTCTGAAGCCCGGTACCCGCGGGTGATGCGTAGCGTCCTGCTCCCTTTTGATCGTTGCTCTGCCGCTGGCCCCTCTCGTTTGGCCCCTCGCGTGTCTGCCTTCGCCCGTCTCTCAGCACCTGTGCGATGCACATGGTGTTCACCTGCACCTTCGCTTGTGCTGCTCCCCCTGCCCTGCTGGCAGGTCTATGAGAGGCGCCCTGAGCCCCGCAATGACCCTGTGGACACGGGCCGGGCGTATATCATCATCCTCATTCCCCGCGGCCAGGCGGCGCTCAAGGAGGTGCGGTTTTTGGAGGGAGGGAGCCAGCGCGTGGATGCACCTGTGCAGCAGGGTCGCAGCTGAGGGTAGGGCGGCCCCGTATGTGCCTGGGCAAAAGCGGGGTTGTTTCACGGCTTTGTGCACGGCGCGAGAGAGTGCGAGAGTGCATGGGAGTACCTGTCAAAAGTGTCCGCGAGCGGCTGTGGTCGATTGAGGTACCCTTCCTGTGAAAGCATCTCGTTCCACCCATGTGTCTTCGCTTGCTCCCTCCCGCCCCTCCCCTTTTACAGCTGGGTGTCAAGCTGCCCACGGATGAAAACTACAAGTCCCTGGGCACCGTCAGCCACAACGCCAAGGGCAAGGTGTGCTAAGGGGAGGCGGGTATGCGTGAAGCGGGTGAGGGGCGTGGGAGCAGAAGCGGCGTTTGACGGCCGTACACGGGCCGTACGGCACGGGCACGTTGCACCCCGCCTGGCGGGAACCGCAGCACATGCGACACACCAATAAGGCACATAGTACAGCAGTATCCTTGCACGTCAGGCCAGCTGGGCAGCAAGCGTGTGTGGTCGCGCAATAGTCCCGCTTCCTGCTGCCGCGGGGCCGCCTGCCACTCCCCTTCACTCATTTCCCCTGCCGTCCCCTGCCCTCCCAGACCCGCGTGAGCAAGGAGGAGGGCAACGTGACCTTCTCCCGCAGCGGCCTGGCGCAGTGGCTCATCGACACCGCCAAGCAGCGCTACCCCGGCCGCATCACCTACTACTTCAACGCCAGCGCAGAGGACATCGACCTGGCGGCCAAGAAGGTGCGAAGTGCGTCCTATCAGCCTGCGCACACCGCCGCCTCAAGAACACCACGTGCGCCGTGATGCAGCGCTAAGCCTCCCTGGCCCTTGGAAACGGCCTTCAGAGGATAGCCCTACTTGATGCCTCGGTTCGTTGCCTCCTGTTTGGCACGCTTAGCACGGCGTGCCCTCGGCTTCCGCAGGATGCCAGCCACCGCAGTGGTGCTCCTTCCCATTACGTGCCGCCCACACGTGTGCGTGCGTTACCCGCCTCCGTACCCCTCGGGATCCGTCAGCCCCCCGTTCGCCTCGACACTATAGGGCCATACCACCTGGAACGTTATTAAAACTACATTCCGCCCTGCCCTCCAGGTGCGCTTTGTGACCACGGGCGGCACTGTGGCGCCCTCCCGCGACACCACGTACGACCTGCTGGTGGGCGCCGACGGCGTGGCCTCGCCCGTACGGCAGGCGCTGGCGTCGCACTGGGGGTCCGAGTACAGCATCGACGTGGACGACAGCGGGCGGGAGTACAAGGTGTACGGCGGGCTGAAAGGCGACATCGAGCCGCCGGGTGAGAGGGCCTGTGGGGGTCGGAGGGCGGGGTACGCGTAGAACGCGAGCAACCTGTGGAGGGCGGTGTATGCCGGCTTGCCTTGGGATGCCGGGATGCGGAGGTGCGCGAGGGGACTCAGGAGGTGGCCCAACGTGGGGTACCCCCAAGCGACTGGAACCCTATGCCGGCGTTGGCAGGCTGGCCTCATGTGCGCAGTGTATGGGGGGCGCAAAAGGCGTGTGCTTCAGTGACGCCAGAGCGACGCGCAGGTGGATGCGGCTGCTATCCCACTGGCTGCTGTACCTGCGTAGTACCAACGGACAAGGCGCCGGCTGTACGCTGTGACCAGCCTGGCTTCATGTGACCTCGCCTGGCCGCTGAACGTGTTTGCAGAGTTCGGCGGCAAGAAGGGCGCCAGCCTGCACCTGTGGACCTCGGACGACCCCTTCACCTCCTTCACCGCGCACAGCAACCCCGACGGCACCTACAGCGGCACCTTCTCCGTGCAGACCGGTGAGCAGCGCACGGCACACACACAACCGACGTTGCCCTGCCTTGAGCCTTTACCAGGCTATCCGCTAACCTTCTGCATGCATAGCACTGGGGGCTGATGTGCTTGTGTCCGCTGGGGTTATGGCGCACCCGTTCGCTCCTCCCCATGCGCCAGCCTGCCGACCAGTTGGCACGTGCATCGCCCCATGCTAGCACACACCAGGCCCCACCCTCGCCCTGCTCCGCCATGCACCCGCCAGGCGGCTTCAAGTCGCTGGTCAAGCCCGCCGACTACGAGGCCCTCATGCGGTCCAAGTTCAAGGGAGTCCCCGAGGACTGGATCCCCAAGGTGGCGGAGCAGGTGGCGGCGGCGCAGCCCAACCCCGCCGGCAAGCGCGTGCGGGTCAGCCACATGTACGGTGAGTGGGCGGCTGCGGCTGCGCAAGAACCGCTTGCCGTACAGGTAGCGCGCGCTGTTTTCACCAACTTGCACCGTGACATTGTAGCGAACCCCGCGCCATTTGGCAGCCTGCAGCCTTGCCTTTTGAACTCCTTTTGTCCCTCACTTGCCTCCCCCTGCAGGCCCCAACGCTGTGCTGCTGGGCGACGCGGCGCACGCGGTGACGCCCGTGTTCGGGCAGGGGGCCAACAGCGCCCTGGAGTCCTGCATGGTGCTCAACAAGGTGACGGGGGAGGGGCACGGGGACACGGGGGACAAGGGGAGGCATCGGCGGAGGCGCAGGCATGCACGCTCGGTTACAGCTCCACTACGGCTGGCACCGGCTCAACGGGCGCACTGGTACCACGTTACATTTCACCGGCTTGGCATAAGAACGCGTACCTGGCCCCGCGCTGACCCGTCCCGCATGGCTCGCCCGTGCGCTCTTGCATCATCCTGCGCCCTCTCAAATTGCAAGCTCGCCGCACCACTGGACTCCGCAGTCTTGCCCTCCGCTGTCGGACCTCTGAGTTGCGTCTCCGCTCGTTCCACCGCCCCCGCCCCCAGGCCCTGACGGAGGCGGCTGGCAAGCTGGACAAGGTGCCGGAGGTCTTCGACACCTCCCGCCGCCCCGACGCGCACTCGCTGTACGAGCTGGACCGCAAGGCCTACAGCTTCTTCAGGTGGGTGTGCGTTAGGGTTTATGTTCATGCACAAGGATGATTGTGGTTGCACAGTCGACTGCCCCTGCTGCGCACCTTCCGAGCTGGAGTTCAGAGACGTGCTTGCCGGTTCAGCACAGACGACGAACTACGGCGTACGACGTGTATGGAGCCCATGCGCAGTTCCTTTCAGAGCAAGCGACAGCGGCGCTGGGATGCCATGGTCGAGGACTCCTGCGTGTTGTTGGCTTGCTGCTACACACGCAAGCAGCTTCCGACCCGCTGTGAGGACTTGCTGTCCCTCGCTCCCTCCCCTTGCCCCCTTACCCACCCCAGGCGCAAGGGCCCCTTCGACCCCGACTTCCTGCAGCTTCTGGCGCACGTCATCCTGGGCACCATCCTGTCGAAGGTACGACACTTGTCGAAGGTACTACGGTACGGCAGCCGCACGGCAAACCACCGTGTCCCACGCTGCCGTCCCCAACTTCGCCATGTTATGACCTCCGCTCTAGTCCCCGGTAGCAGCGGGCTTGCACGACCGTGTCTGACAGGGCAGGCATTGCGGCCCCCGAGCTTTCGGCACCTTGAGCTCAGCATTTCACATCATCGTCCCACCCAGCATCTGGTGCGTGACAAGACTCCCCGCCTGTACAGCACCACCTCACTGCGCAATGCACAGCGCCCCGCCCTGGCGCACTGGTACGCCCCATGGATAGTCCCTATGACTGGCCCCGTGCAACACTCGCTGCACTCTTCTCACGCACCCGTTCCGCCGTACACAGCATGTATGCGACGTCCGAACCCATACCATGCGCTACCGGTACTACTCTGACCAGCAGTACCGTAGTCACTGACACCCACGATGCCGCCTGCGGCCGCAGATCGTGCCGTTCCTGTACGGCCCCCGCCCGGCGCTGCTGCAGCTGGGCAGCGGCATCCCCTACTCCAAGATCACGCGGGCGGTGGCGCGGGACGCCAAGCTGGCGGTGGTGCTGGGGCTGCTGCTGGCGGCGGCGGGCGTGGCCAAGGCGCTGGGGCTGTTCTGAGCGAGCGGGGGCTACGAGTTGTGTAACACATATGACCCAGATGTTTTCTAGTCTTGGCGGCGTCAAGGCCTTTTGAGGGCAGTTTTGCGTATGGTGGTGGTCGTGGGGCTCCGTTTTTGGCCTAGCGGAGTGAGCATTGGGTTTTTGGCCCACGCCCTTTTTGGTGCTGGCGTGGGCGTGCAAGGGCCGGAGGCATGCGTGCACATACGGCCATCGCCGATACATATATACATGGTCGCCCCTGTACACAATTTTGCTGCCATGTCTGTTATCATGGCTGTTGGTGAGTACATTTCGGGCTGTCTCTGGTCTAGTTGGTGTGCGTTGACCCCCGGACAGAGCTGTTGGGTAAGGACCCGGCGGTGCTTCGTAACGTGCGAGCGGGAGATGAACCAAGTGTAGGGTATATGACATCTACGGAGCTTGTCGTATTGCAGCCAACTTGGGGGAGGCGGCGTGCTGTGGCCGGCGTCTTGCCTATGCACATGGTAACCCGCCTTACACCACACGGCACGTCCACGTGTCAACGCCCGCAGGTACGGAGCTCCGGACCTCTGGCTGAGCAGTTGAGCACCCACAGGTCATTGACTCTAGCAATATAACGCGACACAACCTTAGGTAGCACGGAAAAACGCACAGGTGAAATAACAGCAAAGCAGTTCACTGCGACGAAGTTCTAAAGGCCAAAGTTGTGGTGAAGGCTGCTGAGCGAGATCACGAGGGAATATCCCTACAAAGTCTCCTGCGGACTACTTAGGGGTTAACAATGCCCAAAGCGCTCGATGCAGTCCAATCAATGGCAACGAACAAACAACAACGCAGCCTACACACCTTCATGCTTCCTTCCGCACCGCGCAGCACACGCCCACCTCCATGCCCCAATGAACCACCCGCAACCCAAGCCCACCACCACGCTCCCACCCTAACCCCAACTCAAGCACACCTGCCACACAGCCAACACCCAACGCAAGCCACGCCCCTTCTCCCCTCAACAAACATCATTTCAACACACTCCCCAGAAACCCAGAGCTTCTGCCAAGCCCTGCCGAGGGCTCACCACAGCCTGCCCCTAAGCCACGCCAGCCGGCACCACGCCGCCCCCAGCGCCAGCAGCACCACGGCAGCGTATATGCATCCCAATATGACCAGGTCCTGCACCAGCAGCCCGCTGTCCACCCCCAGCAGCGACAGGAACAGGCTGCCCCTGACGGCTGGCAGCCCCTGCGGCAGATCCGGCGAGGAGAAGTTGAGCGTGAGGTCGCGCAGCTCGTTGATCACCACCGCCTCCCAGCAGTACCTGCACGGTGGGAAAGGTCGCCAGGCACAAACGTTAGCACGAGCTTGAGCATGAGCGTGTACGTACGGGCAGCATCAGCACCCTAAGGTGCATATATAGACTCTGCACCACTAACAGTAACGGCGCCACATCCGTGCCCCCTACGCACTCGCGCACCTGATGGGGCTGATGTACACGATCCACCTCAGCGGCCACACGATGGACGCCTTGTTGGCCAGGAAGCCGGAGAAGAGCGCGCAGGTGAGCAGCAGCAGGTTCATTATCAGCACCGTGCGGCCGGGGGAGCCGAACACGTGGCCCAGCGCGATGCACGCCGCTCCTGGGGGAGCGGGGCCACAGGTGGTGAGGGCAGGGGCGGCGCGGCGGATGATAATCTGCGGCTTGGCGTGGCTCCTACCGGCAACAGCCGCAGGTGGCTAGAGAGCAGATGGCGGCCTCGCAACAGGTGAGAATAGGGACGTGTTGCCAGCAGGGCGCCGTGTTGGTACTGTACTGTGTGCAGCGGTCAGAGGCCGCAAGCCCGAGGTGCTCTTCACACAGCCCAATGCCGTTTAGCTCCGGCCCGGGCCCTCGGCCCCCCCGGCGCACCTGCCAGGCAAGCCATGGTGACGAAGGCGCCCAGGAAGGTGAAGAAGGCGGCTGCCGTGGGCCGCAGCCCCATGATCCAGTAGAAGGGCAGCGCGTAGGCCACCGCGGGCAGCGCGCGCAGCAGCGCCGCGTCCAGCAGCAGCTTGGCGGCCAGGTGGGGCAGCAGGCCGTGCGTGGAGCGGAGCAGGTCGCGGTCTGGGGTGGGCGTGAAAGGGCCGGAGGAAACCGTGTGGGGCGTCAGGGAGGAGTCGCGGAAATGCTGGTGGGCGTGGCTGGTGGCGTTGCAGCCAAGCTGTGAGGCGTGGAGGGGAGCAGGAAGCGGTCGGCGGGCACTTGGGCGGATGTCAGGACGGTAAGACGTTGCATGACAGGATGCATGAGGGCCGCGCAGGGCATGCCTAGAGGCAGGAATGGATGGGGTGCCGGGGCAGGGGGCTGGTGAGGGCGTGAGCCTGTGAAAGGGTTGTCGACATGGAGATGGTGTAACATGCTCTTGCTGTTGCATGCCAGCTCTACCTGCCTCCAGTGACTGGGGACGGTGCTTCCCCGTTTCATGAGACAAACACGCGTGGTCGGCGGAGCTGAATACCCTAGACGCGTTCCCGAATTTGGGCTGTCATCCAGCCTGTTGCTAGTTACCGCAACTAGCAACATATGCCCCGCTGAGCGGCGTTAATTGATATGGCCTGCCCGTGCCCACACCTGTGAGCGGGCGCTCCGCGTGCACTGCGTCCACTGCGCTGGTGCCCAGGCAGGCCAGGAGCATGACGGAGAAGAAGATGGCGCCCACGCGGTTCTGCGCGCCTGGGGCGAGGAGGGAGGGAGGGACGGAGGGAGGGAGGGAAGGGGTGCGGCATGGGGTTAACGGCACGGTACAAAAGCGACGCGAAAGTCCCACTTAAGGGTACTGGGTTACGGTGACGGGTTCAGCAGAGTGGTATGCGGCTGCAAGGACGCTCGGGTGGACCGCCAGCGGTGCAGCCCCAGTACGCCCACGGCCCAAACCAAGGCGTCCGGTGTATAACCAGTCGCGGCAATAAAACCATACCGGGACTCCAGCAGTGCACAATACCGGCACCAAGCATCGAGTCGCTTACCCGATATGTCATTCTGAACATTGGCGAACACGCCGCCCACCAGCAGCCCCACGGCCGCCGTGACGGTCAGGTGCAGCGCCAAGTTGGAGGGGTGGCGCAGCAGGTCCAGGCCGCAGCGCCACAGCAGCACGCCAAGCTCCAACCGCAGCCGCCGCAGCCAGCCGACCACGCCCGGCTCCTGCCGCGCGCGCACCAGCCGCCTCACGTACGGGTCCGACGGCTCGCCTGCATTGTTGTCAGTGACGTAGATGGTAGCATAGGTTGGGTATGGGTGCGGGTGGGAGGTGGCGTTGGGGTTGGAGGGAGGGAGCGGGTGGGCGGAGAGGCGGTAGGTCGGCGGCGGGGCGGTGGGCGGCAGGCCGTGTGCGGCGGCGGCGGCGACGGCGGCGGCGTGCAGGTCGCACATGCGGGCCGCGACCCGCGGGTCAGACACCGCGTCCAGCATGTGCTCCGCGACCGCAACCGCAACCACCTCAGGCTGGTGGTTGACCGGTTTGACCGAGTCGTTGTCGTGGACGGCTGGCTTGTCCCCGTCGGTGAGGACGTGGAGGGCGTTGCCGTTGGCGTGACCGTTGTCGTACAGCAGCGGCGGCGGGGCGCCCGCCGCCGCCAGCGCCGCCGCCACGCCTGCCGGCGGGCCGAAGTACGCCACCCTGCCGCCCGCCATGAGCAGTACGGTGTCCAGCATGGCGAAGAGCTGCGGCGAGGGCTGGTGCATGGAGGTGGCCACGATGCGGCCGCGGGTGCTGGTGCCGCCACCGCCACCGCCGTTGCCGTTGGGGGCGCCAACCGCTATGTTGCGCAGCAACGCCAGTATCGACCTGCACGGAAGCACGCACGAGTTTAGAGCAGAGGCTTCAAACAGGAAACCGAGTATACCTGGACTGAATCGTCCTTGCCAATGCCAGCCAACCACCTGGCCCCGGCAGGCACGGGAGGGCTAGGCTGCAACACCCAAAGACTTTATCTTCCCGCCAAGCGCGCAACAACGTGTTCAGCGGTGCTATGATGTTCCCAACCCAAGCACCGGCAGCCGCGGCCACGGGGAGCAGGTGCAACACCACGGCCACACACTCCCCGCACACACACCTGGCGTTCGCCGAGTCCAGGCCCGACAGCGGCTCGTCCAGCAGCAGCAGCCGTGGCGCCGCCGCCAGCTCCATGGCGGCGCTGACGCGCAGCCGCTCGCCGCCGCTCAGCGCGCCCGCGGCGGCGCTGGCGCCGTACGCACCGCCTTCGTCGCCGCCGCCGCCGGCCCCTGCGTGGGCGAAGCGGTGCGCCAGGTGGGCGATGCCCAGCTCCGACAGAGTGGCGTCGGCGCGAGCCTGGGGGGTGGAAGACCCGCAGGGGACGCGGGATGCAAGGGAGTGGAAAGCAGGGTACAGAGGGATACGGTAAGTTTCGTCATGGCCACTGGGTGGGCCTGTTCTACGTGTATGGGCCGTGTATGGTAGTGTGTGGGGCGCAGGGGTCGACGAAAGAGCTCTGCCTGCTGGGGCGGGCAACCAACCATGCAGGCGAGAGCGTGTCGGCCAGGGGCAGGTGCTGTGCGGTGCGCTGGTGCGTACGCTGCACCCGGCTCTCGGAACCCCGCGCAGCAACGACACAGGATTTCTGGTGCACCCTTGCTTTCGCGCTGCGGTGCAGACTTCCCACAAACCTGGACTCGGCCCGATCCGCATGGCGCTGCACTCTCCATGACCAGAACCCCCGGTATCAAGCCCCTCGCCCACTTACAGGCTGCTGCTTTCTCCATACCCGCCCAACACCCACCAGCCCTTACCCACCTCCAGGTGCCGCCTCCCCCGCCGCGCCTCCCTCCAGCCGCACCTCAGCGCGGCGCTGGCCACCACGCACTCCCTCACGGTCAGGCTGCGGCACAGCAGGTCCCGCTGCGGCACGTGGCCCACCACCGCGCCCAGGGCGCGCGCCGCGCCAAGGGAGGTCCCCACGGGGTGCCCGTCCACCGCCAGCGCCCCCCGCACGTCCCAGTGCGACCCACGGGTCACCAGGCCGGCCAGGACGTTGAGGAGGGAGGTCTTGCCGCTGCCGCTGGGGCCCAGGATGCCCAGCAGCTGCGACAATGGGATGCAAGGAGGGTTTGCAGTCGGACAGTAGTGCAGTAGTCGGACAGTAGGATACGGAAAGTCAGCGCTGGAGTCGTGGAACGTCGTGCCGTAAGAAAGCACGTGCGCGTGAGGGCTATGTGGGTTGAGGGTGACGGGGACCCACGCACCTCTCCCGCCACGGCGCGGCCTGAGACGCCCCGCAACAGAGTGGCCGGGGGCGACTGCGGTGTGCCCAGCCGCAGCAGGCGGCGGCGGGGCCACGTGGACACGGAGACGTCCTGCCAGCTGCGGGCACCGAGGTGCAGGTAACGAGCCATGGGCAGGGTCAGCCACGCAGCGGCAGCAACGGCCTCGCGGCATTGGCAAACGACGAGTGCGTGATTGAGGTACTCAGCCGCGTGAGCCGCCCCAAGCACGGCTGTGCGCAGAGCACTCGCACTAAACCAAGATCCTTTTGCAGCAACCTGCACCTAGGGCAAGCCTTGGCAACAGGCGCGCCCGTCTTACCTCAACTCTCGGACCCACACCTGCCCCTCCTCCGCCTCCAAGCCGTCGCCCGCGAGCCCCACCACACTGTCTCCTGCTGCCCCTCCTCCTCCTCCTCCTCCTCCTGCTCCCCCTCCCCTTGCCCCTCCTCCGCTGCTTTCCGTGCTCCACAGTGTCGTCCCGCCACCACCCGCCGGCGACCATGGCTCCGACACGCTCCCCTCCTGTGGCCGCTGCTGCCCCGCATCCCCCGCCTGCTGCGCCTGCTGCAACTGCACCGCATCGGGCCCCACAGCCGGCATGGCCGACCCGCTGGGGGTGCCGCTGCCGCTCCCGGTGGCCAAGACCAGCCCAGATGTACAGCCGTCGCCGCCGCTGCTGCTGGCGGCGCCGGCCTCCGGCTCAGCGCCCTCGGCCACGGGGCCGGCGGCGCGGCTAGGGCGCGGGGTGCCGGGGCCCGGGGCGAAGAAGCTGGCCACGCTGGCCCCGGCCGCCGCCAGCAGCAGCACAAGCACCATGCTGGGTACCCAGGCCACGATGGGGGCAACCGCCAGGGCCTCGTTCTTCACCACAGCCTCTGTGGGTAGGAAGGGGTAGGGAGGAGTGTTGTTGGACATGGAGCTTGATGGGTACCGGTAAGGGAAGTGGGGGAAGGAAGACAATCCTATTGCTAAACTCGACGCCTTGGCACCCAAGCAGCATGACCCGTGCAAAGGCCTTGCACGCCACGCTGTGTCCCCGTCTCGCGCCTTCGTCACAGCGTAGCCCCTATCCCCTAGAGGCACCCACCGCCGGTAACGGCCAAGGTGCCGTTGACTGGGTCCAGGCACTCGGCCGTGCGGCAGGTGGCGGGGATGGCGGTGATGGGCAGCCCCGTCAGCTCGATGGAGCACTGCGCGGAGCCGTCGGCGCCCACCTGGGCGCTGCGGCCCGCCTCCTGGCCGCAGGATATGGTGACGGAGGACTCCAGGTTGGTGAAGGTGGCCTCAGTCAGCGTGCCGTCGTCTGGGAGGGGTATGGTAGGGCAGTATGTGGGCAGCAGGTGCGTACGGTGGGTTCAGAGGGCGCTGGTTCAGACGGGGAGGTGACGGTGAGGGAGCTGCGGCATGTTGCAACTGCACAGGTCGGCGCAGAGGCGCGGTCGACAGAAACCATGCAGCGCGGGCGCAGGTGCACTCATTTCATCGCTGGACGCAGCAATACCCTCACAGTCTTTGGGCCGGAAGAGTATCTCACCGCTTCGGCAGCCCTTGGGGCACTCGCACTTGATGTAGGGGCAGTTGACGGTGCTGCGGTCCACTGAGAAGGCGCACTGCCAGCCGGTGCAGATGACGGGCGCGTCGCGGGCCATGCCGCGCAGCCTGGGGGCAGGGCGGCAGGGCGCGAGGTTGTGGGCAGCTGCAGGCAGGGACGTGTACAGTGTCCGTAGGGGTCCGCGGTCGGCCTGTTCAAGGACAAGGCGCTAACCTCAGAAGCAAGGACAACACCGGCTGTCCGTGGGGAGAACCCGAGTAGAAGTGTGGCGGAAGAGTTGCATCGGGTGCAAGAGGGTCGTTACCACAACCCAGCGTGGTTCGCGCTTACCTGAATGACATGGTGCAGTAGGGCGTGGTGCCCACGGGCGTGTTGGTGCCCACCAGGCCTGAGCCCACAGCCAAGTCGCCCGCGGCGACAGAGGAGTCTGGTGGCAGGGGGTAGGGGGAATGGCAACAGGGGCCAGTGAGACAGTAGTGAAGCAAACACGTGCATACGGGTGCAGCGTGGTACATACATGCTGACACGCCGCACTACTGCTGGCGTGGTGCCACTCACTGCGTTGGGGCGGCGTGGTGCTGCATGTGAAGTCCAGGGTGGGCCCCAGGATGCCCACGATGGCGGGGTCCTCCAGCGCGCACGCGTAGTGCTTCTCGTGGGAGCGCGCGCGATACAGCGGTGTAAGCGCGCAGGTGGCGGTGGAGGAGCCCAGCGAGGCCTGGAGCGGAAGTGGGGGTGGGGGTGGGGGTGTGGGTGCAGCGGTGTTTAGGGAACCTGTCCACTTGGCCTTGAAGCGCTGTGGCGTTTCTAGTCGTTCCATACTGAGGGTCGTTGCGTTGAGGATTAAGGACCAAAGCAACCACCATGCTAGACACGTGCAGCGCGCCAGGGGTGCTTTCGACCACCGTCTCAAAGGAACGAGACCGAGTGTCAGCGCAACTCGCATGGGACTTTGTCAGGAGCTGCCAGACTGCTTAGCTGGAGGTTGCACAAGCTGGCAGGAGGACGGTGGCTACGCGCGCAAGGGCGGTCCACAGAGGAGGCTGTGCGGGGACGACCCACGCCCGGTACCCCGCCGCACCTGGCAGGCGGTGTCTGTGGAGCAGAATCCGCAGTCCTTGCCGCTGAAGCCGAGCGCGCAGGGCTCGCAGGCCACGAAGTACTTGTCCCAGTCGTAGCCGGCGGGGCAGGAGCCTGCACATAGGGACCCGGGAGGCAACGCGTGCCGTGCCGCAAAATTCCTTCAGCGAAAGGACACATGCAGCAGTACTTAGGCATCAGTGATGTGCGAAGATGCACTGCGGCCAGGGAACCCGCCGCGTCCTCGTCCACGCCGCCATACGTAAAATTTTGGCGATGCGCCTTTCCATGGTGGCAAGCTTATGCAAGAGAGTGTTGCGCTACGCCAAGGTAAGGGCAGTGCATCAAGAGCGCTCGCCGGCGGTGCTTGTATGGCCAGGCCAGCACCCTCACCGTTGACGGGGGACACCAGGCCCCCAGCCAGAGTCGCGTTGCACAGCGGCGTGTTGGAGTTGTCGGGGGCCGGGGACGGCGGCGATGGGGTTGGCGGACTGGGGGAAGAGATCGGGTTGCTGGGAGGCGAAGGCGGCGAGGCCGGCGCCGAGGGAGGGGAGGAGGCCTGGGGCGGCAGCGGCGGCGCCGAGGGCGGCCTGTCTGCCTCGCATCGGCTGCTGGGCACTGTGCACGGACCGGAGGCGGCATCTGCAGGGGAGACACAGGGCAGTTGCGTGGGGACGATGGGCGCGCGCGAGGATATAGCATGGGCACTGGAGCGGGAAGGAACGACAGCTGCTGGTCCGATGGGCGCCCAGGCAATAGCAGCGGTGGCTGGTACGTGGTGTATCTAAACTAATGCAGCTGTGAAGTGCCACAAAATATGCCCTCGTTCCCGATCCCACCGACGTCAGTTTTGCGTCTGGTCCGGAGCTGGCTAGTCACGCCCACCGTACGAGCAGCGTAGCAGCTCACCTTGCCAATCGCACTCGCACACGCACCCCGCGTTCGTACACCGCCCAAAGTCGCCGCAATACTGGGAGCAGCCAAGGGTTGTCTGTGGGGCGAGCAAGACAGCGCCAACGGCAGGCTCGACACAGTCCATGCCGCCTGGGCACACCCAATGGCCGCTAGCGCCTAGCAGTCAAGCCCAAGCGCAGTACACGACCTCATTGCCGCGAGCCGGCGGGCCGCCCAAAGGCTGGCACGCGGACGCGGCAGCACCTACCGAGGCTGTGACGGAGGAGGTGAGGGTGTAGTTGGCCAGGCTGCGGTATGTAGTGGATCCGACCTGAACCTCCCCGATGGCTTGGTAAACCAGCACCACGGAGGGCACCGAAAGCACCAGCTGCGGCCGGGACCCGCCGGAAGCAGGCTGCATGCAAGGGTTGCAGCAGCAAGGACACGACAATGCGTCAGTTCTGCTGGTTTGCACTCGCTTGGTTATGCCGTTGATAACTGACATGCTAGCTGTATAGACAGCGGGTCATGCTGACCCCGATCACGCTAATGCCATCAGCAAAGCTCCCGCCTGCATGTGCCAATGCGTCCTGAGGCCACCACGAGTTACTGGCTGCGCAGGCCCCGACCCCGCCTCCCGCCAGGCTGCGCAAGACAGGTCCGTCCGGCCCAATGCGTCACACCAGTCCACTGCACCCCCTATAACGTGAGCAGCCTTCCCGCGCATCTCCCATTGCCCAGCCCCACCCTGAGCTCCAGCCCCAGCTCCACGCCAGTGGGGTTGGAGGTGAGGTTGCGCAGGTCGTCGTTGCGCCTCCCCGTCACGCTGTTGTCGGATACCAGCATGCCGCTGGCCAGCTGCGTGCTGAACGCGGAGCTGTAGCGGCCGCCGCCGCCGCCGCCGCCGCCACCGGGCAGCGGGGCAATGTCCGACACGTTGGCGCTGATCTGCAGGTCCGTCACGTTGTAGTCCCTGGCGGGCAGACACGTGGCACGTGGGCATGTCCCATGGGGATCAGCCGTCACTTGCGATGTTCACGGCGAGGTATGGGAGCGTCGGCCGCTAGGTCAGGACCCGGACCAGCCGCCGCAGCGTGCACGCGAGAGAGGGGTCAAGCCTACCCCACAGCAGCGGCCGCACCACGAGGGCTGGAGGTACGCCGCCAAGGCTGGGGCCATGCCATGGCCTGCTGCCAGCGTCTGACTGTGTGCCGCTGTGTAAGCGCCTGGAACCCGCCTTCCACACACTGGTTAGCACCCCTACAAACCACTGCAGCCTAGCCTCGCCAGCGGTGCGCCCAAACCTGCCGCAAGGACCGGCCTAACCGCTGCTCGTCGCACCGGCTGGGTGCGCTGGAAAACCGCCCCGTAATCCGCTGTCCTCATCCACTGCCCATGTTGTGCACCTGGCACTGGGTGGCGCATGACCAGCGCCGTGGGGGTGCCGATGCCAACCCGGCAACTGTACAGCTCGCTTCTAGGCCGCTTGGTAGGTGGGCTGTCACCCACGCAAGCGGCCGGCCCTCCGGGCGCCCGTACTGCCGTGCATTGTGTCTGTTAACCGTTGTGTTGCTTCAAAGCTTCCACAGCTTTGAGGCTTTGCTTTTCTTGCCCGGTTCGCCGCCAGTGGCAGGCCGTAGCGCGTGCCTACCGCTATGGTGGCATACCCTTTATAGCTCTTACCACAGTCTCTGCTGCAGCGGTTTGTAGGAAGGGCGCTGCAGAATGCACAGCAGGTTACGCACGGACTTGGCGCTGTGCACCTACCAAACGTCAGAGCCCTGAGCAGCAGCCAGCGCCGTTTTGCCCATGTGGAGGCGTGGGTAGACCGCCAGCGGTTGTGGGTTAGGCGATGAAGGCGGGGACGTGGAGATGCTGAAGGACGGCAAGGCTGCCTCCCACGCTGCGGCGTCCGTGTCCGGAGGGCAAGATGCCAGGGAAGCACTTGTGGCATACAGGGTTCCTGAGAACCCGCGTGCAACAGAGTTGTTAAAGACCGAGGCAGAATTGAGGCCGCGGGTGGCTCCAGGCAGAAGCAGCTGGTTGTTGACGGTGAGCGTGAAGCGGGACGCCTGGTGGTAGCGGGGACGGACGGGGGCAGGGGGGGAGGAGACGCCGGGTGGAGCGTGCGAATGGGTCACGGTTCACTCCAAGCGTGGACTTGCTTCGCATAGCGAGCATGCAGAGTTGCAGGCGTGTGTGAAGTGGCAGGCACGCTGCCAGGGAGCTTGGGTTGAGGGCTGGAGCAACACTGGATAAACGCTTGGGACACTGGGTAACGCACGGCCCTCGGGCAGAGGAGGCATGCAGTGCGCACCTGTGAGTCGAGGTCCAGCCGTAGCGTGCAGATGGCATTTGTGCCGCCAATAAGCATGTATGTCACCGCCACAAAGGAGGCGACGTCAAGGCCCCTCCGCAGCCGGTCCAAGCGGTGCATACTGGCAACTGACACGAGGTACTGTCTCAGCCCGTGTCTCAGCCCGCCAAGGTCCCTTGCGACTCAGCAATTTTATGTCCAATTGTTCGTAAGCACCTCTGGGTTCCTTGTCGCCGGTGCAGCGCTAAACCCCTCACTCATTCTACTAGGCAGAAGGTAAGAGCCCACGCCCGCTCCATACAGTGAGGACCGATGCCTTGTGATATTTGTTGCATCAAGCTGTATTTGGGAGTTGTTGATGGTTCTTGTATGCAGCACACGACACTATCAGAGTATCAGTCAGAACCTTTGTTAGGGCTACGCTGGAATGCGGGGGCGGGAGTGTCCCGCAAATAAAATCAAGTGGATGAAACAGATGTCTATGTTGAGTGTAAGGGGTCAGCGACTTCCTCTTCAACTTGCCCCGTCGCGCGTGTCATGGATCGCCCTGCCTCGTCGTGCATGTCCCTACGCTCCTTTGACCCAAGCCCACAGCTTGTGCTGCTTATACCTCCGTTTCACAGTATAATCCCCACGATTCCCCCGAATACCCAGGCTCCTGGCCTGCTCCAGTGTCCTGTCACTCGTAGAAACGTTGGCTGTTCTTTGGCTTTAACGAGACAGCGACTCTGGGCAACACAACGCACATGCAGAGTGTTAGCGTAATAATGCCTTACCACTGCCGATAGCGCCAAGAGGTCTTACGGGAGTTCTCCTACCTCTTGCCTTTTCAGAGAGTAGAATGTCGACAGGGATGTTTGGGCTACAACGCCCTTTCACAGCAAGACGGAAGAATACAGAGGATATGACGATTGACGCAGCGCAGGCTGTCGGTGGAGGAGCAGAAGCAGTTAGCCAGACAACACGACTCAAGGCCGACGCTGCCAAGCAGTTTATAGAGAACATGTATAAGGTTCAACATCAAAATATTCAGGAACGCTACGCCAGGTGAGTAGGGTTTCGCAAGGCACAGGTGCCCCACCATGCCCCACTGCGCACCTCACCAGGCCCCACTCGACGGTACTCCAGCATTGTACCCTAAACGCTCTCGTGCGGAGGGCCCAGGGCGCCCCTGTCATGCATAACCTCAGTGTACCTCGACGTACCTGACTCGCGAACTGGCGTACACACCCTTCGGCGGCTCCCACCCGACATGCATTTACCCGTCCGGGGCTTGGCCCTGCCAGCACATGCTGATAACACCCTGGTTCCAGCAGATGCCTTCACAGCAAAACACCGAGGCCCTCCTCCTCCCCCCTGGTTCGCACAAGCGCAGGCGAAGCGCCTTGGAAAAGGAGCTGCAGCGGGAGGGGCTGCCGGACGAACAGAAGCGGGCCATCCTGTCGGAGCTGGAGAAGCGGGAGAGCGACTACACGCGGCTGCAGCGGCAGCGCATGAGCGCTGATGACTTTGACAACCTGAGCATCATCGGAAGGGGGGCATTTGGAGAGGTGGGTTGCGGCGCTGCTGCACATGCGCTGGCGCTGGCATTGGCTGTCCTGCAGTGGGGCAGCGGACGAACCCAGGGGAGGTCTGGGATCTCGCTGTGCCACTCGCACTGTAGCAGCATGCATGCTTTTCAGGTGTCGTCTGGCGCACCTGACCGTATTCGGACCAGCGCTATGCCAGCTTAGCACCAAGCCCATTGCTGGGGGCACTCGGCCAGAGTGTTGCAAGCCCACGAGCTGATGGCGCCGATGCCGCTCACCTGTTGCGGCAGGTGCGCATTGTGCGCGAGCGGACTACAGGCAAGATCCTTGCCATGAAGAAGCTCAAGAAGTCGGAGATGTTGAAGCGCGGGCAGGTAGGCCGGCGGGCGAGGAGGGCGGGGGTTGCCCCGCGGCAGGTCGGCCGGCAGCGCTGGTGACATCCGGGGGGGCGTTGCCTGCAGTGGGCCATGTCGCCCACGCTGCGCTGTTGTGGAGGTGCCTTTCACCGCGACAGGAATTGTGACGGCTGGAAACGCAGCGTGTCCACTGCAAACCGGGGTATGGCCGCTCGGTGCCTCCCTGAAGAGCATGTCATGCAAGAGCCTCAATCCCTGGGCTACGGGCTTGGGGCCTAGACCGGCAGCCTCGCTTCCCATGCAGTGTACCGGTAAACGCGTGGTGGTGCCCGCCACCCGCAGGTCGAGCACGTCAAGGCGGAGCGCAACGTGCTGGCGGAGGTGCAGAACCCCTACATCGTCAAGCTCTACTACTCGTTCCAGGTGGGGTGGGCATTCCTGGCCCGCATGGCCAGCAGCCCGCATGGGTCGGATGCAACCCGCGTCGATGCAAGCTGTTTGGATGCGCCAGACTGCGGTGTTCCTCATGGCAAGCAGAGCCCCACCGCAACGGTTTGTTGCAGTATCATGCGCTGCCGCTTCACCTGAGGCTTCGGCTTGCCCTAGTAGCTGCTCATTAGGTGCCTTGCACCGTGCAATTACCCTCCATGCTGGTGTGGCCCCCAGGATGAGGACCACCTGTACCTAGCCATGGAGTACCTGCCGGGCGGAGACACAATGGTGCGTCAGTTGCGCACGGCAGCAGCCAGCCACACCTGCTCCGTATACTGCCAGAGGTCACCTACGTGGCGTTGGCAGCCGTTGGGCGGACTTGTACCATGTATGGCTCTATTGCTGCGTTGCCGCCGTGTTCACCGGCTGCTACGACGGACCTGGTTGTATGCACGGCACTCCAGATTGGGTCCAACCAACGCGTGGGCTCCATGTGAGGCTCCTTAATCCGAGGCTCCGGCCACCCCTTGCGTCGATTACGTGCCAACCGCGTGCTCTCTTCACAGACGTTGCTGATGCGGAAGGACATCCTGACGGAGGAGGAGACGCGGTTCTACATGGCGGAGACCATCCTGGCCATCGACGCCATCCACAAGGCTGGGTACATCCACAGGTGGGCTAGCACCGGCGCAGCCCGCGCCAACCCCTCCCCCCTCTGGCGGTGGGCAACCGCAGGGCTCATGGCTACCCCTGCACCTACGCGCGCCAACTGCTACTGCACCGCTGCGGTTTACGAGATACATCACCAATTCCAAGCGCGTACAGCACTACTGCCCCAGCACTTGGTCCTGAGTTCCGCCTCCTTTGTGGTGGCTACGCTGAGGCATGACTGACTGAGGTCCGCTCGCCCGCGCGCGCGGCTGTCCCTCCCCTCCTTTGCCGCTCTGCGGTTACCCCTCTCCAGGGACATCAAGCCCGACAACCTGCTGCTGACGCGCGACGGCCACGTCAAGCTGTCGGACTTCGGGCTGTGCAAGCCCGTGGACGTGTCGGCGCTGCCCACGCTGGCGGAGGGCGACGAGTACAACGAGCCAGGGTGAGGGCTGCTCGCAGAGCCCTGCTCCCTGCGGAGCGAAGCGGGGGCGTGGCGTGCTGTGTTTTGCGGACCTCATCGGCATCTTCCGATGTCCGCGTGCTGGCCCAGCACCGCCAAGCCGTGTGGGGAAGAGCGATACAGCCTGCGCATGGCTTCTAAGCACCGGTCGTTGCGCTTAGCGCCCTCGTTACGGCACTCAGGCTGGCCCTGCACCTCTCGACCCGCAGGTCTCTGCCGTCCATGTCGACCCGCACACAAGCGGAGCAACTGGCGCACTGGCAGAAGAACCGCCGGCAGCTGGTGCGTAGGGCCTTGTTGGGAGCGGGTTATCGGGCCAATCGACACTAGGGAGGTCATGCAAGCTTTCCCGGACATGGCCATGCCTTAGTGCCCACTGCCCAGGGCCTAGGCCCGACCCTGACAGACCAATGCGTGAGTCGCCTTCACTCCGCTGGTTGGCAGTGGCGGTTCCGCAGGAACCAGACCTGCAATGGGACTTGCACTCCTTGCATACCCTACCCCAGGCGTTCTCGACGGTGGGCACCCCCGACTACATCGCGCCCGAGGTGCTGCTCAAGAAGGGCTACGGCATGGAGTGCGACTGGTGGAGCCTGGGCGCCATCATGTTCGAGATGCTGGTGGGCTACCCGCCCTTCTACTCGGACGAGCCGCTCACCACGTGCCGCAAGATCGTCAACTGGCGCATGTTCCTGCGCTTCCCAGACGAGGCGCGGCTGTCGCCGGCGGCGCGGGACCTCATCTGCCGCCTCATGTGCGACGTGGACGACCGGATAGGCACGCAGGGGGGCGTGGAAGAGATCAAGGTGCGCATGGGCTGACCTCTTCATTCATGGCGGGCTTTTAGCCCATCTGCAGTACAGTTGCATCAACAGCGTTGTTGTCTGGTGCTGTGTAGAAGGCTAGACGAATTGCGTGCAATGCCAACCAGATTCGTTGCGCACAACCTGCGCCCTGCAGGGCCACCCGTTCTTCGCGGGCGTGGAGTGGGAGCGGCTGCACCTCATGCCCGCGCCCTACGTGCCGCGCGTGGACCACGACCTGGACACACAGAACTTCGAGCACTTTGACGAGGAGCCGCACCAGCCGGGGCACAACGGGCCGGCGCAGCCGCACGGCGGGCCCGCGCCCCACACGGCGGAGGCTGCGCACGCTGCCGCGGGGCAGCAGGGCCACGGCCACGGGGGCAGCCTGATGCAGGGCGCGGACCGCAAATGGCTGGCCAAGGCCGACCCGCATTTCATCGGGTACACGTACAAGAGCTGGGAGGCGGTGACGCCTGACAGTGAGTTAGCGTGGCAAAAAGCCTGGAGACGGCTGTGCTTGGGGAGGAGCTAGCAACGTACGCCTGGGACCAGCGGCCGATTCCGCCGTTTTGCGCAGGCCGGGGTACAGCGCATTGCAGTGAAGGGGACACTGCAGATGTCAAATGGCCTTGCGTGTGCCTGTTTGCAGATGCTGAAACCCCTTCATGGATGTGCCCTGCTGTTGCTCACCTGCGCGCGCATCCTGTGCCCGGTGTCACAGGCCTCAACGCCGTGATCAAGAAGAAGGCCGTCAGCAGGCCCAGCCTGTCGCAGGTGCAGACCAACCTCCACGCCATGGCGCTGGACGCAGCCGGGCCGGGCGGGGGGCCAGGCGGGCCAGAGCACGGCTTCGCGGGGGCGCACCCCCACCACGCCCAGCACCCCTACACACAGCCCCACCAGCAGCACCAGCAGCACCCACCGCCGCCCTACCAACAGCACGCGCAGCATGCGGCGCCGCCGAAGCCCGGCCCTGCGGCGGGGTTGGCGTACGGGCAGGCGTACCAGGGCCAAGCGCCGCAGCAGCAGTACGTTGGTATGGGGATGGGCGTGCAGTGACGTGAGCCAGAGGCCAGGTGTGCGATCACCCAGGCAGGAACACCATTGGGCATGTAGGCAATAGGCTGAGCACGGCGCTACGGTAACAGCTTAGGTACTGAAGCGGCAGCTCGTTAGCTGCAGGGCATATGCGTGGACGTGGTGTTAAGGTGGTAGGACCAGGTGTAGGCAGGCTGAACATTCTGCGTAGGTGGGGCATTGCTGCTGAGAGCCGAGGACTGAGTGCTTTGGCCGCCTGGCGCACTTTTGGTACTGCATCATTAGTGGTATGGCGTTGGGCAGCTCGGGCCAGGACCCATGAGGGCCCATCTGACTCGGGCGGTCCAGCTCTCAGCAACAGTGCCCAATAATTTTATATAGGGACAATTATGATAGTTGGCAGGGCAGGGCACTCGGCCAGGGCCATTCTCTCAGTTTTGATGGGTGTCAGTGGCCAGGGCATGACGGACTATCCCGTTGTCGAGTTACCTGAGTGATGGATGCTCTTTCTGGGACCCCTTGCTCCTTGGGGCTAGCTCAGGCCTGAAGGCCTTCTGGCTCAGGCGGGCTTCACTGTAGCGTGTCGTAAGGCTGTGACACGGTACTCCAGGGTGCTCTTGCGCCATGCGTGCAAGACCGTGCATGAGACACCAGGTTGCAGCAGGTTGCATGTTGCAGCCGTGGGTTGCAGCTGGTTGCAGCGAGCTTGCCGTGTTGTCAGCAGGGGTGTAAGCCTAGTGGTAAGTGTTGCCAGTGTAGCTGCGCGCTGTACAAAAACTGCTGGATTAGGACTTCCTCGGCTCGTTCGGTATCACCTTTTGCTGCCATTCCGTATGCTCTTTCCGTATCTAGCGCACTTGGGCTTCTCCTTGCACTGGAGCTCACAAGTGCAACGGTTTGGAAACTGCAAAGTTCAACACATCTTCTTTACACACAATCTTCATAGCAACACTGGCCTTTCGCCCCATGTCAATATGCAATGCGCACATTGGGCATCGGTACTCAGCTTGTCCCCGAGGTGAGCTCTCGTCCTGCATGTACCGGACGGGGTCTCCCTTGCGTGTGACGGATGGTTCGGTGCCACCTGTACGCCCGTCGCCCTGTCGTAGTCCGAATACAAATCGCTGGACTTGGATAACCCGGGTCAAATACATTACACGCATATTGCATTGTCCTGCTTCAACACGTTTGTGCAGAGTTGTGCATACAAGCAGGTATGTGCGGGCAGTTCTAGGCACCGCGCCTTGTACCACTCCCATGTAACAGTAAGGAATCGTTACAGTTGGTGTCAAGTGCGAGAGTAGGAGCGAAGCGTGCAGACGCTCGGGCCTGAACTTAAGGACGGGTCCATCGAGCGATTCACACACGTGGCGAATTGTTGCTAAAGGGCACTGTCATCAGACTGCACGAGCCCACCATAATAACTACGGCTTCCGAGAGGGCCTAGGACACAGCCTACGAGACAAACATATGTCCTCTGCTCTGTGGTTAATCGTTCTTCAAAACAGCAGCAGGCGTAGCATTATATTTCCCAATACACCACATCGACTTGCCTCCAGGAACGTCCGTCTGTTCAATTTTCACTTCCCACAGACTCTGATCAGAGAGTACGGAAGGCGCGTTTAGGGGCGTGGCCGGAAGCGCTTATTTCCAGCGAGCAACAATACATGCCACGACTCCAGATGTCCGCTCTGGCTCAATGATGTAAAGGCTTTACCTACATCATCAACAGGACGGTGGACTCAAGAACAGTAAGGTGAGCGGGTCGACATTTCTGTCAGTCCAGTCCCGCTTAACATTCGACGGCAGTACGCTATGTACAGTGTTGACATGCAGAATAGCTGACAAGTCCCTCTGCGTGCAGGGGTTGCTTGTATGGGCGAGTCAGGGGAGCCCAGCATTGCTTTGGGGGCCGGTGAAGGTTGCTACGATGGCCTGGAGTCATACGAGTGCGAGGAAATCGTCTCAACGTCTCAGGCAACCGGCAGCACAGCCGCTGACAGCCCCGCAGCAGCACCTGCACAGCACGAGCAGCTCCCCGACGCCTTACCAATGGAACAAGTGCAAAAAAGCAACAACGAAACAGCTCATGAGGATAGTACAAGGTCGTCAGTCGGGGCGGTGAACCTACGGACCCTGGCCTCGGCCACTGCTTGCGAGGCTACGCTGGAGCGCAACCAGGGCACTGGAGCACACATGGCTTTCATGACAGCAGAGTCAAGCGAGGAGGCGGTGGGAGGATCCAGGACGCGCACTGAGCGCGCGCCTTCCATGGCTGACAGGGACAGCTCTGCGCCCGAGGCACGCTCGAAGCAAAATACACAAGCACCAGTGGAAAGGGTGAGTTCTCTCCTGGTCGTCCAACCTGGGGGAACAGAGCCGTTCACTCCTGTGGCACCCGAACGGCCCTCAACCGTCGCGCTCCGGCGGACTCGCAGAGCTGTCAGCAAGCCTGTCGCGCGCACGTCAGTGCGTAGCCGTACCCAATAAAGCATGCGATGGCATCTGTAACTCTGAATGCAGCTTGGCGGTAGCGGTTTTTCAGCCCCAAACGATGGCCGCACCTGCCGCCGCAACGCTTTGTGACACCTCAAGACCTTTTTAACTGCGGCGTGGCCTTGACACGCCTTGCCTCCCTGCCGCATGCCCCTCCTCCAACCCATCGGCTCTACGGCTCGCAGGTGTGCGACCTGGTGGTAGACATGGACGCAGCAGCAGCGGCCGTGAGCGCGGCGTTGACCGGCATCCTCGGGGGCGCCTCCCGTCGGGGCATCAGCTCAGACGGCGGGGTCCCGCTCATGCGCCAAAGCGCCGCAGCGGGCCCAGGGCCCCCTATCCCGCCTCCACCACCTCCCCCCCGTCGGTCCATGTCGCACATGCAGTCCAGCCAGTTCGCCGCGATGCAGCAGGCATCGGTGTTCCCGCAGCCTCACCCGCTGGCCCCACACCTAGCCTTTCCCAACCGCCCGGGATCCCAGCAACACCCCGGCATGGCCCGCTCAACGTCAGCTGTGTTCCGGTACCGCGGTGGCATGCCCGGTGCCCGCGTGTCGCTGGTGTCAGGGGCGCCAGGCATGGGGTACGAGGAGCCGGTGTCGGAAGGCCCCCGCTGGCGCAACAGCATCAGCGGACCCATGGGCGATTTGGGTCAGGTCCCGTACGGCACGTACCAGTTCACCGCGCCCTTCGCACAGCCTGCTCCGCCTCCCCCGCCTCCGCCGCCACCCTACCGTGCCACTGGGGGCAGGGCGCTCGGGCACTCCCAGTCCCTCAACGACCGCTCGCCACGCGTCCAGCACGTGCCTGGCATGACGGTGCCGTACCATTCCATTCCAGGGCTGCTGGGTGGCGCCCACCAGGGGCTAACGGCCATACCCGCCCAGCTTGCGCCAGGGGTACCGACGGTCACCTTGGGACAACAGGAGCCTGTACTGCACCATGCGCCGCTCTCAGCGCCGCTGCTGTCGGGTGGCTCCATGGCCGGCACCCTGGGCGCAGGGCAGCAGGTGGCAGGCAGGGGCTACACGCCGACCCAGATGGCACAGCTGCTGAGCCTGCAGGCACAGGCGTTGCAGGCGCAGGTGTTGCAAGCGCAGCAGCAGCAGCAGAGGCAGCTGCGGGCGGGGCTGGGGTTGCAGCACTCCGCCTCACACGTGCAGCAGCAGCACCAGCAGCTGAACGCAATAGCAGCTGCCGCGGCCGCGGCCAGTCAACAGCAGCAGCAACACCAGCTTGCCGCAGCCATTGCTGCTGCGGCCTGGCAGCAGCAGCGGCTGGGCACCGGCGACGCCGCGGCCGGCCAGGCGGTCCACACGACCCCCTCGTCACCCGCAGTTTCAGGGCCGAGTTCGGGGCCCCTGCGAGCACCTGTCCTGTCTACAGCCTTGCTGGGTAAGTCATGGCCCTCCACCAGTTTGCGTGTGCACTGATGTTTCCTGGTGTTTTATTGTACCTGGCGCCGTAGCTTCTCGAGCCCAGACACCCCAGGGAGACCAGGCTACATGTCCTCCGCTCCGCAACACGACACCTCCGGTGCCTGTTCCCCGCCGCAGACAACTTCGGGCTGATGCCGCCCGGCTCGCACGCCACGCCCTCCCCGTCTGCGAGCCCCATCAAGGAGCCGAGCCAGTCCAGTCCAGGCGCTGTTCTCAGCCCCGGCGCGGAGCCGGCAGCCCCCTCCAGGCCTCCTCCACTCCACCTACCCCAGATATGGGAGGGCGGCCCCGCATCCTGCGGCAGCCCCGCCCACAGCTCGGTAATGGACCTTGCAACCAGCAACCTTGACCCCTCGTCCGTGCTCCAGCCGTACCGATCCGCCTTGTCCGCTGCCCTGTCAGGCCTGCAGCTAGGCCGGCTGCCGCCTGCGGCGGCTCAGCAGCTGCTGCAGGAGCACGACCTGATGCTGTCGCTGGCCGGCGTGGTGGGTGACGTGTTCCTGAACAGCGGTGTTAGCAGCAGCAGCAGTGGGGGCGCAAGTGGCAGCGGTGGAACCGCTTCCATGCCGCACGTTGACGCACAGGGCGATGTGGCGCTGATGCGTGCGGCCGCGCAGCGCCACGTGGCGGAGTGCAGCACCCTGTCGGAGCCATTCAAGAGGGGCCTCCTTGTGTTGGCACGTGTCATGGCGTTATTGTCGGCAGAGTGCACTGCCGCGGGCAGCAGCACGGCGGCGGCGGCGCCCGAGGGGCAGCGGCAGCGGCAGCTTCAGACGGCAGAGCTGCACGCTGCGGTGTGCCGTGTGTTGCACATCCTGGCGGCAGCGGACGAGCTGTTCTTTGCCTCCATGGCAGCGGTGCTGCCGCCGCTGGGGCAGGAGGGCAGCGGCGGGGGCAGTACCAGGGGCAGCTCGGTGGGCGGCAGCAGCAGGTTGCCTGGGCCCGAGGAAGGGAGCGAAAGGGGCAGCATTAGCTTCCCCAACACGCCGACGCACAAGCCAGGTCCGGCTTCAGCTGCAGCAGCCGACAGGGAGCTCGCAAGGCAGCTGCTCGCGTCGCTGTGTGCGCTGCTGTCCTCAGCGGTCGAGGTGCTGCAGCAGCGACAGCACGCCCACGCCCAGTGGTCGCGAGGTGCGCAGGCGCAGGCGCACACGCTGGGTGCTGACGTGGACACTGCTGCAGGCCTGGCCCGGCAGCAGTTGCAGCAGCAGCAGCAACAGGTGGCGGAGCAGCTCGCCGCCAACGAGGCCATGCGCCGCTTCCTCAACCGCAGCGTGTCAGCGCCCGCCAACCGCCAACCAACCCCAACCAACGAAGCCACCGAGCACGCCCGCGTGCTCACGTCCCTGTTCAACTCGATCACCATGCGCAGCGCGCGCAGCAGCGCGCCAGGGGAGAGCTCCGACGCCGCCGCCAATGGCGGCGGGATGGGCCTCAGCTCGCTGGCGCTTGCGCAGCTGTTTGGGGACGACCCCGAGGTCCTCGGGGCGGCGGCGGCAGCGCTGTCGTACAGCGGCAGCGGCGCCGACGACGCGCCGTGCTCCGAAGCGTCGGCCAGCGTGCTGGCTTCCTTCCTTGAGTCGTTCACCGCGCGCAGCAGCAGCCTGGGGCTGACCTCTATGATGGACCGAGCCGCCAGCATGGACCTGCAGGGCTTCGGCCCGCTGGCCACGCCCCCGCGCACCTCGCCTGCCAACCCGCTCGCGATGCGGGCCGAGCTGGCAAGCGTGCTGGGGCAGCACCAGCACCAGCAGCTGCAGCACGCGGGTCAGCTGGGGACGGCAGCTGCGGCGGGCGGAGTGTTTCCCGCGGGCTCAGCTACGGGTGTGGGGGTGTACGGGCCATACGGGGCACCCATGGTGGAGGCGGCGGGCGCAGGCGGAGGGCCACTCGAGCAGTCAGCCGGTCCAGCGCTGCAGGCAGTGCGGCTCCACATGCCGTTCGGCGGCGCGCATCCCTCACTTTCCGAGCAGTCGCATGCACACGTCCATGCCAGCGCCTTGCAAGCGAAGCAACAGCAGCGTCAGGCGGATGCACTGGAGGCGGGGCCGGGGGAGCTGCTGAGCGGCAGCGTGACAGGTGCGCGCGCTGGGGGCTGTCGTGTATGGGGCATGGGGCTGATGCGTGCAGCTGACGTGCTCTTTGGGAAGCAGTGCGGAGTTGACCTGCGTTTCGCACAGCGCTGAGGTGGCTAGCGATTGTCAAAGAAGCCATGTGGGCGTGTGGGGGCTCGCTTGGCGCTACCGAAACCTGGCAGCGACGGGCATATAGCTGCTTGTGCAATGCGGTCATAAGGTCCAAATCTCCCATGGCGTGTTGCCTACACTTGCCCCCCCAACTTGTAAATTGCATCGTGGTGCGCCGCAGGTGGTGAAGCGTCGGCCGCCCTATCCGGCGGAGAGCTGGACGTGCTGCAGTGGGATGCGGACACGATACAGGCCGCGATGCGCCTGCTGCAGGGCGCAGGTCAGCTGGAGTAGCAGTCATTCATGTTGGCCGCTCGCGGCAACCCAAGCAGGGTAGGGTAGGCACGTGTCAGCACTGCAGAATGCCGAGGGTCTTTTCCTTCAATGCGCCGGGGCCACCGCACGCCGCCGGCTCACCGCCGGGGCCTTCCGCCTGCATCCGAAGCCTATGCATATACCGTACGCTGCGCAGCATCCTGCACCTCCATGGAAGGCCCCCGGGAGCTAGGCGCTGCGGCTTGGCGCAGGCGTAGACTGCTACACTTTGTTGCCATCGCAACGCGTTGGTATCGCATTGTTGCCATAGGGCCACTAGAATTCCGGACGCGGTAGCGGTAGCGCCGCGCCGGTATCTGAACGCAGACACACCGGAGTCTTGTAGATAGGTGCATTAGCGAGAGATTGTTGGGACGATGGCCGCTGTCTGCATTGCTCCATGCAGCTGCAGCACGTTGTGTGCTTGTTCTGCGTTTGAAACATGGCGCCACAAGGTGCCGCGCGTGTTGGCATTACCGTGTGATGCAAGGCAGCTAGATGTGGCTAAATGTACATACCATACATGGGGCTGGCTACCCATTCCATTCGGCTTCGCAGCAGAGTTGGGCGGCCCTAGGCCGCATTGCGCGCCGCGCAGCTGCTTCAATCCCACGTCGTACTCGGTCATTACTGTGCCGTACGGTTGTGGCCATAAGGGTCTGATGCAGCAGCTGCAACAGCTGCTGCCAAGCGGGTCATTTGTTACAGGGGCGGTACTGACCAAGCGAGAGACTGATGTAGCAGTATGTCAACCAGGAAGTTTGCTGGTTGCGCAGCGTGTTGGCACAGCTCTATGGGGTCACACGTCGGAGGAGACTGGCTCATGGTGGTTCAAGTCTGGCGGGGTTGTGATGCAGTATATACGGTACATTTCACCGCTTTGTCCGTAGCAATGGCTGTCATCGTGTATAAAGAAGTCTTGTTCTTCGTTAATCTTGGCGTCCTCACTGCCATGGAGCGTTGGGCTCATTGTTGTGGGGCAATGGGTATGCGTAATAGCTGCAGCACCGTACATAGGTTGAGGCGACAACAGCTGCTGCTGAGTTTGTGTGGCCGCCGCATTTTCCGCGCTCTTGCACGTGTGCATGTTGTTGCAAGGGGCACGCATCCAGCACCTCCGTCGTCTATGTCATAATGCGCCACGGTCATGCGCGCCAGTACAACCGAAAGAAATTATTGTGATGCGGTATGTTATAGATGTGCTGGTATTTTCACGTTGGGTCTTGATGTGGTCTTCCTTCAACTCCAGTCGCCACACTTTGCTTGCGGCGTTCGTGGTGCACAGGGCTACCTGGTTGCAACCTGGCTCACAGAATGGGCGAGAGGCCAGGTTTTTGCCAAGATCGGCGGGCCGTGATGGCAAGGAGCCGCAAGGCCGTGGTTGTCGTGATTGGCAAGGTGGTGTTGGCCCTGAAGCTAACAAGTAGCTCGTGACTAAAGGGTGCACCAGTCTTTGGGCTCTGTGAACAGCTGCGATAGGACACGGCATGCCATATGCCTCCGTGATCCGACCTGTGCATGAGATTGTGGCATGCATTCCGAGTAAGGCCTTGTGGGACACGTGATTGATGTTGGTTGCAGGTGCCCGCAACAGACAATTGGACTGTTGAAACAGTGTAAGCATTGTCCCTCCGGCACGTGAAAAAAAAAAAAAAAAAAACGTGACCGCCAAAGGAAACAACTGTAGGTCCTTCCCATCGATGGTTGGGGCTTGGGGGTTCTTGCAGCCATGCCATAGTGCTACTACATACCGGTTGATCCAGTGCTGTCATGTATCAGCCCAAGTAAGCTGTACGGCAGGCAGTGCCTCACAGGTAGGGGCACAACGCAGTCAGGCCTGTGCAGTTACACGAGCGGCCATGGTCCCGCACCAGCGCGCCTTCTTGTGAGCATGGCAGCGTTCACACCTGCCTGCTTTCCGCATACCAGTACTTCCGACATGCCGCACCTTACAAGTCCAAGCGTCAGGGGCCTCAACTCCTTGTCAGCATGGTACTGCCCATGCATCCCACTTTGTGCAGTGCATGAAACTATAAGACTAGACGAAAGGCCCACCAATTGCAAGTTGACATGGCAACGTAACTGTTGACATGTCACGTTGCCATTCTGTGCTAGCCAGTCCAACACGCAACGACAGCCCCACAGCGTGTCTCGACAGCCACTGGCCGATATGGTAGGCCCATCAGCTTTAGGAATGATGCCCAATCTGGTCCAAGCGCCTGAACAGCAGACGTGAATGCGCATTACGGAGACTACTACCATGCCAGAGCCATGGACTGCTGGGTGCTCCGCCAGTCCTTGCCGGCATGCCATGTGCCATAATACCGGTACATGGCGCAACTGCGCCTTACCAAAACTCGGCTTTACTACCTACCGGTACACCGTGGCACATGCCTGAGGCGCCTTGAGAGGGGCTCTTAAGGAAGGCTGCGGGCCCACGGCGCAGTGCACTCGTATGGTACATGTGGCGCCACGGTTTGCCGTTCGATGGGTCCTCCGTGGTCCCCGACTTGGTTCCCGACTGCTACACGGAACGGCGCAGCCGCCCACAAGCAAACAGCAATGTACGCCCGGCAACACCGTCCCCACAATGCATGAAACGTATGTACCAGCGCCCGTGTCTGCCGGGAAGGCAACAAACCCGTGCAACACCTACATCCACGTGCACGCGGCCAATGCGACAGACTCGCAGGGTTGCGTCTTGTTTTCCGAAAAGTTGATCCCGTCTATTTGCTACCATCTGCTCTTAGCGGCACCCCAGCCGGAGCCCCCGGGCCGGCCGGGTGCAGCAGCGTCGCCCCACTCCGCGTGCTGGTGTTGGTGGTATTAGTGGTCGTGGTGGTGTGGGAGGCCGCGCCAGGTCCATCATCCCACGCCGCCTTCGTTGCCCCCACATCCTGCACGTGCTCCGGCTGCTGCAACCCCGGAGCTGGGTAGTCCGCATGCCCCACATGCTGCCGCTTCCTGGGGACCCCACCCGCTGTCCCCTGCCCTGCCTCCGCTGTTTGGCCGCCAGCCCACTCCTCGTCCAGGCTGTGACTACGGCTGCGCCTGCCGCTGCCCCCACCACTGCCCATCTCCATCAACCCTGGCTGGTAACCGGTAGTGACTGGAACAGGCCCGGCAGGGCCCATCCCAGTCCCCGTGCCACCGCCGGCGGTGCTGCTGCTGTTGCTGCCCTCCCGCGGCCGGCCCCTGCCGTCAACGCCATTCAAGGCCGCGACAAGGCCAGCCGGCTGCTGCAGCAGCTGCTGCTGGGGCACACTGCCGTACACTTGCTGCTGCTGCTGCTGCTGCACGCCCCAGGCCCCAACGGCAGGCGAAGGCGCCCTCCCAGGTGCCTGGGCTCCTGCAGCAGCCCCCCATCCGCCTGCACCTTGCTGCCTCGGCCCTTGCTGTTGCACACCGCCGCCAACCCAGCCGCCAGGATCCGTCAACGCCCCGCCAGACACCCCACCGCCGAACCGGTATATACCCCCCGTCAGAGGCTGCAGGCCACCGCCGCCGCCGCCACTGACGCTGCTAGGCGGTGTCGAATCCCGGAGGCGAGGTCTCGGCAGACCTGGAGGCAGCGACGGACGGCTGGCGGCGACGCCTCCCACGCCTGCGCTGTTGCTGCTGTTGCCACCACCAGCGCCGTTGCCTTGGCCCGGTACCTCTCCCATTGTGCCAACATCATACAGTCTTGCTTCTGCCTTGATAGCCCATGGACCTGCCTCCTGCTGTTCCTGCTGCTGCTGCCTTCCTGCACCTGGCATAGCCCCCCCGCCCTGCACTCCCGGCACTGGTGCCGCCGCGGGCCCCACGGCGTCCTCCGCTCCCGGCCACAGCGGGTAGTACGGCAGGGGCTGTGTGCCCAGCATATGGCCGTACAGCGCCGTCCCTGGCAGCTGCTGAACACCCGGATATGCAGCAGCACCGCCGCCTGCAGCACCAGTTGTGGCGTTCCTGCCGGCCGCACCCGCACCGAACGCCGCTTGGTCGCTCCAGTCGCTTCCACCCGCGGAGTGCGTGCGCTGCAGCAGCCGATCCACCACCGCCTCGTTCTGCTGCAGCCACGCCTCCGCCACGGCCACGTCCTGGCAACTCGGGGGCGGCTGGGAAGCCACCAGTATTAGGTGTCCCTTGCTGTCCTCTTCCTGCTGCTGCTGCTGCTGCCCTTGTTGCTGTTGGCTGTGTGCTATCGCACCCTGGAACGCCGGACCATTGAACGCCTGGCGCAGGGCAGCGGACAGGTCGATGCCGGACGCAGGACCCATGCCCGCCAGCTGCAGGCCAACCGGAAGGGTGGACAGTAGCCCCTGGCCCGGGCCCGAAGCCCCAAGCGCAGACCGTTCCATGCCCATCAGCTGCTGCTGCTGCTGTTGCTGTTGCTGAGGCGTGCCTTTCGCCGTCGACCAGTCGGCAGTGGGGCCCTCCCTACTGCCGGCGGCCGACTGCAAATCCAAGTTAGCTGCAGCTGCCGCTGCGGCTGCGGCTGCGGCAGCCGCTGCGTCCAGGCTGCCCAAGCCCAGCCCCAGGCCCGCCATCTGGGGTCCAAGGTCGGACAAAGACCTCCAAGGTACCACACCGCCATGTGCCTGCCCCAACTGCTGGCCTGGGCCCGCGTTTGTAGGAGCAGCAGGCACCTCAGCGCCGCCAGCGCTGCCCTCCCTTGTGGCTTGGTCCGGCTCGCCTGCCCAGCCGACAGCAGAACCGATCTCAGCAGCTGGAGCTGACACGTGGCTCACCAACGGCCTCTGGTTCACGCCGTACTGCAGTTCTCCCTGTTGCTGCTGCGGACCCTGCTTGCTGGACTGTTGCTGCTCACTCCCTTGCTGTTGCTGTATCTCTTGCTCACTCGCAACCTGTTGCTGCTGCTGCAGCTGCTGCTGGCTCCCGGTGTGGCTTTCCGAAACCGCCTGACCCGGGGCCTGCTGCTGGACAACTACCAACTGCTGGTGCTCCCCGCCCGGCGGCGCCGCAGCTTGTGCTGTCGGCCCGCCATCGCCCTGCGGCTGCGCAGCAGACGTGGGGGTAGCTGCAGGGTAGCCGTACTGGCCGTACGGCAGGGCCCCCCTGTACGGCACAGTGGCTTCGGGGCTGCGGAAGCCCCGCTCGATGTCCACTGGCGCTGGCAGGGCGGCGCTGGGTGGGCGTGGGGTCGCGGCTGAGGGCGCACCGCCCTCCGACGACCCTTGGCCTTGGCCTGTGGACGTTAAGACACAACCCAAGGTCACATGAAAAGTAACTAATGCCAAGGCCAGTGGATGAGAGTTGAAGACCACCACAGCGAGGCATGCGCATGATGATGCTGACGGGTGAGAGTGCCGGTAACACCACCACAGAAAGGCCGACGCATTCGTACCCCATCCTAAGGTGGAGAGTGAGTGTGTGTTGAAGGTTAACTCGCTGTGCTGTACCCACCTCCGTGCGAAGCGTATGCCGCCACCGCCTCTGCGCCGGGAGCACCCGGCACCCCGTCGCCGCCAGCCGCCTCGCCCCCTTGGAACAGGGCCCGGGGGGCCGGCATCTCCCTTACCACACCCGGGCCTGGTCCGAAGCGTTGCGGCGGGGAGTAGCAGTTGAGGTCGTACGTCCCAGGTGGCAGGGGAGAGCCCCCTGGCCTGGGACCAGGGGACCCAGGCCGCATGGGGTTGGTGGTGGTCGTGGAGCCAGGTTGTGCAGGGCCCGTGCCAGTGGCAGTGGCGTCCTGGTGGTGCTGCTGCTGCTGCTGCACGAACCGTGGGGTGGACATTGGGGCCTGCTGCTCCCGCGGGGGGTACTGAGGGCATGGCGTGGTGGCCACTCCTGCTGCAGCGGGATGCGGACCCTGGCCCTGCCCGTGGCCCTGTGGGCCCTGGCCTTCTTGGCCCTGTTGGCCCTGCTGCTGTGCGGCCAGGCGCTGCATGTCTTGGAGGCTCTGCTTGTACTGCTGGTCCAGCTGCTCCAAGTCCTGCGCGCAATAACAGACACAACACGCGTATTGAATGAAGCACTGGTCCACTCGGGGCATGGCTGGTGGACAACCTCCGAGCGCACTTAGTGCTTTTGATCGCATGCACCGTAAGCCGTGTAAAGCCGCAAGGCCGGTCAGCGCTAGAAGCGATGCAAGACACAGCCGTGCTCGTCTGACAGCAACTAGACCGCCCGGACGCTCAACCCCGAAATCACTACACACTCCGTTTCTGTACTAAGTGCAAGTACGCCACGCCAGCTCCTCACCTCAGGCGCCCCCAGCACCTCCCCGCAGTACGGCATCAGCACGCCGCTGCCGCCCACGCCCCCGATGCTGCCCCCGCGGCCCACCGCCACATGCATCGCACCGCCCGGCCCCGGCACAGCCCCCGGGGCACCCCACGGCACCTCCCCGCTCAACCCCAGCCCCAGGGCCCCTGCAGCTGCCTCCAAGTCCACGCCTCCGGACAGCAGCGCCGCTGCTACAGCGGTCGGGCTCAACGGGCCCATGGGTCCGTCCAGCCCGCCCCACGAGCCGCCGTACGGCAGGGCGTAGCCGTACGGGTGGTGGTGGGCGCCGGGTCCGCCGGGGGTGCTGGGGATGCCGGGGAGGAGGAAGTGCGGCGGGGGCAGGGGCGGCATGGAGCCGGGGCTGGTGAGCGGCAGGGGCGGCGGCAGGATGGTGGTGGACCCGCCAGCGCCGCCACCACCGCCGCCGCCGCCACCGTCGGGGCCACCCGGCGGACCGCCCCAGCCTGCGATAACACCATGTGGGAAACGGGATTGCGTACCGTAAGCGTCACGGCTACTTGGGAGCCATCTGTTGAAGGAGCAGCTGCTATGGCGTGCTGCATGCAACATACAGCCATCACCTACGGTACTTGAACGAAGAGGTCGCAACTCAGGCTTCGGTGGCATCTTTACGCAAGAGTAAGAGACTCCCAAGCCTTTGTAAAACTGCGTGCGCCTGTAACACTGCCATGCCGCACCGTAGTCACTTCCTTACCCGGTGCAGTCGATCCAGGCGGCCCCTGCGTCGGCCCCGACATGGCCGAGGCGTTGGACGTGGTGCGGGGCAGCGGACCGCCAAGGGAGCCCCACGGCGGCAGGGAGGGCGCGTGGTGCAGGTGGGGGGAGGCGGAGGGCGGCCCGGGGGACATGGGGTGGTGGTGGTGGTGCACCGGCGGGTAGGCGGCGTCTGGGGTGTGCGAGTGGGAGTGGTGGTGGTGGTGGGGTGTGGGCGGGTGGAAGTAGGGCGGGTCGAGGGACCCGCTGCCTCCCGAGGGCCCGGGGCCGCTGTGCGGTGTGCGCGGCATGTTGAGGGGTAGCGGCGGCAGGTTGAGGGGCGGCGGGAGGGCCATGGCGCTTCGGGGGGAGGGCAGGAAGCCGCTGCCTGTGAAGCCGCCTACGGGGGGTTAAGGGAAAGGTAGGGTGTTGGCAGGAGTAGAGCTTGCAACCTCCAATCATTAGGCAATGCAGACGAGGTGAAACTCCTGGCATGCGCCACGCGGAGCCAGCCTTGGCCGTTCCAATAGTGAGGACTCTGCGGCAGCGTAGGCACATAAGGCACGAACATGCAATCATTTTCGAAGTCGCACTTACTGGAGCTCCCTGCCTTGGTCCCCGGCATTACACCGTACAGGTCCTGCGGGCGGGGGAGCAGCAGGAGCACCTCCTCAGTGAGCAACACAACCAACAAACCACGACAACATGTCCTTCGAGGAGGGCCGAGAGTGTCATGTGCCGTACGTGCCGTTGCCTGTAAGACACAGCGCGGGTTAGCTGCACACGCACTGAACCTTCTTGTCCCACCCCTCCCTGGCCGCACCGTGTCGTCGTCTCCGAAGATGTTGACGGGGGGCTCTGGCGCAGGCGGCTCCGCGGGCGGCGAGCGCGTCTTGCCCGCCGCTGTAGCAGCCGCCAGCCGGGTGACCTCCTTCCCGTGTCCACGGAGCAGCCGAACCACCTCGTTCTGTAGTGCACAAGGAAGGCGGAGGGATGCATCACGCATCACACACGAAGGTGAGGGAGGGAGGTATGGAGGTATGGGGGTAAGGTGCAGATTCAGAGCTGGGGCGCACAAGGGGAAGAAGAGGCCACGCCAACTGGTTTTGCGTCGCTTGTGCACACGTAAGCAGGGATGCAGCTTCACCACCCTCCCGCTGCTCCCAGGCCTCTTACCCTGTGCAGCGGCCTGCGGCCGTTGCTGGGCAGCAGCATGGGCAGCAGCTCCGAGTAGGTGTCGGCCACGAAGTTGAGCACGGTGTCGGTGCCGCGGCAGCGGATGGCCATCACGTCGTGCGCCTTGGCCGCGTGCTCCTCAATCTGAATGAGTTGGAGCATTGCAGCGGGTAACGGTGGGATGTTAGGAGATAGTGTGTGGGTGGGATGGCGGCTGCGAGGTACTGGTGTTCGTTGCTGGGATCGGCGGTGGCCTGGGTGGAGGGCAAGGGATTGTTTCGAGTGATGCGGCGTGAGCACACTGCCGAAGAGCAATGGCGGCGGCAGGGCGGTCGGATGGATCCCAACCCGCATCATGGAAAGCGACTGTTCCTTCCGCCAACGGTGGGTTGTTCACCAATTGGGCAATACCCGCGTCTCGTGCCGGAGCCTGCCCCATGCCCCATACCCCACACCCCACACCCACCTCGAAGCCGCCGAGGTACACTTGACGGCGCTGTTCCCTGGACGGAAGAAAACAATCAGACGGAAAAACCATTGCATCAGTCCTCAGTCAGAAACTGTTTTTTACCAGGAGACACACACATGCGGCATGCTTGCAGGCAAGCAAGGCATGGCCATGCAAACGCTGATGTGGTGCACAGGGAGGCCCACAGGTGCCGTACGCCCCGCCCCAACTCCTTGCTGGTCACGATCACTCCGCAGGCGCACGCCCACGGGTTGCCCACGGGCTGGCCCCACCTATCCGCCACCCACCATATGTGCGCCTCCCAGCGCTTGGTCCTGCGGTGCTTGGTCACGCCCCTGAACCTGCTGCTTTGGCGAGAGCGGGCGGGAGGGGGAACACAGGCGGCACACGCACACGCAAGCACGAAGGGTCACAGCAAGAACGATGTCAGCAACACAGTCCAAACAAGTCATTCAGAGGCGGCGCCCTGAGGCCTTCTCGCAAATTTAGGTACCGCCGCGATGAAACGGCGGTCTAGGTTGTACCGGGTGTTGCACACGGAAAGGTACCGTAACAGCTTTGCCGTTGCGCGCTATTGGCGTCCTCTATAATTTTCCGCATGACTCCTGCGGGGCTTGAGCCAATGCACGGCATGTGTTCTTACTTGGAGGAGGTGCCCACGGGCCCGCGGCGCGTCTTGAGGTCCAGGGCCAGGGTCATGCCGCCCACCGTGAGGGTGGGGGCGCGCTTGGCGGGGCGGGACATGACGCCCGTCAGCGCCCGCGTGAAGCCCTCGCACATGGCCTGGGGGTGGGGATGTGGGGCAGGGGTGGCGGGTGGGGATGGGCAGCAGGGGACGGGTTGGACGGTGATCTGGGTCAAGCATGGGACACGCGGGCGATTGGGCCTAGGGAAAGGTATGTAGAGTCGTGCGATTCTGTGTGCGTGGCCTGGGGAAGGACAGGCAGGTGCTTCCAGGGCAGGGAGTGAGCACCGGTCATGGGTCCAACGCAACATAGCGCGGGCAGGCAGCCAGGGGTGGGTACGGCGGGCATGGGGCTTGAGGGCGGGGTGAGGGAGCACGAGACGGGGCGCAGTCGTTCTGGGTCAGTCTTAAGCCATGAAACCGTATGTGGTACATACAAAGCATATTGGGGTAAGGCCGTTACTAAAGAGCCGACAGACCTCACGGTGCTCCAACTGAGGGTATGTTGGCCGTCGGCAGGGAACGCAGGTCGTCATTTGCCGCCCGCCCGCGACCAAGATGCGAAAGCCGCAACCCCTCACATCAGGCTGCATCAGGCCAAGAGAAAAGTACAAATCCAAACGCGCGCAAAATGTAGTAAGATTATAACTCAGGTTGTTGGTCCCACCAGCTCCCACACAAACCACGCTTACCTGGTACACCTCTGGCGGCACGGGCGGCCCCACGGACCCGCTGGGCGACGTGGGCGTGGCCCGGGGGCCCAGGCCGAGCGGCAGCCCTGCCGGGTGGCCCTGAGACTGCGGGTGCGCATGTGGGCTGGCGGCCGCCGGCCCCATGCCAGGTGCCCCCATGCTCATGCTTCCCGTACGTATGGGCAGGCTGTCGTACGGGTAGCCGGGTCCCGGGCCCGGAGGGTAGCCATGAAGGTGCGGTTGTGCAGGGGTGGAGGCAGGGCCTGGCGGGCCGGTGCTGCCCATGCGGTGTGGGTCGTGCTCCCGGGAGGTAGCCCCAGGGGAGGCGAAGTCGGGGGGGAGGCGCAGGGGCGCGGGAGGCGCCAGGGCTGCGCCGGGGCGGGAGGGCGTGTAGTGGGGCGGGTAGGGCTGCTGGTATGCCGGGTTGTAGTGGGGGTGTTGATGGTGGGGGTGGGGGTAGGGCGTGTCTTGGGCGGGGGCCATGGAGCCGGAGGGCGCTCTGCCTGGGGGAGCGTAGCCGTAAGAGTGCTGGCTGCCGAGGCTGTAGGTGCGGGCCGGGGGGCCATAGCTGGGGTGGCTGTGCTCCTGCTGCGGCTGCTGCTGCTGCTGTTGCAGCTGCTGTTGGTGCTGCTGCTGCTCTTGCTGCTGTTGCTGCTGCATTTCGTGGTACTGTTGATACTGCTGCTGCTGCTGTTGTTGTTGCTGCTGCTGTACGTACGCGGCGTGGGCTGCGGCGTACTGCTGGGCCTCCTCCCTGCCGGCTTGGCCCTGGCCGCCGCCACCTGCACCGCCCTCGTGCTGCGGCTGCTGTTGGTGTTGCTGCTGCTGCCCAGGCCATGAATTGGCATGTTGCAGCGTGGCTCCCTGATGCACCTGGGGAGGACGAAGCGGCATAATCGAGCATGTGCGTGTTTCCATCAGCCAGTCACAACATCACGCGTGCATACGGTTACGCTAATACTGGACAGCCGCAACCCGCATCTTCACTAAGCCACCTGCCAAGCTAAATACGGACAGCGTTCCATAACAACAAGGCCGACCTGCTGCTGTTGGGGCTGCTGTGCTGTCATCTCATGTTCCGAAGGTGCTTGCGCTCTGTCCGCGTTGCCGGGAGCTTGGACTTCCATCGGCACGGGAACGCTGCCGCCCGAAGCAGAGAGGTCGTTTGGGTATGCAGAGTCGCCTGCGGCCATCCCTCAATATATGGGTGGTGGGTTCTGCAACTTGGTCGGGCGTTGCAGATACGGCTGCTATGTCGTTAGCCCTAGTCCATGGACCGGAATACGGGCCTACAAGAGCAGGAAGTAAATGCTGCATGACGGCGCGCCTTCCAAGTTGCACGTGCTTGCGCTTGCGTCAGGCGCGGCGGCAAGAAAGGAGAGTGAGGAGCTCGTGTAAGCCGGCGTGGCAAACAGGACAACCGCCAAACAACAGAGTTTACGCCTGTTGCCTGCCCTGCCGCCTACCTGCTCGAAAACTCTCAAGTATTTGGCTCACGCAAGCACAGGGGCTGTGCGCGGCCCCGCGGCGAGGGCCGCTCGGCGGCCCAAGGCCGGCGCCCGGGCGATGGCCTGGCTCGCCGGAAAGCGCACAAGCGTCCTCGCGATGGCTGCGGCGCGCCCAAGGGGCCAGCCGAAATCTGTCCAAATGGGCTTTGCGCGCGCGATTTGATCTCTGCCCGATGTGGGACTTTGGTTAAAGGAAAAATTGTTACTGACCCACGGGTCTTTGTGCTTCGGCGGCGCGCAGGGGAGCGGTTTGAAGGACTGCAAACCTTTGAGTAAAAGCTTTCAGTGCCTGGCTATGCCGCAGTAAACCTGTTATTGTTTTGCAGGAGTCCAAGGTGGTGGGGGAAGATTGTCCAAGGTGGATAACGAGTTTGGGGGCTTTCAATCATCTTCCCGCGGTTGCCATCTGGCCCCCCGATCTCCCCGGCTTGTCCGCCTTGCAGAGAAAATGTTATTACACTGTTCAAATACATACGTACAGTGTGCAAGTTGAAGTCGAGTGCCTTCCCTGTGACGCTGTAGCTTCAAGCAAGGTACCGGCCGTTAACTCGCGGAAGCCGCGGGCTCGACGCCTTAGCGATGATCATAAGTCGCTATGATTGTTACAAAGATTCCGTCCGTGCCATAATAGATGCAGTATACCTATGGTGCCAATTGCAGGTTAAAGCCGATGGAGGACCACCCCAGCGCCAGATGGCATCCTCGCAGCAGCAGTAGACACTGCTCGTGTTGTGCTGTATTTACAAGGCCACGCACATGCAAGCTTCCACGTAGGTAGTAAGGCACCAATACACAACATAACAAGTAATACAAACGTCGGAGGTTGCGCACGCCACGCTAGAGTTAGCGGCGCAGGCGCAATGTCAGGGGCCATGTGAACACGAGTGTACCTCCCTGCACAGCCTGGCGTGGCCCCTGTTTCAGATGCACGTACACAACCTTCGGCAAGTATGACAACGCGTCCTGCCAGCCTGGCTCATGCGCCGTCTACACATCATGGCAACAACATACGTCCGTACCAGTCCATGCCAACGCTGGTGCACTTTGCACTGCCCAAACAAGTAATATCGCACAGGGGTAGCACCGGAAGGGTGATTTGCAAGGATTCCCCTACGCCCTTACTGGGCAGCGCGTAAGGTGCCCCGCTGAGAATGTCCGCAGCAGGGGTAACATGTCGCAGGTGACACCACCTGAACCAAAAAGTAACCACATACACTCTTGCAAACTCTGCGCAGCTATCCGGCCGCAGACTTGGACTCCGGATGCGTGAACCCGTCCACACGCAGTCGGGTTGCGGCTTGCTCCCACGGCCTCGCCCCGCCGTCGATTGGCTTTGCACGAGCACTGCACCATAAGTCGTGTCGTCAGTCGTGTCGTCACAATAGTGATGTAGTCTCCAGATGCGCTGCCGTGCGGACGTGGGCAATGCTGAGGCTGGCAGCACCCCGCACTAGCATCCTCCTGCGGGCGGCGACAAAGCGTCCTGCCACATGCACGGCAGAAGCTTCATGGTCCCAACTGTCAAACCGGCACTCATTATCACAAAATGACGCAGCAACGGCGGTCATGTGCGAAACAAACCCTTTTGCATGCCACGCAACTTGGCACAAGTCCTCAACACGTCGTTGGCAAAACCCTGAACAAGCCCCCTTCCACCCCCAGTCGCCCTCCACACATGCCACTCTCTACCAGCTTCTCCCTCGCCTCACCCTCCACGATATGTACCCGGTGCGCGTCTGATGCACGCTCACTAGGGACTATTCTTCCCTCCCCATGCTGCCTGCTACACGGGCCGCTGCACGGGTACAAAGCGCACCACCTCTCGACTAAGGCAACAGTTGTAAAGGGCCGAGCCAATGGACATTCTCGCAACGTTCAAAGCACCTACGGCGAACAACCGGAACGAGACAACCACAACGAGGCGGCGAACAACCGGATTGAGCCGGTAACCGCTCGTCAAAACCCACGCAGACCAGGACGCGGATTTTTTGCTCCAGCAGTATGTATCCCACCAAACGAGGTTCTGGCTCCGGGTAGTGCACCGGGCAACTCAAGGAACGGCAGCCTGCGACGCTCCTCTCACAGCTGCTCACGAGCAGTGCTGAACGGCAGCATCTAGAAAGCAGCACATCGGCGCTGTATGTAGCATGCACTCGGGATACTCCACGCATACTCCTTTGTCCACCCGAATGGGTGGTGCTCGCGCACCTCTCGCACGGCGCCGCTGGTAAAAACGCCGGCCCCCCGCGACATTCTTCACCCAAGCCGCTGTCAAAAGGTGCAGCACCTGCTTTCGAAAACGGCCCAGCACACGATGCGGCCAATCCACTTGGGAAGTCTGTAGAGCTCCGCGCATTCCCTGCCCCAGCTCCGTTCCCACCACCGCCTTGCACATGATCCTCACGCTCTCTCTGAATCCTTGAGCCAATACATGTCCTGCTCCTCCTTCCAGTGCCGCCCCAATGCCCCCAAGCCCTGCACCCTCACTCCACCATCATGTCTTCATTCTCGTCATCCGCCGTCCCCCCGCCACCCTCCTCCCCGTGCCCCACGCCCTCCACACTCGATATCATCTCCTCCGTACCGCCCTCCTCAGCGCTGAGCACCGAGTTGCTGCCCAGCCCTGGCCCCACCCCGCCGCAAGCCGCCCCCGACCCACTCGCGCCTATGTCAGCCGTGAAGACTGCCAGGCGCTGCGGCAGCTGCGGCAGGCAGCTGGGCAGCGACCCACGGGTCATGCCATGCCCGAATACACCGGCGCCAGCCGCCGCTGTGGAGTCCGTCTCCGCCTCCGAGTTGACCCCGTTGGTGCCCGCGCCCGCCGGACCGGACCCCGAGCCCGATCCGCCCATGGTGGTCACTGGCCTGCTGCTGCCACGGCCCAGGGGAGGTGCTGAGGCGCCGTCGGGGCAAGGCAGGGTGCTGGCAGTCGCTGGCGATGCAGCGGCGTCCGCGGTCGAGGGACCGGCGCCGCCACCGCCGCCGGCAGCGGCTGCTGCTGCTGCTGCAGCAGCAGCTGCTGCCCCCTGGCGCTTCTGGCTGGCCGTGTTGCCCACCAGGCGCAGGGAGCGCAGCGCCTCCGCCACCGCCAGGTCCGTCTCCTGCTGCACCACCATCTGGCGCAGCAGGGGCTCAACCTGGACGTGGCAGGAACAGCAGCGACAAAGGCAACAACAGAGGTCAGCAAGAACTTCAGCCACGGAAGCGCAAACTCTTCTTGTTACACCAAATGCGCAAGGACTTCGCATTGCTCCTGTGCTTTTGTGACCAAGCAGCAGCTGCCGTGCTCAATACCATGCTTAACGGCCGCTTTCTGGACCCTGATTATGGCAAGCCCACGGACCCAAAAGCTCCTCCAACCCTATTGCCCAACCCCCGTCCCAGCACCACATCCAACCCACCTGCGGGTGCATCCTGGCCAGCTTATGCAGCGAATCGATGCTCGCCGAGAAGGCCGTCACCTGGCTCCTCGCGCACACGTTGACCGACCACACCGGCTGCTGCCTGCTGCCGCCCTCACTCCTGCGCCCCACAGTTGCACCCTCGCCGCCGCTGTCGCTGCCGCCGTACCCCCGCGCCATGCCCGCAAAGCCCAGGCTGTCCCCCGGCCCCTTCACCGCCACAATCAGGTGCCCCGTCTGCGTCGCGGCCCGCGAAAACAGCCCCAAGCTACTCCCCGAGAACTCCCTTGCCAGCATGCTCCCGTTGCCCCCGCCGTTCCCGCTCCCGTTGCCCCCGCCACCCGTCACCCGCTCAAACGGCCCCCCGCGGCCGCCCAGCACCGGACCAGCCGGCGCCAGCCCGTGCCCCGTCCCCGGCGGCGACGCCAGCGGCACCCCGGGCGGCAGGCTGCTGTGCCCTGTGCTGCTGCCGCCCGCCTGGGCCATCGCGCCCATGCCAGCAAGCCCGTGCCCGTACCCGTGCCCGTGCCCGCTGCCTTCGTTGGCCCCGCCGCCGCCGCCGCCGCCGCCGCCGCCGCCGTTCATGGCGGCACGTGCCAGGCTGCCGCCGTGCCCGGAGCGGTCGCGGTAGGGGTTCGCTTCCCTGTCCCTGTCCCGCTCCCGCTCGTGTCCCGTCATGGCCAGCAGGCCGGTGGACAGGCGCTCCAGCTGCGTGACGTTGCCGCCGCCCAGCATGCGTATGGACAGGAAGTCGCCGGGGTCGTCCAGCTCCTCCTCGGGGTCGGACAGGCCTGGGAGGGCACAGGACGGAAAGGCAAGACCGGCGGCACATGAGTGGCACTGTGAGCGACCGGCAGCAGCACATGGCAAGGTATGCACGGTGTAGGTAAGGTGTCGATGGGAGGTGTTCGCATCCATGGGGCGGCTGGAGCAGCGGAGAGGGAGGCCAGGCCGGAAGAGGGCCCAGGGCTCGACCCGCATGGCAAGCACAGCAAGGGAGGCACAATGCAGGACGTACCCTCAATGATGGGCTTGTGCGGGCAGGGTGCGTCCGGGCCGTCCTGCATGAGGTCGTGGTAGATCTCCACCTCCCCCGCCGTGATGAGGTAAATGCGGTCCACGGGGTCGCCGGCGCGGATGATCTGGTGCCTGCGGAACGAACCATGGGTCGCAGGCCGTCAGAGCGTGCACTAGGCATCACTTGGATGACATGGTCAAGGCAGCGGGTGCGCCGTTTGTTGCCTCAATACGCACCCCTCGGATCACGGGACGCGCGCCATCCGAGCAATGCAGACTACACAGAGCGTGTCAGCTTAAGCCTCATTCGCTAGTAACCGTCGATGCTCCCGCTCCCTTGTCGAGTTTGCCTTGTTTCTTGCTTTGCAAGGATGCACCACATCCTGCCACAGAGAGTGTCACTGCATACCGTGGATACGGCGGGACTCACTTCGCGGCGAACGTGACCTCGCTGAAGATGCTCTCCATAAGCACTGCCGCGCTGCCGGTCGCGTCGCTTCTGCTGATGGCAGCCTGCAGCTCCTCATCCGTCACGCTACGCCGCAGGTCCCACATCTCTGCACTGTTCCGCCTAGCGCGCCCCGTGGCCCCAGCCCCGCCGCCGCTGCCGCTGCCCGCCGACTGCCCGTCGCCGCCAACCACCATCATTCCCGTCCCGCTGCCCGTCCCCAACCCGGTACTCCCCAGTGCCGTCCCTGGCCCCGCGCCCATGCCGTACTCCCCAGCTACGGCTGAGTTTAGGTTGCTACCCAGACCGAAGTGCGGCGCGAAGCCAAGGGAGCTTCCGGGGCGGGATGGGGTCGCTGCGGACATGCGCCACGGCTGCTCCTCGGGAGGGGGCATGGCTGGTCCGGCTGCCGCCCCAGGGGCTCCGCTAATCCCCGCAGCCGCCGAGGAGCTAACCCACGGCTCACCCATCGGAGAGGGGTCAACCCGGTTGCCCGTGGCGGTGGAGGCGACGGAAAGCCTGTGACTGCCGGTACCTGATGCCCCTGCGCCTGACCCTGCGGCTGCTGCTGCTGTCCAGGCGGAGCCCGTTGCCCCACGACCGGCCAGCTGCTCCCTGTCCTCCGGAACGCCATCCAGCGCGTACAGCGACAGGTTGCTCGAGCTGGTCCGCTGGCTCATGCCTGCGCTGCTGCGAGCGCCGTGGAAACGGCCGGCACCGTTGCCAGTATTGTGCCAGTGGGAGTGGGTCGGCGGCATGGCGGGAGGTAGGTAGCCCGAGCCGCTGACGCTGCTGGGGGGCTGCTGCTGCTGCTGCTGCTGCTGCTGCTGGTGTACGTGAGGCATGGCGTAGGTGGTTGCGCCCGTGGCGGCGGCGTGCTGCATGCGCGCGGTCAGGACCAAGGGGGAGGCGGTGTGCAGGGGGGCCAGGCCCTGCGCGGTGGTCCACGAGTGCACCACCGCCTGCTGCACCGTCATGCGGGTGCGGGGGTCCTTGTCAAGCAGCCTTCGAGGAGGGGCAGCGCAAGGGGGAGCGAGCAAGGGCTCAGGAGGGACGAGTGTGTAAGGGACTGGCAAAAAAGCGTTACGTTGCGCGCCAGGGGCCAGGGGTCCAACTACCGGCAAGGCGGCAAGCGACAAGTGCGCCCCAGGCTCTCCCTCACCCTGTGATCATGTCGGTGAGCTGCGTCGAGATGCGCGGCGAGTCCGGCAGCGTGAGGCGCTGTGAGCGGATGTTCTCGTACACCACGAAGGGCGCCGAGCCCTTGTACGGCAGCTCGCCGAACACCCACAGGTACAGGCACACGCCCAGCGCCCACATGTCCAGCTGCGGCGGGGCAAGGGGGCGGGCAGACGGATGGCAGCATGATGACACTTGCAACACGCACCCAGACACTGCAACGACAAGGATAGCATGCCCCATGACTTTCCTGCCCGATAACCATCACGCCTACCGCGTACAGCACACACTACAAAAACGGTGCAGTGCACATACCAACAGGCGCACGCAGCGTCTCCCGCCCCGCCGCCCACCTCGAAGCTGGGCCGGTACCCCGCCGCCAGGCTCTCCGGCGACCTGAAACCCGGCGTGCAGCCCAGCGGCACGTGTGCGCCGCGCAGCCCCTCCTCGCCCACCACCCGCCCGTGCAGCACGGCGCTGCCGAAGTCAAGGATGCGCACCACGCTCGTCACAGAGTCCTGCAGGGGAAGCATACCGGTAAGGCATGAGATTCCGCAGCGCCCCAACCCGCCCGCGCGGCGACATCCGGGCCCAGGTTGGCACCTGTTTGCACAACTCGTCTAGCATGGATGCTCGCCATTTCGACTGACAGCATGAAAGGACGGTGCACTGCGCTTAGCATGATGTCACGCACAAGGACGGGCGCACCTGGATGAAGTTCGCGGGCTTGAGGTCCCCATGCACCACCCCGTGCGCGTGCAGGTACTCCAGGCCGCAGATGACGTCCCGCGCGTAGCGCCACACCGTCTGCTCCGGCAGCTGCTGCCAGCGGCCGGGCGCCAGCTGCTGCGGCTGCAGTGTGCAGCCCTCCACGTAGCCCATGACGAGCAGCAGGCAGTCGGAGGCGGGGTCGTCAATCACCTCCACCAGCTGTGAGTAGGAGGAGGGGAAGGCATGGGGTTTGACACTGAAGGAGACAGTGTGATGGGATGTAAAGGGTTGGGCAAAGGAGACGTGCAACGGGCGCAGGTGCCCCGTCATGTCCGTGTGCAGAATGCGGGACGCGATGTGATGCTGGGTGCCTTGGGCACGGTATGCCGTACAGATGTGGCGCAGCAGGAGGCAGGACGCACCTGCACGACGTTGGGGTGCGACAAGCGCTTGAGGATGGCGATCTCGCGCACGAAGGCCTCCGTTGGCTGCGGCTGTGGCTGGGCCGCCGGCGAGCAGCGGACGGTTGACGGCGAACTGTGACACCCTGAGTTGGACACTGCGGGAGGGAGAGGGCCACGGTCGACATGCTTTCAGTCAAGCAAAGCCAGGAAGCAAGCACCCAGAGCATGCAAACCTAACCGCACAGCGTCCGCCGCTACCTATTCGTCGGCTTGTGACTTTGCTGCCAGCCGCACCCATCCTTTCTGCCCGTATCCTTTCTGCCCGTATGCTTAGAGTGCCAAGCACGGCATTTTTGGCCCGGCGTCGTTGCACCCAGCGGGACCACACTCCCGGCCCACCGTAGCCATTCCCTACTCCTGCTCGCCGCCAGCACACCCCTACCCGCTACCCACCCCTGCTCGAGCTGACACTCCGCCGCAGGATGGACGACGGCGTCATGCTGCGCCACCCGCGAAGCCCGCCCGCCTTCTCCCCGCCCGACGAGCCGCCCGCGGACCCCGCCACCCCCGCGCCGCCTGACCCGCTGGCCATGGCCTGCATGCTGCTGCACGTTGCCATACCCCCGTTATGATGGTGGTGATGGTGTGCCCCCAGGCGCCCGTCATAGCTGCGCGCGCCGTCCCTGCCCAGCCCCCCAGCGGCGCCGCCCTTGCGCACGGCCTTGATGGCCACCAGCTTCTTGCTGCGCAAATTGAGGGCCAGCTTGACCTGGCCGCTGGTTCCGGAGCCCAGGTGCTTGATGACGATGTAGGTGCGGTTGATGAGGGTGGTCATGCCGGCCTGGAAGTAGGGGGCGGGACAGGGCGAGGGGGAAGGACGGGAGGAGCAGAGGGTGGGCGCAGGGGAGGGAAGGGGAAAGGCGACTGTTAAGGATTATGACAGGATGGCTTGAAAGAGATGGGATTGGCTCCGTGTGAGAGAGGTACAGGCGCTGGCTGCGTGGGGCAAAAGATGTGCGTACAGCCAGGCGACGGGCTCCCACTGCACGCAAACTCACCCCCCGCTTCGCTGGCCCGCGGGGACTCATCAAGTGCACCAACGGGGCGTGCACGCCCCCACGCACCTTGCATAAGGATAATCGCTCCGTTGTGGTGACGCTGCAGGTGCCAAAGCACGCGTCAATTGACGTCCTGCGTACAAGTTCCATGACAAGCATGACTCAGACACTGGCAGTTGATGGCAAGCAAACGAAGCAACCGGGCTATACGCTCTGATGCAATCCCTAAGGACGAGGCGCTAGTCTTCGACGGGTGCAGGAAGGCCATTGTATGAGAGACGGGTGGTTGAGCTCCAGGCGCGCGGGCAGAGTCCTGGGCTGTGCCTGCCTACCGGATCCGCATCCAGACAACCACAGGCTGGACGTACCTGCTTTTGCGTGCTTCATGCCACTGCTCAATTGAGGTCCTCTCCCGCCGCTCTTGCATCGAGCGACGTTTCGAGTGGGAATGGCCCACTCCATCATCCCCGTGTTCCACTCCGCTGTCATGTGTTCGCTTCTTGGCAGCCTTGAGGAATTTTAACCTGTCATGAAACATGTTCACAGGTGCAGCAATGCGCCCGGTTGTCCGGCCTTGTCCCACAACACTGCGCTGGTATACAGCGAGCATGCGCGTCCATGCACATCGACGCGCATGCGATGCAGCGGAACAGTTGCGGCCACTGACGGTTTGCGAGCGCAGGCTGGTTCTTGTGAGAAGAAATGGAAACACGCACAACTTGCACCGGCCTGCCCCGCCCCAATAATAGCCGTCTGCAAGGCAGGCTTTAGTGCAAAAGCCACTTACCACTTCATGGCCGCAGGGCGACGTCCTATCACCGCCAAGCCCGCTCACAGTGGACGCTCATTCATCCCCTCCCTCCTCTCAGCTCAGCTCCTCTCCAACGTCAAGCAGCCTCCCTGACCCTGTATCAGCCAGTCGAGTCCAGATTGTTGAAAAGGCGCTGATGCACCTTGTCTGGCGAGGCGACGGTGTTGCTGGAGGAAAAACACGTCGCAGTGTGGTCGCTGTCCCGCTCCGCTCAGCTTGTGCGGGAGGAGCACCAATATGGATATGTAACAATGTGTGGCCTTGAGCTCAAATGATGCTGAGACTCGGTTTCTATACCCACAGCGGTTTATTGGCGTCTTGCACTGTTTGCCTCGTCGGCGTCAGGAAACGTCATTAGCAAGATGACACAATGAGGAACTGAAACTCATTAGGCGCCTGCATGAGGCGCTTGCCTGCACTTTTGCCGTGCGAGCAAATCAGTGACAGTTGCGGCGATTTGCCCGTCGGTTGGAGCGCAACAGATTGCGCCAGGGGCTCAGACCTTTCAAACAAGGCGCGCCACTGATATAAGTGGCTTCTTTCGTGCACAGGTAACGTAGGTTGTGCTTGTGTCACCACAAGCTTGCACGCCTGCGGCGGTCTGTCACGTGCGAGCCTGCACCCACCAGCCTGGCACCCGCCCTTCTTGGCGGCGTACACGGACACCATGCGGTCGTTAAGGCGGGGTCAGCTGGCATGAGCATCAGCCCGACAAACATCATTAGTCACTGCACTTGTGAATGGGCAGATAGGCTACTTAAAGCCCAAACGCCACACCTCAAGGGAGCAGCTGACGGCCACTGGCTGTACGCCGCAAGCCTTTGCAAGGCCCTGGCGCTGAGTGTACCCGCTTCACCGAGTGTATGTATGGATTTACAGTTTTGGTCCCCTTCCAGAGCCCAGCCCTGTCCCGCTCGGG
>VFQN01000938.1_pt1 | contig 51774 bp, 41 predicted proteins | sample 3512371 | NCBI WGS metagenome assembly VFQN01 (sample SAMN10412370, study PRJNA504923) | tailings metagenome | isolation source: Replicate 2 from Balatoc abandoned mine | place: Philippines: Itogon, Benguet | collected 2017-08-28
GTAACGAAGACTAATAATGCACAAACAATCGATGGAACTGCCACCATTATAAATGGAACCCTCCATCCAAGAGAGGGACCGACCATTCCTGCGATAAACTGGCCCGCTGCGATCCCGGCACTTTGAGAAATCCCGATGATGGTTGAGACAAGGATGCGCGAAGATCCAGGATAAAGGTCTCCTAAGAGAGAAAATATAACTGGATTTATTCCTCCAATGCTAATTCCTGTGAAGATTCTACATATAAATAATTCTGTATAGTTTTTAACAAAATAAGTCGCGAGGGAACTAGACGAGCCTAGGACAACCACCAATCCAAACAATGTACAGCGATTCATTAAATCAGTAAAATATCCCACTAACAGAGCAATAGGAGCACCCACAATAAAGAAGCCAAAGGCAATATAACCTCCTAATTTTTCATCTCGCTCATGATCATCAAATCCAAACTCATCAGCGATCAATGAAAGGTTTGGGGAGAGTAAATTTTGATCAGCAAATAAAAAGAAAACAGTTAATGAGAAGAGCAATACTGTATACCTTTTCATCGACAAGGTTAGTCGACGGAGGTATCTCTCAGAATACATCTTCTCATATAAGAAATTTGTCGGACATGTTGTATACATCGTTGATGGATGGATAGATAAGAAGAAGACATCAATAACCTTTCAAGATTATCTTGAACTTTCAGACCTTTTTCAGTTTCTACACTTTCATGATCCGCAGAGACACACATCATGAAGATCTTCCAGAATTAGTCCTCTTTTCAGTTTTTGATAGAAAAGGGAATGTCGGATAAGGAATTGCTTAGTGTGTTTTGAAAGGAATTGTTTAAGCAGTTCGTTTCAATTCAAATTTTTTTGCTCTTTTGCTGTGAAAGGATTTGCTGAAATAAAAATGTCAGGAGCCTCAGACAAGTATATTGTCAATGGCATGAGCACTGTCATAATTTGTCCTATCGATGGGATCAATCTCAGCATCAAGGAAGAAATGGATAAGATTGAACAGAAGATAGAGAAAAAAGTGAAAGAAATTCTTACAGAGCTAAAAGCTTCACATTCAAAATTCATTGATCCAGATTTCGGTCCAAACGATGAAGATGAATATGGAGCAAAATCTTTATACGGTAATTCAGGAAAGCCTGACCCAGCAGGAAGTAAATATCCGGCACCAGAAACTTTAAGCTGGGAAAGACCTCAATACGCTGATGGAGGTCTGGGTGGCAATGACAATGGTGAAAATGAAGACGAAGAAGAGGAAGATGAAGAAGATGAGGATGATTTAGGATACTTTAGGAAAGATGAAAGCAAGGTACAGGGTCCTCCACAGGATCTTAGAAACTTTTTATCTGTTGCTTCATAGGTGTTCTGTAAGCAAGGGCAGCTCTTCGTTGATGGAAGCTCCTCTGGAGATGTTATTCAAGTATGATATGATTTGATGCTTATGAACTATTTGCTAATTATAACTATTTTTAGGGTCAACTGGGTGATTGCTGGTTCCTCAGCGCCCTCGCCGTTTTAGGCACCAACGATCAACAGTTAGAAGTCTGCTTCTGGAGGCGTGATGAATTTCGAGAATTTGGATTATATGTACTTCGTTTCTTTAAGGATTGCGCAATCTTTTATGTGATAATTGATGATCGGCTCCCTAGTCGTGCCAAAGATGGTCGACTAATATTCGCTTATTGCAAGGATCCCAACGAGCTCTGGGTTCCATTGATCGAAAAGGGATATGCGAAGTTATTTGGATGCTATAAAGCGTTGATTGGTGGTTACACACACTATGGCCTTGCCGATATGACAGGCTTCTGTCCGAGACTCGTCGTGTTCAGAGAAGGTTTCCTCGGATACTCTGAGAAGTACAGTGATGATGAGATCTGGGCGATGCTCAATAAATATGGAAATTGGAAATGTTTGATGGGTTGCTCTATCCAACCGAATCCTAAAGAGAAGAATAAAGTCGAGGCTGACGCTGGGATGGGATTGCATATGAGTCATGCGTACTCTTTCCTCAAGATTGGGGAAATCTCTGTGAAAGATTCTAATGCACCGTATGCGGAGAAAGGGAAAATAAGATTAGTGAAGCTTCGCAATCCATGGGGTCGTGGCGAGTGGGAGGGAGCTTTCTCTGACAAGTCTGAAGAGAGAGCGAAGTATGACAAAGAAATCGCGGCAGTGTTCAATCAAGATGTGAGTGCTCAAGAGAAAATTGTACAAGATGCGAATGATGGTACTTTTCTCATGCCATTTAAAGAATGGTTGAAGTTTTATACCTCTCTCTTTGTTGCGATTAATTTTCCAAAGGAATGGTGTGGCAAAAGAACTCAAGGGCGATTTAATGGAGAAACAGGAGGCAATAGAGACATGGGTACATGGATATCAAATCCGAGATTTAAGTTTCGACTCGAACCTGATGGACGGAAGGAAGAGTATCGGAGTGTTTTTATTGGTATTTACATTAAAGACTCGCGCCTGTGTCTCGGCTTCGACTACTTTAAAGATCCCCTGTATGCCACCCCAATCGCGTTTGATATTGTCACCGAAGCCGAATTGAACACGAATAAACCCAATGCGAAAGATCGCGAAATCATTCCACTTCAACCCACAGGAAAGGCTGTCCATCAACCTCCATATAACTTCGGAACGACTCAAGTTGAGGTGGAACTGAAAGTTGGAGTAGATTACTACATCGTCCCTTCTCTATATAAGAAGAACCAGCCTGGTACATTCTTTTTGAATGTTTTTGCTGATGTAAAATCCTTTTTCCTCGAAGGAGCTACAACTTTAGTTGAGGCACAGAAGCCTATGGTGATTGGCAAAACCTCTAATGCTAAGACTCTGCCGATGTCTGTTTCGCAGTTTTACGAGAAGAAAGAAGCTTTACGTGATCGCATTGTATCGGAGGCGAATCGTTTGAATTTATCAAAGTCCCAGCTGGAGAATATCTTTAAAGGAGCAAGTGAGAAGCTCACGCTCCCTCAGTTCAAGAAGAGCATGATGAATCTTGGGTTCCAGCTCGCTGATTTCCCTGATGATGATTTAGTCGTCTTGGATATAGATAATGATGGAACGATCTCTCCGCAAGAGTTTATCACTTTCTTTGAAGATGGAAAGAAATTTACCTCTTCTCCGAACATCGATGCACCACTTCCTCAGAAGCCCGTCGATGACCTTCTCTACAAAGCAATCGACTTATCTGGTGAGTTAAACGTGCAAGTATTTAGCGCTCGATCCATTAGAGAGCCTGGTTCATGGATCTCTAACAACAATAAAACGTCAAATGAAGGATCAACATTAGTAAATAATGATTTTGTTATTAAGCGAGGATTAATCAAATACTCCTCCCAAGATGCCCTTGCTGCACGTAACGCTGCCGCTGTGGAGAGGTTGAAAAACCTTGCTCGCGTTGCACTCACCCAATCTGCTCCAAATCCTAATACATTAACGGTTGCAACCACAGCAGCTGGAACGACACCAGCAAAGACAGAGAAGCCTCATCTGGAAATGACGCATACTCCTCGAGCTCTTGCAGCGAGTTTGAATTCAATTAGAAGTAGCCATGCCCTACTTGAGCGAGCTACTATGAATAGTGTCATTTCAGAAATTAGCCAAACTCAAAATGAAGCAGTGAAACAGGCTGGAGCTAGTGCTGGGGCCAAACTGCACTCAGATCCCCTCATTCAACGTGCAGAATTATCCAGAACGAAGCACCTCTCACTTCTTCGATCTTACAACAAGAGAGCGTTAGGCGACGGTGATGACAGTGAAACCAAATTAAAAGCAGCTGATAGTGGTATCCTTCGAAGAAAGACAATTGCTGGAAAGGTCAAATCACGTGACTTTTCGAAGGATTTTGATGCACAGATTCTCTTAAACTACTTTCCCAGCCGCACCAAGACTCTTCCGAATGGAACCCAACAACTTATTTCGAACCAGACAGCCGCAATCGATGGGAAGAGTACCTTTCCCTCAATCCACAATGGAATGGATGAAGAAGTGTTTCACCACTTCGTAGCCTTTTATGACGAGTTACCGGGTGGGGAAGGTGTGGATTTATGGGATTACCTTATTGATTGTGTTTTTACCGTCGTGGAATCCAGATCAAAACAGTCATCGATACAGTACCAGACCTATGTGAAGATGAAGCAGAAAAAGCACATCACATCATCTTTGCTGTTAAATCTCGATCCTGAATCAGCCATCGCGACAACCATTCCCACACCAGCGGTTGTGAAAGGAGGAACAAGTGTAAGTACTAAATTAAAGAAAGGACATACTCCCACCCCTCGCTCTCAACGAAGAGCACCTGGGACTGCATCAGTCGCGACTATCCAAACCAAGGTTCAACAACGAAATACCCTAATTGATGCGAAGGACAAACTCCAAGCTTTTCAACAAGAGCAAGGCACGGTATATGAGGAAGTTTTTCGACGCATAATTGCTGTCCCGACTATCGATCAGCATGAACTCTATGGGGAGAAGAAGACTTCCGAGTTTTCCTCGTCTTCCTCCATCAAGGTGTCTGCTTCTATTACATCCAACCTCAATCAAATTTATCTATTATTTCTGAAGTTTGATAAAAATCAGAATGGATACATTTCTAAAGCGGAATTCCAATTAGTCTTTAAAGAGCTGAACATCGATTTCTCATCAGAAGATTGTGAGATATTTTTCCATCGCTTTTCAAGTAGGAAAATGCCAGAAAACATTGATTGGTATGAATTCCTTTCATTTTTTCAGACACGATTGCTTCTTATCTCTACTTCAAACCCTTCTGATGGAGATGAAGATGGAACAAATGCTGGAAATAACTTGATGTTCTCTAATGAGAGAAATATTTCTGCAAATAAAATGATTAATCTTTTATTAAAAATCAAGCATATTTTCGGTGATTTGTTCGATTTAATGGTCGAGCAAAAGGTTACTTCTATTGATCACTTGACTGATAAATCTGCGGTTGCGGCTGTCTCAGCGCAACAAAAGACTGGGAGGTATATCAAAGCGAGCGGAAGTTTCTCATTCCCAGCTCCAGCGACAAAGGAGAAACCTTTTATCATTCCAAACAACGCAATATTTCAATCTTTAGCAAATACTCAAGCAAAGCACAATCTCGCAGTTCTGAAGTCATTAGGGTTGGGCAATGTGACCATAGATGACGTTTTACGAATTCATCGAATCTTCAACTACGATCTTACGACGTTTATGAAATTCATCAGAAATGATGCTATTGGAGCAGATAATGATCCTATCTTGCCTCTCGCAGCTTCCTTGCATGAAATTGTCAACAATTTTGATTTAGTTGTAGCAAAGGAGTTGAGTCTTCGAATTGGATGTCCAATCATTCGTCCAATACATCATTTAGGAAAGCAAAAGAAAACTTCAGTTCCTAATACCCCAGGGAAGGTCTCTAATATTGACACAAATAACGCTCAAGCTAAGGTGGCAAAGGATGCCAAAGAAGTGAAGGCAGACATTAAAGTCAGTCCGCGCACAGCTTCGACATTCCCCACTGAAAAAGCAGCTACCAGTCCTCCTCCTGTTGTAACTATTGGCGATGCTGTAATTCCACTTCCCTTCCTCTTGCAGTCTGTCGATCCGCGAAAGTCTACAGATGCAAATGGAACCTACAAAGTGTGGAATTGTCTCAACTCAACAAACAAGGACCAATATCTGACATATGATGCCGTGCTTGCTTATTTTCAAGATCTTCTGGACCATTCTCATTTACTGAATCCTCTACCTCCCGCTAAATCTACACCCTCTCAGCAGGCGGAGAAGAAGGAAGCCAAGAAGACAGTCGAAGCCAAGGACATGCCTCCTGGAGGGGCAGTTGGTGATAAGGGGAAAGAAAAGGACAAAGCTCGAGAGTATTACGGTTTAAGTACTTCCATCATCCTCGGCATTATCGTTGATGCGCTTATCTACTCTGATTGGAATCGAGTTGGTGCCGCTTCTCTCATGGCCACGACCTCAGATAACGCAATTAGTGCAGTCAATAATATCTCTTTTAGTGGTTTAGATGCTTACATTCGTTATTCGCGTGTGGAAGTGATTGAGAAGAAGCTCAAATATCTTTTGCTTTTAGAAAGAAACCTAAACAGTCCTTTCACTTACCTGCTCATTCATGTATGTATTAACCCGATTCAACAAGAGCTCATCGTAATTGCCCACGATCCTATTAGTAACGAAGTCTATAAGTTGCAGTGTAAAGAAGAGATTTTGGCGACAGCCGCTGCAAATTCTGCATCCATGACTACATCGATCATGAAGGGCAACGCAAACGCTGCTGCTGCAGCCACTGCATTAGGATCGGTAGGGCCGTGGAAGGATCTTCCTGTGGGAGAGAAAATCAAGCAATCCATCTTAGACTATTACCTCTATGCATACACGAATGCACTCAGTCGCAATGAACCGACAGTGTGGAACAAGCAATACACTCAAAATGATACCCGATTCCTTCAATCGGATGCTTTCTATCTCTACAATCCAACAGAACTTCCTTTGGAAGATCGAGTTATCTCCGATGTCGTTGCGCGCCTGAAACTTGTTCGTCGTCCCATCGTTCATAATCAACCTTACCAATTAATTCTCGGCGAATCTCCGTTGTTGATAAAACAGATGAAGGAGCAATTGGATGCACATTCCGAGCGACTTCCGTTTTTCTATATTCTCAACGATCTTTCTCTACGATTCGAGATTGATTACCATAAACTAGAGAAACCTGCTCCAGTTAATACTGTTGAGACGGAGAGTACCGCTTTGGTAAAGGTTGATGGCGGCAAAAAAGTTGATGGCTTGGATTCTGACCGATTGATGAATATTCGCAACGTTATCTTTGATAAGATTCGATCCTTGAAGCTATTACATCAATTCTTCGTGTCCATTAAGTCTTCTCTGACTATTATTCTTAGTACTTATAACTCCTCAATCAGAGAGGTTTTAGGATGGGACGAATTCCTTTTACATCTGCTCAATTATCGTAATTGCTTTATAACGGTGAAGTTGTTGCCAAAGTTTATCAAGGTCGCGCAATATCTCTACGAGAGCGAAGAACAAAAGGAGAAAGACGGTAAGAGCACAACTATTTCATCCACACAAGCAAACATAGACGGAGAAGATAATGACGATGACGATGAAACTGAAGAGGAAGAGCAGAAGCCTGAGATTGTCAAGGCGAATAAACACAGATATAAGAGTTTCTATATGTCTGAAGTAGATTATGACGGCTTACCACATCCTTCCTTCTACCAACTCTTCTCCTTCTTCTACGAGCAATCGAAGTTAACCTCTTGCCCTATTATCACGACGGAAGTCGTTCGCATGACCATCGAAGAGGTGAAGAAATATGTTATGATCGTGGTACGTGAAGGAAAGAGAGGGAAAGTTGCCATTAATGGAGCGGCGGGTATGAAAAGCAGTGACAAAGAGAAATTTTGGTTCCTAACGTTGTATGATCCTCGCAGCGCAACTGAATACCAATGCGGAGTGAAAGAAGGTTGCAAGCTTCATCAGCAACTCTACTATCATAAATACTTGGATAAGAAGGATATCATGAAGGAAGTGATGGCGAATCTTCTATCAGTCGAACGAATTAATGAGTTTCTGCACGAAGCAGCGGAGAAGAACATGCTAATCATTGGACCGGCCATTACTCCACGATTAGAGTTTCAAGTGTTCAACTTCAAAGATTCAAAATGTCAAGAGTTAATCGGGGAGTGTCAGATCTCGATTTCCTCTGTTTTATCGAATTCAGGGGTTGGTGAGAAGATGTGGACCACTTTGATCTACAAGATGGACAAATCTTCCTCAGACGCATCGTCTCGTGAGGTAGTTGAAAGAAAGAAGGTCTTAACACTGCCTGCTGGGGAGGTGGAAATTGAGCTTTCTTTTCGCAGATCTCTCGAGATGGAGAGTGATCAACTGCTTAACAAGCATTCAGGAAAGTCACGGCGTGGTTTAACTCCTCCGTCTTCTGCTAGAGGGGATCAAAACGGCGCACCGATCTCTGGTGCTTTAAAAGTGAAAGATGCAAATAGAGAACAAGAGAAATTGAAGCTTTTATCGGAAGAGAACGATAAATTGCTTGAAGAGTTGAAGAAATTGAAAGGAGGTGTGAGGGAACCGACTCAGTCGTCGCAGCCAGTTGAGAAGACACCCTCCTCGAGCACTGCACCTAATACTACTGTCAAGCCATCTGAATCACCTTCACCTGAAGCTCAGGCGCTGCTTCAGAAATACAACGATTTAATCAAGGCAAAGAATGATCTGGATGCAAACCATGACAAAGTAACAAAGGAACGAGATGCCATGAAGAGTGAGTTATCAAAGTTACACCAGCAAATGGCTGAAATGGAAGTGAAATTAAAATCTACGAGCAGCGCGAACCCCACCACTGCAGCTCCCACAGGAACCGCAGGTACTGATCTGAAGGCGCTACAGGCGCTATCAGAGGAAAATAAGAAGCTCAAGGAAGCTTATGACCAACTGAAGGTCACACTGAGTCAGCAGCCTACTTCTACGAAACCAATCGTGAGCCAACCGGCAACAAGTAACGCTCTAGATGTTGGTGACTTTCTTATTATCTCTGGCCCTGGAGGGGGTGCTTTACCAGTGGAAGGCAGTGTGGATCTTTCGACTTCTTTGTCGATCCTTCCTAACAATGCTATCAATGTACCGGCGACTGTCCAGCAGATCCTTGCTTATTTAGTGAAGAAACACGAGAAAAAATCTTTATTGAAGTCCTTCAATGGGGCTATCGCAGGTGCTGGCGGTACTCTAAGAAGTAGTAAGGATGGAAGCAGTGCAATCACCGCAAATCATGTATTGAATGGGCTAAACACTTTACTGAAATCAATGGTCAATGCTGAGGGATATGTCAACTACAAACAAATCCAAGAAGCTTTTTTAGAGTTGCAAATCTTTGTTGAAAATGAAATCATGATTCGCATCGTTCACGATATATTGGGTAATCAGAACAATATGAATCAAGCACTCAACAAGAAATATCCCAACTCATTGTTACTCACTGATCTCATCTCCTACCTCACTTCTGAGTGTAATCATATTCTCAAACAACAAGAGAAGGGATTGGGTTTGACTTCCTCTGCTAGTAAAGCGAAGATCAGAAGTTCGAATGATGCGTCAAATACTAAAGAAAGCACGACGAAGACTCTAATGAGCAATGACGATGCCAATGTGCGATCATCCTTCGATAAAGATAATGACAACAACAAACCTCCGCGGAAACAACGTCCAAGTTCAGCAGCGGCAGTGCCTCTTAGTGCAACCGCGCCTGCGGGAACTGTGCAAACGGAAGGCAAGGTTGCCCCAGCGAAGGGCAAGTTAAGTCTCACTCTGAATAGTAAGAGCTCGAATCACCTCGACGACAAGAAGGCAGATGAAGAGCCTAAAAGGTCAGATCAACCAATCGATTGGTCTAAAGCACCTCTCCCGGAGGGCTGGGAGAGAAGATTCCACCAACCTAAAAACAGGGTAAGCATCTATTTTTATTGCTTTGAAGAACTTCTCATTCTGACAATTCTCGACAGTTCATCTATATCGATCATCAAAACAAAAAGACTCAATGGCATCATCCGAACGATAACTCTCACCAACGCCATCAACCGTCAGATGCAGCTCCTACCTCAGAGCGGAAGGAAAACGGTAGTAATAACAATGTCAGTGGGACAGCAGGATCAGGCAAGAAGGAGGAATCTGATGTCGAGAAGAAGAAATGAAATAAGATGTAATAATTGTAGTCAGAGAGTAGACGAATATTCTGTTATTTGCTTTTATTCACTTATTCCTTTTAGTAGTTGTTTTAGTCGTATTATTGTCGGTTTGTAACGTGCTAATTTCATTAACTTGATATCTTATTGTAGGATCTTCTCTTTGTAAAGAGCTGGTAATGACAAGCTCTTGAAAGTTACGATGTAAATGTAAGTACTTTCACGATGATCGAAAAGGAGAGGAGATTCACAGAGTATTAATACTTACGCCGTGCATTTCCATTTCGATCAAACTACCCTCATCGTACAAGTGCTTACATTTATAGTGCAAGCTAACTCGAGAGTGTATAGGTGTCCTGTAAATTATTGGAAAAAGTTAGGGTGTGGGATAAGGAATTGCTTAAAAGGAGTTCGAAACGATTTGAGGGAAGAAAACAATCAAATCACATTAACTCGACAGAAATCACTCGATTATATTTATTTTCTATGTTTATTTCTTTATTATAATAGCTGTGAAGATTATGGGAGGAAAAATTGTTGTCCCAGAGGCTGATCTGAACATCAGTAAAGCGATAAAAAACTTTAAACTTTCACCAAAAGATGTCTCGGACTTTTGGAAGCTATTTCAAAAGTAAGACTGCTTGCAATGAGTATTTCCTTGTTTTCCCCTCCTAATACTGATGTGTGGTGGATGTTGTTTTAGGTTGGATAAGGAGAAGTCTGGTCTCGTGCCTTTACAGCGTATTTTCACTCGTTTTGAGATGGATCGAACCATCTTCACTGACTGTCTCTTAGACCTCCTAGAAATCGAACATGGTAAGAATAGTTCTAATGAATATTCTATAGCTTTTTCATTTGATGATGTTTTTCATAGAGGGGGAAATCAATTTCTCTGACTTCCTCGTAATGATCACAACTTATTGCTTCTTCGAACCACGAGAAATACTCCTCTGTGAGACCTATCCACAGCCTTCCTTCCTTTCTCTCCTTTTAACTATTTACCTCTACTATAGTTTGCTTCTATTGTTTCGATCAGGATAAGACAGGCTACGTGTCAGTCGACGATCTGAACAATCTCATGAACATGCTTCACAACATTCAGAAGGGAAAGACTGTGCGAGGCACGGTCAAAGCGTCCTGGCTTCAACTGCAGTTCAAGGGGGATGCATTAGAGTTTAAAGAGTTGCAGAAGATCAATGATGCTTTCCCTCGTCTCTTTCAACCGGCTTTCCTCCTGCAGCAGAACATGATGATCCACACGTTAGGAGAGCTCTGGTGGACGATGAAGAAACGATCGCTACAAGACCTTCGAGATCTCAACAAAGCAAAGATGGAGCAATTGAAGGCTCGGAAAGAGGCAAGGAAGCAAAGAAGGAAGAATAAGAAGATTCAGAGAAACATGGGTCTTCTGCGCTATTACCTCTGCCCCTGCTTCCGCAAATATTACGACCCAACTCTTAGTGCGTATGACAAGATGTCAGAGGAAGAGAGAAAGGAAATGGATAAGCAGATGGCAATAACGAGGAGACAGCAAGAGCTGAAGATTAAGAACCCTGAAACCGCTGCCTGGCTAAAGTATCAAGAGAAGATTGAGAAGGATATGAAAGCTCTCGAGGCGACGCAGGAAGATGGCAAAGAAGAGGGTGAGGGAGGATCTGGTACTCAAAAAGAATCTGGTGACAAGGTTTCATCGCCTGCTGCTCCGGCACCGAAGAACTTCTTAGAGGAGAAGATCACAGCGACTGCGAGGTCGAGGGAGGAAAGAGCGCTGCAACGAGGTGAGAGAAAGAAGCAGAGAATGGAAGAAGCGGGAATCGCTGACAAGAAAAAGAAGAAATATTGAGATATCAATGATTCTCTTCGAGAGTGTTAATATTTGTATGTTATAAGAATACAGTGAAACAGTGAAAAGGTTTGAATATTGTATATAATTAGTTTATCTTTACAATGTTGGCAGTGGTTGCGAAATGACATCATAACGTGTTCATTATATTTTAGATTGATTTCAAGGGATTTTGTTTTTCCTGTTCAGATGAAGTGAAAGCAAGCTATAACAGCGCTTGACAGATGAAAGCATCGAGTATTATATGAAATTATTACATGTCACTACACAGTCGTCTATTTCTCTTCTTCTTCTGAGTCAGTGTCTATGGCTCGCTCGAAGATAAGCGTCACTTCTTCGCTTCTCTCTGCATTAGACTGCAGTGCCTTCACCACTTGCTCCCATGGTGCACCCGTCGTGTCAAAGACTGCTCGCTTCCAGCGAATATTCCCCGCCACGTTAACGATGTCAGAGGTCCAACCACCGTTACCAGTGAGATAGCTCTGACTCCATGCAGTCGCACCTCGCAATACGTCACCCTCTAACTCTTTCTGCTCGTCCCTCTCAGCGTTATCCTTACTTACCACAGGAGCTGGGAATCCTTTAGGAGGTCGCTCCAGGTTGAGATCGAAGGGAATGGGGTACGTCACTACGAGGAATTTAGACTTCTTGAACAGTGGTTTGAGCTTGAAGGTCAATGCCTCATAGCCTGCACCCATGGGAATCGATAGCGAGACAGTGGAGTCTGACACTACTCTCGCATTGGGATCATTCTGTTTCGTTGAAAAGAGAGCAGTGAGCGAAGACAACGGACTGCGACTGTTCTGAGTGCATTGATAGTTGTGGAAGATTCGTTGGTATAGTTGTATTCTCTTGTGTATCTTGTGGTGTGGTGTAGCTATCTCTCTGTCATATATATGCTTATGATATGCTTTGATATGGTAGAGGGTGGAGTGGGTGTAGGTGTTGCAGGGAGGGGTGTAGGGAGTGTTTGAAGTAGAAGATGTGGTGGTCTTAGAGGGGATGCGCTGATAGGCTGTAGAGGGATTAAGGGAGATAGAGAGTAGGAAGAGTAAGAGTAGATGGAGCATCATTCTTCTTCTTGTCATCTTTTCAGTTCATAACAAATGATACACGATCCAGACAATTGAAGCAATAAGAGACGTCACTTTCTTTTCATTTTAATACGCTGCATAGAGATATGACGGTATAACTTTTGATTTAAAATAAATATATATCGTATTGTCGCTATCTACTGAGACTTCGATTTAATGGAAGGGAACCATGGAATGCACTGAGATGTCTCTTGTTGATACTCTCGATACCTTGGATACTTTTCTGTGGTGATAGACTCTCCAAAATTCATACTACCTTGGAATAGAAGAATGAGTTGTATGCAGCCTATATTGAAAGACATGAGTTAAGCAATAACATGAGACAATTGTATCGTTACCAGAGATAGTCCAGTTGAACAGAGAGTCTTGTCCGACACAAGAAAAGAGATAAACTATCACCCACATACTCTGCCATATTTGGAATTAAATGAATTAAATGGTTAGACGTCAAGAACCCTGAATCACTTACCTGTTCTCCAAAGTAGTTCGGGTGTCTTGAGTAACGAAATAAACCATGACGATAGAATCCAATTCGAACATCTTCATCAGCGTGTTTGGCTCTCTGCTCTGCCGTCAGAGAGTGCTTGAGGGATTGGAAGCGCCAGTGTTGTTCATCAGCGAGTGTTTCGATAATGAAGAAGACAAGGAAGGCAGCGATCAATCTACAAATTTAAAGATAAGATCGTCGGTTATGAGTGCGTCGTCGAGACTCACATGTTGTCGTGAAAAGTGAGCACTCTCACTTCAGACAGAGATACGAGATAGACTGGCACAGCGATGAGGTAGAGCAAAACATTCTAATTCAATCATAAGAAACAAGACAACAGGGAGATCTCGAAGGACAAAACCTGGTACGTCGCGATGAAGGAGAGGTTGAAGAGGAGGAAAAGCACTGGATGCATCTTCTTCCTCAATATAGGCCAGCGATAATCTTCCTCGTGAGTAATCAAATTGCCATATCCTCCCTTTCTCCAAAAGTTAAAGGAGAGGCGCAATCCCCAGAGTGTGATGAGAAGAGAGATGAAGAGAGTGCGAGGATTCAATCTCCCTTTATGCAACAAAGAGTCGTGATAGTGGAAATGCCACGAATACACTACTGGGACCAAAGACCATAACTGATCTACTTTAGAACAATTTTGTCCAATGATTGATGCAATAAAGCTGGAAGGACGCCTCAATTAACAAAGTTCAGAGTAAATGAAGAGTTCACATCGCACCTGTACGCAGCGAAGAAAGCAACAAAAGCCCAACCAACTGTCAAAGCATCATAGCTAAGATAACAAGATTCATGAATTGGAAGAGTGTAACCCAATACACAGGAAAAGTATCCGACAATATCTTGTAGCAGTTGTTGGATCATTTTCACTAAAATATAAAAGAAGCTTCTCTTTCCTTTGTGAGGGTTCACATATATTCTGCGGGTTCTCCACTTTGTCACTTCGCCGGCCTAGCTCAGTCGGTAGAGCGCAAGGCTCTTAACCTTGTGGTCGGGGGTTCGAGCCCCCCGGTCGGTGGGAGAAACTTCTTTTTTGCCGTTTTTATGGTAGATCTCTATCCTTTCTTATGTTTACCTATTTAAAAGTATCCTGAAGAATTTTCGATGAACTCTATTATTGTTATTTTGCATTCATCGCTATTATGGTGCCATTTTACATTTCAAAGAAAAGACCAACAACCCTATCCTTCGATATAAGAGACTGTTTAACCGTTACTTTCCTTTTTCAATAATTATCATACACATTGCAGATGACAACTCTCGAACTCAATTTCACAAAGATTGAAGAGTCTTTTCAGCAACTCCAACAATTGCTCAATGAAGAATACAGTGAGGATTATTCGAAGATTGAGGAGTTGAGGAAGGAGGATGAACGGTAACTTCCCCTCAATGACTGAGTGCACTTCCTCTCATGATATATCCCTTTAGATTGAGTGCTATGCAAGAGGCCTTGGAAAATCTCTCTGGAGTTTCGATTGGTAAGGTCGAGTTGCTCGACAATGACGATCTTTCGCTGCTTCTGCGAGTAAAAGACTGTGACGTGAGAATAGTGATCGACCAAGAGAAAAAACTATCCTCCATTGAAGTAAGTGCCTTTCTCTCCATCTTGTTCTTTTTTTAATACTCTATTATCTGCAGATCTTAGGTGCTGAATTTGCGTGGATTAATGCGAGTCAGATCCTCTCTGACGCCACTAAGCTCCCTCCTCCCAACGACTTACGCACTGCATTGTTCCTCCTCATCGCAGCACAAACTGGCCGAGACACTTTCCAGCGCGATATTACTCGTCTGAAGCGTAATTGCATCGTCTCCATTGTCAATCCTTTCGTCGTAAAGTTCGTGATGAAGAGTGGCTTAGCGTTGCTCGTGGAGGGCAGCGCTTACTACTCCAATGTCCTCAACAGTCTGAAGGTGATTGACATCACTCTGCCTCCATCCTCTTCAGAGCAGTCTACAGAAGCAAAGATAGAAGAGATGAAATTCGATCTGAATCGTCGAGGTTTCGTTAGCATCACAGCACTATACGAGCATCTCAACACTATCTATCCCTGCTGAATTATATTCGTCTGTTAATAATTAATAAATCTTAATATTCATATTCCTCTTTCTTTCTTGTAAACGATATTGATGTAACAGTTGTTATTGATGCAACGGTAGCTAGTGATGCTTCCCAACTGCGAAGGTTTCTCTCGGATGCGATGGAGGCAGGGTCATAGTGATTCTAATCAGTAGAGAAGAAATCGATTCATCAACGATCTGATGATGTGTCGCATCACTAGAGAGGGGGGAAGTATTATAATACAGAGAGAGATAAGAAAAGAGAAAGAATCTCGAAAGAAATAAAAAAGAAGGAAGGGAAGAAGAAAGATCAGAGATGCGATCACTTCTCTTCATTCATGAGATCTTGATTGCCATCGATCGGAGTCGATTCGGCTGCCTTGGATTCGTCATCCTCTGCCTCTTTGATCATTGCAAGGAAGTCAGCATCGACCTTACGCAACAACGCCTCCATCTTTTCATCCTTCGCATCTTTCTTGTCCTGCGACTCTCTTGATCGGGTCTCTGTCTCCGCTGCTCGCTGACGTCTAATCTCTCGCTCTCTCGCCTCGAGGTTCTTCTCTTGCTTCATCTCTCTCTCGAACATCAGGTCGATCGCCTTTCTCTCGTTCGCTTGAGGTGCAGCAAGAGATTCACACAACTCCAGCAGAGAGACAGTGCCTGTGTTGTCACCGATCGCCACAAGCTTACCACCCACTTGTGACGTACCTTGCACAGCGATGGATGAGAGCATGGCATCACACACCTTATGCGAGTACGCCACCTCATTCTGTCGATAGAAGTAATCCCAGATGTCCAACACACCATCCATGCGAGTGACGAAGAAGACTCCAGCACGTGTCGGCGACCAGCAGCCTGCTGTGAGATATGACGAATGATACTTTGTGGTCATGATCGGTGTCCTGAGATCTTCCATCCAGATCCTCGCAGTCCAGTCACCCACCGTGAGAAAACACTTCGAGTTCGCAGGGTTTCTCTGGATCGAGTAGATGGGGCCGTGATGCTTGCCCGGGCCCTGGTCGAAGACCGTGATACCGTTATTCTGCTTACGATTCTTCAGATTGACCATGAGCACGACACCTTGCTCTGTGCCCACGAGATACTTCGATGGACCAGCTTCAGAGTTGTATTCCAGTGACGAGCCTCCGAGGATCTGACCGTTCGCTTTGACGTCAGTGCAAAGGAGCAGTGAGTCAGTGGGCTCTGACAGACGCCGCGTGTCCCACCACAACATCTGACCGTCAGTAGATACAGATACACACTGGTTACCAGTCTTAGAGTTGATCCAGAAGACGTCATACACTGGGTCGTGATGAGACTTCTCGATGATCGACGAGGAGAAAGGAGTGACGTCTTTGTTCGTGCCGCCACCAGAGCGTCGAAGGTCATAGAAGGTGATGAGACCATTGTAACTGCCTCCTATGAGCGAGTCGGTGTTCTTTGGGTTGAATCGCAGACAGCAGAGAGGCGAGGGAGGGTTTAGCTCTGCGTCAGGGGTGTTGGGGTTGAGGATGTCCCAGATGTAACTCTGCGCTGGTATTCTGACGTTCGAGAATCTAGGGTCTTGGAATGTAAGGATGGAGTACGAAACAGCGAGTTTTGGAGGTGCGGTGGGGTCAGGGTGCCAGTTAATCGACGTCACCGTTCTCTTGATCTCATTGGGGTCGCGGAAGACTGCGAGACCCTTGGCATTGGGCGGTTCTGACGAATGATCAATATTATCCCCTTCAAAGTATTCCTAAGTTAAAAAAGAGGAGTGTAAAGAGGGTGTACAGTGTGGTATGTGCTGTGTGTGCGTCTGATTACCTCATAGATGTCTATGGTGTTAATCTGCTTCATACAACGAGCAACGATCGGACCAAGTATCTTTACTGCACCTTTATATTCCTCATCTTTTTCTGCTTTCTTTCTAAATCTGCTGACATCACTCTGTTCAGTGAAGTCAACGTCCTTAGGCCAGCCTCCCTCCACATGTCTCATAGAGGAACTCTTAGTCACTAATCTCTCAGTGTTCGCCTCGTGCTCGGACATGTGTGGAGCTGTATCAAAGCATGCAATACTAGGGTTTCGGAGGATGTAGTTGTTTTGATATGCCTCGGTTGCTGGAATTGACTCGACAATCTCTGCAGGCACCACAGAGAATTTGCAATGTTTGCCAAATTCACGGCGTTTTTTTGTGTAGATATGCGCTAACTGTGTGAAGTAGCCGTCAAAATAAGCTCATCATAGACGATCAGAAGGGATTGCTTACCTCCATGGAGGTTGTTTTGTCGTATGAAGTTATGTGTTAAAGTTGTTCAAAATGATTTCAATAAAAGCGAAACGATCGCCCACACTCAGGGGCATACCCAAACCCACTAGACCGAGCTCGAAGTGCCGATATGCCGGTGCTGGTCTATTTCCCAATACAACTCACAACCCCTTCCATCTTCTCTTCACTCTACACCGCTGCCTCGTATTATTAGTGTTTGAGATGAGCGACCCCAACTCAGATTTCCCAAAGCCTTTGGATGACCCGAAGCAGGATGCTCGTCTTGCTCGACTCTCTGTCAAGAAAATTAGCGAGGAAAAGCTCAGAAGGGAATTAGCAACGATTGCCCACGCCAAGTGCTCAGAATATGGCAAGGCGTTTAGTGAATGTTCTCAACGAGAAGGATTTAAAGTTGTCTTTACATGTCGAGATGAATGTGCAGCATGTGAGTATGTTTTTCTTCCTCATCTCTCGCCTCTTATTTGATGATTCTCTACAGTGAAGGATTGTGTTTCGAAGTATTACAATGAACCAGAGTTCAATAATTTCTTGGTAGAGAAAGGTTATGACCCAGCGACAATAAAGAAGAGAAAGATTCTAGATTTCTTCTCATCATAGTGTGTCGGTTGTTCTTATTCTCTTTGTAAATAATCTCATATCGTACAAAAGACATCAGATTCCTTCTATTTACATTAATAGTTCATTCCGTGCTTACTTGACGTAGACTTTTCCTCTCGCGTTATTCTTATAGGCGCGGAAGACATCGTCAGCCACGTCATTCGCCACTCCCTCATTCTCATCAACTTGCTCGACATTAGTGACAACTTCTTTTGGAATGTCAGGAACGACAGCCTTCTTCTTCAGATAGTCTGGGTCTTGTTCTCTTCGCTGACGACTTTTCTCTAACGCCTCTTGCTTCTTCCTCTCTCGCTCTTCCTTCGCCTTCTCTCTGAGTTGTAAATTCTCTAATTCCTTTTGTTTGAGTCGATCAGCGGCAAGCGCCTCTTCTTCCTTCACTAGTTCGACCATCAGTCTCTGCAGCATACTTCGATAATTCGCGTGTTTCTCGTCGATGTCAAAGGCATTCCTTCGAAGAAGCTCTTGTCTATAGAAATAAGTTTTAGTAAGAATAGAGAATAGAAGCGATAGTTTACCTGAGTTCATAAGGAGTACATTGACTCGCATTCGCTGTTGAGATGATCTTCTTCTCTGAATTATCCATATTTTATCGAGACAAACTATTATTCTCCAAAATCCTGAGATCTTCAGTCCTTTGAACGATTGGTTTTGATGTTGCTCACGTGTTGGTTTGTAATCGAGCAGTCAAATAGAATATAATTTGACTTGTTTCTCTGTTGTTTCGAATTTGAAACGCTCCCTCGCGATACAAGAGATAGTCACAGACATTGAGTCTTCTTTATGAGAACCTCTCGTTACAACAGCCGCACAGTTAATCAATATAATAGTTAAGACAGATAACATTGATATCTGACACCTTTTATGATGAACAGACCGCAGATTTATGAAGACTCTGTTCCTATTGTCTATGCTACACCATCTCCAACATATTTCTCGCCATTGATTGAGCAGCATCTTGGTTTAGAACTGAAATGGCAACGCTGGCATCATCGCTTCTTCGAACTCCGACAAGATGCAACATTGGTTGTCCGCCATGCTGTGAAAGGGGTGAAGACTACAATTCTTGCAAAATACGATTTGAGTACTGTCACTGTCACACACCTGGCCTACAAGTCCGAGGCCGTCTCAGCCACTAATCCCCTCATCAAACAAGAGATCGGCATCCTCCTCGAAGTCAAGACCTCTGAAGGACACGGCACTCAAATTCGTTTTATCATGTCTGAAGACGAGCAATCAAGGTTCTACAACGCGCTGAGAGGCGTGGCTAAGCAGCACAACCTCGACGCAGTGAAACACGCATCAATCACTGCACACGTGGCGGACTGGCAGACGAAGGCAGGGAAAAAGACCCAGGTGAATCAATCTGTCATGCGCTCTGCGATCGCGCAGGCGATGGACACATTCGACGATAAGACGAGGAAGGCGGAGATCGTGAATAAGCGAGGTGCTCTGACGTGGCTGCCCGTCTTCTTCGCCAATGATTTGGTGCACGGGTCTTGGTGGTTCGTCATTGGCTCGGTCTTCTTCGTCATCTCCTCCCTCGTCACATTGATTAACAGCTTCTCGAAGGATTTGGGCGATGACGACAGCATTCTTACCGATTACCAATATCGTGCCACGTGGCTGCTCATGACAATATCTGGTGTCTTTTGTACGCTGGGTTCGTTAGCTTTCATGCGCGCAGTGCACGAAGATCCTCCGATGAAGCCTTTGTTCGCTGGTTGGTATCACTTGCAGTCTGACGAGTTGTTGGGGTCGTGGCTCTTCCTCTGCGCCACGTTACCTATCATCCCCTACTCTCTCATATACATCTCTGCTTCTGGCGAACAGCTGGTATACCTGGGTGCTCTCGCTGTTTCCATTCTACTCGTCATCGGTACTTATCTCTTCGTCAGAGCGTGTTACCCGAACCCCAGCCAGGTAACCACCAACACAACCCCTCTGACGTAGCCTACCGATAACAAACCTATCTCACAGAAGAAGAGGATGCAAGTCATCCAACCTGTGGCTAACTTCCTTTGTGGGTGTTTCTGCTCTAAGGAATGGCGTGCCTATCACCTGTCCAATGACTGGTTGGCAGGTACGTGGTTCATCTACTGGGGCACACTCCTCGCATTCGTGGTCTGCTTCGTGCTGCTCTTCGTGGCGATCGCTGACAAGAACTCTCTCCTCGTCTTCATCTACGGCACTGGGTAATAATCAAATTGAACCCTTTGACATCTATTCTTCTCTGACGTCACTCATTCGATAGTTTCTTCGAGAACTTCTGCTTTCTCGTCGGGTCTGCTTATTTCGTCGCTGGTTCTTACCCAGAAGACAGCGAGGAGGATGAAGATGACGTGGAGGAAGGAGGTGTCGCAGGTGACAAGTTCTATGACGCAGAGAGTTCTTTCCTGTGCTTCAAATGGCAGGCGAAGAAGAAGGCGTCTGACTCAGAGACCATCGCTGCTCCCTTCTTATAGAAGATCTCTGACGTAGTTATAGTTGTTGTTTGATAGATGAATGATCTGACGTCATCAAATGATCGAGGAAGAGGATTAATTCTCCGTTAGCACGACTGCGATGACGTCAGAGGGTATAGAGATCTCCCTTTGATTTTATTGACGTATTTCATAAGAAATTGACATGACGTCACTTCTTTGATGTAAGAGATTAAGGAATTGCTTTATTTACAGTATCTGATACGAGAGAGTGAGGAGGGAAGGGACGGGGTGTGAGTGACGATGTGAAATCTTTCTGACGTCTTTCCACATCATAGGGAACATGATACAGGTGATTCGAGGTAGTGGTGAGACGACGGAATGATGATTTATTTCTCCAACGATTCCTTCATCGCCAGCCAGAACTCCGTCGACTGCTGAGTCTGTTGGATCTTCTCCTTCGTCAGATGAATGAGACAATCCTATACGAGATATACGATCAAAAGACAGCTATAACTGACGTCAGAGAATATCACTCACCAGAACATTCCTCCTTTGAACAAGAGTGATGTGAGCGCTCTCTCCTCGAAGCACCTGAGTGATGTCAGCCTCTTCTAGTTTCCTCTGTTCGACGATGTTCTCTGCCTCAACGAGGGAGAGCTTCGCCATGTTGACCTCCTCTTCCTTCAACTTCATTTCATCGAAGGAGTGCGTCAGACTCTCATCGGGATAGCCACTGCGAATCGTCGATTGCTTCCATGCAGTAGTGTTGGGGGAGGAAGTGACGGAGGAAGAGGATGCCACATTAGTAGATGATGACGTGATCGATCTCGACTGACTAAGCAGAACCTCCACTCTCTTCTTCCTCTCGTTCTCTTCCTTGTGAGCTTGTATGAGCTGGTCTTGGACGAGGTGTCGCTGCTGCAACGACACGCGAAAACTCTCAATGAATCTCCCGAGATAGTTCAGAGGGATTGCCACGTCACTCATCAAACGTGTCATGGTTTCTTGTTCGATTCGCGCTACTTGCGTCATCTTATCATGTGATATTTGGAGGATGCGAACGAGGTCAGGCTGTGACTCTAACTCACTCGTCTAATTGAGACACTGACGTCACAGAAGAAGATAGAGAGAAAATACGCCAGAACTTACCGCCTTAAAAGCACCGGCGACTTTACTCAGCTCCTGCATTCGTCCTTCCTCGACGTGTTGTAGCTTGTCGTATGCTCTGGCGATGGCAGTGACGTGTTCTAGCTGCTGTGACGTCTTCGTAAAGAGAAGCGCGTCTTCGGGAGTGTTGTGAAGGAGGTGTTGATAGGCCACGTGGTGCGATGGTATTAGAGGATTGGAGTTATTGCCTATGATGGGAGCTGCGATGTTGCTCACAGTCTTGCTGACATGGCCCCAAAGACTGCTGACGAAATCGAGGGATTTGGCAGACGACAGCAAGCTATTCGCCCCATTCGTCAGCAAAGAGGTGCTATCTTGCAGTAGTTTAGTCATACCGTTGCTTTGAGATGATGATGAGGTGGAGGAAGAGGTGGAGGAAGATGAGGCACTGCTGGTTGTGACGTCACTCTGAATAGAGTTATCGAATTGATGATGACGGAAGTGATGATTGTACACATCAACAAAGGCTTTGAAACCATTGGTAGATGATGCAAGGAAGCTCATGACCTCGTAGCTCTTACTCAGGTGCGGGTGTCGTGTGAGATGGTGCAGGAACATCTGAAACTCGATCGATCTCTGCTTCAATAGGAATTCTGATGTGTTACTTGTCGTGTAGTTCTTTGCTGGGAGAGGAGGAATGATGTAGCCTCGGAAACATTTCACTAAGATCTGATCGAAGGCATCGAACTCACTGTATCTTCTCTCGACGATCGTCGTCAGCGCAGTGAGACTGACGCCCTCATCCTCCTTCCTCTTTCTGTCTGGCGCAGTAGAGGGGTTAGACTCATCTGCCTTTGCTGGGATGAGGAAAGGTAGGGCTTGATGCAGTGCACAGTGTGAAGCTATGCGGTATTTGGTGTGTTGGTTGGAGTAGTCGTCGCCATAGACCTGCCACCCTGACACATGCACTTTGAAGTCCAGCCAAAGCTTGCCTAATGCCCAATCTTCCTGCACTTTGCCGAGCTGGAAGTCAGCAAGTGAGAGTTTGACGGTGGAGGAGTGTAAGTTCTTGAAGAGTTTCTCTGACGGCTGACGTTGCGTCTCCTGGTAGTAGGCCAGAGCCTTACACAGCATCAACCACTGAGAGAAGGAGATCTTCCCCATCTCTTGACCATTGCTGTGTAGGAAGTTGAGGGATGCTGATCTCGGGGAGGAGGGAGGGGCCTCTACCTCTGAGGGGGGAGGAGGAGGTGTCTTGTGTTTGTTTTTATTCTTTTGACTTTTCTTCCCTCCTTCCTTCACCGTAACTGGCTCTGACGGAATACTATTCGATTCAATAGAATTCCGCCATTGATCTTTCTCTTCGTCAGACCGTTGTGTCAGATGGAGGTTGTGGGGGAGGGGTGGCAGGTGTAAGGGAAAGCCTGTGACGATAGCGATGAGCTTCTCCAACACCTCCAACGAGATATTTGATCTAATGAGAAGTAAATAAAAGAAAGGATTCGTTAAAGATATAATCCCTTCATTCTCACAATCCATCATCCGATAAAGGTTCTGATAGTAGGAGAACTCATCGCTGGTGAAGCTCAGACTGCCGTAGTGCGTACGCAGAGAAACTCCTAACCCATTCGAGGAAAATGATATTTTTGATTCTTCTGTCATTTGACAAGTTTGAGACCCTCACTCGTCACTCTCTAGAGGACCTTCCTACGATTCGTATTTAATTTGATTCGAGATCTTATCGCTGATGAATAAATATTCTTCAAAATAAAAGAGGATTTCTCTCCTTTAAAAGCTGGGTATTTGAACTATACTATAATTCGTATGATGATTGGTCGTGTCAGATGTGTTGTGTTGTAGAATGTCGTAGTATTTTATAGTATTTATTAATATTTTTTCTGATTTTCTTCCGTTTTCATCATTTTCAACTTTCTCTCACGACCGTCAATCGCGTCCTCAAAACGATACCCTTCAAAGAGCGCTTTTCAATCCTCTCGAAAAAAGCGCTCTTTGAATCCTTCACTAAAAGAGAAACGAAATAATTTGAAAAAACAAATCGAATAAACATCAATCAACTACGACACTTTCCTGCGATCTCTGGGCTGAATTTCATCTATCATCGCTTTTTTGTTTGGGAAATTTTTAAAAAACTTTTTTGAGAATTTAATTCCTTTCCCAGTCTTTCGCTTTGTGGGTTTAGAGTGAAATTGGTCGAAAGAGACAATTGACTTCATTTGATAGAAATGGATTCTGATGATAAGCAGAACGATGAAAATCGTAGAGCTTGGACAGATGAAGAGGATGAAGCTATCCGTCTGATGGTTGCCAAGCATGGTACGAAGAGCTGGGCGCTCATCGCAGAGAATTTAGGGAAAGAAGGAATGCCCGGGAGGAGTGGGAAACAATGCAGAGAAAGGTGGCACAATCATTTAGGTAGGTTTTTTTTCATCTATCTAAGATACATAAAATCTGATGATCTACTAGATCCGAATATTAATAAGAGTTCTTGGACTGAGGAAGAGGAGCGGATAATGTCAGAAGCGCATAAGGAGCTTGGTAATAAGTGGTCAGAAATCGCGAAGAGATTACCTGGAAGAACTGATAATCATGTAAAGAATCATTGGTGAGTTTCTAATTCACAATGAAGTGATAATTCTCTGACTTTGTCGCTATCCTTCTCAAGGTATTCATTCATGCGTCGCAACGTGCGAAGGCTGAATCGAGAGATCGGAAATCACGGTTCCGCATTACCGGTGTCCACGCAAGTCAGTCTACCCTTCACATTACCTACGTCCTACCAACCGCGCTCGCAAGAGGCAAAAATCATCAACGAGATGAAAACAGTTGTTGGCCAGGAACCAAACCAACCCTTCCCAGCTTACGCCGCCCCAATACAACCGAGTAGTCCTATCTCCACCTCATCAGTTTCAGACTCGCTATCAGCGCAAAAGAACTCAGGTAATGATAGGAAACGCTATTCTCCTCTTCATTCTTCACCTTTACCTTCATCATCAACTTCAGCGAGTAAGAAATCAAACGACGTTAGGAGCAGTGGGAAAAAGAAGAGCGTAAGAAAAGCAGTGAATTTGTCTGAACTCCAACGGTATTTTCACGCGGCAGAAGAAGCAGCGAGGGAGATAATGTTGGAAGAGGCGATCAAAGCACAATACTCCACTGAGAACAACGCTGAGAAGGACGGCGTCTTCCAACTCACAACCTTGAGCAATCTGCCTCTGAAATCACCAAAGCGTCTCATCGCATTGCAATTGGCGAATAATAATCCAGCGTTTAGGGAAAGGTTCAAGCAGAAGCTTGAACAGTCTGGAGGACCGTTAGCTCTGGGCAAGGCAGGTCATGCAAACGCCGCGTCTTATACTTCTTTGCCCGCACAGTATGCAAGCCATCTGACAGCTGGCTGGTCGCAAGGAGGATTTTCGGAGAACAATGAATCAACTTTCTCCTTCGAAGGCGAGTTGGAGAAGTTCATTCATACGCCTGACTGGATGCGCACACACGACAACACACTTTTCAATACCGGCCTTACAGCGAGAGGTTTCAGTGACATTAATACTTCATCTACTGCTCTTTCCTCCTCGAATTTATCCTCGCTGAGTAATGGCCTTCAACCGATGGCAGGTCTGAAGTCCGAGGCGATGGGTACGAGGTCGGCTAAGAAGGAGTTGGGTGGGAATGGCAATCGTGGTGGAAAGAGGACGAAGGGAAAGGATGCAAATGATACAGATGATAATGATGAAAGCAGTAATAAACCAATTAAACTTCGTCAGAAGCGGAGAAAGGAAGGTGATTATGAAGGGTCGAGCGATGATCGACACTCAGACTTTGCTTCCACCTCAACATCAAATCTGAATAACGATTATGCCGTCCACGCACAAGCTCACGGCAGTGTTGGTCCAAACGACTCATCGATTATCAAAAGAAGAAGAAAAGGAGAGCTTCAAATAATGGTCGATTCAGGTCTGACGATGGGCACTGTCAACACAGCTGGGCCGTTGACAAATGCGATCCGAGCAAACAATCTTCATAGTCTGATGGGCGGAGGAATTGGTGACATGGGTCCTCCAGGAGAGACTCCTCGACGATCTGCCCGTCTGAAGAATGGAGGTGGCGCTTTATCCACCCTAAGCAATCTGGGTACATTGAATTACCTTGATTCACCCTTTATGGAGAAGAGTCTTCTATTTTCTGATGGATTTGCCCCCTTTGGAGTGGATACTCCAAGTCGGCTCATGCATTTGGATCCTCCTCTTTCAAAGAGTGCTACAGCGGCAGAGGGAGTGCGCTTTGACTTCGATGAAGCTGTGGCAGCTCATTTCCCTTCGCCACGCACTGGTGATCACATCAAAGGAAACTCTCCTTATCGTTGGAGTGGAGGGAGTGCTGGATCTGGAGTCTCTGGCTTTTTCAACTTCCCCGACTCTACTGTTGGAGGTCAAAAGCCTAACAGCTCGCTTGAGGCGGCTATGAATGCCCCACTATCCACTGTACCGTCTAGTTCGAATCAAAATCTGCAAGAGACTAACGATCAAGCCAATATATATGCGAAGAAGTTTAAGAAAGCTTTAAAGAAAGATGCAAAGTTTGATAACAGCGACGGTGATACTGCGAAACAGAACGAAGCAGAGAGTTCATCTGATCGAAAGGACAATAGGAATGTGTTTCAATCGCCCACACAGCCGACCACGAACGGTAATTCCTCCTCTCATGGACCTCCAAAGGAATCTCGGCCAAGGGCGAATAGCAAGGTTCGTTTGTCTGTATTACGGTAACTTTGTCTTTCAGCTGACTGTTTTCGACATTTTTTAGACATCAAGCCGAAAGAACTCTTTCGCTGATGTTTCGGGCAATGGACCGAAAGAATCACAGTCTCCAGATAAACCGAAGAAGTCTATGTTTATTGACTTTGACGAGGAGAATGCGGCTGAGATGTTAGAGTCTTTGCCTTTGGATGTAAGTACTATAGCTCTTTCTTTCATCTGATTTTAGTGTGATCTTTTCATCAGACGCCCAGAATCCTCTCGCTTGCTTATTCATCGAACAAATGACCTTTGAGCTCATCATAAGTCATTAGAGAACTGGTAATTATTGTGGATATCATATATATAGCATGTAGTCATCTGAGGTGGGTGGAAACGATTTCGCTTTTCTCTCCTCCTTCCTCGATGGATTTAGTTTAACCCATCGTCTTCTTTTCTTTTTATTTCCGGGAGCAATAGTTAAAAGTTATTTTATTCTGATCGCTCCGCTTCGCTTTCATTCACATATGCTCTGTCATAAGTTCTATTTCCTAGCTCGAGAAAAGAGACTTGATCATTATGATACAGCTCTACCTCTTCCCCTCATATCACCGAGGAGAGAAGAGAAAGCGAGCGAGAACAACGAGATTGATAATAATCAACAGACATAACACAACAAGGAGCATTCAATCATTGCAACTCACTAGACTTTGTACAGACACAAACCCGATTTCCCTGCCACCGCGATGGTGTTACTGGACGGATGCCACGCACAATGTAGCACTTTCTCATCTAGTTTCACTTCTGCTTGAGCGCTCTTCGCACTGTGCTTGCGATCTTTCAACTTCAACCTCTCCATTTGAGTATAAACTTCGTTGTTCCCGGTATCCATCGCTTGGTTTGGAGACAACGTGTCTCCTTCCACAATCGTTTTTGGCAGATCGACATTTCGCAAGCCTCGTGCATCTTGGTGAAATATCTTTAACTGATTGCTGTGGAGGAGGAGAAGATAAAACAAGTTATCTCGCATGAACATGCTATTCACTAACCTGTAGCTTCCCGTTGCCACACTCTTCCCATCAGGGGAACAACAAACCTCGAATTTATCGAAGATAGTGTCCGAATTATAGAGGTCATACAGCATTGGTCGTAGATAATCATGCAGAGACACAGTCTTCACTGGTCGATTTTCCATGTTCACGTCCCAGATCTTCACAGTCAGGTAATCTCTCGATACGATGTAGCGCCCATCCAAAGAGTAGCTATGCATGATTAGTTAATGGGAGATGGGGAGGAGGAGGATGAAAATGATTCTCACTTGATATCTGAAATGGAGTTGAGTATGTCAGTTATGAAGGATTTGTTTGCTGTCGGCGCACTATGCTCGGCATAGACTTTGGAGAATTGATGACATACGGCGGACGTCCTCAGATCACATACTTTTATAAGTCCCCTCGAAGAGCTATATGTTAGTATGTTGCAGTGTTGAGGATGGCATTGCACTGCGGTGATCACCTCCGTCAGCTCTTCCATGTTCTCAGGTTTTATATCGACTAAATCTAGACCACTTGTCAACAAAGGAGTAAAGACGGAGAAGAAAAGTCTTACTAAAGGTTGTATCGCTGTTTTCGATCTTCCACATGTTGATTCGAAGGTCGTCAGCGCTGATAAAGGTCTCTGTGTCGCTGTTAAGCGCCAAAGAATTGATATGGTAGGCATGTGCATTAGCGAATATTCGCTTCGTAGTAGCATGAAGAAGTTCAGTTTCATTGGAAACATCACTATCTATTGTTGGGAGAGCGATTTGCTGGTGTTGAGCGAAGTGACTGACAGCTTTGGGAAGATACTTCAGCTTCGGACCAATCTTCCAAAGCTTAATCGTTTTATCTGCAAAGTTGAACTTTAAGGGGGACTAGGAGAGGAATTTTTACGAGAAGCCTTACCATTAGTCGAGAGGATGAAATTGTTGTTGGCGATGGGATGGCAGAACTTAATCTGATTGATCTTCCCTTCCATCTCCAGGCTTTTCAAAAAATCGAATTCTGGCTCATGACTTTGAAATTGAAAATATGGAACCCAGCTTTCTTGATTTTTCTTTCAAGTAGTTGGTCATTGTCTGAGACCTGGGCGCTGAAAGGCTCTTACCTCATTCTTTCCTTCGTTATCGAGTTTTAAGACAGTTATTCGTCCATTACGATCACCGGTGGCGAGAAAGTCTCCAGTAATGTTGTATTCGAGAGCTGTAATTGTATCTAATTGCAAGGGTAAAGCTCTCCTTCACTGAAATTTGAATATCTTACCCTCTGCTTGCTGAATTTCAGACTCAGGAGAACTCAATCCCTGCATCTTCGCTCTGACAACGGATAAATAAAGGAGTCGTCAATTTGATCAATAAATATAGGTTTAAAGTTGAAAGCTCATCACCAGGAGCAGCGGAATGATCAATCAGATCTGTTTTGATGTTTCACTTGTTTGTTGTTGATTGTCCCTCGCGATAGGGGAGATTTCAGCCGGCACAGCGAAATTGTCCGGTGATCTATCCTCGGTAATCGTAAGGGGCATGGGCAGGTTCGAGGTGTAGGAGAGGGAGGGCAGGAGGGAAGTGTGGGTAGCACCTCTCTCTTCAATGCTGGAAATTTCTCGTGGTAATGAGTAATAGGTCATATAGGACCTTGTATCAAGACACTTCACACAACACACAACACAGATCATCACAATCATTAGCATTGAGCTGCCATAGCTATTCCAATAGCTATCTGTGACACTCGAGCGACTCCTAGGCAGGATTGAAATCGTGGACTTATCAAAGTCATTGATACCAGTCCTTTCACTCCCAAGTCATCTCCGGTCACTTCACCAACTGTCAGTCAGCTTTTATTCCCTCTGGAGTATGATTTAAAACATCCATCTGTGATTAACAATCATCGATAGCAGTGAATATATTCTTCCCATAACTTTTTGCATCTCCTTCCTTTTCACTTACTCCCGACACTATGTATGGCATTCCCCAAGACAGGAAATCGAACAATCGTCAATTTCAAGAAGCAGCAACTCAGAGAAAAGCTGCAAATGACACCCAATTTTTCTGGGAGTTAGTTGCAAGACATAATGCAGGTCATCCTATCGGACCAAAGAAGACATCTAAAGCACAAGAAGAACACTTTCTCTTTGGCAAGAAATCTAGTGAAACAAGTAGTGGAATCATAGATGATAATATCCCTGTTCAAAGATCTGGTCCAAAGGCCGATGAAATTAATGCTTTAGAGTCCTTTGAGAGTTTGAGGGATGTGGCGCCATCTTCCGTCACTCGATGTCTCGAGCTGCTGAAGTTCGACACTCCTACTCCCATTCAAAAACACGCTATTCCTCTTGGCTTATCTGGTCTTGATCTCATGTGTTGTGCTCAGACGGTAAGAGGCTTTGTTTGTCTCATGTATTAAGGGATTCATCTCCTCCTAGGGTTCCGGCAAAACTTTGGCTTTCCTCATTCCTGTCGTGACAGCGATTAATAGCCGCAAGGAAAGTCAAGGAAATGCTGCGATAGATTCTCGAGGTGCATTGCCGAAGGCGATTATTCTCGCGCCAACGAGAGAACTTGCCTCTCAAATCCACCTTGATGCCAGGAGATTAATGTTTGGGTCAAACCTCCGCTCTGTCTGCGTCTACGGTGGAAATGATATCAGAAATCAGCTCGTTGAGTTATGCATAGGCTCTGAGTTGATTGTTGCGACTCCAGGCAGATTGAATGATCTCGTTGAAAGAGGTATCGTATCTTTGGAAGAAGTTAGCTTCCTCGTCTTAGACGAGGCAGATCGTATGTTAGATATGGGATTTGAGGTAAGTGCGTTAGGTACGAACATTTGACTCGCTCTGATGGTATTGTAGCCTCAAATTCGAAGGATCGTGCAGGAATCCAATATGCCTATGGGAGAAAATAGACAAACATTTATGTTCTCTGCCACTTTTCCTCCTGAGATCCAGACACTTGCACGTGAGTTCTTGCGTAATTATGTTTGGATTGCTGTCGGGCGAGTCGGATCAACTGTTGACAACATTAAACAGCAAGTCCTTCTCGCTTCAGCTGATCCGCAAGAGAAGATCAAGCTTCTGCTTTCTGTCCTCGACCATACTGATGGTCGAACACTTGTTTTTGTGCAAAAAAGGAAAACCGCTTCATGGTTGTGTGAGACAATGAGGAATATGTTTGGAATTGCAGCAGAAGAAATTCACGGGGATCGTTCTCAAGCCCAAAGAGAAAGTGCGTTGAAAGCATTCAGAGACGGAAATATCCGCATTCTCGTCGCGACGGTACGAAGCTTCTCTCGAGATGCTCTGTAATTTGACTGTTTTCTAGGATGTTGCAGCGCGAGGATTAGATGTTCCGGCCGTGACTCACGTGATTCAGTTTGACATGCCTTTGAGTGCCGAGGACTTCGATGTGTATGTCCATCGAATAGGAAGAACAGGAAGAGCCGGTATGTCTGGTCTTGCAACCTCCTTCTTCGTCCCTGGAAGAGAAGTTGGAGAAGGAAATGGCAAGATTGGTCCTTTATTGGTTCGACTACTGAGGGAAAATAGTCAGGTAATAATATTATCTTCTTCGTCCTCACCGTGCATTACAATGCGTTTGTTCAGGAAATTCCTGATTGGTTGGGTAGTTTAGAAGAAGGTCATGGAGGTTATCATAATAACCATCAATATCAACGTAAAGGAAACTCCAATTATGGAAACAACGGACATCAATATCAGTCAAATGGTGGTCGCTTTCAGCAATCAAAATTCGGATATTCTGATTCGCGATCAAATCAACAGAACGTTCTATATCAAAATAATTACAGCAATAATCGAGGTAACAATAATATGATGCAGTCTGATGCATATCAACAAGGCAATGTCAATCGAGGCGTGTACAATAATCGTCAACCGCAAATGAACCCACAAACACAACAAAACAGAATGAATACTTCTTACACACAACAGTCCTACTACACCCCTTACAACTCACAAAACTCCTCGATTCAGTCATATGCCCCAGCTGTTCCTAATCCGCCAGCAATGCATTCCGCGAGCCAAGCTCCGTATGTACCTAACGCCACTGCCAGTCCTTTGATGCAATCCGGTTATCCTGCGGCTGCAAATACTCCTTATTACGATCCTTATGTTGCAGCAGCTTACATGACAGCGGCCCCAAACAATGGAATGATGAATGGGATGATGGAAACTCCTTCCCCTTACGCCCAGCAGGCAATGACGATGCAGCAACCTTGGATGGTTTCAAATCCGACACAAGTCCCAGTTCAAATGCAAGTAGTTCCACCTGCAGCGCCAACCGTTTCGCCTGGTGAAGTCGATCGTTCTCCACCTGCAGCAAACGCGATGAACAACTATGCACGCCCTCATCAAGATTATGCTGCACACAATGGCAGACAACAAAACCCTAGAGGTCAAATACGCAACGATAACTATCATTCCGATCGCAATTACAACAATGCAAATAATTCACGACAATACTACAACAACTATAACAATGGTGCTGCTACAGGTGCCCCTCATGTTAATAATGGTTATTCGCAGTATCCTCAAGCACAACGACAGGATTATCGCCCAAGAGACGGTGGGTACAATCACTATCAAGGACAGCAGCAACAGCACTATCAACATCGTAACAACAATCAATACAGACCACAAGGTGGCTATCAGAGCCAGCAATACAAAGGAATGGAAGCCAACACAGAGGATTCCACAATAGAGCAACCAATAGAAGAATATACTGGAGGAGAGAACACAGGCGGTGAAGAGAATCATGAGTCAGAGGCCTACGAAACGTAGAATTTTTATGTTACCAATCACGAGAGGAAGGGGCAGTTCGTTATCTTTTGTTCTATCGCGCTTTTGATTCACTTATGAGTAAAATGATATTCTAGCATATCGATTTCATATGACAAGTGAAGGGAAAACTACTTCGTTCTTCACTTCACGTAAAATTTCATCCAGTAACTTCATTCAAACCCCTTCCTCACATCTTCAATCTTATCAAAACTTTTTTGTTGTCTCTTCGTCAACGCCTTTCTCTTCTGCCACCTCCAACCTCTGAAGTTGTTCGAGCACGGCACTCTTCAAGGGTAAAATCTTTGGCTTACAGAGGATTTCCGCGAAGCCCCCTCTATTAGAAATAAAGCAAATGCCATTTCGAGTCATCCCACTTACTTCTCTGAATAAACTAGACCACTCTTCGGGAGAATTTCGTTGATCATAACTTTCTTTCCCTCCATATTTGAAAAATGCCGTTTCCAGTTTCTCGAAGAGGACCTTTGATAAAGTATGACTTATGAAATACTCGACTTGCTTGAAAGTCGATGGAAGGTTTCAAAATTCAAGTGTTTTCTCAACAGCTTTGTGGTTTAAAAGGAGTAATAATATCGAGGCCTTGGACTTGATTCAATTTCTGTGAACAATCCTTTTGTCAGAAAGATGTCATATGTTACCCCGGAACAAGTTTGCCAGCTTCAGAAGCCAACAGAAGGTATGACCATCACAGGACAGTTCGAAACTTTTTCATATTTCTCTCCTCCCAATCAATGAACAGGCTTTCTGTGTCCATTATCGGCGAATACATTCGGAATCGACTTTCTACAGTTCTCCATAAGTGATTATCAAACAAAAAAGATCATCTTCGAAGTGGGGAAAGATTCGCCAACTCCGCAAGACATCGCAGTTGACTTCTCCAACCTTGGCGAAGACATGTACCGAAAAATAAAATATACATTTAGTGAAGATGTCCTACGATTGCCCTTAATACAAACTACGTAAGTGGATTGATTGATCGGCGCTGCTTCTCTGACGTAGTTCGTGTAGATTGGTCTTTTCTGTCGGAAACGTTGCATTGAACGGATTTCGAATGATTGAGCGACATTATTTTAGAGATCGAGTAAGCTCTTTCTCGTCATTTCATGTATTTGTTACCTCATCTGCTTCGTCTTAGTTAATAAAGAGTTTTGACTTCACCTTCGGCTTCTGTATTCCTGGCTCGACCAACACATGGGATGCAGTCTACGATGTTCCCCCACTGGGCGAAGACTTAAGTAAGACGATTGATTATGCTGTATATACAGAGTTTGAATCATTTTCTCTTCTTTCATAGTTAATGAGATAATCGATAATCCATACGAGACTAAATCAGACAGTTTCTACTTCGTGAACGATAAACTCATTATGCATAATAAAGCTTCCTACAGAGTGAGATGAATTCTCCCCGTATTCTCGAATTCGATTAATCTTGTCTTAGTATCTCAGAGAAGATAGCGCTCAGGCCAAGAAAAGCTACGAAGACAAATTTGGCGCTAAAGTATGTGACGTGTCTTTAATTGAAGATCTCTTATTACCTCTCTCCTTTGTATTGTAGGGAGCAAAGGCTGCTAAGGCGGCAAAAGATGGTGCCAAGGTAGTGAATGCTGAGTCGGTTGATAGTGAGGATTCCAAGGTCGCAGATGCAAAGGAGACGAGATCGCGCTCTGCAAGTGCAGCCAAGGTAAGTATGACGTCATCCTCGCTCTGTTAACTGTAATGATGAACCTTCTCCTCGTTTGATTGCAGGGTTCGAAGGATGTTTGGTCCAAAGAATCTGATTATTACTAAACATAACTATAACTCGGTCTATCTGTCACGACAGATGAGTCGTCGAGCGTTAGAAGTATTTACTATTAGCTACGTATGAAAAACTCAGGAGTAGTAAGTTAATCGGGACTATAATAATCATCAAGCCAAATAACTTAATAATTGTCATTCAAAATCTAAATCTAAACAGAAATATTATAACGCTACTCTCCTAACACTACTAGATGCTACACAAAACTTCATGAATATTATATTATAAGAAACAGACGAAAAAATGGATGGGATGTTTAGTCGTTCAACGCTGCTTCAACATCGAAAGGATGGGCACCTTCCATCTCCTTGGTCAAGAGCTGATCTCCTTCCTTGGTGCGGATGTCACGGTTAGCAGCGATGTACTTCTGTAACTTAAATTCAGAAACAGGATTGAGCACACCAACGCCATACTTCTTCACAAGGGATCCGATGCCAACTGCAGTCATAAGGAAGTTCACTTTAAATGCAGCAGACAAGACGTTTCCACGACCGTAGCGGGAAGGGCAACCAACGATGACATCAGAGGCGTTACCGAGGTTGTAAGTTCCGTGCCAGAACCATGGAGGGTTAATCAACACATCTCCAGGATGTACAGTAGTCGTGTAGCGCTCCAACTTCTTTAACCAAGGCGACTCGATCTTGCCGTCTTTTCCGACGAGTGTGTGACTGAAGGCAGAGAATCCATTAGCATTCAATGAGGGCTTCAGATACTTCGTCTGAGTAGGAGGCACGAACCACCACTTCTTGCTACCAGCGACTTGACGGAAGCTATGACAGCGATCAGATAATGTGATCATGTTAGAGGAAATAGGAGAAGACTTACATATTAACTCCAGCTGCACAGTGGATATCTGTACCTTGTCCAGGCAAACCCATAAACATTTGAGTAGCTATTCTCTTGCCAGGCTCAATTTGATCAATATTGTCGTTATTGACCATGTCATGTAATTCTGGGTGATTTTCGAAGATAGTGGTAGCACCGACAATGTAAAAAGGATCCTCGGTCTTTAACTGCTCGAAGAAGCGAGAGAAGGTGCAGTTGTCCACCTGTTTCGCCAAATAAGGACCTTTCTGAGAGCATAAGACTTCTTCGTTAGGATAACGCTCCATCCACCACTCTAGATTACCCCAGTTCTTCACTGCGGTCGTGTTGCCGAGAAATCCTCTAATCACTAATGGCCAAGTAAAATTCTTCGTTAACTCATGGATTTTTTCATTTGTGACCTCAGAGTAGTGAATTTCCTGCATTTGTAGCATTGGACGGTCAGGAAGTCGACTCACTATGAATGCATGGTAAGAATTGTATATAGAAGAGTTGAAAAGTTCCCAGGAGGTGTAGAAGTCGATCACGAGGCAAAGATTGACCCAGAAGGAGGGGAAGTAGACTAAAGACAAAGCAATGACAACTGGAAGAACAATATAAGTAGACTTCATTGTTTTGATTCAATGATGTCAATAATTTCACTGGATATCTTTTTGTGTCGCTGTGAAGATCGAATCCAATGAAATCATCGAGAAGAGTTTCCTGAACTAAAACTTCACTATTTCTAAATATCGATATTTGGAAATCTCTGACTTTCTCTATACCAGACAGACAGTGTTTTGAGGGTTTGCAATAAGATCAAGATTAAGATGACTCCATCCACAGGGCTGTGCGCCGTTTTATTTTTCCTTTTCCAGATTGTGATAGTGCAAAGTATTGTTAATAATGAGGTTTCTCAAGTGATTGATGCATCAACTTCTATCGTGAGATATAATGCCGAAATCAAAGCATCCAATGTGAACGGAGAATATTCCCTCTTATTTCTGAAAGACTGGGGATCTCATCTTGCTTATTTATCAGTGACTAGCAAAGGAAAGCCTTTGAAAGTTCTTCCCGCGGTTACGTAAGTATCAAAGGATTCCTCTGGAAGTGTGTAACTCGATCTCTTAGAAACGGAAATTTTACTGAAGTTGTTGTCAACGTCGAAGATTCCAACCCCACCCTCAAGGTCAAAGCTGTGTTTACTAGTATTTTGAAGCCCTATCCCACAGAAATCACCCAAGCAGAACAGCAGCTAGTGTTGCTGACAGCTAACCACTACTACCTGTCTCCCTACCAGACTGCTTCTCAGAAGACTGTCTTCAAGCTTGCTTCATCTAGTGTTGAGTCGTTCACTAAGGTCTCTCCCCATTCTGTACGTGGTTCATCCATACATTTTGGTCCTTTTCAAGATGTCGCGCCTTTCAAGGTTAGTTCCGAAGCACTTCTACACCTGCCAGTAATTCGTGTAATTGCGTAGACTTCGGAGCTTCGAATACATTATGTGAATAATTTTCCATTTGCCAAGTTTTCCAGCTTAGTCAGAGAGGTTGAAGTCTCTCACTGGGGCAACATTGCAATTGAAGAGATTTATGAGTTGAAGCATGCAGGTGCGGCTTTGAAGGGCGGGTTCAGTCGATTCGACTATCAGATGAAGAGAATGGGACAATCTCCTTCCTTTAGAAGTTTAACAGCGCATTTACCTGCCCAATCTTCCAATATTTACTATCGAGATCAGATCGGAAACATCTCTACTTCTGATATTCGAGCCGGGTCAGACGGAAACTTGGAATTGGAAATCCAGACGCGCTTTCCAATGTTTGGGGGCTGGCAGACACAGTTTTACATCGGTTATTCCATCCCCACTGAGTTGGCCCTCTTCCAAGGCTCTGATAACAAGTTCACCTTGAAGTTCGATTTCTTCACTATCTTTAGAGATATCTGGGTCGATGACATGGAGATTAAAGTAATTCTCCCCGAAGGCTGTGTTAATGTTCAAGCAAATATTCCTTACTCTGTATTGCAATCAGAATCAGTGAGGTGAAGTGGATTTATTTCTTCTCTTATCTTTACAGTGATCTTATATGTACCTCTTTCTCTTCTTATAGATACACTTATCTGGATTCTCAAGTCAACGGTGGAAGAAAAGTATTGGTTTTAAAAACCAATAATATTGTCGAGGATCACGATCAAAAAGTCGTCGTCACGTACGAGTTCCCAGCCTCGAAGATGATTGTTGAGCCTTTGATGCTCGTCGCCGCTTTCTCAGCAGTTTTTGTGGTTTGCAGTCTCCTCTCTCGAGCATCAGCCATTACAACGAAAGCATTGAACTCCTTGAGTAGTAAATAAATTAACGACGTTTCTGTCCTTCACCGCTGTCGTAAATGGCGTAGGAATCGGCTAGTTGCACCAGCTGGCGACTAAGTTTAGTGTACTCTGGGTCGGATCCCCATGTGCGAGAGATGGGGTGTGGTTGATACTCTGTAATAAGATTATTAAGTCGCTCGCAATTCATTCTCTGGAGGACAAAGAGTGCGTCAGACAATTCATCGACCAGCTGCGCATTTCCTGCCTCCTTCGCTCGTTCAATCTCTAGCTCCTGCCCGAGAACTATCAACTGAAATAGATCAAATACAACAAACTTACCAAGCGAGTTTCTTCAATCGTGGAGTCCTCCAGGTAAAAAAACATGTCCTCGCGGAGTTTCTTCTTCTGCTCGAAGGAGGGAACCGGCATCTGCTCGAGCTCAGTGAACTTCTTGTTGCGATCTATGTAGCTGTTCTGATCCATCAACATTATTGGAGCGCGATTAATTCGCTCTGAGACCGAGGGCAATTGGTCATTATTAAACTGATTGTGATCAGTTCCTTCCGCTTCTTTGTTAATGCTGAGATGTTTGAAAATGTTGTGATCCACAGTCGCTGTCCTGTCCACGAAAACATTCACGCAAAGTGAGGATAAAGATAAAAGCATTACTTGGGATTAAAATTACTAATGGCTGAGTTCTGTGAATCAATCTCTGCGAGCTCAGCTTCATATTTAGCGAGTGCGAGCTTTTGATTCTTCAATATCTGGGCGCGATCTTTCAAAAATCCATCCAGAGAAGATTGCAAATCTTCAGTATCTTCGTCTAATTGACGTAATATCCCCTCGATGGAGAAATCATCAGAGGTGAATGAGTGTTTGGCGTGGGAATGATCGCTCATTTATTTACAACCGTTTCTTCTCTTCCGCCGATACGTCGTAAAATAAAGAGAAATAATTTCTCTTTATTCTGCATTGCCTCTTGTTATCTTGTTGTGTTGTGTGTCTTGTGTTGTTTGATTTGTGATTAGTGGTCTGATTGTCTCATGTCTCATGAGAGAAGTCATCACACTTCAAGTTGGACAATGCGGGAATCAAATTGGCAATGCATTTTGGAATCTTCTCCTTTTGGAGCATGAGCTCACATCAGATGAAGACACTGCTTTGTCATCATTTTTTTATCGCGAACAGAAAGGAAGAAATCATGTTTTGAGAGCGAGAGCTCTCTTAGTAGATATGGAATGCGGTCCTTTACAAGAAACGATGCGTAGCCCTCTTGGTAATCTTTTTAATGACACTCAATACATCATGGATGTTTCGGGCGCTGGAAACAACTTCGCCCATGGATATTTCTTCTACGGTCCTCAGTACCAAGATAAGCTTTGTGAGGGAATTAGACGGAATGTAGAAAGATGTGAGTCTTTGCAAGCCTTCTCTCTTATTCACTCTCTTGGTGGTGGAACGGGCAGCGGAGTGGGCAGCTACCTGCTTTCCTTGCTGGCAGATGAGTTTAACAAGGTAACTCGTTTCTCCACCTGTATTTATCCGTCCGAAGAGAATGACGTCATCACGTCACCTTACAATACAATTTTGTCGACTCGAGAACTCGTTCTCTCTGCTGATTGCGTCTTTCCTTTGAAGAACTCTGCATTATTCTCTTTCCATCAGTCCGAAAACCCCACAGCTTCAACATCTGCAGCTTCTGTTCCAACAGCTGATCCCAGTCGTCGCCAGAAAGATCGTGGATTTGATCTAGTTAATCTCATAGCTGCCAGAATGCTGTGTAATGTCACAAGCTCTAGTAGATTTCACGGAGAGTTAAACGTGGATCTCAACGAAATTTACACGAATCTTGTTCCTTTTCCTAAGCTACACTTCCTTTGTGGTGCCTTAAATATTAGATATCCCACGTCAGCACAGCAGCGTCTTAGGAGTGATTATTCGAGAACAGCTCTTCAGAGAGCTTTCGCTGATGTCACAGGACCTCGAGGTCAACTAACAGGAATTCAAGGTCTCGTTCTACAAACATCCCCTCCAATAATGATTGCCTCTGCTTTTCTTGGTCGTGGAAAAATTATTCTTTCTGATTTCTTGCGCTGCGTGAGTCGCGCACAAAGCTCCTTCCGCTTCCCTGTTTGGAACTCTGATGCTTGCAAGGTCAAACCATGCTTGTTTCTAACTGTTCACTTATCTGAACTTCCACATTCAATTAGATTGGTCTATGCGGATCGGCGACTCCAGGGGAGGAGATGAGTGTAATGGCCCTCTATAACAGGTTCGTATCTCCTGGTGATCTGAAACTCCTTGAAATCAATCTTCATTCAGTTCGTCGTTTGCTGTTCCTTTAAGTAAAGAATTGCAGAATTTTCAAGCTCTCTTTAGGTATTCAATGTTCTTATAGTGTTCTGATTTGTTCTAAATTATTGGGTAGAGCAAAGGCCATGCTTCACCATTACACGAAGTTTACTGAGGTTCGTGTGAATTGTGATGCCCACTTCTTTAACAATGTTAAGTAGGAAGAAACAATTCGGCAAGCTGAGTATGAAGTTTTTGAGTTGTACGAGGCTTACAGGTCACTCCAACAGAATGTAGACCCTACCAGTGGCAAGTATGAGATGATCGATAGTTTGTTCCCTGTTCTATGAATCTCATTCTCCTAAGATTCCCAGTGATCTGGATACAGTAGATTCGGCGATAAATGCTCTCGATGTAAGAGGAAAGTCGTTGAGATTTCTGAACAATAAAAATAAAAATAAATTAATAAATTAATATAATATATTAATATTAATATTAGATCAGTTCTTTGATATATAATAATTTTAGAGAAGACAAAATGTCTTCCACAAACTTTAAAGTCTTGGAGCTAATTGGAAAAGGTTCTTTTGCCTCGGTTTACAAGGTAAAGCAGTACAATAATAATTCTTATAAATATCATTTCCTTTACTATAGGTGATGAGAAAAAGTGATGGTAAAGTTTATGCGATGAAACGAGTAAAGATTAGTAAAATGTCTCGCAAAGAAATTGCAGACACATTAAACGAAGTTCGTTTTCTTGCATCAATTCACCATCCAAACATCGTGGGATTTTATGAAGCCTTTATCGACAATAACGATACCGAGCTCTGTATTATAATGGAATATTGTGGCTGTGGTGATCTTTCTCAAAAAGTGGAACGATATAAAAAGAAGAGACAGTATATTTCTGAGCCTCGTATTTGGGGCTACATCATTCAGCTACTTTATTCGCTGCAAGCACTTCACAATCATGGGATTTGTCATCGAGACTTGAAGGCCGCAAATACATTCCTCTCTGAAGACGGCTCAATCAAAGTTGGAGATATGAATGTCTCGAAAATGTTAAATAAAGGAAACTTAAAGACTCAGATCGGAACTCCTTATTATATGTAAGCCACCGCTTCCTTATAAATTACCTCCGTACTGAACTGCAGCTTTTTCAGGGCGCCAGAGATCTGGAACAATCAGTCGTATAATGAGAAATGTGATATTTGGTCACTCGGGTGTATGCTTTATGAGGTAGGTAGTCAAAGCACTTATTTGTCCTTTATGAACCCCATGTGTCCAGATCGCCTCCCTTCGACCGCCTTTTCTTGGAGACAGCTTTCCTGCTTTAAAGCGTGCTGTTGTCCTTGGGCGCTATGCCCCTATTCCCTCTGTATACTCAGAATCACTTTCGCGGGTAATTAACTCGCTATTACGAGTCAATCCTCGAGAACGTCCAACTGCCGCTCAAGTCCTATCGATGCCAGAAATTCAAGATAAGATTTTGTCTTTCCAGGCACTCCAACGTGCTCGGCCAGAACCTGACAATCTATTGTTGAATACGATAAAAGTCCCTCAAGCACTTCGGAAATTGAACGATGTTCTCCCTAAACCTTGCTATCCAGAACCTGTTATATCACCCCGCGCACCACCGCCTGTGCCTCCACCTTCCTCGAATGAAAACGAGAGCTTGAAAGAAGCGGCAGTGGGAGTAGTTTCGGAGGTCTCGCCACGTGCGGTCCCTCCTTCCAGAAACCCTCACCCACCACAGAGAGCGCACCCTCATCATGTCCCTCATAGAGTACAATTTTCAAACTATGCGCGTTAAGTTATAATCAATTCTGAGATTAATGGCTACGTTGTTCCTTTGGCTCTAAAATTGTTATAACATCCGAAAGAAGGGTCTTTGGACCAACTAATCCACGAGGATCGTGTGGAAGCATAATGGAAACTTTGACACCGAGAATACCTTGCTTCATCATGACGTGTCTGACAGCAGTTTCGACATACTCACTAATTGTCAAGGGATAGATAAGATGACAAATACGAACTGAGAACAAATGAACTTACTTGAAGGCATGTCCAGTCTTGATCATATAACCATCAGAAAACTTCTGAGACTTGGCGCGCTGGCCACGGACCTTACCGGACACTGTGACCTCAGCTCCCTTTGCACCAGACTCCATCACGAAGCGTAACACACCGTAGCATGCACGACGCACAGCTAAGCCACCAAGTAACTTGTACTTTAATGATTCAGCCTGAGTTTGTGCGTTCAAGCCTCTGCTTGCAACTCTTTCGGCAAAAATTTCAACAGTTCCATCGGCGAAGTTGAATCTCTTCTGCACAACGGAAGTTAGTTCTCTTATTCTCTGACCTTTCTCGCCCAAAACATCTTGAGTACGGGTAGCCTTGATGATAATCTCGGTTCTGACAGCAGTGACACGGACCTCCAAACCAGCATAGCCGTCTGCAGCCAATTGACGAGCGAAAAGCTAAAAACCATTCAAAAACTTTTCGCACGCACTAGCAGTTTGCAATTACCTCGTTCAATTCGGAGTAGAAAACTCCATCAGCAACGAACTTCCTCTTCTTACTAATATTGATAAGCGACATAGTTTGGATTGTGTATGAACCAATTGTTTCTTTTTTGTGGAGCAAATGAAAGTGTTCGAGATTTCGCTTTTTCGAGTTTTCGGATTACCTGATTTATTAAAATTACGTTACACGATTCGTTACAATAAAACATGCAAAGCAAAAGTCGGCAATATGTGAGTGCCCTGATTCGTCGGAACTTATGTAACTTTGTGTTATTTAGGGCTCGGAGCGAAGTGATAGAGAACGAAATCGCAGCAGGAGCCGAAGTCGTCGTCGTAGCCAAAGTCGCAGTCGAGAAAGACACAAAAGACGAGAGAAAGAGGATAAAAAATATCGGGATCGGTCGCGGAGTTCTGATCGTGGCAGACGACACTATTCAAGAAGATCTTCGAGTCGAGATGTTAGTGATCGCAGAAGAAGGTCGTCTTCGCGGCGACGAAGTAATGGCGAGCATCGAGGAGAGAAGCATGATGAGAGTTCATCAGGTCCAAAGCCTGTGACATTGAAGGATATAATTTCTGCAAATCCGGGGATTTCGATGCCGGAAGCTGTAATGAAGCTCAACTCTTATAACTCGGCAATAGCAAGGGGTGAGAATCCGCCACCACTCTCAGGTCAAGCCTTTGTGGGATCCACGCAAACAGCAACTCTTGGTGAAGGTGGCGCCCTTACCAAATCTCAGCGTGAGATGTAAGTCCCTTCTATCAGTAACTCTTCTTTTGAAGGAAAAACTACAGTTATGTAGGAAATCTACCTCCAGGACTCGCTGTTCCACAACTGTCAGAATTCTTAAATGCTGCTATGAAGCAGATCGGTGTAGGAAAGGATCAAAGTTCTGTTGTTACTGCATGGATAAGTCCTGATGCACATTACGCTTTTGTCGAATTTCGCACTGTGGAGGAGGCAAATGCAGCTTTGAATCATTTGAATGGGATACAAGTGGGGAATTATAGTTTAAGATTTGGTCGCACCAAAGGATATGCGGGTTCTGTAAATACTGAGAACTGCGTTAATTCCTCACACTTGTCGAGTCTATCAACATTAGCGAGTGGTCTTTTACATCCCGTGTCCAGTGTACCCGCTGTGAACGCCGTCCCTTCGATAATTGCCGAACCTTTGAGTGATGTCATAATGGTCACCAATATCCCACCAGTTCTTGATGAACAACAAGTCAGGGATCTGTTCACCCCCTTTGGTGAGGTAAGAGGAATTATTTTGCAACAGTTATGTTTTTAACTTTCTTTCTAGTTGAAAGTTTTTAATATAATTAAAACAGGGGGAAATCAGGGTCAATCTGCAGTCTTTGAGTATGTTCAAAGTTCTATCGCTGATGCAGTTGTTTCAGGAATGAATAATTTAGATGTAATTGGACAAAAGTTGTCTGTTCAAAAAGTTCCCCAGAGCTCTGCCGCTGTGCTACTAAAACCAATAAAGAGCGTGACTGTAGAAAAGAAGTTAGAGAATCTTGAATGTTCTGACGACCTAAGGGCTACGACAGTTCTGCGTTTAAGTAATATGGTAACTGCAGAAGATCTTGCTGACGACGAGCTCTATTCTGAGTTAATTGAAGATGTCGCGGATGAATGTAACCAATATGGAACAGTTCTCTCCGTAATTATTCCTAGAAGCAGTAACGATACTACTGATGAATCTGGCGTAGGGAAGATATTCGTTCAATTATCGGATGTGGAAGGTGCGAAAAGGGTAAGAAAAGCTGTTTCTGGGAGGAAGTTCAACGGAAGGATTGTTGAAGCAGAATACTTTGCAGAAGAACTATTTCAAAAACAGGTATGTTTTATGGTTACTCATTGCTGTAAGGGTTTCTATTCACTCCTTCTATCTAGATCTATTCAATTCCCTCCCAGTATGAGCCCGCGGAGGGAACTTCCGCAACAGCGGGTGTCGATCTCGATTAAATTGTATCTTTGTGTAAATGTAAATTTCCTTTCAAATCCATTGACTGTTCGTAATGTCTGAAGAAGGTGGAACCCACGGATTGATATTCTCGATGTCAATACCCTCTTTACTGAGATAAGAGGCGAGTCGCGGGAGATACTCCTCGACCACACGGGGATGGGCCTTTATAACAGGCGGAGGAACCGTGACCTTTCGATGAATTTCTTGAGTGCTCGAGTGAGTTACCGAGGATGATAGCCCATAACTTTCATTTGGTGGTGCAATTTGATACTGGTCAGGTAAACGAGAGAAGGATGCGGCCCCGAGCGCACATTTTCCACTATGACTCAAGTAACGAGTGCAATTTCCACTCAAGTGGCATCTCGGGGAGTAACATACGCGTAGCTTCACCGCACAAGAGACTGCGGCATGTTCAATGCCATTAATTTCGTCATATGCGATGGAACGATCTAAAGAAAACAATCGCCAGCCTACTTCTGCTGCTGTTGATGCGGTTACAGGGAGACCTCCCCGATTGTAGACATACATTAAAGTCGCTGGAATCGCTGTTTCGAGGACAATCACTTGATTGAGGAGCTCTGAGGGTGAAGCTGCAGACTGCACAGCTTTCGTGAATATTTCGACTGCCAATTTCCTTCTCAATCTTCGCCGTGCCTTCCTCGAAGCCTTTTCAGCCATTTTATTAATGTCGACTACCTGCCCGTTTTCCCGAGCAACTGCCTGGACTGAAGCAGAAACAGACAACACGTTGTTGAAAGCCGAATCACCTGCCGACTGGATTAAGTTTTCTGAAGCAGCGTCAAGTTCGGGCCACTTCAAAGCCTTTTCAGGAAAGGAATATAAAATGCAAAAGATTTCGGATTTCAACTTGATCAGCTTTGATGATGTAGTTTTGGTGGAGGTGACAATATGAGGCTGATTTCTCACTATAGTCACGGGAGGAAAGGAAAAAGAGCTATCAGCGGTCTTCGGCGCATCCGTGTTTAAAGTGGGGACTGCTTTAGATTCGAGTGGACGCTCAATCGCCTCCTGTGCCTGTCCGATAGGTTTTCCACGCATGATTTGAAGAGATCGAACCTCGCTCAGTGGTAGCTGTAAATTCTGAATTAAATCAACTAATGAAAGAAATTATTCGAACAAAATCAAAGGAAAGAATGAATACTTACAATCGATGGGAGGACCTTCATACCATTTCCACTTGAATCCATAACTCTCACTCTTCAGACCATTCAAACACAGCGATATACCAGATTGAGAAACACTCAAAGATTGTGCAGCTTCCTTTCCGCTGTTGTAAACTCTTAAAATGGAATCATCCGCGGGGTGGATTTGTAATATGGCCTTTGTTTTTGTTGGGATCGCTTGTGCTTCTCGAAGCCGATTATTGATATAGTCTGTTAGTGTAAGACCAACTGTTGGGTTCGCTTCACGATGAGGAATAATTTTTTGCGAAGATTCATCTGGTGCTTCCTTCGACTTTTCCACTTCTTCAGATGGCACAATTTCACTTAACGATTTCACTTTCTTTAATAACTTATTTCTCGCTAGATTTTGTACCACCCACAAAGCAATTGTTGGATCGCTGTGGATTCGAGTAGCGACAGTAGTGCAAGCGATGCGTTTCAGACCGTCATTTTGCCAGCCTTTGATTGGGTGAAAATCCAAAGAGCCTAATGTTTGATAATCCGCGACTCGCTTGGCAGAAGGATCACGTGTGCTTGAATCTTTTGAATGAAAATCGGAATAGTAAACATTCATTCTTGCTTCACCACATCTCGCATATTGCATCTCAATTTGTCTGCACCTATGAGCGTCCGAAGCGCCTGTGTAAAGACTTGCTGTTGAGGCCCATTTCTCCAAATACAATTTTCTGTCCAGCCAAATCTTTTGTGAAGGCTGAATTGACAAGTAATCTGTGAACTTGCTTTTGGTACTCAAATACCTTTCCGTTAGTCTAAATGTCATCTCTGGGCTCAAAACAGAAAACTGCTTCAAAAGAGTGCCTACAGCATCTGTATGATGGTAGAACCAGATTCCTTGCTTGGACCGTCCAAGAAGACAAGGCTCAGTCACAGAGAGTTTCTCGGGATTAAAACTTCGCCCATTGCTGTCAAGACTGAATAAAGTACTTTTTTCCTGACTTCGCAAAAGCCAAATCGAGTTCCCGAAACTATCAATACCTATGCACTGCGTGCCAAGGTAGTTGGTAGTAAAATCGCAAGTGTCGAACTTACCAACAGTCAAATCTTCGAACGCTTTCGTCATCGCAACCTAACTCGGAATGAAGGGGGTGGGTAAGAAAGAGGGTAATCTTACTTCATATTTAGCCTGATCTTTCCGCGAGTTATCTCTGCAACGAATCATTGACTGCAAGATTGGTCGAAGAGCAAAGCCACTATAACGAGTAGAGTGCTTACTATCAGAATTCAATTCAAGTTGGACTGACACTTTAAACGAGCTGTAGAGATCACTTGATACTACCGCCCATTGATTCGCATCTGGCAGCTGATCAAAAGAAATTCCAGTAAAAATACATTTCGCTTCCTTTGGAACAATCAATTTGTGAGAATCGCATTCGAATGATAGATCATTATCCGAAAGATTTTCTAAATCCTGAGAAGAGGAAACTTGCCATTCGAGCAAGCCTTTCAAGCATTTTGCCGTGCAACGGCAATAATCAATGAGAGTAATAGCAACGATGATCCGATCTCGGGTAGTCCAGGATTCAGGATCACTACTGCCCAGAAGAAAGAGCGTCTTCTCAAGCCACGACAGAAATTTCAATCGAGCTTGATAAGAAGAGGAAAACTCAGGGACAAAATTAAGATATAAATTGAAGTCATGAGGTTGAAACCCGTAAAATCTCATAGAATAACTCCCCCAAGCAGCAGGCAAAGCCAGGCGATCCTCATTCGAAACTGGCGGATCTTCTGCTGAAGAGGAGCCTAACCTTTCCATCAATCGAGAGCACCATTGCGATAAAACCGATATCGTTGTAAGGACATCTTCCCCTCCATCAACTGACTTGGCTTTGCACAAAAACTGATCAATTAGGTCCTGAAACTGTTCTCTGGAAGATTCAAGCAACTGGGCATCAGCGCTATTTAATAAAACCTTCTCTAAGAGCTCATCATACAAGATTCTTACACCTGGGACTTCAAGAATGCTAACAATGTCAGGATGATTGGAGAACAACGTAAAGGCCTTGAGTTGCAACAGGGACTCCCCGAACAAACTAGTATTCAAAAGCAATCTCATTTGATCCACGTTTATTGGTAAAGAAAAAGAGAGAAGAACAACTTCCGCGATTTTTGGCCAAGTGATACTGTTGACAGGATTAACGATTAGGAACTCTTGCCATTCTGCCATAGGTAAGACTCTAGCCAAAGGCATATCAGACAACAGATGATCAGTCAATCCAGAACAAATATCGTCGTAAATACATTGGCCAATAGTGGATAGGATGGATGGGGGAGGAGTGAAAGAAGTTGCAAGTTCGCTTAAAGAAACGTTTCCTATTCCAGTAACATCAGCAGTTGAAATAATAAAATCCCAAATCACAAATATAAGATCCATAGATTCTTGGGCGACCGATTCAAACAGCAATGGTTTGAAGTCAGAGTGATTATTCTCGAGGGAAAGAAACGAAGAAATGTCGTGAAGCTGATGGATTTTAGATTCATGAGCAGCTTTCCATTCCCATCTTTGCTTCAATAATAGATCCGCCACGTTCTCCGCAGCACTCGTTAAATTTTGAACTTTCAATTGATGGTGTTCGAGGTCAGCTTGAATCTGACTTTTCATGTTCTCTGCAGTTTTGAAGGTGTAATTTTCACAACGAGAGGCATTTGGAAGACCCTCAATTCTGCTAATGATTTCCGGTACATTCAATCCAAAATAGGCGGTCCCGCTCAATTTAACTTCGTTCAGCGGAACCCAACTAGCCTTGCCTTCGTTTCCTTCTGAAGTGCTATTAACACAGATTTGCCAGCTCAGGTTTGTAGGTAAGCAAACATTGGCAACTTTTCCTGTGAGAATTCGTCCATCCTCAAGATGGCGTGGATGGAAAAGATCTGACAAAGCTGGATCGAGTACAGTTTCTTCAGCTTGAACCTTAGATCGACGTTGTCGTTTTCCTCTGTCTCTTCTATTTTCCAGATTACGTTCTTGATATTCTTTTGTTCGAGCTGCCATCAATTCCTTATCAATGACTTCTTCAAAATCGTTTTGCAATTTGATTTCTTCTCGAGAAAAAACTTCGTATCCCAAAGGCGACAAGAAAACGTTCTTCAACCCCCCGCGACCTTTTCTCCTCGCTTGAAACCAACCCAAGCCCACATCAGTTGCTGGAACGAAAACATTTTTCTCAAAATTAGAAGCTGCATACAAGGAGTCTTGAAAATTAAATTTGGGTGGATTGCGTAAGTCCCCTTCACAAAACTGTAATGCAGTAGTGCAGCGTGGACATGACCATGTTGTTGATCGCGATTTCAAAGTCAAGCCAAGGGCGGATGGAAGATATTGGTCTTCACACCAACGACACGAAAGAAGATCAGCAGGTTTAGCTTTCTTACCACTGATGCGACAAAAATTTGAAGATGGATCTGCCGCATCAAAATATTTTAAATATATCCAATCATTCCACTCACCCTTAGCCAAATCATTGACCGCTCGATCCTGGATATTGTAGATCCAATCAGCGAGCAAAGTTTCAAAAACTTCTCCGAGTCTCAGAGCAGCAGAATGAACCGAGGAATTGGGAGCGTTGTAGTTCCAACAGTTTCGAAGCATAAGACGAATATCCCACGCAAAATCGAATTCATTATCATAGGTTCCATCAATAAGTCTTTCATAAACTTCACGCAACCACATAGGTGAAGTGATAACGCGATAATAATCTAAACCAACAGAATCATCTGTGGGAATCGGCTCGAGGAAAGGAACAGCATCTGGTGAGATGCACAGTCGATTAAAAACTGCTCGACAACGCTTCAATTTACTCCCAAGCGCATCAAGTATTTGCTGTTCTTTGCCAACCACAGCATTCCAAGCATCAAGTGGAGAAATAAGACTTCGAGAAATCTCAACTGAATTGTCCAAGCTAATCGAAAAAATCGGCGTTGATGTGGTTTTATCGATTAAAACACGACTCACTGCATTGGCGACAACAAAAGGGATGTCATAGCTTCTCTGGTCCCGATTCTCGAAAAGTGTAAGATGTAAGACAGTGCGATTGGAATAACCGATGGGGTAAAGCAAGTTGGAATCATGAAAGCTGGGTAACAAACAAATTTCACCGAATTGTTGAATTTCATAAACATTGGGCATCACAATATATGGGAGTTTGGTCTGTTTCAGCAGATCTTGAGCGTGACGATGCGCCGACTCATTGACAAAGCTACAAGTCATGTCGGTCACAGTGTTTTCCAGGTTCTGTCCGCCTGGTAAGAGCTGAAGAATCTTTTTTATCAAATGAAAACGATCAATCTTACAGCTGGAGCTGATAAAACTCGTGAACTGGTTCTTCTCCGAGTGTTCGTCTGTAACGTCTGCGAGTGGTAAGTTCGGAAAACTTCGTTGAAACAAATCCGATAGTTTAGAAACAGCAAGCATAGTTAGATCACTATCGGTTTTAGATTTCGAAGGCATCCGTAGATTTAATATTTTTGCACGAACAAAAGAATAGAAATCCAGCGGGGTATCAATAAATCTCTTGGCTTCCTCTCTGATGGAGGCAAAATTGAATGTTCCTTCTTCTGACGAACTTGAAACACCATTCTGCGAAAATAAGTCTCCAACAATCTTGTCCGTTACTAATTGATGGAGGATCGTTCGAAATTTTCGTTCTCTGAAATTAATTTTTGGGCGGTTTTTCCTGTCCTTGGAATCAGAATCTTCTGCATCAGGCTCCTCGCCAACTTCATCTACACTCATTAAGGGCAAATCCCCAACCTTTGATACTGTAAGATAAGGTGAAAATTCAGGAAATTCGCTGAGCAGCTCTTCGAATCGTTCTTGGCATTTCTGCGCCCACTGCGAAATCTGAGACTCCGGCAAATTGTATTGAAGACAGTTCAACCATACCAGACGTACGTCTTCCACAAATTTGGAAATATCAATATATACCCTGGACTTCAAGTTCTCCTCAATCTGCATCAAACAAATGGGACGTTCAATAATTTCGCTGTATCCTGGAGCAAGCTTCTCGTCGACAGGAAGAATAAACGGGGAGCAATACGGGATGTACTCTTTCAGCGATTGTAGGATCTCCGCCATGTATTTTGAAGGCGAGGCAGGTTTCGATTCCTTTGAATTGATTTCTTTGGTAGATAATTTCGAAGTTTTCAGTAGATTGTGAAAATAAGAACGAAGAGTTTTTGCATGAGAAGCAATTTCAGATTTTGGATCGTTGTAGAGCAAACAATTTTCCCATATCAAATCCACTTCGCGAATAAAGACATCCAATGAGTTGTAGTAATTATTCTTCACCCTGCTCTTGACAAGAGAAAGATCCATCGGGGTTTTAACGAAATCGAAATAGCCCGGTGCGTCCACTTCTCTCACAGGTTTCGTAAAGGGCAAGGCAAGTTCATGATCAAGCAACAAAGACAACACATTTTTCACAAAGGCCGGGTCAAAGTCTTTTTTAATTTTTTTTTCTTCTCTCTGAATCTCAGACTTCTCTGTTTTTCGTTTCAAATATTTGAAGTCTGCGAACTCTTCACCAAATTTCTGCTGAATCATATGCTCCGACTCTGTTGCCAGAAGATGGGCAGTTGCACTGATTTCTGAGCCCTCAACATTAAATAGCAAACAATTCTGCCAAATTAATCGTAAAGTATCGCAGCCCTCTTTAATATTCTTGAAGTTGTTGATGGACTTTTTCCAGCTCGTAAGGTCCATGGGTTGCGAAACTATTTCATAATATTGGGGATAATTACTTGGGAAACGGATCGTTATTAAATCAATTAAGTTAGGAAGTACTGAAGACTTACTTTTTGTCAACGGGGTACATGAAAGGTTCCGACTTCGGATTCTTTGAGACTTTAGAAAAAATGTCCTTGAAATCGGCCTTTTCGATGTCATAAATTGGTTAAAACTCAAGAATAAGATTGTAAAATCTTTTGTACCTTGACTTTCGGTGACAGGTAGGACTCTTCTAACTTTGCAATTTCCGGTTTCAAGTTTTCATCATCCTGTTCTGAAAGGTATACCTCACATCGAGCCTTTATTTCTTTTAGCAAAGAGAGGGCATCATGTTTTTTTCCGCGTATTCGAGCGATTGAATTAAATGCAGCTTGAAGGCGAGCCAGAAACTCTTCCCAATTATCTAGTAGAATATGAGGAAATAAATTGTTAAAGGAAAGTTTAGGACCTGGATATAAGGCTAATTCATCTGCAGAAAAAAAAAGGGTATACTCTTCAATGCTGAAACGCGAAAGGATTATGCATTATAGAAGAAAAGAGCATCACTTACCCTTGCTCAACACCCCCAAGAAGGTAGATCAGATTCGGTGAAGTTAATTCTTTCTTCCAAAACTGTTGAATTTGTTTCTTTAAGTGGAGGAAGTCAGAAACAAAAGAAGAAGCATGTGTGAGATACAGACCTGTGTCTTTTCTTTCATTTTTTGAATTCAAAAGAATTTTTATTTTCTACATCGCCAATCAGTCTGAAAGCGAATTTTTTTTTTTTAATTATTACGTTCTTTCTTCGCGTCCGGAGACAACAATCTCATCCGCTTCGCTGATGGCAACACTATTCGAGAAGAAAGAGATTGCTTTGGCGCTTATCTCGCTGGAAGCAACCAACGTCCTGACATCTCGATTCTCAATC
>VFQN01000939.1_pt1 | contig 51754 bp, 65 predicted proteins | sample 3512371 | NCBI WGS metagenome assembly VFQN01 (sample SAMN10412370, study PRJNA504923) | tailings metagenome | isolation source: Replicate 2 from Balatoc abandoned mine | place: Philippines: Itogon, Benguet | collected 2017-08-28
CTCCCGAGTGGGACGGGGCTGGGCCCTGGAAGGGGACCAAAACTGTAAATCCATACATACCTGAAGCCACCAGACGAAGAGGGGCATCACTCATGGTAACCGTCTGTCCGTCCGAGTCGGTCAGTCTGGGCCGGTGGGCATGGGACCTGAGCGCACCTGGGCATCCCGGTCCGTACCTACCAGTCCGCACAGCCTCACCCTATGCATGGTGAAGTCCAAGGGAGCCCCCAGATACGGACGATAGCCGCTCATCATACAATGCAACCAGGGGAGATGCCAACAAGCTGTCGTACATGTCGTCAAGTCTAGGCACGCAGACAGGGCACGCAGGTGCGCCCCGTTCCGCACTTCACACTATGGCATATTAGGTCCTTCATGCAGTGCCAGTGGCCAGTCTGTTGCTGGCTTGCATGCACAACAGCCGCAGTCACAACAGTACCCATGTTAGGCAGGCAATGGCATGATCACCGCCAGCGAATACACCAGCATGCACTACGATAGTCAACTCCAACAGTCAAACTCCAGTATGATCAACCCCGCATACCAGTACCCAAGCTCCGTGAAGCACGATGGCAAGTGAAGTCGTCACATGGTCCCGTGCAGTCACGCCAGTCCACATAAACTGCATGGGAAGTACCCCCCCCCCCCCCCTTACATGCCCCCAAATATACCATCCTTGCCTACGCACATGCGCAGCCTGTAAGTCATGCATCCTCGTTTGTGCGCGTCAGCCCCGGGCCCGACAACACCCTTCACCTCCGACGTTAGACCCTGCCAGCCCCCGTTAACAACAGGACACGCCAAAATTGCACCCACAACCTTCCGCGGACAACCGCCGGCGGCCAAGTGCCAAGGCCTCCTACCCACTCCCCCAACTCCCCTCCCAGCCACCCCCTCTTCACAGCAGCGTTGCCACCTTCATGATGGCCGACGCCGGCGACAGCGCCACGCCCCGCGGCCAGCGCGCCTCCAGGAACGCGTACGCCCTGGCCTCCAACGCCACCCACGCCGGCCGCTGCACAATGTACTTGGCCCTCAGCAGCGCCATGGCCAGCACCGTGGCCCACAGCGCGCCGCCCACTGCTCCCCGCAGCCCCTGCCCGCCCTCGCCCTCGCCCTCGCCGCCGCCCTGCCGCACCGCCTCCAGCGCCTCCCGCAGCGCCGCGTCGTTGCGGTTGCGGGCGGACCGGCCGGCGGGGGACTGCGGCAGGGGTGCGCCTGCAACGGGAGGAAACGGCGCGGTGCGGTTCGTTGAGCTGCCATTTGGAAGCTTGGGAAGGAGGAGACGGAGGGCGCAGCGTGCGGTACTGTCGGTGCAAAACTTCACATGGATTCGGTAGTCCTACAATGCAGTCCGTCACTCGGCGTAGTTGGCTGTTGTCAGGGTCTGGGCTCCTCATGGTCACTCACCCACTCCTGGCACCGCCAGGCTGCGGCCGTTGCCCAGCACCAGCTCCTCCAACTCCGGGCCCTCGGGCCAGCTGCCGTCGGCACCCTGCAGCCAGGGCGACAACAACGCGTGAGACCAACAGCAAACAGCGGAACCATCCCCTTCTACCCTCTGGGCTGAAAAACGACGATTGAGGTTGCAGTCCAGGGCATACAACCACGTGGCGTACAACCAGGTGCATGCCACTTGGCCATATGCTTAAGAAAGCAACACGGATGTGTGTTTACGCGCGCGTCCGCGCATGGGCCATACTGCAAATGGACCCGGCTCCTAGGATGCACCCACCTGCAGCGAGGCGAGCTCGCTCAGCATGGTCAGCGCCTTGGCGGCGGCGACCATGGAGGTGGTCATGGGCGGCCCGAGGGGGCCCTGGCGCGCGGCGCCCACCCCGCCGCTCAGGGTGGGCCCCAGCACGCTGCCGCACTCGGTGGGCGGCGGATGGGGGCTGGCGGGCACCTGCAGCTCGAGGGCCTGGCCCGGCGGCCCCGTGCGCTGCGTGGCGGTTTCTTGCGAAGCAAGGGAGTCCCCGTCCACCAACCCGTTGGTTGTTGCGTCAGGGCATTCGTCCTGCTGCTGCTGCTGCGGTGGCTCCCCTTCCTGTCGCTCCGCAGCAACCTGCGGCACAACCCCAGGTTCGGCAGCCGCCTGCTGCTCCTGGTTGTCACTCCTGAAACCGGAGAATGAGCTCTTACCCGACTCGCCGCCTTCGGCATCTAGGTCAGGAGACTCCGCCACCGGGGCCAGAGGCCCGCCGGGCAAGTCACCCGGCTGCTGCCCTACCCCCACCCCCGCGCCTCCCACCATCGCCCCCGTCCCGTCCGACGACGCCTCCGAAGGGGCCCTTCCACCGTCCCCCACGTTAGCACCATCGCCCCAGCTGTGCCCGGTGCCCATCAGCCAGCTGACGCTACCGGTAGCGCTGCCCATGCGCTTTGGCAGCCGGTGTGCCGCCTGTGGCCCGCCAACCTCACTACCATCCGGCAAGCCCGCGCCTGCGGGCGTGGACCTCCTCGCATGAGCCGGGGCCCGCGGGGCTGTGGGCCCACCCGCAGACATGGAACCCATCCGCATGGGGCCCCCGGCGAAGGAAGCGGACGGGGAGCGCATGGGGCCAGTCACGCCCGTGCTGCCGTGGCTGCTGCCTGTGCCGCCAAGCATGCCGGCGGTCAGGCCGAGTGCGCTGGCACGACGCTCGGCCACGCCCATGCCGGAGAAAATGCCCGACTGCTCGAGGAGGACGAGGGAGCGGCGGCGGGCGGTGCGGGCGCTGGCAACCAGGGGCTGGGGCTTTAAGGACGAGGGCGGAGCCGACGACGACGACGCCTGAGACAGCACGTCGGCGGGCGTGGCACTGGAGGAAGAGGAGACGGCTGAGGTGGCGGAGGGTTCCTTCTGGGCTGGCGCGGGGTGTGGCTCCGACGCTGGTGCTGTGCTTTGCTCCGCCGACTGCATGGCGGTCGTCGCGGAGGCGGAGGCCACCGCGGAAGCTTCCGCAGCCTGCCCCGACACGGCAGCCGTCGCCGTTGCTGCCGCTGTCTCCGCCACCGCCTGCAGGACCTGCTGCAGCTGCTGCGTGTGCTGCTGCTCCTCTGCAGCGGCCTTGCCCACGGCCAGCCGCCTCGCGCTTGTGGTTCGGCTCCTGGCAGGATGTGCGCCATGTGCGCCCTCAGCCATTGCTACAGGTCCGCCGGAGTACGACACACCCGCCGCCCCCATCTGCACAGCCGCTGTGACGGCGGTTGCCGCAGTTATAACTGACACTGCCGCGGCGACCTCTTCGGGCACGTCCAGGTGCGCCATGGATGCGCCTGGGTGTCCAAGGCCCATAAAAGGGGTTGCTGCACCCGCGCGGTGGTGCGCCCCTGACGCACCGGCAGCGGCAGCGGAGCCGCCGCCAGCACCACCGCCGGCCCCCGGGCCGTGGTGCACGTAGGAGCTGACCAGCGGCGCCGGCCACGTGAAGCCTGGGGGGCGCTGGTCCACGGCCGCTGCGGCGGCGGCCGCCAACCGCAGGCCGGATGTCACCAGCTGCTGTGCTGTGCGCTGCATGGTGAAGCCCATGCCCTGCTTGGCCTCGGTCATGGTCATGGACACCTGCACATGATCGGAGCACTCCCGTTGCCCGTTTTGAAGCAAAACGTGTCGTAATTGAGGTGCTCGGCTGTCTGGCACCATGCCATGAGTAGCACACGGTAATAAGCTTAAGGCACACAGCTTGTAAAATCAGGGACTCAGAGCTACATGCCAGGTTTGTAGCACACGCTGTGGCGCTCACCAGCGTCATGATCGTGAGCGGTGTGGGCAGGTTGAAGGCGGATGCGCGCTTGATGATCCTCTTCCTTGCGGCTTGCTGCTGAGGAGTCAGCTCGACCGGCCCGCCGCCGTCGCCGACCGCCTCGGTACGTCGTCGGGCCAACGCAGGCGGCAGCTGGGCAGTCGTTGTCGGGCGGTGGCCGTTGTGGGGCGTGGCAGCGCCTCGCGAAAGTGCAGTGGGGGGCAGCTGCTGCAGCAGCGACGACACCTCGCTGCACCACATGTTAAACGGGAAGGCGGGCGCGAGCGGGTCATGTCCAGGGTGCGAGTGTGTTTTGTGTGCGTGAACAACGTGTATGAAGGGCATGTTCCATGCCAGTACCAGTACTCGTTCAGTTTACAAGGTCCGACGGAGGGCTACTACGATAGCTGCCTGCCCCGGGCCCCATAGCAACAGAAACCAATCAGCCCGGCGCGGCCGCCCACCTCAGCGCACACAGCAGCGGCAGCAGCTGCCCCGGCGCCTTCTGCCGCGGGTCCACCGACACCTCCAGCGACGCCGGCCGCCCGCACGGCCACGTGCCCTCCAGCGCCAGCGCCGCACCCAGCTGCGTGCGCGACAGGCGGGCCACCAGCGACAGCGGCTCGTCCAGCGGCAGCGCTGGGGGCAGCGCCACCGGGTGGTGCTCCCGCAGGGCCGCGCGGTGCGCCACCAGCCGCAGGCCGCGCAGGTAGCGGCCGCTGAGGGCGCAGGAGGCGGCCAGCACCAGGGCCGGGGGCAGCTGCAGCTCCGAGGTCACCACCTGTAGGCGTTCGCGGAAGCACATGGGTTGTAAAGCGAGAGGACGTGTTTGATACAAGATGCCGAGAGCTTGAACTGCACAGGAGCGAGCACTTCAGGCAGGGTCTTACCAGTAAATCAGAGCGGGTAACGCGTTCTACTGTATTGTACCTCCCGCACCTGCACATAGCCGCCGTTCGTGTCCGCCAGGCGGGTCAGGTAGCTGCGGGGCACCTGCACGACATCGTCTCGCGCCTGGTCGTACAGCAGGCCCTCCAGGTGCTTCTGGTACACGTGGTACGGCATGAGGTAGGATGGCCCCGCGGCGTTGATGACAAGGCCGCCGCCGGCGCCGGTGCCCATTGTTGGGATCTGCGGGAAAAGCAATGACGCACAAGCCATCACATGTGAAGCAAACGGACAGCAATACGGTAAGGCTGGCGCGCGAGCTCTGTTTTTGCACGTCATCAGGGCAGTCCTGCTGTCGCCGAGAGAAGTTGCTCTCCGGTCCTCCCACCTGGAGCTCATGCACCACCACGAAGACACGGAACCCCAGGTCAGGCGGCTGCAGCTCTTGGCAGGTGCCCACAGCTTCCTCCACCTCCTCACTTTCGCTGGGAACGGCCCCTTGCGCTGTGTGCCCTGCGGGTCCCTCCCACGCACGCGGCGATGCGGCGGCAGAGGCGACGGTGGGGTGGGCAGCAGAGAAAGACAGGTGGCGCCCGAGGCTCCGCGGCTGAGGCTGCGGTGCTGCTGTGACCTCTGCATCTGTCTCCAGCACCGCCGCCGCCGCCGCCGCCGGGCGCACGACGGAGATGCTGTGGTGGGCTTGGATGGAGCGAGGCTGGGCGTCCGACACGCCCTGGGACCAGCGCACGGCCCCGGAGGTGGTGGTGTGGTCTTGCCCAGCGTGTTCGGCGGACGCCACCGGCAGCGGGAGGGAGGCCTTGGCGGCCGTCGCTGCGGCGGCAGCGGCGGCAGCCAATGCCGCCGCCGTACCCTCGCTCAGGTCCGCCTCCGGCGGCGCCAAGCTGCCCTCTGTCGCAACGGCAACAAGCCACTCCGGCGACTCCGCCCGCTCCGGCAGTACTACGTCCTCACCGCCCTCCCGGACCGCTGCCGCTGCTGCACCGCCCACCGCCTCGGCCTCCTCTCCTTCGACGTCTCCCTGCGACGACGCCACGCCCTCCGGTATAGGCGAAGTCAACGGCTGCCAGTTGCGGCCTCTGCGCGGGGTGGTCGGCTCCGAGTCGGCGCCGCCTCCACCAATGGTCGTTGTGGAAGCGCCGGCTGCGGCACCGCCGCTGACGCTGCCGACGGAAGTTGTGCCGCTGCGCAAGGCCGCCAGCGACGGCGCCGGCGCCGCCATGCCGCCGCTGGTACGGCCCTGCATGCGGCTGGCCTGGCGGCTGACGGTGCGCTGGGCGGCACGCGACGCGCTGCGCGAGAACGACCGGCTGCCCTGTAGGACCAAACGGAGTACGTCCAAAGTGATGGATCGTAAGATACTGTATGCGTATGCTTAAGTTGGCAACTGCGCGGAGTGCATTGCAACAAGCTGCAGTCAGCAACATGGGACGAAACGTCACAGCAGATGCCAGCGGCCTTTGCCGCATACTTGCCCCTTTCAAGTGCCAAGTGGCAAGACAAACAACAGCGTTATGTGGGCAGCTTTCGCACCTGCACGCTGAGCGCGTTGGCGGGCGTGAGCGCAGCGGACAGCGCCACCATGCTGGCGGCGTCGCGCGGCCGCACGGCGTGGCACAGCAGCAGCGCGGAGCGGCGCACGCCCCCCAGGTGGGGCAGGGCCGCCAGCTGGTCCAGCAGCTCGTGCACGCACGTCACAGGCTGCGCCCAGCTGATCAGCAGCGGCACGTCCGACAGCAGGTTCTGAAGGGACAGTCGGTGGAAGATCATGGGAGACAGTCAATGGGTTGCATGATGCGGCGCAGGTGCTCGCAGACAGCGCCACAGGCCGCAGACCCGCCTAGCACGACTTCAAGTGCCATAGCTCTCCGTACCTTGATCCAGTACATCGCCTCCTCCACCGCGGGCCCGCACACCGGCCGGCTGCCCTCCGGGAACAGCCACACCGGCGGCGCAGCCGGCTTGGGCTGCTGCTTCTCCTGCCGCAACTCCTCCTGCTGCTGCTGCTGCTGCTGCGCACCATCCTCCCCTCCTGCCGTCTTTGTCAGCTGCTGCAGCGCAGCCATCTCCGGCGACAGCTGCCCGCCCATCAGCGTGTCCAGGTCGTCCACGTCCTCCTCCTCAGCAGGCGGTGCTGCAGGACACACCACCACGTTGAACGTGGCCGCGGACGCAAGCACCGTCCCCACGCCATCCGCCCCTGCGCCCCCCGTGCTGCCGCCCTCTGTGGGCAGGCTCCGCAGCAGCACCAGCATGCCCTGCAGCAGCTGCATCAGGTGCATGGCCATGCCAGTGGGCCCACAGCAGTCCAGCACCAGCAGCAGCTCCACATGCAGGGGCGCCAGGACCGGCGGGTTGCCGCCAGGGGCGGCGCGCATGGCCGCCGCCGCTGCCCGCGGTCCCGGCGCCACCTCCTCACCTAAGTGCTCCTCCAGCTCCGCGGCCGTGAAATGCGAGGAGGGCACGAAGGTGACCGCCACCACATTGCGGTGCGAGTACGTTTTGACCTGCTGCTTCGCGCCCGTGCTCAGGGAGCAGCTGCTCATCTGGTGCACCACCTTGCCGCCCTCGTCCTCGTCGCCCGTGCCCGCAGTCAGCGTGGGCGAAACCAAGGTAATGCCCTTGGAGCGGCCCGGAGCGACCCATGGGTCACCCGCGCCGCCGGAACTGGTGCCGGCGCCGCCGGGGGCTCCCGGGAGGGTGGAGATGGAGGGCTCGGTGGACAGGGTGCCCCCGCGGCTGAGGCTGGCGGCCTCATCCTCCTGGGCCCCAGGTTGGCGACCGTCCTGCATACATGGTTGTACGCCTGGCAGTTCAGCAGTGTTGTTGTACAACTACAGCAACGGGTAGGCTGCATCAAGCCGGCGTTTGGGGCACACGTAAGAGAGTGCAGCAGTGTGCACGGTGACGACGCGGCCTGCAGGTAAGCTGGGTATAGGTACGGCAGCATGGGCAGCGCTCACCTGCAGCATGCTGAAGGACCTGACGGGGGCGGGCAGCGCAACCTCGAAGGTGACCGTTGTCACGTGGCGGGGCTTCCACACCTGCGGGGGTAACACCGGCTCAGAACTCGGAGCGTCCTTCCTACCTTCGCCATATTTGGGTTATACCTCCTCATCCGGAAATACCGCAACACTACAGCTACAAGGGCATGCAGTGCTTACCCTACCAGCTCCACCGTGCAAGGCTAAGAGCTACGCCATCACTGAGTGCTGGACTGGCATGGCAAGCAGCCGAACTGGTGAAGGGCCAGCGGGCTCTCATGGAAGCCCACCCAGACCCTTTTCCCACCCTTGCTACCTCGCTACAAGTTCCCAACGCCTGGCGTGGAACACACCTGGCTGTATCCCTGCACCAGCAGCGCGTCGTACTTGGGCCGTACCGTCACGTGCTTGGGACCGGTAACCAGGTTCAAGCCGCGGTGACTAATAACTTCCAGCTCGAAGGTAAGGTCGTACAGGTCCGAGGCCTTGCCGCGTGGCCCGCGCCGTCCGCCGCTGCCCCCTGCTGCGGCTGCAGTAGCCGCCACCGCAGCCGTGGCAGCTACAGGAGCAGCGTGCGCGGCCTGCCCTTTGTGAGCCCCACCAGGGGAGCTCCCCGCGTCCTTCTGGGTGTGAGCACCCAGCGCCGCCGCCGCCGCCGCCCCTGCGGCCTGCCCAGCCGCCGCCGCTGCTACCGCCGCGTCACGTGCCACGTGCCAGCCCGTACGCGGGGGCTTCCACGTGCTCACGTGGGTGAGCGACATGATGTTCCCCGCAGTCTCCAGGTGTACAATGTACGACACGGTGACGAACACGTCCCCCTTGACCTTGCCAAGCGGCACACGCAGCACAGGGGCGCCCTTGCCGGGGCCATGCTGACTGCGGCGGCCGAATGCCTTGAGCTGCGCCTTGCCTGTGCAGGGATGGGGGTGAAAGGACAGGCATCGAGTCAGGGCTTGCATCCCGGGCCTGGAAGGTCCATCCAGCTTCCAATCAGGTTGCGAATGAGGCTCTAAAGGGGTAAGCACGATACGTCTGCCTGTGTTACCCCCTGCTGTTGCGCGCTAAAATTGTTGTGCACGAGGACGGCACGCACCGTAAGGCATACGTCAGTCAGGCATCGACACGCACACCGTACTTGGCTGCGCACCTACCCTGCCCCATGGGGTCGTCCTCGTCTCCGTCGTCCTCCTCATACAGTGGACCCTCCCGCAGCACCGCATCGGCCAGCACCGTGGTGCGGCCCATGGTGGCGGCAAACCTGGAGGGCAACAACCAGGTCAGGAGTCGCTATGCGGTAAACATACAGGTACCACATGCAAAATGGCATGCGGTGACATCTGCAGCAAAAGCGCCCTACTCACGGCAATCCATGACCTGGACGCCACGGCGTACAGTGGGTACGCTGATTAGCTGTCTAGCCGTACCTCTGCAGGATGGACCTGGGCGGCAGCGGGAAGCGCAGCATGGCGTTGGGCGTGGCCGTGCCCGCCATGAACATGAGGCTCTCGCTGACCTCCACCCAGCCCAGGTCCAGGTTGGCCACGCCCTTGACCACGCGGCTCAGCAGCGACACGCTGTCCGTGCCGTCGTCCCCGCCGAACAGCCCGCACACCTCGCTGCCCGGAGGCGCGGGCGGCGTGAGCCAGGCGTCCACGTCCAGGGGCAGCTCCCCGGTCCCGGCGCGCAGGTGGGGCAGGTGGACGCGCGGGGCTTGGGTCTGCGGGAGCCCGTTCAAGGTGCTGCGGGCGCCGAAGGAGGAGTAGATGGAGGCGGAGGGCTCCTGCACCAGGCCACGGGCGTGTCCTGGGGGCTCCTTGTCGATGGCCAAGGGGTGCTGGTCGGGTGAAACGCCGTGCCGGCTGCTGCCGGCGCTGTGCGAGAAGTTGGGGTAGTTGGGGTCGTGGGGCGTCTTGGGCAGGCAGCGCGGGGGTGTGCGGGGCGGGTGCATGGGCTCGATGTCCATGGGCACGTGCAGCCCGGGGACGCTCTTGGCGCTGCCCAGCACGCCGCCCACGCCCAGGTGTGGGGAGCGCGGCCGGGATGCCAGCGGCACCCAGGGCGGGCCGGCCAGCTGGTGGAGGACGGCGGCGCCGGGGCTGCGCGACCCAATGCCGCTGCCGGCGGCGGCACCGTCGGCGCTGCCGCCGTCGGCTCCATCGACGCCGCCGAGTGCAGTGCGGAGGGTGTTGGGCGTGCCGCTGCGGCTGACGGTGTGCGTCTTGAAGGCGGCAAAGTCGCTGCTGGTTACGGGGCGGAAGGCGTTGTTGGGTGTGCGCAGCTTTGGCGGGCGCTCGGTGTAGTGCCGGACCAGCTCCGGGTCGACAAACACTGTCGGCCGCTGCCGTTGCCGCTGCCGGCGCCCCACCCCTGTGCCCTGGGCGCCGCTGCGCAGGGGGCTGGCACCTGCGCCTGGAGAGCGCTCCGTGCTTCCGAGGAGGGAGCGATCGTCTGTAGCTTCCCTTCCCATCGTGGGCTCTGCACCGCTGTGGCTGTCAGTGAAGGGGCGTTGCCTTGCATCCCTTTTGCCGGAGCGCCCCCTGCGCTGTGTTCCCCCGCCGCTGCCAACGTCACTTCCGCTCCTGCCCCCGCTGTCGCTGTTGCTGCTGAAAATGCCCCCGTCAGGGTCAAAGCCGCTAGACCATCCGCCGCGTTGCGACTCATCGTCCTCCCTCCCGGTGCGCCCTTCCACTACCCCCGCCGTCGCTGAGGCCTCCATTGTCGGGCTGATTACCGCGGCTCCCTCTACGGGCAACAGCGGCGCAACACTTGGGGGAGAGCTCGGGGCCGAGTCGCTGCCCGCTCGGCGGCCACCGCTGCCCTCTGCTGGTCCAAGCGGCCCGGCGGCACCACTGCCACGGGTTGTGTCATGGTACCGCGCGGACGTGGTCTTGGTGATGGAAAGCCGAGGCGTAGCTGTGGCCGCGGCCACCAAACCGCCGCCAGACAGGTCCAAACTGCCAGCGGTGACGGGCGCCTCCTTCCAAGGCCCCCGCGCAGTCGCATCAGCAGCGCCTCGCTTGCCTCCTTCACTGTCGCTGCCTTCGCTTGGCTGTGCGGGTCCTTTCCGAGACGCAGCCGGGGCCATCCCGAGGCTGCTGGCTGCCCTTGGCCCCGCACCCGCAGCAACCTTTGCAGCGGCTGGCGAGCTGGGGGTGGACCGGCGATTGCCGTACGCGTCTTCGCTGGACCCGTGGGTCGGCGACTGGAAGCTGCGCCGCCACGCGGCCGCACGCTCCGACAGCTCCGACTGGCTGAGCTGCGACCGAATCCTGGCGGCGGCGTGTGCGTTGGCCAGCAAGGATCGTGCGGAAATCGTGGAACAATTGGAGGCGGCGGTTGCCGCTGACTCTGGCCGGTCTGCCGTGCCGTGGAAATCACGTGATGAGCCGCTGTAAGGGATGTTGGGGTCGGCCCCTGGGCCCAGGCGGGGCATGCCTGGGCTGCTAGGCCGCAACAGTGGGTCGTACGCTGCCCATGCAGACCGAGGCTCAGGCTGCCACGGCAGCACAGGAGGGGAGGTGGGTGTCGGAAGTGGAAGGGGCGGGACGGTGAGGGGCTTCCTGGAAGAGCTGATGGATGTGGAGGGCTGCGCCTGCAGCGGTCGCCCTGAGGACAGAGGGGCACCTGGGTTCCTGTCCAGAGAGCGGCGGGGTTGCGGGGAACTGCGGCCGCCTGGCGCTGGCCTGCCGGGCTGCTGCTGCGTTGAGGGCCTCTGGTTCCCATAGAGAGCCGCGAACCTCTGCAGTGCCCCGCTGCCCGCGGCGCCTTCCACTGCCCCTTCGCTGTAACTCTCCCCACCGACGTTATCGGGCGTTGTGAGCGCACGCGCTGAGGCCCACGACCTGGCCTGGGGTGCTGCAGTGTGGGGTGGTGTAGAATGGGAGGCCACAGCTGCTAGGCGTGGCTTGAGGTCAGCGCCACCCGGCGTGCCTCTGAGAACAAGGCCTGGCGCACGTCCACTGGCAGTCTCCCCCGCCGCTGCTCCTGTAGCTCCCATGGGCTCGGCTGCGACCCTTCCAGCAGGGATGCCTCTTGCCAGGTGGATCGCGCCGTGTGCTCTTTTCCCGGGGCTTTTGCACCCAGTCCGGGGTTGATGGGATGCAGGCGAGAGGTACGGGGAGCGCAGCGGAGCGGTATGGCCGCCAGACGTGGGAGTTGCAGCGGCGCTAGTGTCAATGGGCCCCTGGAGGTGCAAGGACATGGAGCTGATGTGGGTCAGATGCTCTGCAGCCTGGCGGTCTAGCGACTGGGTGAGGACGTGACGGGTGAGCCCCGGGCTTTCAATATAGGTCCGTCGTGTCGCTCCCAGGTCAAAGAACTGGTTGATGTTCGTGTCAGGGCTGGCCGCACGCTTTGGGCTGCCTGGGGAACGGGCCCGGGGCGACCTGGCCTCAGGCGTTGCAGAAGGTGAGCCCGGCGCTGTGCTGCCATGGAATCCGAAGGACCGGCTGCCAGCAAAAGACGGTTGGACCACAAGCGGCTCAGGAGGCATGCTGACTGCAGCGGAGTAAGGGACACCCTGACTTCCGTCGCCCACGCTGTTGCTGCTCTATAGCCATTCTTCAATTGTAACTGTCATCGCAGTGCGCCTGACAGTGTCGCGGAGAGGTGCCACGGCAAACGAATGCAGGTGTTCCGCTGTCTGGGGTCTGGACTCGCGCCAATCGCGCTCGGTATAATCCTAATTAAGTGCCAGTTTCAGGTATGGGTATTGAATGTATTGGCAAGACATGTCTTCGCTCGAAGGAAGACGAGAAGATTGGCACAGTAAGCCCAGGTACATGTTTCCGTGCGTATTCGATATCATAGGGCTACGTCCAGATTTGCTGCACGAAGTGGGCAAGGCGGCAAGCACGGCAGTGAAGGTGGAACCCTTGGCGGTTGCCGGGTGGTTGCTCTGACTGTTGCCTGAGCGACCGGGACACGAGCAGAGGGCATCACCTAAAAAAACGCACTTCAGGTGGTATTAGCTGTCTGTGGACGTGCAGGCGTGAAATGGGCCCCAGAACGAAGCGCTTCTTTAGACTGAAAATTTGTATAGCCTATCACGCCGAAACAAGTGCTGGCACAGCGCAATATGATGCCACATGTATCTAAATGCATGATATTCATTGAATGACGCTAGGGAGTCTGCCAATGGAGGGCCATGGAGCAACGGACGGAGACGCGAAAAAGGCCAAGCTGCAGCAAACGATTGCTGCCCTTGAGCGTGGAGAGTACTCCGGAAACGCCAGTCCCGGTATCGCTGATGAGGTGCGTCGCGCAGCACGCGGGGCTACCTGACTAGACTACCTGACACAATACCACTTGGGCTGCAGCGTTGCAGTCAATCAAAGGCATGATCAACTGCTGAAACTGCGCCTTCGTATAAGCCTCCTTCCAGACTGTGGGCAGAAGTTGGGCGTCTGCAACCCGCCATCCCACATGTCTGCTGACTGCCGTGCGTTCACAGGCTGTGCCGTGGGGCCTCGCCTACGCGGTGGCCGTGCAAAAGGAGTCGGTGGGAGCAGGGAAGGCTCTACGGGGCCTCGGCAGACCGAAACACGGGCAGCACCCCGCACCTGCCGCCTTGCTGACGCGTCGTGCTGGGCAGCACGCCACAGGTATGTAGGAATGTAGCTGCAGGCGTCAGGCTGTTTCATGCAACTGTTCATATGAGAGCTTATGCAGCAGCCAGTATTCGCCATGCACTGAATGCCCGCGATGAGCCTTCAACCTCAGTGGTGCGTGGGCGCCTTGGCCATTGCCCTTACAGGCGAGGTCTCGGCCCCAACGTTTGACCCTTTCGGTCGCACAGCCACGCTGGTGCCGAACCCCGTGGAAGCCCAATGGCGGGAAACAGTAGCAGCGACCATACCGGAGCCACCGCCGCTTGTGCATCCTGCGCAGCTGCGGAGCTCGCAGCCATATGCCGGCACGGGGGGCATGGCAGCCGGGGTGCAGGCCGCAGAGACCCCGCGGCTCACGGCAGCTTCCGGAGGCACCTTGCGAGGTTCAGCACTGGCACCTCTGCCTCCAAAAACAGCAGCCGGCAAGGCGGCATCAGCAGGGACCGGGGCGGCAGCGCAAACCGCTCTGCTACAGCAGCTTCAGCAGTTGCAGAGGGCTGCGGCCTCGGGGCCGGGCAGCCCAGGCCGGGGTCCCGTCAAGGCCAGCGAGCTAATGCAGACGGTGGCCGCGAGCCTGGGCTGGGGCGGCAACCCGTTGCGGCTGGCCGAGGTGCCAGAGGCCTTTTGGCAAACTGTGTCCCCCGAAGTGCATTCCCAGATCAACGAGTTCTTGTTCGAGCAGGTGTGTTCCAGCGACACTCTACAGGTGCACGTGCGCCTCTTGTTGGAGGCTTCACACTCCCATCAGTACTCAGTGGCATCCTGCTGTGCCACCCACGTCAGCAACATGAAATAGGAAGCACACTATGCGTCACCAGCTGCATGGCCTTTCACGCCATTGCCGTGCACGTGTTGCTTTGCAGGATTACGACCAGGGAAAGTACCTTACGGAACAGCTGCAGGACCTCCAGGCGCGCAGGGGCCAGACGCTCAGCAAGCAGGCTGCCAGCGCCGCTGCTGCTGCGGCTTCCGGGACTGATGGCAGGGCCTCGCCGTCGCTGGGTCAAGCCCGGCCCGGCTCGCCGCCCCGATCGCCCTGCGCGGCGGGCCGAGGCAGCCCCAGTCGTGGGGAGGCGGGTCCTGCTGCCGGTGAAGGGGCGGGCAGTCCGAGGCGGCAGGGCTCGCCACAGCACCCTGCCGTGGCAGCCCGCACGTCGGGGACGGCGGCCTATGCGGCGGCCCTGGCGGCGGTGGACCCTGCCATGGCGGACAAGCAGCACGAGCAGCAGCTGCTGCGAGCCACCATTGCGCTGTCGGCGGTGCTGACGGCGGACCACACCGGGCTGCTGGGCCCCGCCAGCATCAACCGGGGGGTGGGCGCCACGGCCTGCAGCAGGTGGTTTGCACCTGACGGCTCGTTCGAGTGGCTGCCGTGTGAGGTGTTGGTGGTGTCGGACAACGGGACGCTGTTCCAGATCAAGTGGTGCCACACAGGTAGGCCACGGTGGAGGGGTGTGGTGCTCAGGTGCACCAAGCCAACGTGCCATAGCCGGTTAGGGAGAGGGTGTAGGTATATACGTTGTGATATTTCGCTTAGGGCCAGCCACGATGCATGCGCGGTCTGATACTTCAACGCACACAGTTATCTGTGGTCCGTCTAAGCCTTTCGGGCTGTGGCCTCTGGCCCGGGGACCTACAGGTGCATCGGACACCTGTAAATAACTCAAATCAACTCAACGCACACAGGTCAGATCAAGACTGTTTCGCGCTTCAACATCCTGTTCGAGGGCGAGAGCGAGAAGGGTCTCCAGGAGCTGCGCACAGCGGCCCTGGAGCACCAGCGGCGCTTGCAGCAGCAGCTGCAGTACAACGCGGCACGCGACTCCGTACCGCTCAGCGCTGCTCCCGAGCTCCTGGAGGAGACGCTGCTGGGCATCTACCGCAGGCTGGGAATGGAGTACGTGGTCGCCGAGCCGCGTGCTGCCACCGTCGGTGCGCAGGAAGCGGAGGGCGGTGGCGGCGGGGGAGCAGCGGGCGCGGGGCGTAGCGCTGTGCAGGCTGCGCGACAGGGGCGGAGCGCCGTCAGCGCGCCAGGGAGCGAGTGGAACGCGGAGTATGGCGGGCAGGAGGACTGGGAGGAGCGGCGAGGCAGCGATGACGGTGCATCCGGTGCGGATGACGTGGATGCGGCAGAATGGGATGCCATGTCACGAGCGCCCACCGTGCGTTCTGCAGCAACAGGCCGGAGCCATCGCACGGCTCGGTCCGCGGCCATCGCGCGGTCCGTGGTGGACGGGAGGGCGCTGCAGCGGCACCCTCCGTCTGCGGGCGCACGGATGAATGGCGCCAGGACTGGGTCCGCCGGCGGGGAGGGGCAGGAGGGTGCAGAGGCGGCTGAGGGCGCAAGGCAGGGAAGCAAGCGCCCTGCAGCAGCTCCGGCGGACACCAGGTGGGTTAGGGCGCCATTCCTGACGACGACTATCGGTGCTACCTTGCTCTATACCTGGGGCTGCAGACCGCTAGCTTGCCGTGATAGGCATAGTGCATAGTGCCCGCGGTGTGACAGTGTTGCCCCATCCTGCTCGTGGCCTCGCCAGGATGGTGGTGAAGCGGCGGCTGCTGGCGTGGCGACTGGTCCAGCGTGCGTGGCGGCGGTCGGTGGTGGACGAGCCCGTGGGACGCGTGCGGAGCCACCTGGAGGACGCACGGATAGAGTACGCAGCGGTGAGCAGGAGGGAGGGCCACCAGCGGCCTCCCAACCCAGTGCAGGGCATGGAGGTTGCCGTAACACAGCACTCGATGCATGGGCTGATATAGCCAATTGTGTTGCATCCAGCTTTTGTCTGACCTCAAACTCCGGCCCTGTCCCCTCGAACCTCAGGCCCACAACAGGCACGTGTTCCGCGCCATGTTCCAGCGCATGTGCGGCGGCGGTGAGGTCATGCCGGACGACATGGAGGAGCTGCTCATGGACCTGTCCCGCACCGCCAACACAGACGAGGACGATGGCGGCCTGACCTCCAAGCCCCTCTCTCGCAGCAGCAGCGTCGCACACCGCCGCTCCTCCGCCACGTCGGTAGCAGTCGGCGGCTCGCCTGGGGACGCAGAGGGTGGCGGCAGCGGCGGCGGCGTGTCCCCAGCGGCTCTGGCGGCGAGGCTCGGTGCACCGTCGCCCTGCCCGGCGGCTTCGGAAGTACCGGGGCCTGGAAAGCCTCCGCAGGGCGTGGCAGCGTGGGGAACCGGGCGCCTGACGGAGTCCTCCCTGTGGTCCAAGCGGCCCACCCTGCGCGCCATGCAGTCTGCCACGTCGTACCTGGTTGCCGTACAGTCACGGGACCTGTTCGGCCTTGCACTGCTGCCCACGCGCAACATCTTCATCATCCCCGCCGGCCGCGATGCCAAGATGGCAAAGCACCAGGCCTTTGTCGAGACCCGCCGCCGGCCGGCCGCCGCAGCGGCTGCCGCCGCAGCTGCAGCGGCATCGGATCCGTACAGTGACGCCGCTGCCGGCAGCCAGCGCACCTTCAGCCCGGGAGACTCCATCGATGTGGTGACTTTCCTCAACATTCAGGAGGGCATCCGCATTGAGGAAGTCAAGGACCTGTCGTTCTGCTTGTGCCAGCAGCTCGCCCTAATCATAGCCGACGCAGCGGACGAGGCCCTGCAGGCCGCCGCCAACGCCGCGGCCGCCGCCGCTGTCGCTGCCATAGAGCGCGCTACTGGCAAAGTCAAGCCCACGGGGTTTCCCAGCAGCTCCTCCCCTCCCGGCAGCCCTGCGCTCAGCGCCCGCAGGCACGGGACCAACGGGGGCATGTTCCCCTCCAAGTCGCCTCTCCCGCCCACCCCAGGCTCCCCACAGCGGCGACCAGGCTCTCCGGGTCTGCGGGGATCGGTGCAGTTCGGGACCCGGCGCAGAGGCTGGGGCTCCTCCGGCGGCGCGGCGGCGGCGCCGCCGGGCGGGCAGCCGCCGCCGTCGGCCCTGTTCGACCCGCTGACCTTCTTCCGCCTCACCTCCATGTTCAACATCGCCATGTACTACGCGCTCCACACATGGGTGCTAAAGGACGTGCAGACGTATGCTGCAGCGATACACACGTACGGCACAGGCGGTGTGGACATGCACCTGTTCGACGGGGTGCCGCAGGTGGTGCGGCAGGGGCAGCGGCCGCTGAGGACGCTCACCAGCTTCGCAGTGCGCCGCGGCGGCAGCCCAGGCCAGGCCCCAGGAGGCATGCATGGCCAGCCCTTGTCGGACAAGGACCACCGCATCTCCGCAGTGCATTTTGTGGACCAGGAGGAGGATGAGCAGGACGAGGAGGAGGGGGACGACGGAGGCGTGGGTGGCGGGGATGGACAGGCGGGCAAGGACGCAGCTGCAACAACAAAATCAGCGGAGAGGCGAAGGAGCGGGGACGCAGGTGCTGGAGGTGCTCGTGCGGGGAGGGGCAAGGGTGGATCTGGCGGCAGCAGCATGGAGATGCTGGGCAAGGGCCGCGGCCACGGCTGCGCGCCCCTGTTCACTGTTACGCTGGTGGTGTCGGAGGACACAGTGCGGTTCACGCCTTCCCTTGAGTCCATCGCCACGGTGAGTCTCTTGCTTCGGTTCCGTCAGAACTGTGCTGGTTACAGACGAAGGGGTATCTGGATGAACCCACAGTGATGTAGTCCGCCTAAGAGGCAATCCGAAACTGCGTCGTTGTTGGCATTACGATTGTACATGTACAATACATGTCCATTCACGGTTGTAGTACGCCCCTACTGGGTTGCCAAATGCCGTACGGCATTCTTGCCCTCCGTGATCTGCAGCGCCTGGCCGACTCCGTGACGCTGGCGCTGTCGGCCGTCAACACGCTGCCGGGCCTGGAGATAGCGCTGCGCCACGTGCACCGCGACACGCTGGCGCTGTCCACCGGCAGGGAGAACGCAGCCAAGAACCCCGCCACTGCAGCCGCCACCATGGCCGCGGCGGCCGCCGCCACGACGGCAGCGGTCGCGGCCGCGGCCGCAGCGGCAGCAGTGAACGGGCCGGCCGCGGCAGCGGCGGCAGCTGCAGCAACGCCGCTGCTGGTACCGTTCGAGGTGCGTTACCCATGCATGTGTTACCTCCTCGGCGTGGGGTTCAACGTGTGGTCCGCAGCGGCAAGCATTGGGAGGGCAAGTGAGGTCGCGTTTACATGCTGTTCCTCTTGGGCATGCAGGTGACGGCAACGCTCAAGATGCCCCCCATCCTGGACGCGAAGGAGCCCGAAGTTGTGGCGGCGCTCCAGCAGATACGGGTAGGCGACCAGCATTGGGACACTGAGTCTACCTTGCAGTGATGACCAGCATTACCGGTAACCTTCGCCCATGCGCCCCGGAGCAACTGCAGGCACAATGCATTCTGCTTCTGCCAGTTTTCTCTGTACTGAGGTTAGCTGCTTGTGTTGTTCGCAGGCCGCTGCGGACAGCAGCATACGCCGCTGCGAGGCGCTGCTGCTGAGCTTCCAGGAGCACACATCCCTGCTCAGCGCCGACAGCAGCATCCTGCGCACGCGGCTCACAGGCTCGCGGCGGGCGGCCAGCATGCAGGACTGGATCAACATGATCGGCAAGTTCAGGTGAGGCCCCCGTGTGTCCCATCAAGCAAGTGCATACCGTACACCGCCAAGCCATGCTGGCCATCCGGCTGCAGGGCTCCTTACAAGGTGCCCAACTTCCCCACTGCTGCTCTTGGCGAGCAGGGAGCAGGAGGCAGCCATCCGCCACGGCATGCCCAGCGAGGCGTGGCTGGGGCTGTTCCGCGTGGACTGCCGCGGCCTCAAGGAGCACCTGCTGGGCCAGGCGCGGGAGCTGGGCGACTCCATCCTGCGCTGGCTGCAGCTCGACGCCTCGGACGCAGCCAACACCACACTCTTACGCCTCACGGTGAGCTAGGAATGCGAGGCATGCGGACTTGCGCTCTCGCACGCATTGCACCATGCCCGTGCAGTCCGAAATGGTAAGTGGCGGGAGTTAGGGCGCACGCTGGTTGGTCTGGATAGTTTGGTAGCGGTATGCCCACCACTGGCTTGTGCCATGAAGCTGCGTTGCAAGGCTGTGGTGCTGCCGGCCCTTCCACGTGTCAGGAGCCCACCGAGGTGCTGGCCATGGGCGCGGTGGACCTGGCCGCGCTGCACGCGGTGCGGGAGCTGCTGCCGCGCATCCCCGTGCTGGTCAACGAGGTGACGCCCTACCTCAGCACCATCCGCATCAACATGGCCATCATGGAGCGCTTCCACCACACGGTGAGCGGGTGTGCTGCCGTGTGCAGTGCGTGCACAGGACGTTAGTTTGGCCAAGCGCCCGAACGCACTCAGTGCAGCACGTCTGCGCACTCATCGTTGCAGCAAGGCTTTTTGTAGTGCCGCTGGCTGTGGCTTGTGGGTTTTGGTCAGCACGCGTGCGTTAAGCAGTGGCGCCTGTTTCTCCGCGCCCGCCTCCCGCTGCAGATCCCCGACCAGGAGTTTGGGGACATGTGGACGGCGCTGCGGCTGCCGGTGCTGGCGCAAGAGGCGGCAGCGGAGCGGCTGGCGAACCTCAAGGACGATGAGGCGCGCTGCCTGGAGTTGCTCAAGAAGGTAGGCAAAGGGCAGGGGGAGCGAAGGCGAGCGCTGCAGTTATGCGGGCCAGAGAGTGTTAAACGTATAAAATCCTGAACGGCACGACACCCAGTGCTTGGAGTCATGAAGCACCGCTCATGTGCTAATTTGGTTCTGCTGCTATTCCGTCCTAACTTGTTTCTGCTACTGTTCCGGCCCTTTGCACCGTCAGGACCTGGCCCAGTTCGCGGACCACGTGGCAGTCCTGCGGCGGCGCGTGGCGGAGTGGCAGCGCTGCGCGGACGAGGCCCAGGCGGAGCAGTACGTGGCGCTGACCGCGGCGCAGGTGGGAGGACGCCAATGGGGGACCCGCAGTACTCACACGGCTCTTAACACCATCAGCAATGGCTGCACACCACCTGAGTCCTGACCTATTGTGTCCAATGCTTGTGCCGCTGCTGCAGGACGCGGACCTGATCGCCGCCATTGAGCGCTCCCACGCGCTGAACCGCATGGAGCTGCTGGCGGGCTGGCAGCAGACCAACTTCGACAGCCTGACGCTGCTGCGCCGACAGCTGCAGCCGTACGCAGGTGCGAAGGGGACGGCTGGACAACAGCAAAGGGAGAGTAACCGTACCGCCAAGCCCCGCAAAATGGGCTTTCGGCCGTCGACCTCAGTTAACCCACTGTTGCTACACCTCCCTCTCCTGCGCAGACCTGTGGAAGCTGGTGCAGGGCTTCCGAGAACAGCAACAGGTGGGTGGATGCAACCGTGCACGCATCCCACCAGCCTGGGCACGCCCCCGTCAACTGCTGCCGCAACAAGCGCACGTACCCAATGCTGGCGTGTAGCCATGCCCCCGCTTATTCTCGTGCGCAGGTGTGGATGTACTCCCCGCTGTTCAGCTTCGACCTGGACGTGCTGGAGACGCGTGTGCCAGGCTGGGCGCGCATGGCGGCCAAGCTGGACAGGGAGCTCAAGGGGCTGCCGCACAAGTGAGGGATGGGCCGGGGGGCAGTCGTTGGAACCAAGCTGCCGTACAAGCGCTTAGGACAGGACACTGAGCTCATTTGGTCTGGAGACATCCGGCTTGTCGTGTATCATAGTTTGTACTTTTCGCCCCAACATTGTGACCTTCCCTTTCACACCCCCAGCGTGGCCCACAAGTACCACAAGCGCATTGCCGACTTCGAGGCGTTCGTGCCCCTCATCCGCGCCATGCGCACCAATGGCATGCGCCAGCGCCACTGGACGCGCCTCTTTGAGGAGATACCAAGTAAGGGTAGTCCCCAGGTCAAACCATTTCCCACGCCTTGGGCAGTTGACTGATCCCTGCCCGCCCGCCTCTTGTGCACCGTACTGTACATCTCCCCTGCCAGACGTGAACCCCAACACGGCTGTTGCCTTGCCCCGCAGCGCTGTCCAAGTTAGACCGCGACCAGTGGACCCTGCACTCGCTCATCTCTCTGCACGTGCACGAGCACCTGGGCCTGGTGCGCGACCTGGCGGACGTGGCGGCGCGCGAGCTGACCATCGAGCAGAGCCTGGACAAGATCGGCGCGGGCTTCCACGCGCTGACGCTCAACATGATGCCCGTGCCTGAGAGCGGATACGAGGGTAGGTGCGGGTCTCCATGCGGTCCTGAACGCCTTAACGAAGACTGCTTTCCGGGAGCCCCTGAGAGGGCAGCCACTGCTCACCCTGCGAACCGCTGTCCTAGACCTGAATGTGAGTCTGAGCCTTTGTTCTCTTGCCCCGCCGCCCTCGCTCTGGTCAGACATGTGCACGCTGGTCAACGGCGACGACCTGCTTCGCTTCCTGGACGACGCGCAGCTGCGTGTGCGGGGGCTGTCCTCCTCCTTCTACGTGGGGCCGCACCGCGACAGCGTGGCGGCGTGGGACGAGAACCTGGCCGCCGTACGCACCATCCTGGACGCATGGCTAGAGGTGCAGAACAGGTGGGGTGCAGAAGTGGTCTGGGCATGACGCTCCGCATCGGGCAGGGACAGTTCGCTGGTCGCACGGCCCTTTGAGGGGAGGGAAGGGGTACCCCTGCGCAGCGTAGGACGGGGCACAGGTAGTGAAGGGCACGGCAAACCAACTGCGATTGGTAGGGGTGGGCTTTGGCAGGGCTAAAAAGCTTCGATCCAGTGTGCCTAAACCGTGTCCTTGCGCTGCAGGTGGAACCACATTGCCCCGCTGTTCGGGGCGCAGGCCTTCAACGAGCAGCTGCCAGAGGAGGTGGGTAGGGCTGTGGGACACCGTCATATAGGCTCACACGGCGCGTCCTTGCCCCGAGCCAGCACCAGCTGATAGTACTGACAGGGCATCACCACGGTCGCTCCCTTGTGCTGCTTCTGCAACCTTCGAGCTACGAGACGCCCAATTCAACCGTCGTCCTCCCCTCCCCAGGGCAAGCGCTTCGACCAGGTGACCAACGAGTGGCGCGGCGTGCAGGCCATGGTGTGCAAGCACTGCCGCGTGTCGGAGCTGACGCGGCACACGGGCCTGTCGGCGCACCTGGCGGCCATGGCGGTGGCGCTGGAGGGCGTGGCGCGCGGCGTGATGGACTACCTGGACGTCAAGCGGGCGGGCTTCCCTCGCTTCTACTTCCTGGGCAACCTGGAGATGGTGGAGATGATGGTCGGGTAAGGCACCCGCACAGCGCCGTACTAGGTGCAAAGGAATGTCACAGGTGGCCACACGCATTCAAGTCTGAACATGCATCGGCGTCTGACGCATGTGTGTGCCACCTCCGCAGGTCGCACGACCCCATCGCTGTGGAGCCCTTCCTGCCAAAGTGCTTCCCCGGGGTGCGCCGCCTCGGATGCATCCGTGCGCCGTCCCCGCCGCCCCTCCCCGCCCCGCCGTCTCCCTCGTCCGCCCTGTCCCCAGAGGACAGCGCCGCCTCGGTACCTGGCCCCGATCCTCCCGCCGCGCCCGCTCCCCCCGCCCCGGCCCCCGTCCCGGCGCCAAAGGCGCCGGCTGCACCAGGGCTGGCCATGCTGGCTGCGTTTGCGCCGGTAGCCAGTGGCACATCGGCTGGGGCTGCCGAAGTGGTGTGCATCGGGCCGCGGGTGGAGTCGCTCATCAGCCCAGAAGCCGAGGTGCTGAACCTCAAGTGCATTGTGGACCTCATGGTAAGCCACGGACGCCACGGCTTAAGAGGGGCAGTGTTGCATGTCAGCGCACCCGAAATGCCGACACCCGCCCATCCTGTGCGTTCAGGACTCGCGCAACGGCAAGCGCATTGACGTGGAGCTGTGGATGGGCGAGCTGGAGCGCCAGATGAAGGCCACCATCAAGGAGACGCTGCGCTTTGCGCTGGAGGCCCAGGTGGGACATTCAGCCGTTGAGCGCCACAGAATGTGCTTGACCTGTCGAGGCTTCAGCTTGGACTGCTGGAATCTAAAGTGGTAGCATAGGTATTGTGGTCGCTTCACATGCCCGTGTTTGGTAATCGCAGGTTCTGCAGAACTTCAGCGCGTGGCTGCTGGCGTGGCCGTCGCAGTGCGTCCTGGTGTGCACCGGCATCAGCTGGTGCCACGACGTGCACGAGATCTTCAGGGTAAGGCGGGTGCCGTCCTGTTATTCTGGTCTAATGCATTGCCCGAGACTTGCTTTACGCGGACGCTAGACTACTAGTCTGTGCCGCACGCTCAGACCTTTCTCGCCGTACTTGACGCTATTTCCCACCCTAACACCAACATTCTTTGGCTGTGCTGTGCAGCTGGACGCACCCTTCTCCGCCCCCCTGAAGCGGCTGGAGGACATCCACCGGGGGCAGATCCACAGCGTGGTGGACCTGCTGCTGGGGGGCACACTCAGCGCCTGCCAGCGGGGCCTCATGGAGAACATCATCATCACAAAGGTGCCGCTCGCTACTTGGACTAGGAAAGCGGCCTCGATTGCGGTACCAGGTGGCGTCATGCATGAAGAGTGAAGCGGTGATGAACATCCCAGACTTTGGACACGCAGCCCGCTGCACTCTGCCGCATCTTGCCGCGCTGCCTCCCCCGCCCGCACGGCTCACACGGCTCGTTAGATGGCGGGTAAAGCCCAGCTGCACCTCGCCGCACCGTCTCCATCCGGCATCCGCCCTCCCTGGCCCCGCGCCCCCCCAGGTGTACCACAACGAGGTGACCGCGCGGCTGCGTGAGCGGCGCGTGGAGTCCGACAGCAGCATCGAGTGGCTCAAGGTGCTGCGCTTCTACCACGAGGTGCGGTGTGGCGCGCCTCCCGCGTACCTTGTGCATGGTAACGCAGCCATCTAACTGCAGTTGTTCCCAGCAGCAACTCCTGACACGCAGTTTTTGTGTCATGATTTTGCGCGCCCTGGTCGCCACCTGCAGGGCTCCGAGTGCGTGTCGCGCTGCGGCTACACGGTGTACCCCTACGGCTACGAGTACCTGGGCAACAGCTCGCGCCTGGTCATCACGCCGCTCACGGAGCGCGCCTTCTCCTCCATGATGGCGGCAGTGCACCTGCACTATGGCGGGGCGCCGGAGGGGCCTGCAGGTGAGCGGGCTACGCCTACCGGCTCTCCAGCAAACTGCACCAGAGCTCTGAGCAAGTAACCTACCTAAGCAGTTATACGCTTGAATGAGCGTCCCCTGCCACGCAGTATGGGAATGTGATTCCTCTTGCGGCTTGCAGTAGAGGCCTGGCCGAGCCATGCTGATGGTGCACAATGGCTGTGTGCAGGCACCGGCAAGACGGAGACGGTCAAGGAGCTGGCCAAGTGCCTGGGCAAGCAGTGCGTGGTGTTCAACACCACGGAGCAGCTGGAGAGCGGCCACCTCACGCGGCTGCTCATGGGCGTCATCTCCACCGGCGCCTGGGCGTGCTTCGACGAGTTCAACAGGATGGACATGGAGGTGCGCAGGGCCTGCGCGTCAGGGCCGCGGGCCCAGTACCGGTGGTGTACTAGTACCGTATGTGATTCGCCTAGAGCCTAGAGCGCCTGGGTGCGGAAGCAGCACAAGGCATGCGACAGCGCGTCCCGGGTGCTGTTTGGGCGACACCGGCATACCTCGCTTCTTACACGCCCTGCTGCGCCCCCCACACGTGCGCCTGCTCGCCCCCAGGTGCTGTCGGTGGTGGCCAAGCAGATCATGGTGATCCAGACGGCGCTGGCGGCCGGCATGCGCTACACTGTGTTCGAGGGCCGCACCATGTTTGTCAACAGCAGCCTGGCCATGTTCATCACCATGAACCCCATGTACGACTTCAGGTCCGTGCTGCCCGCCAACCTCAAGGTGAGGCCGCTGCTGACTGAATGCCGGGACCGCGGCACGCAACCCGCAGCTACAACTCGCCCTTCTCAGTTCACACCAGAAGTGCGACTATAGCACGAGGTGGCCTTCGCTGAACCTCGGTTCAGCAGGCTGCCTGCTCCCCCGACCAACCGACCTCACGCCATAACCGACCCCCCAGGCCCTGTTCCGGCCCGTGGCCATGATGGTGCCTGACTACACCATGATCACAGAGGTGTCCCTCCACGCTGCCGGCTTCCAGTCGGCGCACATGCTGGCTACCAAGCTGGTGTCGTGCATGAAGGTGGGGGCGGGGGGTGGGGCGGACGTGGGATAGCAAGGGTCTGGGCGGTGCAGAGCAACTGCGAGGCAGGTGGACTGCGTTACGCGGGTGAGGGAAGGCCAAAGGCCTTGCGTTCCCGTAACGGCTTGTGTCGTGCTGGCGCCCCCAGATCGCCAAGGACCGGCTATCCGCCCAGCGGCACTACGACTTCCAGATGCGCACCCTCAAGTCCGTGCTGATCATCGCGGCACAGCTGCGAAGCGAGAAGGCCGCCCAGGCAGCTGCCGCGGCCGCGGACACCGCAGCAGCAGCTGCCGCCGCCGCCGCCGCCGCCGCCGCTGCTGCCAGGCCGACGTCGCAGTCCAGCTCTCGCGCGTCTTCAACAGCGGAGTCGCCTGCTCCAGAACGCGAGGAGGACTCCGGCCACTCGGAGCTGGGTGGGATGCAGGGGGAGGGGTCCGGCAGCTTGGTGGCGGAGAGGGAGCGGAAGGGGGGCAAGGGGGCTAAGGGGTCCGTGGAGGTGGTGGGGCGGCTGACGGAGGAGGAAGAGGGCGCATTGTGCAAGGTGAGGCGACATGACGGATGTGCGAGCACCGTCCTCCCTGGCTGGGTGGCATTGAAGTGTACGAAAAGGGTCTGCCACCTGTCAGCTGGGTGTGTGCCTGTGTCGCTTGAGCTGTACCAGTACGCATGTGTATGCACGTGTACGGTTCAACATGCGTGTGTGGCATGCCCTGACTGCCGGCGCAGCTGGCCCTGCTGCGCTGCAACATGAGCAAGCTGGAGGCTGCCGACGTGGCCATCTTCTCCAACGTGGTGGAGAGGGAGTTTCCACAGGTGGGCGCTGCCTGCCCCTGTATGCGCCCTCCTCGCCGCTGGGACCCTAGCTGGCTTGACACGCTGCCCGTGCATGACATGAAACTGTTCTGCTTACTGTACCCAACCCTGATGAGGAGTGACACCAACCCCAGGCCAACATGCCTCCTGCCTTCCTGCCCTCCTCCGCGCAGCCCACCCCGCCAGACGCGCAACACGCCGTCATCGAGACCTGCATACAGGACGCGGCCGAGCAGGCCAACCTCAGGGTAGGTCCATGTCCAACGACACCAGTGCCTCACTGCGGCGCTGACGGACCCAATACACTGCTGCCAAGCGATTCAACCACCTGCCATAATCCACAACATCCATGCGTACATGTATATGAACTCGCCCTCCGCCCAGGCCACCCCCGAGGTCATCCGCCGTGCTCTACAGCTGTACGACATGCTATCCATCCGTACCGGCATACTGCAGCTGGGCCCCGCGGGCTGCGGCAAGACCACGTGCCGCGCGCTGCTGCAGGCCGCGCTGTCGCGCCTGGACGAGGCGGCGGGCCGGCGGGCGGTCGCCGCGTACGACATCTTCCCCAAGGTCAGACTCCCTTGGCTGCCCTGCACGCTAAAACTACCCTCTTCAAGCGCCTACATGTATCTCCTGCATCTCCTGTACCTCCTGTACCATGTATGAGCCGCGTACAACAGCCAAAAGCATTCATGGTGTTGCCATCTTGCGTGAACGCTGCAGGCTGTCCATCCGGGCCACCTGTACGGCGAGTACAACAACACGCACCAGAACTGGGCGGACGGTGTGCTGACGGCGGCGCTGCGGGCGGCGTGCAGCCGTACGGCGGCGGGCGGTCGGTCGTGGCTGGTGCTGGACGGCCCGGTGGACACGGTGTGGGTGGAGGCGCTCAACCCGGTGCTGGACGACAACCGGTGGGTGGGGCGGACAGGCAGCCTGGCTCTGCACTACTTTAAGGGGTGCTCGATTAGGGGCACAGGTCAGGGCAACTGCACTGACTTTGAATGCACAAGCGTGGATGGATCTTAATCAACACAGGGCTTCAGTATCACTTTTTTCGGCTGCCCTGCTTCGCGTTTTCCGCAGGACGCTGTGCCTGAGCAGCGGCGAGATGATGCCGCTGCGTGACGAGGTGTCGCTCATCCTGGAGACCGACACCATCGTGCACGCGTCGCCCGCCACCGTCAGCCGCTGCGGCGTGGTGTACATGGGCCAGCCGCCGGACCTGTGGCGCTCCGTGCTGGACTGCTGGCTGGAAAAGGTACGGCAGCGGCCCCACACCAGCCATCCACCGCCCACCCGTCACACGCACACGCCTACCATTACGTGCATGTTGCCATGTTTCATACCTGACTTTGTTTACCGCGCTTTTGGCCACCTGACCCCCACTCTGCAGCTGGGCCCGCCCGTGCGTGCCTACGCGGGCAAGGTCCGCGCCACGCTGTGCTCCGTGTTCCCCGACCTGCTGCGCGCCTACACCGACAGCCTGGACGCCGACCACCCCGCGCCGCGCCACCCCGCCTCCACCATCATGACCGCCACGCTGCGCCTGCTGGACGCGCTTATAGAGCAGGTGCGCATGGTTTGCGGCTGTCTGACCGGCTGGCCTGCCTGACCTGTTTATCAGATGGTCGCTCGGTCCGCAATTCCGCATGAACAGGTGCGCGGCAAAGCTGCTGACCTCAAGTACGCATTTGGTGTGGTTGGCTGACCTGGTTGCGCTCATTTAGCCATGCGTCCCGGACTGTCCCTGGGCCCCTCCAAGCGCACACGTTCATGCCTTTTTCCCATAAGCTACCTGTATCATTATGGCCGTGCACCAGGTGTATCGTGTCCTTGCTTTTGCCGCGCCCACAGTACTGCCAGCCGCGGCACCAGGACGCGGGCGACCGGCCACTGCAGGCGCGGCTGGAGGCGGCCATGCTGTTCGCCATCGCCTGGGCGTTCGAGCCCTCGCTGCCGCAGAAGAGCAAACCCTTCTTCAACATCCTGCTGCGACAGGTGGGTGCCGGGCAGTCGCCTGTACTCGCACCCCTTGCGTGTACAATGACCCCCTAACTACCTGCGTGGGGCTGCCGCCTTCCTCCCGAAACCAGGGTCTGACTCAGCCTCCCCTTTTACTCCCGCACAGCTGACCGCCCGCAGCCTGACGTACGAGACCCAGGTTGGCGACACGACGGTGGAGCACCGCTCCATGGGCTTCCACGTCAACATCCCCCCCGAGGGCAGCGTCTTCGACTACATGTTTGACTTTTTCGCGCTGCGGTGAGCACATCACAGCCTCCAGTGCTACAGGGCTGCCCCCATGTGACCGTTTTGCTTTTACACGTTGGCGAGACGGTAGCACCTGAGCCGCCCGTCTTAACATAGTACATGTCCGTTCCCATGTCTCACCACCCAGGTGGGTCAGCTGGTCGGAGCAGCTGCACCTGCTGTCCGACTGGTCCCGCCTGTCCGCCACACCCGGCGCCTTCGTGCCGTTCGGCTACCCCACGCTGCTCGCCAGCCACGGCCCCAGCGGCGCGGCGGGCGCGGCGGCGGGCTCTGGGCCCATGGGCGCCGGGGCGGGCAGCAGCAGCAGCAGCGCCAACAGCGCGCGCACCTTCATCCTCACCACCGACAACCTGCCCGCCATCTACCTGCTGCGCGCCATGGTGACCCACAAGGCCAACGTGCTGCTCGCCGGGCCCACGGGTGAGGGGACAGCACCACTACCAGCAGCCGTTGCGCAGCTACAAGCGTTCACAGGGCACTAACTTGTTTACGCAGCTAATTTTAGGCCTGATGCGAACGCTCGTCATTGCCAACGCGTCCTGCCTGTTCATGATACATAATGCGCTTGGCCCCCGCGCAGGCACTGGCAAGACGTCCCTGGTCCAAGCGGTGCTGCACAGCGCCAAGGACTGGATGGCGCTGCAGCAGGTGGTGGAGGAGGAGGACAGCGCGCCGCCGCCGGAGGAGCTGGAGCCGGAGGACAGCGGGGAGCAGCAGGCGGAGGCGGAGGCAGAGGGCTCGGCAAGGCAGCTTGGCGGCGCCGGGCAGGTCACCGAGGGCGGCGAAGGTGCGACGTTTCGTAAGTGCCTGCTTGGCCCCTGCCCTGCAGCCATTTCCCCTCTGGGTGTCGCTGCCACTGGCATGCCGTGTGTCCTCATCCCTTCACTGTACTCTCTAAACAGCAAGGTACGTCGCCCAAACCCATCGCAGCGCTGGCGGAGTCCGCGGCCGCCATCCGCGCCCTCACCGGTAGTGCCTCGCACGCCTCTCGCTCCCGGCCCATCTCCGCGGCCTCCGCCTCGCCCCTCATGGCCGCCGCCGCCGCGGCCGCCGCCGGCGCCTCCGACGCCGTGTCCCCGCTGGATGTGCTGTACCTGACGCTGTCGTCCCAGAGCACGGCGCCGGGCGTGAAGCGCATGCTGGAGGGGCTGCTCACGCGGCGGCGGCGCATGGTGCTGGGCCCGCCCGTGGGCAAGACGGCGGTGCTGTGGGTGGACGACGTGAACGCGGCAGGGCGGGACGCGTTTGAGACCCAGGTGAGAGAGGGGAGGTCACAGTAAGGCTTCAAGTGTGCGGTATCGTGTTGAGGTGTATCGGTATTTACTTGACACTTAAGGGTGTTGGACTTTGTGGTCTTCAGAGAGGGTCGCATACCGGTATTGTGTTTGGCTCTCTCTCCGCAGCCGGCGCTGGAGGTGCTGCGGCACTGGAGCCTGACGGGCGGCTGGCACGACGAGGAGACGGCGGCGCTCAAGGAGGTCATTGACACGTGCCTGCTGGCCACGCTCACGACGTCGCAGTACGGCAAGCGGTGAGCCGAGTCCCGCTTGCTCCTGCTACTGTACACCCGCAAGTATCCCCGCCGTCCCTAACCCCGTACCTTCCCCTTGGTCCCCACGCATTCGCTATTTTGCGTATCCTGCAGACCACCTACCGCGCGAGTCTCACAGTCCCGTCTGCAAATCCCGGCCATGCAGACAGTCAGTACAGTGCACACCCTATCCCACCCCTCCACTTCCGCCCCTGGCCGCCCCTGCCTTCCCGCCCGCAGCTTCCCGCACCGCTTCCTGTCCCAGCTGCTCATGGTGGCGCTGCCCGCCATCAGCCAGGCCGGCTTCCAGGCCATCTTCACGGACGTGGTGCGGCGCAGCATGGCGGCCAGCAGCACGCTGCCGCACGCGCTGGTGGGCAGCCTGGTGGGCGCCACGCTGGACCTGTACCGCAAGGTCACAGCGGAGCTGCTGCCCTCGCCCGCGCGCCCGCACTACGTCTTCTCCATCCTGCACGTGGCGCACGTGTTCCAGGTGGGCGTTCGGGATGTGGTGTACAAGTGTGATATCCAGGGTTCATATGCATCCCCAAGGCACGCGCGCAAGCACTGGTCACCCGAGCTCTCCGACAACCTGCACTGCGCAACCATTGCCACTGCCTCTGTGCGACCCCTCGTCGTTGCCGTACCCCACAGGCCGTGTTCCACTCCACCCGCGCCAGCCGCTCCACACCTGAGCAGCTGGTCCGCGTGTGGCAGCACGAGTGCCTGCGCGTCTTCTACGACCGCCTCACGGAGCAGCCGGCGCGCAAGTGGATGGTGGAGACACTGCACGAGGTGGGGACAGGGGCCCGGGAGACATCTGGGCAGGCCAATCCGCCACTTGCGCATTCCGCCAGGCCCTCAACCGCCTTGCCGCGTCCCAACACTGCACTCACAGCGGCGGTCTCCGGACTTTGCTTCACTGATGCTACCAGGATTGTGCTTCAACCCCTGTCGGTCCAACCCGCCCCTAGGTGTCGCACCACTTCCTGGACGCCTACGCGGCCGCGGCGCAGCCGGACCCCACCGAGATCCTGCTGTGCCCCTTCGCCAGCGCCGCGGGGGGCTACGAGCTGTCGGAGCTGGTGCTGCGGCCGCCCGACCTGGGCGCCGTGGTGTCGGTGGGAGAGGCAGGCAGGGACGAGTCGCACGACGGGGGTAAGTGGGTTGCAACCGGGTTTGGCAGCCACGGGTTATGGTCGAGCACGTTGTGCACATGCTTGCATGCGGCAAGGCGCTGGTGCCCACCCATCATCTGACACATGAGGACTTGCACCTCACGTGTCAGGCAGCTAACGTTTCGTCCCTATCCGCCTTCCCCTGCAGCCCCCGGGCCCTCTAGCCCCGGGCCCCTTAGCCCCGGCGCGAGCGAGCTGCAGCTCGCCAGCGGTTCCCTCCCGTTCGCCGAGTCCAGCGCCGGCACCGCCTCCTCCCCGCTGTCCTGCCCCTCAAAGCCCACCTCCAACCGCCCCCAAGATCTCCTGCGCGTCTCCCTGGAGGCCAACGCTGCTCGCACCCACCCCGATCTGGCAACGCCAACCAACGACAACGGCCAACAGCCGGGGACGGCCGGCACGCCTGGCACGCCTGGCACACCCGGCACGCCGGGCATGCCCCAGCTGCAGGGCGACAGCGCCATAGAGCGGCTGTACACCATGGCGCCCTGGATCGACGACGGGCGGCCCATGCGGTCCGTCATCGAGGAGCGGCTCGTGATGCTGGCGCAGGTGTGCAGCGTGTCTGTCTTGCATCTGTCGAGGTAACACTGCTCGGTCTCGCCAGCTAAGCCCCCAACATGTACACTCCCAGACACTGTTCCTGCACGCTGAAACTTGCCCTACAACCCCTATGTGTGCCGTCCGTCGCTGCAGGAGCACGCGGACCAGTTCTGCCAGGGCCGCGGCGCCAGCCAGGGCCCCGTCTACGTCTTCCGCAACGCCCTCATGCACCTGGCGCGCATCAGCAGGGTGCTGTCCATGGAGCAGGTGTGGCTTGTGTGACGCTCGCTTTGCGCCGCACAGCTGGAGGAGAAGTGCCTGCGTAGCCCGAGCCGGAGCATGGTCCCTGACTCGTTCTACGGCTGCTCCTGCATAAATTGCTCCCTCCGCGGCCCCGCAGAGCCACCTGCTGCTGCTGGGCCCGCCCGGCAGCGGCCGCCGCACGCTGGCCCGCCTTGCGGCGCACCTGTGCCGCTGCACGCTGCTGGAGGCCAAGCTCAAGGACGCGCAGAAGGGCTTCGCGTGGCGGGACGTGGTCAAGACGGCGCTGCTGACAGCGGGCGTGCAGGGCAGGTGCGGCCCTGCGCCCACGCCCGCGCCCCTCCGCGTCCCATGCCCTGCGACCGACACAAACACCGCCTTACTATACCCACACCCACACACGGCGTTGAGGTACATCACCTGCCCGGCTGTCCCGCAGGCAAGTGGCGCTGCTGCTGGTGGACATGGGCCGGCCCTGCTCCGCCATGATGGACGACCTGGACCAGCTGGCCTCCACGGGGTCGCTGCCCAACGTGTTCAAGCCGGAGGAGCTAACCGGCATCGCGCAGCAGCTCAAGCCGGTGGCGCGCGCAGCGGGCATCACCTGGGGCGAGTTTGACCGCACGGGTAAGCGCCAACCCCAGGTAGCAGTGTCTGCGGCGTTGTGATGGTGGAACGCCATGGCTCAAGTGCGGTACTGGTACACTTGCTTGCATGCTGGAAGCTGTCATGATTTCCTTACAACTTCCTCTATTATGCTGTTGCGCAGGCGCCAGTGACCACGTGCTGCGGCAGTACTTTGTGGACCGCTGTCGCGCCAACCTGCACTTCCTCATGGTCATGGAGCCCGAGGCCGCCCCCCTGCAGCGCAAGGTGGTGGCCTTCCCCAAGCTCTTCTCGCGCCTCACCATCAACGTGGTGGACGAGTGGGACAGGGAGGCGCGGCTGCACGTGAGTCGGCATGCGGTTTGGGGACAGGCGGGTCCACACGCTTGGGGCCAGGGCGAGGGGCCTTGCGGCTTGCGGACGCATGGCGGATTGGCATGCACCTGATGCATACCATCTCGACAAAAATGCACCGCCCGGCCTCCTGTCGGGTTAATCCGCATGTACCAGTATCGTCGCGGCTCCAACCCGGGAGAGGTGCTTGCATGGGTACGGTAGGGTGGGCAGGTGCCTCACGCCAGCCACGTGCCTAATGACTAACCTCCTTGGACTGCATTTCTACTCCTCCGTACTTTGTTTCCCTGGGCCGCAGGTTGCCGAGCGCTTCCTCGTGGGCCCCGAGGCTCTGGCGCTGGACCAGGAGTCGTGGTCCAAGGTGCTGTCCTGCGCGGTGGACATGCACGGCGCGCTCAAGCTGCACGTGACGCGCTACAACCAGCGCGCCGGCCATCAGACCGCCTTCCTGGCCTCAGGGTGCCACTTCCTGCAGCTGCTCAACCTGCTGCGGTGAGTGAGCCTGTATGCGGCGCACGTTCGCACGGTTTCCTAAGGGACATGCTGGCCTTGCAATCAAAGCGTCCTGAGGAAATAGTGGAGCATGGAGTATGCGCTGACCCGGTGGAATCATGGCTTTTGGCTTCACACGGTGCTGTGTCCCCCCGCCCTCCGCAGCGACATGGTTCCCCACCGGCGCGAGACGGTGTCCACTGCGCGCATGAAGTACCAGCAGGGCGTGGCCAAGATGACGGACATGCAGGACAAGCTGAGCGCGCTGCGGACGCAGATCGCCGCCATGGCGCCGGAGCTGGAGCGCAGCCGCGAGGAGGTGGAGGCGCTCATGGGGCTGATCGGCAGGGAGAAGGCGGAGGCGCAGGTGGGTGCGGGTTGGTTTGCCATGGCACTCATCGGCAGAGAGAGCCGGGGCCGGGGGCTGTGGAGGCGCAGGTGGGTGCGGGCTGGGTGTTCCCATGGCGTGAAGTAAATCCTGCTGGACGAGGGAGGGAACACTGAGGCGGCGCGTCATGCAGTGTTATCGCACCTGTGTACTGTCGCTTGTGCATGCACCATGTTGGCGTCGCGTCGAGCGTATGTTGCTGCTGTTGACTCGCAGGCGGCCGTGGAGCGGTTCATGCCCGAGGAGGCGGAGGCCCAGCGGGCGGTGGAGGAGTGCGAGGCGCTCAAGGCGGCGTGCGACCAGGCGCTGCAGGCAGGAGCGGGAGGGTTACCTTGAAGGGGCCGAAGAGCCCGAACGGATAAGGGGGCGGAGTCAAGGGTCACAGGAGAAGGGCATCAGACTTCTCGGGGGAACGTGCTGCCACCGACTCCCCATGGTACATGTTAACTTGTGCTTGGCTTCCCTGCACCCACGGGTTCTGACGTTGCCGCTATTCTACTATCTTCCGCAGGACGTGATGCCCCCGCTGCTGGCGGCGCTCAAGGAGCTCAAGCGCATCGACAAGGGCTCCATCGCGGAGCTCAAGTCCATGAAGAACCCGCCCACGGGTACGTCCTTGCCCGGTAGAGGCTACGTCACTGCTTCTCTGCAACAGAGCGCAAAGCGCCTGGGTCCCTTCCTGCTGTTTCAGTCCGGACGCCCCCTTGACCTTTTCTCTCTCCCTGACCACCTGCGCCCCGTCCCCTGTCCCCAGGCGTCAAGCTTGTGCTCCGCTGTCTGTGCATCATGCTCAACCGCATACCCCCGCCCGTGGCGGCCCTGGAGGCCCGGGCGGCGCGCAGCGCCTCGCCCGGCCGCGGCGCCTCTCCGCCCCGCGCCCCGCCCGCCGACCCCAACGCCGAGCCCGGCACCCCTTCCGCCGCGCCCGCCGCCACCCCGCGGCCCATCACCGCCACCGCCGCCTCCGGCGTGGGCAACCCCAATGAGGACCCCGCCGTCTCCGAGGCCTGGTGGGCCGAGTCGCTGCACCTGCTGGCCGACTTCCACTTCCTGGACATGCTGGTGGGCTACGACAAGGACGGCATGACGGACCAGGTGGCGGTGCGCGTGGCCACCTTCGTGGCCGACCCGCGGTTCGACCCCGTGGCCATGCAGCGCGTCAGCCTGGCGGCGGCGGCGCTGTGCAAGTGGGTCAAGGCCATGGACATGTTCCAGAAGGGCAGGAAGGTGAGCACACAGCGCGTGTGGGAGGGGCTGGGGTCGCCGGACTTCCCTCTACGGGTGCTTTGCACTGCTGCAGGAACTTCAGTAGGGCCGCGTAGCGGTGGCTGTAGCAGTTGGGGTTCCCTTTGTCTTACTGCCACGGCTGCTTCCTGCTCCCTGCTTCCTTCCATCCACCACAGCTGGTGGAGCCCCGCAAGCGCGCCCTGCGTGAGGCCGAGGAGCGGCTGCAGCAGCACCAGGACAAGCTGGCCGCCAACCGGCAGGCCATCGCCGCCATGACGCAGCGCATGCAGGTGGGCGGAACACACACCGCCCCTGCATAGGCCACGGTGCATGCCTCGCACGACGTACTGCCTGTTGTGTCTGCTGCGACGCCGTGTTCAGTCCCCATCTTGCCGATGAGTAGCATGGCTGTAAGCGCGCTTTACGCGCGTTGCATGTCCGCTGAATGTTTTGTGGCCTTCCAGAGCCTTGAGGAGAAGCTGCAGCAGGCGCGTGCCTCGCGCGACCAGCTGGACGCCGACATGGCGGTGGCGGAGCGCCGCAGCGGCCAGGCGCAGCGCACCATCGCGGCGGTGATGCGCGAGGTGGTGCGCTGGAAGGAGAACGCAGAGGTGCAGGACAAGCGGCACTCGGAGGTGAGGACGGCCCTGTCCGGGATGTGGCCCGCGCAACGGGGTACCTATCCATGTTAGATCTTATAGTATATAAGCTTACGTACCACCAGTCGGCGTGTGTGCGTGAGAGCGCAAGGCCGGCCAGCATGGCGGGGTTCATACATGCCAAGTCAGGTGAATCCTCCACTGCCCGTGTGACGGCTTAAAGCGTTTCGCTGACGCTACTAGCCCCGCTGAACCCGTGTCGCCCCCCACGCCCCACACCACCGCCCAGGTCCTCGGCGAGGTGCTGCTGTCCGCGGCGTTCGTGGCGTACCTGGGCCCCGTGTCGGGCACGCAGCGCGTGTCGGTGGAGGAGGATTGGCAGGCGCTGCTGCGCAAGGCGGGCGTGCCCTCGCCGCAGCCCTTCCGCCTGGCCGACAGCCTGGCCTCCACGGCGCAGCAGGACACGTGGCGCGACAGCGGCCTGCCGCAGAGCCGCACGGCGCTGGAGAACGCGTGCGTCATGGCGCACTGCGGCGGATGGGTGCTGCTGCACGACCCGCAGGTGGGGCGGGGAGGCCCCATGTGTGCCCCATGGGTTAGGCTGAGGCCATCATGTCAAGCCACACTCTGGGATCAGTTGCTTTTGGCTAGCACGGCCCTGTCACTGGCGGGCCAAAGGCCACCATTCGCTGCTCACTACGAGAGGCAAGGATTGCCAACTGAATAATCAACATCACCTCTCTACTTTCCTCTCCTTGCATCCCCCAGGAGCTGGGCCACGCCTTCGTCAAGGGCTTCTACGGCGGGGACGTGTGGCTGCAGGGCATCGGCGGCCGGCCCGTGGTCAACTTCGTGGTGCTGGACCAGGCCGACCCCAAGTACACCGAGCAGCTGTTCAAGTGGGTACTGTCGCTCACTGCATGGTGTTGGGTTAGATCATGGAAGGCGCGCAGGCAGCTTGTAGTCCAGAGGCCGTGAAAAGCTCGGATTTGACTGCTCTGTTGGGCCTCAAACAGCTGTTGGCCTGCTCGTGCTTCCTTGGTAGCACTGCGATGCTGTGCCCAACCGGGTGTCAAACTGGGTTGTCGAGGCGGGATGGAAACACGGGGGAAGTGGGGGAGCTGCTCCAGTTGGGCTGAACGTCCCCGGCAACACCCGCTGCCCCTCCCTACTCGTACTTATGGATCGTGCACAACCGCAACAGGGCCATCGAGACGGGCTCCACCGTGCTGTTGGAGAATTTTGACGACGACATGGACGACATCACGGAGCAGCTCATGGCGCGCAGGCTGGTGGGCGACACGCGCGGGGCGCTGGCCATACGCCTGGGGGACATCTCCATACCCTACCACAAGGAGTAAGCGCTGAAAGGACAGCGCGATAACTTATCCCCTGCGTCAGAAATAAGCTCTGTACGTTTGAACCTGTAGCGTTTCCGCTTGCTTCTTTGGCTTGTGAAAGCGAACTCTAGCACCCCTAACCAAGTAATGGCATTCACCGGCCTTCTGTCACGTCGAGGTAATCCGCGTGCCCCCCCTCGCCTTGCCCCCCGCAGCTTCCAGCTGCTCATCACCACGCGGCTGCGCGACCCCCGCTTCCCCTTCGACGTCATCCGCAACGCCACGGTGGCCAACTTCTCCATCACGCGCGGCCAGCTGTCGGAGCTGCTCATCACCGCCACGCTGCGCCACGAGCTGCCCGACCTGGAGGCGGAGCACCTGGTGCTCATGCGGCAGCGGGCCAAGGGGGAGGCCGACCTGCTGGAGCTGGAGGACCAGGTGGGCGGGGGTGGTGGGACTGGTGTGCGGATTTGGTGCAGGGGTTTAAAACGACGGCAGCCTCCTGCTAGACCTGTGATACGGGGTGGAGGGCTCCTGCGTACAGGGTGACGGTGACACGCTATGGGTGCATGGGCACAGCGCGTGCGCACAGCATAACTGCCGGTTAAGTGGCACACCCGCTGAAAGAGCGATCAAAGGGAAGTCGGTTAAAGGAGAGGCGTAGATGCGTATCTACCTGCGTGCAGTACACGCCGGTTCCGATGCCCGTGCCGTTGTCCACCCCGCACGTGTTGGAGGCCACTAGGTTTGACCAGTACTAGCTCTCAGTACCAGCTATGCAGAACGGATTGCTCAGACGCCCTGCCGTGCCCCCGCCCCTTGTTGCCCTACGTGTACCCCCTCAGGTGACAGATGCAGAAATCCTTGGTTAATGTGGTCGGAACTTGCAAGGGTCGATGTGGCCACGCCACCTGCAACCTGTACGGCACGTAACACACACTACGGTGCACCGCCACACAGGTGCTCAAGGCCATCAACACCACCAGCACGGAGGAGCTGCTGGAGGAGGGCCAGGTGTTCCAGCTGCTGCGCAGCCTTCAGGAGTCGGCGGCCGCCATCAAGACCAAGGTGGGCCGCATCGAGGCCAGCCAGAAGGCCATCGCCGAGGTGCGCGGCGACACCGACAAGTACTTTGTGGCGCGCGTGGTGCCCTTCTTCTTCGTGCTGGCCGACCTGGCCAACGTGCGCCACCCCTACCAGTTCGGGCTGCACTGGTTCCAGCGCCTGTTCCAGGACGCGCTGGTCACCTGCCTCAAGACCAACTCGGGTAAGTAAATCATCTTGAGTAAATTAACACCGTGTCAGGAAGTTGAGCATATTTAGTGCCAAAAACGATTTTAGGAAACCACATTGCACGACGTGTGTGCTAGGGGGGAGATAACAGTGACGGCATCCTCACGCTCGTGCATCATCCTTCGTCACAGTGTTGCACGGCGGGTCGGGCCGAAGTGGTGCTGCATTTTGCTATGCCGGCAAGTCGCATGCGTACCCTTGCAGGCCTCCTAAGCACTCAGGCCGATGCATAGCTATATACTCCCACCCCGTGCCCGCACGATGACCAACATCCCCATGCCGTACCCCCAGGCCGCGCCCGGCTGACCAACCTGACCATGCACTTCACGCACATGTTCTACGCCAACGTGAGCCGCTCGTTGTTCGACGACGACAAGCTGCCCTTCGCCATCATGATGATGGTGCGCTTCCTGGAGGTGAGCCGGCCTAGGCAGTACACAATACTTGACCTAATGGAATCACCTGAACGGTTATCGTGGTGTAAGAATGCCGAAGCGGGCCTGCGAGCGGCCTTGCACTCTTCGGTTTGCCTTTCCGTACCGGTACAGCGTCATGCCGGTATGTTGGTACGTGAGTAAGCTGCACGTCCACACTGCCTGCACCGCCCTCCTACGGTACTGCCGTGCAGGCTTCCGGCTACGCCACCAAGGACGAGGCCAGCCTGCTGCTGTTCGGCCGCGCCACCGACAGCGCCTACACCGCCAAGCCCACCTTCATCCGCCTGGCCAGCGGCCGCGCGGGGCTGCCGGGGCGCAGGGCCGGAGGGCCGCGGGGCTCCAACGTCCACCGCGGCAGCGTGAGCGCCATTGTCACACCCACACCGCCCGGGGGCCCCGGGATCACCGCGGCAGCTGGCGCTGTCCACAGAACGGACGGGGACGGCAACAGCGCGGACGCGGCTGCTGGGGTGCAGCCGGAGGGCACCTTGGGAGAGGGCCAGGTGGAGGCGGTGGCGGATGGGGGCAGTGAATCGGGAGGCGTTTCGGCCCCGCTTGCAGTCCCCATGGCCCCCCGGGCCAGCGAGTGCTGGGACCCCGACCAGCCTGTGGCGGCTGTTCGCAGCATGTCGCCCAAGGAGTCTATCTTCTTCCCGCAGCCGCTGTCGGCCTCTCCGCCCGGCAGCAGCGGTGGCGTAGGCGGCAGTGCAGGCCTCGGGGACGGAGGTGCAGCCGGGCTGCTGGAAGCGGCTGGGGAGGTGTCGATGGCCGAGCTGCGCGTGTCAGAGACGGAGCAGGGCGCGAGGGAGCCGGAGCCACAGGCTCCACAGCCTGCCGAGGCGGCGCCGCAGATTGACCCCTTTGACGCCATGTTCAAGCGGCGGGGGGCCAATCACCACGCAGGAGGCAGCAACCCCGCCAGCAAGGAGAGCAGCGCGGCCTCCCTCATCGGTGATGCGTCGAAGCAGTTCGCAACCACGCCACCGCAGCAAGCCCAACAGCAGCAGCCGCAGCCCAGCGAGCTGCGGCATGGCGCTGCCGGCGACCGCAGCGTCAAGCTCAGCGACGCGGCCAGGGTCGGCGACGGCCCAGGCCCGAGCCCGCTGGCCCAGCGGCAACGCTCCCGGCGGCTGTCGGGTCTGCTGCCGTCGCTGTTGTCCAACGACGCCAGCGCGCCCGCCTTCCTGCCCGACGCGCTGCACCCCGAGTGGCTCCCCGACGACAGCTGGCTGCGGCTCAAGGACCTGGGCAAGCTGCAGCCCTACAACCGCGTGCTGCCCGCGCTGCTGGAGGACCCGGCGGGCGTGGAGGCGCTGCGGAGGTACTTCGAGCAGCTAGGGACCCTGGAAGGCCCGCCACCCGCGATGCGGCCGCGTGCAGCAGGAGGGCAGCCGGGGGCAGGCGGGGCAGCAGCAGCAGCAGCAGCAGCAGCGGACCCGCTGGAGCCCACGCACCCCCGCATCGCGGAGCTCAACACCTTCCAGCGGCTGCTGCTGGTGCGCTGCCTGCAGCCGCGCGGCTTCGTGCCCGCGGCGCAGGCGGCGGTGCGCGAGTACCTGGGCCCCAGCTGCCTGGCCAACGAGCAGCTGCTGGACTTCGAGGCCATCTTCGCCGTCACCGAGTCCTCCATGCCCATCGTGCTCATCTCCTCCTCCGACCACACGCTGCCCTTCCTGCAGCAGTTCGCCGACTCCCGCGGCATCTCGGTCATCCACATGGCGGTGGGCCGCGGCCAGGGCGCCGCCACGGACCGCCTGCTGCGCGCCGCGGTGGGGCAGGACCGCTGGGTGATCCTGGAGAACGCGCACCTGGCGGGCGACTGGATGCCCAGCCTGTGCCGCCTGGTGCAGGCGCTGCCCACGCTGCGGCCGCACGCGGCGTTCCGGCTGTGGATGACCACCGTGCCGGCGCGCGACTTCCCCGACGTCATCCTGCAGTCCTCGCTCAAGCTGGTGATGGACCCCCCGCGCGGCCTCAAGGCCAACCTGCTGCAGGTCATGAGCCAGCTGCCGGTGGAGGTGGCGTCCAACAGCCGCTTCGCGCAGCAGTCGCTGCCGTCGTACGGCGGCGGGTTGGGGGGCAGGGGGGCGGGCGGTACGGAGCCAGGTGGCGCTGGGGGAGCAGACCCCAGGGACGAAGTCATCGGGCGCAAGGTGACCATCCTGTCGCCCGACTACAAGCAGCTGCTGCTGCGGCTGTGCCTGTTCCACGCCGTGTTGACGGAGCGGCAGCAGTACCGCGCGCTGGGCTGGCGGCGGCCGTACGACTTCACGGCAGCGGACATGCTGTCGTGCGTGCAGCAGGTCATGGCGCTGGTGCACGGCGGCGCGCCGCCGCCGCACGTGGACGACGTGCTTCCGGGCCTGCAGCACGTGGCGGGCCAGTGCCTGTACGGCGGCAAGGTCACGCACGACTGGGACCGCCGCCTGCTGGGCTGCCTGCTGGCGCAGCAGCTGCTGCCGCACGAGCCGTCCCGTGCCGCGGCGGCGGTGGACACGCTGTTCCCCGAGAAGCTGGCGGCGTGCGGCAGCGACCTGGCGGTGGTGACCAAGGAGCTGCGCGGCCTGGCCATCCCACGGGACGACCCGCGGCTGGTGGGGCTCTCCCCTGGCGCGTCTGCAGTGCGTGCCGGGCAGTACACGCGGCACGTGCTGGACACGCTGAAGCGCGTGCAGCTGCTGCAGAGCAGCGGCGAGGACGCGGAGCTGGCCAAGCCGCTGCAGTTGGCGCTGTCCATGTGCCAGGACCTGCTGAAGCAGCTGCCGCTGCAGCCGCTGCCGGGGGTGCGCTCGGGCTGGGTGGCCATGGTGGAGGCGGAGGAGAAGGAGAGGCAGGGGGCAGGGCCCGGCAGGGGCGTGGGGCCGGAGGGGTCACGTGGCAAGAGCGCCGCCGCGGCGGCGCGCGGGGCGGCGGGGGCAGGGGGAGGTAAGGGAGGTGAGGGCGGGGTAGCACAGCCGCAGCAGCCAGCACTGCCGGCGCGAGCAGCGGCGGCGATGGCGGCGGCGTACGCGTCGGCGCACCACGTGCCGCGGTTCAAGGCGGTCAAGATGACGGAGGCCATGAGCCCGGGGGCGGTGGAGCGCTGGGAGGCCATGCACCCCGTGCTGAAGGCGGCCATGGTACAGGTAGGCGGGGGCTGTCGGCGTACTGGTAGCTACCAGCGTGCGTCTGGGCTATGATAGAACAAAGTTGACAAAGGCTCCCAGCAGCACTGACTACTGGTGTTCATTCTGAATACACTCAAGGCCACCCCATCTTTCGTTTCGCCTGCCACCCACGCACCTCTTCTTCTCCCACCCCTGACGCTGCACTCCTCCCCTCCTTTTCCCCGCTGCCAGGTCTTCAACGACGAGCTGGGCAGCTACAGCGGCGTGCTGTCCACGGTGCAGGCCTCCATCAAGCAGCTCAACGCCGCGGTGCGCGGCTTCGAGGGCGTGTCGCCCGCCGTGGCGGAGACGGTGGCGGAGCTGGCGCAGGGCCGCGTGCCGCGCGCGTGGGTGGCCCCGCGCGTGGAGCTGTGCCTGGACAACGTGGCGGCGTGGCTGGCGGACCTGCAGACGCGCCTGGAGTTCCTGTACGACTGGGCGGTGGACGGCCCGCCGCCGGCGGTGCCACTGGGCATGCTGTCGCGGCCGCGGGCCTTCCTGACGGCCGTGCAGCAGAGCTTTGCGGAGCTTGGCGGCCGACCCGTGGGTCAGCTGCACCTGGAGGCGGTGCTGCTGGCGGAGGAGGAGGATGAGGTGCTGTCAAAGGAGGCGCTGCAGTCGCTGGGCGCCGCCGCGCTGGGCAGCGTAACGCTCACGTGCGCGGCGGACGGGACGCGGCGCAGCCTGGGGGAGATGCTGTCCGAGGGCTGCCTGGTGGGTGGGCTGGTGCTGCAGGGGGCGCGGTGGGATAGGGAGCGGCGCTGCCTGGCGGACACGCAGCCGGGGGCGCTGCACTGCGCGCTGCCGCTGGTGTGGCTGCGCGCCACACCCAGCCCCTCGGTGCCGGCGCTGGCGCGCGCGCTGGCGCTGCCGGGCGCGGTGCTACCCGTGCGTGCGCGCGACGCGTACGTGTGTCCCGTGTTCAAGTACGTGGCGTGCTTCGGGGCCAAGCACAACCTGGCGGACGACGACGACTGCCTGGCCACGCTGCTGATGCCGTGCGGCAACCGGGCGGCGGAGTACTGGGCGGCGCACAATGTGGGCGCGGTGGCGATGGCGGACCCGGCGGTGCAGTGGGAGGGAGTGCCGGCGGTGGCGGCGGCGGGTGCGCGGGGGCAGGGGCAGCAGGGAGGGGCCCGGGGATGAAGGTGCTGGCCTATCCGTTAATACGGGGTGATGGGGGTTTAGTGACACTTTACCGATGTGAGGAGGTGGCAAGCATGGGAGAGGCGGTGTGGTGGGTGCATGTACGGGTGTGCCTGGCTGCCAGGATGGATAACACAACAATAACGGGCGGCGGGTGCGGTTGGCGCACAGGGTGGCCGCTGCAGCGTTTGCAGCTGTGATTCGCGGGTCAGGCCTGCTGTGATTAACGACCTAGCATGAGGCCTGTCGTGCTTTCTGTGGTGCCCCTGACTGCCTTTTTGCATTTTAGCCTTGCTTACAGAGGACCTTTGACAGACAGTGTACTGCTGCATAGTTGATGTGCATGTGTTGGATATGGCGGCCAAGATCTGGACGACCGATACTGTAGAGCACGGGACAGCGGACAGGGAAGCTGCCCTGGCAAGGGCTGCAAGCAAACAGCACCAGGAATACTCTGCAGTGCTGGCAGTGTGGGCACCTGTTAATGGCTCCCGGTGCGGGACTGCAATCGTGCATCACGTTGTAACGTGTTTCAGCGTTTGTGCCGCGTTTGTGCCGCATCACCCTGCTGGTGGCCAGGCTGCCAGGGTGGCCAGCTCCCCTGCCGGAAGCGTTTGTCTTGCCCCAACCAAAGCACCGGGCATGGCGGCTGGCGCGTACGTAGTCAGCCAGGGTCTGCAGGCCACACCGGTCGTTCTCGGGGTACGGCGTATTGAGCACGACGCAGAAATTACTACCTGGTAAAAAGGTTACAGGGGGCTTGCAGTTCGATTTGCAGCATACCGATGATACAGCTATGCACGACCACCTGTTTGGGTCAGGTAGCCTGCTAGCCTCCCTGCGTCCCTGGTCCCAAGGGTCGGGCTGGGGCCATTGCACGCCTTTGCAAGCGCTACGGTGGGGGCTCAGTCCTGCCCAGCGCCCACTCGCATGTGCTATGGTGCACATGGGTCCCGGTGCATCCGTCCTGGTGGATCTGGCTCCTGGCTTCGGCCTGGTTCGGTACTCAGAACTGGGTGCAAGCAATTCGCCATGAAGGACCTTATCAAGACTGTGTTGAACAGCATCCTTCCTACTCCAAAACTTGATCACACAGCGCCTGATCACACAGCGCCTGATGATGAATACGAACTCTGTGCAGCCATGCCGCTCATGTTGCCCTACTGCTGCGTGCCACAGTGCACGGCGGGGGCACCCCAACAACAGACCAAGCGTACACTGCGTACACCCCCAAGCTCACGGAAACGCCCCAAAGAATGTGTGCTCAAAATGTACCCGCTTAAGCGATATGTACCATGCGAATGAATGTCTGGGCAACATCCTATTAGCCCGTTGCCGATGCGTCGTCCCGTGTGCGCTTGCCGTGTGTGCGTGAGCATGTCATGTCCTGTGCTGTATGCATGCGCCCGCTGTACCCCTGCGACCGGACCTCCTTAGCGTTTAGGTGTCCCTCCCCATCATGGAGAGCGGAGCCGTGCCAGAGCGCCACGACCACGTTCCCATCGACTGCTTACTGCAGCCAGTTGTACGCCCCGGCTAGCTAGCACCAAACGTCTTGGTGTACAGCATCGCCTTGGCTGCCACAGCGCTCCCCCTCAGCAGGCGGGCGGCTCGAAGTCGTCGCACTGCGGGTTGTCGTACTGCTCCCTGACGCCGCGGATGAGCAGCTCGTCGTCGTCCATCTCGCCGTCCCACACCATCAGCCCGCCCAGGCCGCGGTAGCGCGCGTAGCACGACTTGAGGCGCAGGCTGGTGGGGTTGTCGAAGCCGACCCTACGGGGGCAAGCACAGCGACAGTACCGTAGTTGGAGGCGGGAAAACGTGGTGGGAGTCAGGGTCACCAGGGCCGGCGGCCGTGCGGGCTGGTACATATGGATGAAGCATGACTAGCAGGAGCAGCGGGGTACGGCATGGGGGGCGACGACGCCATGGGTGTCGCCTGTGCGTGATGCGGCACCTTATTACACATGCCTACGTGCTACCTTTCGAAGGGTGCGCATGAGCACATGCACCGTGCGGACAGGTGGGCAAGCGCCTGAGCAGGGCAGGGGCATGTCGCTCAGGGAGCGCAAACGAAGAGGCCCCCAGTGCCCAGTCGCTCACCAGTTGTCGCCGTCGTATCTGGAGTAGGCGGCCAGGCGGTAGGGGTCCACGGGTGCGTCCGCGGCAGCCTGGAGGGGGAGCACATGTGCAATACACACGATGCACAGCGTGAGTACCGGTACTGTGTGGAAAGGCGCCCGCGCAGCTGTGACACATCCTTGCTGAAATGCCTCAAGTCATGCAGCACCGGGTGGAGGTAGCTTTCATAAAAGTACATACTGAACAGGAAGTAGTATTGGGGGCCAAATGCGGCAATGTTGAGGTACCGTTGCTAACGAGCAGCCCCCACCACCACCGCACAGCCGCACCACCTGTTGACCCTGAACCCCCGAGCCCCGACCCCTGCCCAGCCAGCCGATCCAAACTAGCCACACCGACGCACGGCACCTTCCCTTCGCCCGGCACGCGCCACGCACCTGCTGCCCCCCCAGCTTCCTCGCAATCTCGTAATACGACAGCACGCCGGGCGACAGCGTGCACTCGCCGCCCGCCGGCGCGCCCGTCTGCGCCAGCTTGCCGGGCTCGTCGCCCTGCTGGCCGGCCGCCAGCTTGAAGGTGCGGCCGTAGGTGCCCAGCCCCAGCACCAGCTTCTCGGGGGGCACGCCCGCGGCCAGGTAGGCGTCGATGGCGCCCTCGATGTGCCAGCGCTTGGCCTGCATTTCAGTTTGTCAAGTGTGACATGCCGTCATGCACAACAAGATCGACACGGCTTTGGGGCTATGCTCCACTACTGCAGGGAGGACAAGCGGGATGCAAACCCGACAGCACGTTCGCTCGATCAGTACCCTGCAGACGCGCGTCGAGAGTCTACTGTGCAACCTAGCGAGAACTTGATTTCGGACTCCAGTTTGGCAGGCGAGGCGGCCGAGGCGCACGCACCTGTGCCGCCGGCTCGCAGGACAGGACGGGCGCGTTGACGTCCGCGGGGTCGGAGGAGCCGAAGGAGCCGCCGTAGAAGTCGTACGACATGAGGTTGATCCAATCCAGCAGTGGATGGACCTGGCGGCGTGGAGGCAGGCGCGGGGATCGGTGTAAAGCGGTCTGCGGAAGCCTCTGCAAGGCCTTGACTTTGCACGGGCACACTCCCCAGCTGGGGTCACTTGTGGCCCACGAGCCCAGAACCCAGCGTGCTGTAAGGCAGTGCGGCTCCAGTGCGTTGAGTGCTACGGTGCGTGCAGACCGTCCCGCAGGCGCCCCGCTAACCCACCTGCGCCAGCTCCAGGTGCTGCTCGGGGGTGGGCACGGCCCGCGCGGCGATGGTGAGCAGTGCGCCCTGCGGCAGGGCGTTCCGCAGGTCCCGCAGCAGGGCCGTCATGTCGGCCACCTGGGAGCATGGGGTGGAGCATGGGTGGGAGGGCGAGGTTGTCAGCGGTGAAGGTACAGTTGGAAGGCATTCGTGCGTGCGTAGTACAGGGGACGGGGCAGGGGCCACAGCAGCCGTCATGCCCGACACCTGGGCGGGAGCGGGGTGAGTGGCGGGAGATAGGAGTTGGTTAAGTGCGCAGGGGATGTCGAGCAGGGGGACATGGGTGGATGGACATCTGGCGCATGCACTCGGCCGGTGCTATCGACCGATGCGGATGAAATCTAAAATGGACAGGTAATTACCTGGCGCGTGCATTCGGGCGAGCCCTCTGTCTTGCAGGTGTAGGGCGGGAAGTTGGGGTATTCCCAGTCTATGTCCACGCCGTCCAGCTGGTGCTCGGCCAGGAAGGCGGCCACGGAGGCGGCGAAGGAGGCGCGGCCGGCGGGGGAGGCGGCCATGGCGGGGAAGATGGAGGCGGCGTTGGTGCCGGTGAAGGCCTGGGGGAGGGGGGGGGAGGGGTACGAAATGAACACCGGTCAAGAAGCTATCGGAGCTGCGGTGCTGGTCGAGCTGTTTGTCCCTCTTGAGCAAGCAAGGCTCCCAAAGCACCAGTGTACAGTCTGTGCATGACTGTGCTAGTTCTAAGTACAGGTTTTGCTGGTGAGCTGTGACGTACCTCTGTGGATGTGGAGAAGGACCAGCCGCCCACGGACACCAGCAGCTTGAGGTCGGGGTTCTGGTCCTGGGGGTGCGGGTGGGGGTGCGGGTGGGGGTGCGGGTGGGGGTGCGGGTGGGGGCGCGGGTGGGGGTGCGGGTGGGGGTGGGACAGCGAGCAGGTCGGGCAGGTCAGCGGGACAGAATGCATATATCAAGCAGTAGTCATGTTCAGCAACCGACCAACCATTAGGCAGCATCATGCACGGCGCGGACTGCAGGCTGGCGCGCAGCGAGGGTGTGGACTTGACGTGTGGCTGGTCACGTGCACGGGTCTGGACACGTGCCATGCACGGTTGGCGCGCCGGGCCCACCTTGAGGGACCTCAGCTGTGGCAGCAGCACGGTCTTGTCATTCCACTCCACATAGTCCATTATGAAGTCATCGGGTCCACGCTGGGTGATCTGTGGGGTCACGCATTGTGTTGGAGCGTGGCAGAGCTGGTGGTCAAACGCGGCCAAGGGACCACACTGCGTGCGGAAGCACACTATTCGGCATTGCGTGGGTGGGCCTGCTGCCTCACGCCGCAGCCAGGCTCCGGGACTCAAGTGCCAAGTGCCCTTTCAGTGCCGCTTACCTATAAGCTACCAGCCTGCGTGCCGCACAGCAAGGCGGTTGGTAACAGGTGGGCGGCGTGAGCCGCTGGCGTAACGTACCTTGGCAAACGCAAAGTTGACGTGGGTGTACAGCGACGCTGTGAGGCTGGCGGGCGTGTAGGCGTATGGCTTGCACCAGTCGGGCCGCTGTACGGTACTGTCGCTGGCGTTGCGGTACTGGGCCCTGCAGTACATGCACACGCAAAGTACAAGTACAGTTGAAACCCAGGGAGTTATGTCCTCAGGCATGCAATAGAGCACGTGTGCACGCCCGCAAGCAGAAGACCTTATCTGTAAGCTGAGTAACAGTACGATCCGGCGTGGCAGCTGTGACACGCACGAGGGGCCTTAACGAAGTCTGGTTGTGATTTGGTTAAGCACGTCACACCACACTGCCGTGGTACCGGTACTGTCTGCACTCCAATCGTCGCCTAGATGCACGCAATAAGGTGGCTGTGATGCCGTCAGTACGCAGTACGGCGCGTACGAATGCAGGCAGCATGCCGTCAACCCACCAGTCGGTTGTGTAGACCACCAGGCGGTTGAGGGCGCCCAGCTCGGGCTCGGGGCAGTCGTCGGGCGGCGCGTTGCCGATGCTCTCGTCCACCAGCGTCTTCCACCAGAACAGGATGCGCCCCTCCACAGACAGCTTGGCGTACGGGTCCTCTGCGGCACAGGAAGCAACGTGGCGCAGCCAGGTCAGCAAAGCGGGGCGAGCGAAGCAGGGGCAAGGATGCAGGGCGCAACCGCGCCCTTCGCAGCCATGTACTGTAGCAGACGCTCCTTTAGATGATGACGGGCATCCGCGTGGGATACGACGCAAGGCATACGGTACCGGTGCATAGGTGTCAAAGCCACGTGCTGTGGCGGGCCGCACACGCGCGCTTACTCATGAGGCAGAAGTCCTGGCAGCGGGTGTAGCGGTTCTGGCAGATCTTGCCCACGTCGTACATCTTGACGTACAGCGTCAGCGAGGCCTTGAGCTCCGCGATGCCGATGTTGAGGCCGATGCTGGTGGACACGGAGAAGACGCCCTTCATGAGGAACACCTCGATGCGCAGGGCCTCCCAGCACAGGTCGGGCACGCGCACGAAGCTGCCGACGAACGGGATCTTGCCGATCGCCTCGTTCAGGCCGTCGGTAATCTTCTTGAAGGCGCAGACCTTGATCGCGAGGAAGATCTTGGTATCCAGCAGGCCGGAGATGAGCTCTTCGGTGAAGCGCTCCAGCTCGAAGCAGCTCTCGTCGTCGCAGATGCGCATGTTCATGGGGTTGATCACCGCCACGATATTGGGCAGGCACACGCCGCCGCTGACGCAGATGTCGATGATCTGCGTGCGTGGTCATGCAGGCAGCATGCAAGCTGGTCGCACGGTAAAGGCTGCAGCACGCAACGCAGCAACGCAAGCTGCTAGTACTGGTACAACACAACACGGCTCGGGCTTTCGTGCTGCGCCAGGGCCCCGTTGCCGTACACCATCACAGGCTCATACACAAGGGCCACAAAGCTCCATCCTCGCACCTTGATGGTGAGGCAGGCCTCCGGCGCGCAGCACACCTCGGACTCGGAAATGATGTTCTGGAAGGTTGCAGCGTCGGCAATACGTGTGCTGACCTTCCGGGTGGCCAGGTCCTTTTTGCGCTTCATGGCGGACTGCGGCGGGGTTCAGGTGGGTTGGGATAAGGGTTAGCGCGACAGAGGCCAGTTGTATGTCTGGGTCAGGGGCCAAACCCGGCAGGGCAAGTATGAGGCGCGCGGCCGCACTCCGATTGGCAAGCCACGGATGGGTGGTCAAGATGTGTGGCAGCTGCACAATGTTCTAGGGCTGCGCTCACCAGTTTGGTGCCCTGGAACTCAGACGAGCACAAGTCCAGGATCTGCGGAATAGAAGTCAAGCAGCATGGGGCTTGTTGTTGGCGTTGGTAGGGAACTGACAATGCGGCGAAGGGTGCACATCCAAAAGAGAATTGCCCTCGTAGCACCTATGACTGGACTGCGACGGCCACAAACTACGCGTGCATGCCTTCTGCATGCAAAGCAGGTGCGACAGCCCCAACCCTGCATGGGCGCAGGGGCTGCATCCTGTCCTGCCCACCTTTCCGATGATGCCGTCGTTCTGCTCCACCAAGCTGAAGAACTCACCAGCCTGCGCAGGTAGGGCATCACGCACCGCATCAGTCCTGGCAGTGCTTCTGCAACAGATGCCAGTGCGTCGTAACCGCTGCATTCCATGCGCATGGCTCCCCCCTCCGTCACATCCCTTGCAAATAAGCAGCACCGCTTGCCGTTGCTCCCGAACGTTCCTATACAGCTTCCGGTAACCTGGCCCCCACCTCTGCACTCACCATGCCGAGCTGGTCGTCCGTCACCTGCTGCGTCAGCCGCCGCGCAAACCTGTCGTCCATCACCGCCAGACCCGTGGCATTCTCGCTCCACCGCACACCTCCCTGCACCGCCGTACCACCTGCCCCTCCTCCTCCGCCGCCCCCACCCCGAACCCGCGTCGAGCCGCTGCCACCCCTCCTGCCGTACACCCCCCGCACCCGCCCCTTGCCAACCGACCCCCTCCCGCTGTCCCTCCCAGTAGCCCGCACACCCTTCGCTGCCCCGACGTCTTGCTCCTCCTCCCCGTCGCTGTCGTACCCATATCCGTACGCGTCCTCATTTTCGTACCCGCCCTCCTCCGCGTCCACCCGCGGGCCCTGCAGGTGCCCGTCAGCCCGCAGCCGCCGCAGCACCGCCTTCCGCAGCTGGTCCACCTGCGCCTGCACGTCCGCGTCCTCCTGCATCATGCGCCGCACAGTGTCCTGCAGCGAGGCCATGGCCTCCTTGAGCTCCACATCCATCAGCCCGGCGCAGTGCAGCAGCGGCGGCGCGGCGGCGCTGTCGTCACAGGCGCACCGACCCGCGGGACTGTCCCCCACGGCGCCGCCCGAGCAGGCCTCCTCCAGGCCCTGCGGGAACAGGATAGCGCTCCAGGCGGCGCGGCCGCGGGCGGCCTCCAGCTCCCTCAGCGCGGGCAGGTTGGCGGTGTCGCGCAGCAGCGGCATGAGGGACTGCGACAGCAGGCCGTCGGTGGTGGTGTCGGGCCGGTCGCGCAGGGAGCGGGCCAGCGCCTGCATGCAGGGAGCAGCCGGGGACCGTGTAGGGCCGTCATTGTGTTGGAAAAGGTATTGCCAGCAAGGATAGCGTAAGCCATGAGCAAGCCTGCATTCACGGAGTCGGGTGCGGCGTGGGGCATGCGGAGGGCAGCTGGGCTCAGGGACCGGCAGGGTACGAGGCGGGGTGATGGGGACGTACCATGAGATTGGCGTTGTTGGGGGCGATGGCCTCCACCACCTCCAGCAGCAGCTGCGCGCGGTCCGGCAGCCCCGTGTCGGTGTAGTCCTGGTCGGGGTCCGTCACGCGGCCGCGCACGCAAATGGTGCCGCTGAACAGCAGCACACCGTCCCGTGGGTCGTCGCCCGACACGCCGGCGTCTGCGAGGCAGGCCTGCAGCAGCAGGGACTCCCCTGGCTGCGTGGGCGCGCCCTCCGCCGGCGTGGGGTTGAGCTGCAGCAGCTGCTCAAGGGATGTCCCCGCAGCCGTGGCCACCTGGCCGCACGTCTGCCCGGTGGTGACGTTCATCTTCCGGTTGCACATGACGCGGGGGGCGCCAATGGGCAGGCGGTTGGCGCTGCCGCCGGGGTCTCCCTCAGCACGGATGCACAGAGAGGCCCCCGCCTGCAGCTGCGGGCCGCACACGTCGGGGTTGAGGGTCTGGATGGAATCCAGACGGAGGCCGTACCCGAGCGAGATGGACCAGCAGCTCTCGCCCGGTAGGACGGTGTGATACAGCTGGCATTTGATGGCGGGCGGCGGCGGCGGAGAGTAGGTAGGCGGGCGGGGCGGCTGGCTGGAGGTGGGAAGGGAGGGCCGCGGGGAGGGTGGCGGGGAGCTGGAGGAGCTGCCGCCACCGCATCCGGTCAGCACCAGCTGCTGTCCTGCCTGGATGAGGTCCGGGTTGGTGATTCCATTGGCGGCGCTGATGCTGGCAACCGTCAGGCCGCCGCCGCAGCGCTGTGCGATGGCGTACATGCCGTCACCGGGCTTGACCGTGTAGGGGCTGGAGCAGGAGCAGGA
>VFQN01000940.1_pt1 | contig 51713 bp, 48 predicted proteins | sample 3512371 | NCBI WGS metagenome assembly VFQN01 (sample SAMN10412370, study PRJNA504923) | tailings metagenome | isolation source: Replicate 2 from Balatoc abandoned mine | place: Philippines: Itogon, Benguet | collected 2017-08-28
GGCTGAAGTGGGCTTTGGCATCGTAGAGGGTCTCGACGGTGATCACCGGCACGCCACGGTCCTGCGCGAAGCGTTCGGTGTTGCGGCGCGCCTTGCCGCGCACGAAGAAGGGGATCTTGCGCAGCTCCTGTTCGGCATCGGGCGACCAGCTGGTGACGGTGGCGCCGGGCTCCAGCGTCACGGCCACGGCCGCCGGCGCGGCTTCGACATGCACCTCGGCGGCCGGCTGGGGTTCGGGTCGCACCGCGGCCGAACCGAGGTGGGAGGCCGCCGCGCCTTCGTGGAACTCGAAGTCCTGGCGGAACATCGTCAGCAGGTGCTCCTCCAGGCCCATCATCAGCGGGTGCACCCAGGTGTCGAACAGCACGTTCGCACCCTCGAAGCCCATCTGCGGCGAGTAGCGCGCCGGGAAGTCCTGCACGTGCACCGGCGCCGAGATCACCGCGCAGGGCACGCCCAGGCGCTTGGCGATGTGGCGTTCCATCTGCGTGCCCAGCACCAGCTCGGGGTGCAGTTCGGCGACCTTGGCCTCGACCTCGAGGTAGTCGTCGGTGATCAGCGGCTCGACGCCGTAGAGCTTGGCGGCCTCGCGGATCTCGCGCGCGAATTCGCGGCTGTAGGTGCCCAGCCCGACGACCTGGAAGCCCAACTCCTGCGAGGCCACGCGCGCCGCGGCGACGGCGTGGGTGGCGTCTCCGAACACGAAGACGCGCTTGCCGGTGAGGTAGGTCGAGTCGACCGAGCGGCTGTACCAGGTCGCCCGGGAGGTTTCGTTGTCCAGTGCAGCCTGCGCGTCCAGCCCGGCCAGCGCCGCGACTTCGGCGATGAACTCGCGCGTCGCGCCGGTGCCGATCGGCACGGTGCGGGTGAAGGGCTGGCCGAAGGTGCGCTGCAGCCACTGTGCGGCGGTCGACGCGGTTTCCGGGTAGAGCACCACGTTGAAGTCGGCGTCGGGCAGGCGCGCGAGGTCGTCCGGGCTGGCGCCAGCCGGCGCAACCACCCACACCTCCACGCCCATGCGCTCGAGCAGGCCGCGGATCTCGCGCACGTCGTCGCGGTGGCGGAAGCCCAGCGCGGTGGGCCCGAGCAGGTTGCAGCGCGGTGCCTGGCCGGCGGCGCGCGCTGGCTTCGGCGTGCCCGGTGCCGGCACGCGCGGCGCGCACATCGCGCGCACGATGCGATAGAAGGTCTCTGCCGCGCCCCAGTTCTCCTTGCGCTGGTACGAGGGCAGTTCCAGCGGCACCACCGGCACGCTCAGGCCGAGGGTCGAGGCGAGGCCGCCGGGGTCGTCTTGGATCAGCTCGGCGGTGCACGAGGCGCCGACCAGCAGGGCCTTGGGCTGGAATCTCTCGCAGGCTTCGCGCGCCGCCGTCTTGAACAGTTCGGCGGTGTCGCCGCCGAGGTCGCGGGCCTGGAAGGTCGTGTAGGTCACCGGCGGGCGCTTCGGCAGCCGCTCGATCATCGTGAACAGCAGGTCGGCGTAGGTGTCGCCCTGCGGCGCATGCAGCACGTAGTGCACGTCGCGCATCGCGGTGGCGATGCGCATCGCGCCGACGTGCGGGGGGCCTTCGTAGGTCCAGAGCGTGAGCTGCATGGTCGTCGTGTTTCTTCGTCGTTCAGGCGGCCAGCTTGGCGCGCCGCACCAGAGGCCGGGCGAACAGTTCGGCGAGGTCGGCGGCCTGGTCGTAGCCATGCACCGGCGTGAACACCAGTTCGATCGCCCACTTGGTGGTCATGCCTTCGGCCTCGAGCGGGTTCGCCAGCCCCAGGCCGCAGACCACGATGTCGGGGCGGATGTCGCGGCAGCGGTCGAGCTGCCGCTCGACGTCCTGGCCTTCCGAGAGCACCGTGCCTTCCGGCAACAGCGCCAGTTCGTGGGCGAGCAGCTGGCGGTGCAGATAGGGCGTGCCGACCTCGGTGAGCTTCATGCCCAGTTCGCGGGCGAGGAAGCGTGCGATCGGCGGCTCGAGCTGCGAGTCGGGGAAGAAGAAGATGCTGCGGCCTTCGAGTAGCGTGCGGTGGCGCTGCAGCGCGATCCGTGCGCGCTCGCGACCCGGCGCGGTGATGGCATCGAAGTGCGCCGGCGCGACGCCGAAGGCTTCGGCGGCGGCACGCAGCCAGGCGGTGGTGCCTTCGGCGCCGAAGGGGATGGGCGCCGTGAGGTGGCGTGCGCCGCGCGCTTCGAGCTGGCGTGCGGTGTCGGCCAGGAAAGGCTGTGCGAGCAGGAAGCTGGTGTGCGGCCCGACCGCCGGGAGCTGGCTCGAGCGGCGCGGCGGGAAGAAGCGCACGTCGCCGATGCCCAGATCGCGGAACAGCCGCGCGAACTGGTCTTCCACCACGTCGGGCAGCGAGCCGACGACGAGCAGCGACTCCGGCTCGTTCGGTGCGCCTTGCGGCATCTGCGGCACCCACGACGCGAGGCAGGCATCCTCGCCCTGCGTGAAGGTGGTCTCGATGCCGCTGCCGGAGTAGTTCAGCACGCGGGTGTTCGGCCGGTGAATGCCGTCGAGCCGCTGCGCGGCGCGGTGCAGGTCGAGCTTGATCACCTCCGACGGGCAGGAGCCGACGAGGAACAGCGTGCGGATCTCGGGCCGGCGCTCCAGCAGGCGGTTGACGACGCGGTCGAGCTCGTCGTGGCAGTCGGCCAGGCCGGCGAGGTCGCGCTCGTCGATGATGGCGGTGGCGAAGCGCGGTTCGGCGAAGATCATCACGCCGGCGGCGGACTGGATCAGGTGCGCGCAGGTGCGCGAGCCGACGACGAGGAAGAAGGCGTCCTGCACCTTGCGATGCAGCCAGATGATGCCTGTCAGGCCGCAGAACACCTCGCGCTGGCCGCGCTCGCGCAGCACCGGCGCGGTGGAGCAGCCGCCCGTGGGCACGGCGCGGATCGGGATCGGTGCGTTCATGCGCGCGCCTCCTGCAGGGTGGCGTCGGCATGCGCCTGCTGGAGCCGCGCGGCGCGCAGCTTGAGCAGGAACTGGCCCGCGTTGATCACGTAGCTGGCGTAGGCGGCCAGCGCCAGCCAGGCCAGGCCGCGCCCGTCGAGCGCATGGGTCGCCCAGCACCACAGATAGGCGGTATGCAGTGCCAGCACCAGCATGCTGAACACGTCTTCCCAGTAGAAGGCCGGCGCGAACAGCCAGCGGCCGAACACCACCTTCTCCCAGATGCTGCCGGTGACCATGATCAGGTACAGCAGCACCGTCTTGACCACCACCGACCACATCGCCGCCTGCTCGCCCGCGCCCGTGGCCAGGAAGCGCAGCAGCAGCGCCAGGCTGACCAGGAAGGCGATGAACTGCACCGGTGCCAGAACACCCTGCACCAGCGTCCAGACCGAGGCGTCGCGGCGGGCGCGCTCTTCCGGGTTGTACAGCTGGGGACCGGGTGCGGTGCCGGGCCGGCGCGATGCCATTCGGGAGACTCCCTGCGGTTGCGAATGAAGGGGAGACTAGGCTTTTCGCGCTAGGGTGTCAATCGAGACAGACGTAAACCAAGCTTGACAGTCTCGATGCCGCCGCCGATCATGTTTCCAGGTTGGAGCACCAGATCGCCAGACTGTCCTGGACAGTCCTGGTGGGTGTTGTCCAGCCGCATTGACGGTTGGGAGGCGGCAGGGTACAAGGGCGACAGACCCCCCCCACCGCAGCGAAGAAGGAACAGAGCCGACGAGACACGAAGACACCCGCTGCATCCCGAGCATTGGCGACGCGCTACAGCAGTCTGGTTCGCCCCTCCAACGCCCTCGAGCAGTCGTTCCAACAACGAAGACGAGACACGCTGGAAGAGGAGAACGCGATGCAAGGAAGCTCGCACACGGGCGCAGCGCCGTCCGAAAGTCCCGACACGATGCAGCCGTGGGCCGTGGAGGCCGTCGTGGCGCCGGCCGACCTGTTCAGCGGCGCCGCACTCTCGCGCGAGGATCGCGCGTCGTGCCTGGCGCGTACGCTCGAGCAGGAGATCATCCCGAGGCTGGTCGAGGCACACCGCGACGACGGTGCGGTCCAGGCCAGCAACGACGCGCTCAGCGGCAGCATCGCCCACGCCGACGTGGAGCGTTTCACCGAGAGCCTGCTGCGCGGCGACGAGTCCGCCTTGATGTCGGCGCTGGCAGCCCTGCGCGACCGCGGCCTGAGCGTGGAACAACTGCTGGTCGATCTTCTGGCGCCGGCCGCGCGCCACCTCGGCCACATGTGGTGCGAGGACCTGTGCTACTTCACCGACGTAACCATCGGCCTCGGGCGGCTGCAGAGAATGATGAGAGAATTGAGCCCGGCCTTCGGCACCGAGGTGGCTCACCCGCCCAATGGACGTCGCGCACTGCTGGTTCGCGCGCCGGGCGAACAGCACAGCTTCGGCCTGTCGATGGTCGCCGAGTTCTTCCGTCGCGCCGGCTGGGAAGTTGTGTCCGCCGGCGAAGGCGAGGACGCCGATCCGGTCACGGCGGTGCGGCGCGAGTGGTTCGACGTGGTAGGCTTCTCCGCCGGCAGCGAAGCGCGGCTGGACTGGTTGCCCGCCTGCATCGCCGCGGTGCGTCGCGCGTCGTGCCACCGCGAAATCGCGGTGCTGGTGGGCGGACCGGTGTTCACGTTGCGCCCGCAGTTGGCGCGACAGGTGGGAGCCGATGCCACGGCATCCGACGGAAGCGAGGCGCCGGGTTTGGCCGAGAGCTTGCTTGCCGGCCGTGTGAAGCGCAGTTGAAACCTCGTCCAGCCGCTGGACGATGCATAGACATGAGTACTACGGTCCGCACCGGCGGCAGTGAGCAGGAGAAGTGTCCGTGAAGCGGCGTGCCAGCCCGCGTCCCATGGTGGGCGAGCTCGACGCCGCCACCGTCCAGCGCGTGGTCACCGCGGCCAGCGACGTGGCGCTGCTGCTCGACCCGCACGGCGTGATCCAGGACGTGATCATCGGCCGCGATGATCTCGATGCCGCGTTGGTGGCCGATTGGGTCGGGCAGCCCTGGGCCGAGATCGTCACCGTCGAGAGTCGCGCCAAGGTCGAGGCGCTGCTCAAGGAGGCCGGCGGCCCGCCGCGCTGGCGCCAGATCAATCACCCGCAGGCCAGCGGATCCGATTGGCCCATTCTCTATTCCGCGGTGCAGATCTCGCCGCCGGGGCGTGGCAAGAGCGCCGGCCGCACCATCGCCTTCGGTCGCGACCTGCGCGCCACCGAGGCGCTGCAACTGCGCCTGATCGAAGCCCAGCAGGCGATGGAGCGCGACTACTGGCGCTTCCGCCAGGCCGAGACGCGCTATCGCCACCTCTTCCAGGCCTCCTCGGAAGCGGTGCTGATCGTCGACGCCGGCAGCCTGCGCATCCTCGAGGCCAATCCGGCGGCGGTCGCGCTGATCGGCAACGGCGGCACGCCGCGCCGACTCGCCGGCGGCTCGCTGACGGCGCTGTTCGAGTCGCCCAACGGCAAGCCGCTGCAGGCGGCGCTCGCCGCGGCCAAGGCCGCCCGACGTGCCGACGTGGTGCGCACCGCGCTGGCCGACGGCGGCGGGCGCGTGGCGGTGTCGCTGTCCAGCTTCCGCCAGGACGATGCTTCGCTGCTGCTCGTGCGCCTGGCGCGCATTGGCGCGGAGCCGGCAGCCGCGGCCCCGGTCACCGAGACCTCGATGCTGCTCGACTTCGTGCGCAACGCGCCGGATGCCCTGGTCTTCACCGACCAGGACGGCCGCATCCAGATGGCCAACGCCGCCTTCCTCGCGCTCGCGCAGCTCGGCAGCGACGAGCAGGCGCGCGGCGAGCCGCTGGACCGCTGGCTCGGCCGCACCGGCGTCGAGCTCGGCGTGCTGATCCAGACGGTGCGCCAGCGCGGCAGCATGCGCATGTTCTCCACGCTGCTGCGCGGCGAGGACGGCGCCAGCACCGAGGTCGAGGTCTCGGCCTCGGCCACCACGCAGGACGGCAAGCCGGTGCTGGCCTTCGCGGTGCGCGACGTCGGCCGCCGCCTCAGCGCCGAGCCGCGCGCCGCCGGCGAACTGCCGCGCACGGCCGGCGAGCTCACCGAGCTGGTCGGCCGAGTGCCGCTGAAGGACATCGTCGGCGAGACCACCGACCTGATCGAGCAGCTGTGCATCGAGACGGCGCTGAAGATGACCAGCGACAACCGCGCCTCGGCGGCGCAGATGCTCGGTCTGTCGCGCCAGAGCCTGTACGTGAAACTGCGCCGGCACGGCATCGGCGACCTCGGCGACGACGAGGGTTGATCCCGATCCATTGAGTGCCTCGCGGTTGTAAATCTTGGTTGACACTCCAAAGTGTCACGCCGAGAATGAACCGCATGGCCCTTCCTGCTCCTTCGGCGGTTGCCGAACTGCTCAAGCCGATCACCTGGTTCCCGCCCATGTGGGCCTTCGCCTGCGGGGCGGTGGCCTCGGGGCAGAGCTGGGCCGAACGCTGGGCGCTGGTGGCGGTGGGCGTGCTGCTGGCCGGGCCGATGGTCTGCGCCACCAGCCAGGCGGTGAACGACTGGTTCGACCGCCACGTCGACGCGATCAACGAGCCGCACCGGCCCATCCCCTCGGGCCGCATGCCGGGCCGCTGGGGCCTGTACATCGCCGTGCTCTGGACGGCGCTGTCGCTGGCCGTGGCGCTGGTGCTGGGGCCCTGGGGCTTCGTCGCCGCGCTGTTCGGCCTGGCGCTCGCCTGGGCCTACAGCGCGCCTCCGCTGCGCCTGAAGCGCAACGGCTGGTGGGGCAACGCGGCCTGCGGGCTGTGCTACGAGGGCCTGGCTTGGGTGACCGGCGCGATCGTGATGGCCGGCGGCGCGTTGCCCGACGGCCGCTCGCTCGCGCTGGCCGCGCTGTACAGCCTCGGCGCGCACGGCATCATGACGCTCAACGACTTCAAGTCGATGGAGGGCGATCGCCGCATGGGCATTGGCTCGCTGCCGGTGCGCCTGGGCGAGGTGCAGGCCGCGCACATGGCCTGCTGGATGATGGCCGCGCCCCAGTTCATCGTCGTCGTGCTGCTGATGAGCTGGCAGGCCAAGGGCCACGCGCTGGCGGTGGGCGCGCTGCTGCTCGCGCAGATGCTGCTGATGCGCCGTTTCGTGGCGGATCCGCGCGGCCGCGCCACCTGGTACAGCGGCCTGGGCGTGACGCTGTACGTGAGCGGCATGCTGGTCAGCGCCTTTGCCCTGCGAGCGGCCGCGCAGGCGGGTTGAAGCGATGACGCCGCTCGGCTGGTTCGGCATCGTGCGGCTCGGTCTGGTGCAGATGGCGCTGGGCGCGATCGTCGTGCTGACCACCTCGACGCTCAATCGCGTGATGGTCGTCGAGCTGGCGTTGCCAGCGCTGGTGCCGGGTCTTCTGGTGGCCATCCACTATGCCGTGCAGCTCACCCGTCCGCGCATGGGCTTCGGCTCCGATCGCAGCGGCCGCTGCACGCCGTGGATCCTCGGCGGTATGGCGGTGCTCGCCGCCGGCGGCACGCTGGCGGCCACGGCCACGGCCTGGATGTCCACGCAGCGCAGTGCCGGACTGGCGCTGGCAGCCTTGGCCTTCTTCCTCGTCGGCCTCGGCGTCAGCGCCTGCGGCACCTCGCTGCTGGTGCTGCTGGCCAAGCGTGTCGCGGCCGAGCGGCGCGCGCCGGCCGCGACCATCGTGTGGATGCTGATGATCATCGGCTTCGCCGTCACGGCGGGCCTGGCCGGGCGCTTCCTCGAGCCCTATTCGCCGCAGCGGCTGGTGGCCGTCAGCGGCACGGTGTCGCTGATCGCCTGCCTGGTGGCGGTGGTCGCGCTGTGGCGTCTCGAAGGCGAGGGCGGCGCGCCGGCCGAGCCGGAGCCGAAGCTGCGCTTCTTCGACGCGCTGGCCCAGGTGTGGCAGGAGTCGGCAGCACGCCGCTTCACCGTCTTCGTGTTCGTCTCCATGCTCGCCTTCAGCGCGCAGGACCTGATTCTGGAGCCCTTCGCCGGCGCGGTGTTCGGCCTGTCGCCAGGCGCTACCACGCAGCTGTCGGGCCTGCAGCACGGCGGCGTGCTGCTGGGCATGGTCGCCGCCGCGCTGGCCGGCAGCCGCTGGCACATCGGCTCGCTGCGGCAGTGGACGATCGGCGGCTGCATCGCTTCTGCGCTCGCGCTGGGCGGCCTGCTGGCCGCCGGCGCACTGGGGCCGCCGTGGCCGCTGCACGCCACGGTGTTCGCGCTCGGCGCGGCCAACGGTGCGTTCTCGATTGCCGCGATCGGCTCGATGATGCGCATGGCCAGCCAGGGCCGCACGCAGCGCGAGGGCGTGCGCATGGGCCTGTGGGGCGCCTCTCAGGCGATCGCCTTCGGCGTCGGCGGGCTGGTCGGGGCGCTGGCCAGCGACGTGGCCCGCCGCTTCATCAGCGACACCGGATTGGCCTACGGCACGGTGTTCGCCGCCGAAGCGCTGCTGTTCCTCTGGGCCGCGGCACTGGCCGCCGGCATCGAGACCGAGTCGCGCGCGCGGCGCGCAAGGAGAAGTCTGTGGACGAGATCGACACCTACGATGCCGTCGTGATCGGCGGCGGGCCGGCCGGTGCGACCGCCGCCCACGAGCTGGCCCGGGCCGGGCGCAGCGTGCTGCTGCTCGACCGCGAAGGCCGCATCAAGCCCTGCGGCGGCGCCATCCCGCCGCGGCTGATCCGCGACTTCGACATCCCCGATTCGCTGCTGGTCGCACGCATCCGTTGCGCGCGCATGGTGGCGCCCAGCGACGCCAAGGTCGACATCCCGATCGAGGGCGGTTTCGTCGGCATGGTCGACCGCGGTCCGTTCGACGAATGGTTGCGCGAGCGTGCGGCGTCGGCCGGTGCGGTGCGTGCACGCGGCAGTTTCGAGGCGATCGAACGCGGCGCCGACGGCGCCGCCGTGGTGCGCTACAGCGCGCGCGACCGCCACGGGGAAGGGGGCGTCCCGATGCGCGTGAAGGCCCGGCTGGTGATCGGTGCCGATGGCGCGCGCTCCGAGGTGGCACGGCAGGAGGTGCCGCGCTCCGATGAAGGCAAGTTCGTCTTCGCCTACCACGAGATCGTGCGGGCTCCGAAGATCGGCGCCGACTACGACGGCACGCGCTGCGACGTGGTCTACAACGGCGAGTTCTCGCCCGACTTCTACGGCTGGGTGTTTCCGCACGGAGAGACGGCCAGCATCGGCACCGGCAGCGCCGACAAGGGCTTCTCCTTGCGCAGCGCCACCGCCGCCTTGCGTGCGGCCTCCGGGCTGGCCGGCTGCGAAACACTGCGCCGCGAAGGTGCGCCGATCCCGCTGAAGCCGCTGCCGCGCTGGGACAACGGCCGCGACGTGCTGCTCGCCGGCGATGCCGCGGGCGTGGTGGCACCGGCCTCCGGCGAGGGTATCTACTACGCGATGTACGGCGGCCGCATCGCCGCCGAGGCGGGGCAGGCCTTCCTCGCCACCGGCGATGTGCGTGCCCTGCAGCTGGCGCGCAAGCGCTTCATGAAGGCGCACGGCAAGGTCTTCTTCGTGCTCGGCATCATGCAGCGCTTCTGGTACTCGAGCGACAAGCGCCGCGAGCGTTTCGTGAGCATCTGCCGCGACCGCGACGTGCAACAGCTGACCTTCGAGGCCTACATGAACAAGGAGCTGGTGCGCCGCAAGCCGATGGCCCACGTGCGCATCTTCTTCAAGGACGTGGCGCACCTGCTCGGGCTGGCGCGCGTCTGATTCCTCCCCACGGTGGCCTCATGGACGGCCTCTTCGCCAGCGGACGCGCCGCCGACCTCGTGCTGGCGGTGCTGCTGCTCGAGACCGTCTTCCTGACCTGGCGCCACGCCCGCAGTGGCGCCGGCCCGCCGCCAAGGGTGTTCGCGCCGATGATCGGTGCCGGCATCCTGCTCGTGCTGGCCCTGCGCTGCGCCCTCACCGGCGCGCCGTGGCCCTGGATCGCCTTGCTGCTCAGCGCCGGTGGCGTGGTCCACCTGCTCGACCTGCGCCAACGCTGGAAACGCTGAGATTTCGCAGGGTGCGATGCCAGGGCCGGGCATAGAATGCACCCAGCGACGATCAGCAGCATCAACCGTCGGCCTCCAGGAGAAGCAGCGTGAACGAACGCTCGGGCAGTACGGATGATCTGGGTGCACTTGCACCCTGGGCGCAGGAACTGGCCCAGACCTTTGTGTCGCTGTCCAGCGACATTGCGCTGGTGCTCGACGAAACCGGCGTGATCCAGAGCGTGGCCCAGTCGGGCTCGCAGCCGATGGCACCTTCGGCCGACCAGTGGATCGGCCGCCCCTGGGCCGACACCGTGGCCACGCCGATGCGGCGCAAGGTCGAGGCGATGCTGCACGACGTCGCCAGCACCGGGCTGGCGCGCCGGCGCGAGATCAGCCACAGCGGCGCAGGCGGGACCGACATCCCGGTGGCCTACACGGCGATCCGGCTCGGCCGCAACGGCCCGGTGATCGCCGTCGGGCGCGACCTGCGCGCCATCGCCGCGATCCAGCAGCGCTTCCTCGACGCCCAGCACGACCTCGAACGCGGCTACTGGAAGGCGCGCCAGGCGGAGTCGCAGGAGCGGCAGCTCTACCAGGTGCTGAGCGACGGTGTGCTGGCCGTCGAGGCGTCATCGCTGAAGATCGTGCGGGCCAACCGCTCCATCGCCTCGCGCCTGGGTGGGCTGGCGGCACTGACGGGGCGCGCCGTCGACGCGCTGTTCGACCACCGTTCGCGCGGTGCCGTGCGCGAGCTGATGACCAGCGCGCGCAGCAGCGGCCGGCCGGCCGAGCTGCGTGCCCGGTTGATCGGTGAGCCGGTCACCTGCAGCGTGGCGGCGACGCCGTTCCGGTCGGGCGACGAGCAGCGCTTGCTGGTGCGGCTGCGCTCGGCGGTCTCGCCGCTGGCGCCCGCCGTCGGCGCCGCGGAGCGCGAGGCCGCGGCCGTGGCGGATTCGAGCGGCCGCGTGCTCACCTGCGACGCGAGCTTCATCGCGCTGCTGGGCGCGCGCGACGACACGGAACTGGTCGGCCGGCCGGTCGCCGACTGGCTGGGCGGCACGGCGGAGGAGGTCGAAGCCTTGCTGCACGAGGTGCGGCGCGAGGGGCTGGCCGAGCGCGACACGATGCTGCTGAGAGCCGGCGAGCACAGCAGCGTCGGAGTCGGCGCCACCTGGCTCACCGAGGGTGACCGCGAATGCATCGGCCTCGTGCTGTGGCAGGCGGCGCCTCGCATCGCCGCGCTCGGTGACGCGCAGGCGGTGTTCGCGGAGGCCTGGACGCGACTGAGCGAGCAGCTCGGCGCCACGCCGCTGCCGGTGATGCTGCGCCAGGCCACGGCGCTGGCCGAGCAGCACTTCATCCGCATCGCGCTGCAGCGCACGGCCGGCAACACGCAGGCTGCGGCCTCGCTGCTGGGCATCAGCGAGCGCAGCCTGGCGCAACGCCGCGCACAGCAAGAAGGTGATCCGGGCCCGTCGCCGTGAAGAACCACCCGGCGTTCGGCGAGGCCGACCTCACCAACTGCGAGCGCGAGCTCATCCACCTCGCCGGCTCGGTGCAGCCGCATGGCGTGCTGCTGAGCGTACGCGAGCCCGGCCTGGTGGTCATGCAGGCCAGCGCCAACGCCGAAGGACTGCTGGGCCTGCGGCCGGACGCGCTGATCGGCCGGCCGCTGGCCGCGCTCGGCGGCGACCTGGCCGAGCGCGTCGCCCAGCTGGCGGGAGCGCCGGACCTCGACGAGCCGGTGCCGATGCGCTGCCGGGTCGCCGTGCGCGGTGCCGAGGCCGGCTTCGAAGGCGTGGTGCACCGCGTGCCCGGTCAGGCCCTGGTCGTCGAGATCGAGCCGCTGGCCACGCCGGCCGGCGGCGTGCCGGTGGTCGACATCGACCGCGACAGCCTGCAGCGCCAGCTCAACCTCGCGGTGCAGCGCTTCGGCGCGGCCTCGACGCTCGGCACGCTGGCCGACGCAGTGGTGCGCTGCGTGCGCGACCTGACCGGCTACGACCGGGTGATGGTCTACAAGTTCGACCCGGAAGGCCACGGCAAGGTGATCGCCGAGGCGCGCGACCCGCGGCTCGAGTCGCTGCTCGGCCACCACTATCCGTCCACCGACATCCCGCAGCGGGCGCGCGATCTGTACCTGCGCAATCGCGTGCGCCTGCTGGTCGACGTGGACTACCGCGCCGCCGAGCTGGTGCCGCGGCTGGTGCCGGGGCTGGGCACCGAGCTCGACATGTCGATGTGCTCGCTGCGCAGCATGTCGCCGATTCACCTGCAATACCTGCGCAACATGGGCGTCACCGCCACGCTGGTGGTCTCGCTGGTGCGCGAGGGACAGCTCTGGGGCCTGGTGGCCTGCCATCACTACCGGCCGTTCAACCTGCGCTACGCGGTGCGTGCCGCCTGCGATCTGCTGGCGGAAGTCGTCTCGACACGCATTGCCGCGATCGAGAACTACGCCTACGCGCAGGTGGCGATCCAGGTACGCCGCCTCGAGCAGCGCCTGATCGAGGCCACCTCCACCGAAGGCGACTGGCGCCTGGCGCTGCTGCGCAATCCGCGCACCCTGCTGCAGCCGCTCGACGCCACCGGCGCGGCGCTGTTCACCGACGACGAGATCCTCACCACGGGCGAGGTGCCGTCGACGCCGCAGCTGCGCGCCCTGCAGCAGTGGGTGCAGACGCAGGCGCAGCCGGGCGAGCGGCTGTTCCACTGTTCGTCGGTGGAGCGCGCCAACCCGGCGCTGGCCTCGCTCACGCCCACCGCCAGCGGCGTGATCGCGGCGCGCCTGGCCAGCGACCGGCCCGACTACCTGATGTGGTTCCGCAAGGAGCAGCTGCTGACCGTCACCTGGGCCGGCAACCCGGCCAAGGCGGTGGTGGCCACCAACCCGATGGAGCTGTCGCCGCGCAGCTCCTTCGCCGCGTGGTCGGAGCTGGTGCGCGGCACGGCGCTGCCCTGGAGCGGCAGCGAGCTGGCGTTGGCGCGCGCGATCGGCGCCTCGCTGGTCGACATCATCGTGCAGGTCAACGCCGTGCGGCTGCTGATCGCCGAACACCAGCTCGCGCAGGTGCGCGGCAAGGTGGCGAGCTCTGACGAGGCGGTCATCGTCTGCGACGGAGCGCAGCGCACGCTGTTCGTCAACGACGCCTTCCTGCGCCTGGCCGGCTGCACGCGCGCACAGCTCGACGACCTGGGCGCGGTGGCGGCCGTGTTCGTCGAGCGCGATGCAGCCCGGCGCGCCTTCGCCGCCATGGCCGGCGAGGGCCAGGCCTGGCGCGGCGAGTTGACGCTGGCCGGCGAGCGCGCCACGCCGGTGTCGGTGCGCGCGGAGGTGGTGCCCTCGCGCGACGGCACCACGCTCGGCTTCATCCTCATCTTCGACGACCTCACCGAGGCCCGCCGCGCGATGCGCGCCCGCGAGCATCTCGAGGCCGCACTGGCGCAGGCGGCGCCGTCGCTGTCGGCCTTCGGCACCGGCGCGCGCGAGCCCGACGAACTGATCAGCGCCATCCTGGCCAGCGCCAGCCTCGCGGCGATGGACATCGCCGACGGCAGCATGGCGCCGTCGGTCACGCCGATGCTCGAGGATCTCGAGGCGGCGACCCGCCGCGCCACCGCGCTCTACGGGCGCATTCGCGGCTTCAAGGGCTGAGCGCGGCGCGGGCCGCCTCGAGCTCGCCGAACAGGCGCTCGTGGCGGGCGAAGGCCCGCTCGGCCTCGGCGACGATGGCGGCATGCGTGGCTTCGTCGGTGTCGATGCGGTCCAGGCCCTCGCGCAGGCCGCCGGCCAGCGTCGTGACCTGCGCGGGCGGGCCGAAGTCGTAGAAGCGCGTGCCCTGCTCACCCTGCAGGCCCAGCGATCCGGCGACGATGCGGCGCAGCGCCTGCCCACCGCTGAGATCGCCGAGGTAGCGCACGTAGGCATGGGCGACCAGCAGCGCCGGCGCCGCGTCGGCCAGCACGGCCAGGTGCGCGGCATAGGCGAGCGCCTGGGGTTGTGCAGGCAGCGCGCCACGCCAGTCCGCGCCGTGCAGATGCGCCAGGTCGGCGGCCAGCGCCGGCTCGCGCCTCAGCGGCTCGGCATAGATCGCCGCCACCTCCGGCCGGCCGGCGTGGCGCTGCAGCCCGTCCTCGAGCGCGGCGTAGATCGGGTGCAGGCTGGCCAGCAGCAGGCAGTAGGCCGGCAGCGACAGGCCGCCGCGCAGCATCGTGCGGACGAAGGGCGTGGCCTCCACCTGCCGGTGGGCCGGCCAGGTCTGCGTGCGCAGTCGGGCGGAGAGCGTGTCCATCGATGGATTATCGGCGTGCATGAAAGCGCCCATGCATCGACAATGGCTGCAAGCTGGAAGGAGCGAGGGATATGGCAGACACCGGCACGCAGAGCCCGGGCCAGCCGCACCGCATCGTCGTCGTCGGTGGCGGCGCGGGCGGGCTCGAACTGGTCACGCAACTCGGCGACAAGCTCGGCCGCAAGGGCCTGGCCCACGTCACGCTGATCGAGAAGGCGCGCACCCATTTCTGGAAGCCGCACCTGCACGAGATCGCCGCCGGCAGCACAGATCTGCACGAACACGCCACCGACTATCTGGCGCAGTCGCACTGGCACGGCTTCCGCTACCGCGTCGGCGAGATGGTGGGGCTCGACCGTGACAAGCGCGAGGTCATCGTCGCGCCGGCGATCGACGAAGAGGGCGCGCCCATCACACCGCCCTACGTTCGTGGCTATGACACGCTGGTGATGGCGGTGGGCAGCCTGACCAACGACTTCGGCACGCCGGGCGTGGCCGAGCACGCCATCGCGCTGGAGACGCCGGCGCAGGCCGAGCGCTTCCACCGCCGCCTGGTCAATGCCTGCATCCGCGCGCACATGCAGGCCGAGCCGCTGTCGCCGAAGCAGCTGCAGGTGGCCATCATCGGCGCCGGTGCCACCGGTGTGGAACTGTCGGCCGAGCTGCACAAGGCGACGCGCGCGCTGGTGTCGTACAACCTCGAGCGCATCGACCCCGAGCGCGACATCCGCCTCAACCTCATCGAAGCCGGCCCGCGAATCCTGCCGGCGCTGCCCGAGCGCATCTCGGGCTCGGCGCACCGCCTGCTCACGAGCCTGGGGATCAAGGTGCGAACCGGCTCCCGCGTCACCGCCGTCAGCGCCGAAGGCGTGCACCTGGCCAGCGGCGAGCTGATCCCGGCCGAGCTGGTGGTGTGGGCGGCCGGCGTGAAGGCGCCCGAGTTTCTCAAGGACCTCGGCGGGCTGGAGACCAACCGCCTCAACCAGCTCGTCGTCGGCCCCACGCTGCAGACCACGCGCGACCCGAACGTGTTCGCCATCGGCGACTGCGCCGCGGCGCCCTGGCTGGGCCACGAAGGCAACGTGCCGCCGCGTGCCCAGGCGGCGCACCAGCAGGCTTCGCACCTGGTCAAACAACTGCAGCGGCGGCTGAAGGGCCAGCCCCTGCAGCCCTGGCGCTACCGCGACTTCGGCTCTCTCGTGTCGCTGGGCGAGTACAGCACGGTGGGCAACCTGATGGGCTCGCTGGTCGGCGGCAACCTGTGGGTCGAGGGCCTGTTCGCGCGCACCATGTACCTGTCCCTGTACAAGATGCACGAGGTGGCGCTGCACGGCTTCTGGCGCACCGCGCTGGGCTCGATGAGCCGGCTGATGACACGCGGCACGGAGCCGCGCGTCAAGCTGCACTAGGAGCCCTGCTCAGACCCCGACGTCGTCCAGATCGCGGTAGACGTCGCGCAGCCACATCTTCACGCGCTGGCGGTCCATCAGGCCGAGCGCGATCGGGCTGTCGGTGTGGGTGGCGTGCCAGAAGCTGCTGCTGTTGATGTCGATCTTCTGGATCGCGCTGTCGTGCAGCTTCTTCACCGAGACGATCTTGGCGCCCAGGCCGAGCGCGCGCGCCTGCTCGCCGGACTGCTCGAGCGCCGCGAAGTCGGTGCCGCGCACCTGGTTGCGAACCAGCACGTACTTCAGGCTGGTGCCGAAGCGGTCGAGCAGCTTGCGCAGCAGGTCGACCGAATCCTTGCCGGTGTCCATCACGTGCCAGTAGTGGATGGCGATCCCGCTCTCGTCGGCGAGGTTGAGCACGCCGGAATCGTCCATCCAGCGCACCAGCGGGTCGTGCGTCTGTGCGGCCAGGTCGACGAGGATGCGGCGATCCGGCTGCTCGACGGCGGCTTCCATGATGGCGTCGAGCGCCTCGTAGCGGTCGACCACCACCGGGCTGGCGTAGCCCGCGTAGAAACGCATCAGCGCGCCGTGCGAGCGGTCGGTGTCGAAGCCGAGGAAGGGCATCTGGTGGTCGATCAGGTACTGCGCCAGCACGCGTGCCAGCAGCGACTTGCCGACGCCGCCCTTCTCGCCGCCGATCAAATGGATCTTCGCCATCCGTCTCGCCTTTCCTTCATGCCGGTGGGGAACACCGGGAGATTCTGACCCGATTCGGCGTGGCCGCGCCAGCGGGGCTTCACGCGCCTGTCACGAAGCGTTCACGGCGTTGTCACCGGCCCTGCCGAGACTCCGGCCGCTTGGCTCTCAACCCCGAACAAGAGGACGACATGGACACGCGCGACACCCGCCACGACGACGACATCGATCTGAACCACTCCGGCAACGCCTCCTTCAACGACGTGCTCGATGCCCGGCTGTCACGCCGCGGCGTGCTGCGCGGCGGCATCGGCGGCGTGGCGGGCGCCGCGCTCGGCGCGCTGTCGCTCAGCGCCTGCGGCGGCGGCGGCGACGAGCTTGTCGCCGTGGCCACCGAGGACGCGGCCCGGGTCGACGGCAGCAAGCAGGCCGATCACCTGCGCCCGCGCGGCAACCGCATCGACAGCCTGGACTTCCAGGCCGTGCCCAAGAGCCTGGCCGACGCGGTGAGCGTGCCGCCGGGCTACACCGCGAGCGTGCTGTTCGCGCTCGGCGATCCGCTGGATGCGCGCCTGAGCGAGTACCGCAACGACGGTACCGACACCGACATGGATCGCCGCGCCGGCGACCACCACGACGGCATGGCCTACTTCGGCCTGGATGCACTCGGTCGCGGGCGTGACCGCGTCGGCGCCACGCGCGGCCTGCTGGCCATCAACCACGAGGCGACCAGCCAGGGCGGCGGCGAGGTCGCCTCGGCGTTCGTGCATGCCGACGGCGGCACGAACACGCTGCCGCGGCCGGCAGCGGAGATCGACAAGGAGGTGGCGATCCACGGCGTCTCCATCGTCGAGGTCCGCTCGCGCCAGCGCCGCTTCCACTACGAGCGCCAGTCGCCCTTCAACCGCCGGATCACGCCGCTGACGCCGATGGAGCTCTCCGGACCGGCGCGCGGCAACGCCCTGCTGGTCACGAAGTACTCGCCGCAGGGCACCGCCACGCGCGGCACGCTCAACAACTGCGGCAACGGCGAGACGCCCTGGGGCACCTACCTCACCGGCGAGGAGAACTGGGTCGGCTACTTCACCCGCTCGGCGGCCGACAACGCCGCGCGCAGCGCCGCCGGCGACGCGAAGAGCGTGGTTTCGCTCAACCGCTACGGCCGCAGCCAGGGCGCGGCCAGCCGCCACGGCTGGGAGAGCGGCGGCAGCGACGACCGCTTCGCCCGGTGGGACATCGGCGTGAAGGGCGCTAGTGCGGCCGAGGACTACCGCAACGAGCTGAACGCCTTCGGCTACATCGTCGAGATCGACCCCTACGACCGCCGGGCGGCCATCAAGAAGCGCACTGCGCTGGGCCGCTTCGCGCACGAGAGCGCGGCGTTCGGCAAGGTCGTCGAGGGGCGTCCGCTGGCCGTGTACATGGGCGACGACTCGCGCGGCGAGTACATCTACAAGTTCGTCTCCGCCGCCACGTGGCGCAAGGGCGATGCCGATCGGCGCGACAGCATCGCGGTGGGTGACAAGTACCTCGACCATGGCCGGCTCTACGTGGCGCGCTTCAACGCCGACGGCAGCGGTGACTGGATCGAGCTGGACATCGCCCATCCGGCGATCGCCGGCTATGCCGGCTACGCCTTCGCCGATCAGGCCGACGTGCTGGTCAATGCGCGCCTGGCGGCCGACGCGGTGGGCGCCACCAGGATGGACCGGCCCGAGTGGTGTGCCGTGCACCCGCAGACCGGCGAGATCTACTACACGCTGACCAACAACAGCAACCGCAAGGTGCAGCCGTCCAGCAGCTCGCAGATGGCGGTGGACGCGGCCAACCCGCGCTCCTACAGCGACGCCTACGGCAGCGGTGCGCCGGGGGCGCCGGGCAACGTCAACGGCCACATCATCCGCATGGCCGAGGACGGTGGCGCCTCCAACGCGCTGCGGTTCCGCTGGGACGTCTATCTGTTCGGCGCGCAGGCCGACGCCGACCCGGCCAAGGTCAACCTGTCCTCGCTCACCGACGATCAGGACTTCTCCAGCCCGGACGGCCTGTGGTTCAGCCCGGTCACCGGCCTGGCCTGGATCCAGACCGACGACGGCGCCTACACCGACCGCAGCAACTGCATGATGCTGGCCGGCATCCCCGGCAAGGTGGGCGATGGCCAGGCGCTGCGCCTGAGCTACACCAAGGCCGACGGCTCGACGCTGGACGTCGACACCTACGTGGGCCGCAAGCCGGCGGAGAACGCGCTCAAGCGCTTCCTGGTCGGCCCGGTGGACTGCGAGATCACCGGCCTGTGCGAGACGCCGGACGGCCGCGCGCTGTTCGTCAACATCCAGCATCCGGGCGAGACGATCCGCTCGGCCGACGTCGGCACGCCGTCGAAGTACCTCAGCCACTGGCCGGGCAACGCCGGCTACGGCGCCGGTGGTGCGACGGCGCGGCCGCGCTCGGCGACGATCGTCATCACCAAGGACGACGGCGGCCGCATCGGCAGCTGACAGCCGCCTGCGTGCAGTGGTTCATGGCGCGGCGGCGGCCGCCGCGCCAGAATCGCGGCATGCGGAGGCCCGGGTGATCGAACAAGTCTTCGCCGCCCTCGTGGTGGCGGTCTGTGCGGTGATGCTGCTGCGCCTGGCCCTGGGCCCGGCGCGGCAGCAGCGTTTCGACCGCTTCTGGCTGCGTCTGTGGCACGGCCTGCGTGCCCGGGCGATCGCGCTGTGGCGCTGGCCACGCTCCCGCAAGGCGGCACAGCAGCTTGCCGACGATGCCATCCGCCGCGCCCGCGAGGGCCGCTGGGAGGGCAACGTCTACACGCCCGAGCAGTTCAAGAAGCCGCCCAAGGACAAGATGCACTGAGCCGGGGAGGCTCCCGCGGCGCTCAGCCGCGGCCGACGAAAGGCATGTTCGTCGCCATCACCGTCATGAAGAGCACGTTGGCGTCCAGCGGCAGGCTGGCCATGTGCACCACCGCGTCGGCCACGTGCTTCACGTCCATGCGCGGCTCCACCTTCGTGCTGCCGTCGGCCTGGATGACGCCGGCGGCCATGCGCTCGGTCATCTCGGTGGCGGCGTTACCGATGTCGATCTGGCCGCAGGCGATGTGGTGGCGGCGGCCATCGAGCGCGGTGCTGCGCGTCAGCCCGCTGATGGCGTGCTTGGTGGCGGTGTAGGGCGCCGAGAAGGGCCGCGGCGCATAGGCCGAGATCGAGCCGTTGTTGATGATGCGCCCGCCCTGCGGGCTCTGGCCCTTCATCAGGCGGATGGCCTCCTGCGTGCACAGGAAGGGGCCGGTCAGGTTGACGTCGACCACCGCCTTCCACTGCTCGTACGTCAGCTCTTCCATCGGGATTGCCGGCGCTCCCATGCCGGCGTTGTTGAAGAGCACATCGAGCCGGCCGAATGCCTCCTTCGTCTGCGCGAACAGCGCCTTCACCGAGGCCGGGTCGCCCACGTCGGTGGGCACGGCGAGCAGCCGCTCCCGGGCGCCCGGTGCGGCGGCGATGGTCTCGTTCAGCGCCTCGAGCCGGCGGCCGGCGAGCACGACGTGGTAGCCCGCCTGGTGCAGGGCGAGGGCGCAGGCGCGGCCGATGCCGCTGCCGGCGCCGGTGACGAGGGCGACGCGAGGGGAGTTGCTCATGGGGTGCTTTCCGCGGGAGGGAGGGACGCCGGCTGGTCGCGCTCGGCGAAGCAGTCGGCGAAGGTGAAGTACAGCGAGGTGTAGAAGGCGGTCGACAGCAGCAGCGAGGCCGGCATGGCCAGCAGCGCGATCAGCTGCGGCTGGCCGAGCAGCCCGGCGACGATGTTGGCGCCGGCGCCGAACACCAGCACCACCGCGCACCAGGTCAGCGCGAAGACGAGGAAGGCGCCCTTGTTGCGCCAGATCGCCACCGTGCTGGAGAACAGCGACTGCGCCACGCCCTGGCCGCCCCAATGAACCAGCGCCGGTGCATGCCAGAACGGGATCGACAGCAGCCCCGCGAGGCCGAAGCGCAGCAGCAGGCCGAGCTCGAGGCGCGGGTCCGTCAGGCGCTCGCCGACGTCGGCCGGTGTCGCCTTGCCGTCGGCCAGCACCTGCATCAGCTCGTCGAGCGCGCCGCCGTCGGCCCACTCGGCCAGGGTGATGATCAGCACGCTGGCCACCGCATAGACCACGCCCAGCAGCATGATCGCGCGGGCCTTGTCGGGGCCCTGGCGCAGCGGCTCGAGGAAGGCGCGCGGCAGCGGGATGCGTCCGGCCTGCTGGTCGCGCGTGGCGATCATGAAGCCCAGCGAGCCCAGCGGCAGCAGCGCCAGCAGCAGCAGCGAGCCGACCAGCGGCACCAGCGTGAGCACGAAGATCACGAACAGGAAGGCGGCGAACAGCCCGCTGAAGGCCAGCGGCTGCTGCGTGAAGGCGCGCCAGCCCTGCTTGACCCAGGAGGCGCCGGCGGCGGCGGGGACGGTCTGCAGTCTCATGGTCGGGTGTAGTGCCAGGGCGCCTCGCGGCGCGCCGTGAGCACGCGCTCGAAGTGAGTCGGGTCGTGCGGCTTGAGCAGGTGGGCGTCGCGTGGCAGGTGCAGGTCCCACAGGCGCGAGATCCAGAAGCGCAGCGCCGCGGCGCGCATCAGCGCCGGCAGGCCGCGCAACTCGGCGCTGGCCAGCGGCCGCACCGCATCGTAGGCGGCCATGAAGGCCGTGGCGCGCTCCTCGGCCAGGCGGCCGGTGTCGAGGTCGATGCACCAGTCGTTCAGGCACACGCCGATGTCGAACAGCAGTGTGTCGACGCCGGCGAAGTAGAAGTCGAAGAAGCCGCCGAGCCGGTCCACGCCGTCGTCGCCTTGCTCGAACATCACGTTGTCGCGGAACAGGTCGGCGTGGATCGCGCCGCGCGGCAGGCCCTGGCCGGCGGGCGAGGCGGCGAACTGCTGCTGGAAGGCCAGCTCGTCCTTCAGCAGCGTGGCCTGCGCCGCCGTCACGAAGGGCTCGATCACCGGCACCGTCTCGGCCCACCAGGCGAGACCTCGCAGGTTGGGCTGCACGAGCGGGAAATCGGCCGCGGCCAGGTGCATGCGCGCCAGCATGTCGCCCACCATCGCGCAGTGCACGGCATCGGGCGCGAGGTGGTGGCGGCCGCGCAGCCGGTCGACCACCGCCGCTGGCTTGCCCGCCAGCGTGTGCAGGATGGCGCCACCGCGGTCGGCGTGCGGGCGCGGCACCGGGATGCCGTGCTCGGCCAGGTGCTTCATCAGCTGCAGGTAGAACGGCAGCTGTTCGTGCCTGAGCCGCTCGAACAGCGTCAGCACGTAGCGGCCGTTCGAGGTGTCGGCGAAGTAGTTGGTGTTCTCGATGCCGCTGGCGATCGGCTGCAGCGCGGTCAGCGCGCCGGTGTCGAGCCGGGCGAAGAGTTCGGCTGCCTCGTCGAAGGAGACCTCGGTGTAGACCGCCATGCGCCGATCAGAAGCTCAGCACGTTCCAGACGCGCTTGCCGGCGGCGCCTCGCGAGGTGTTGACGCCTTCGCCGAGATCGCGCGAGCCGTCGCCGACCAGGATCTCGTAGCCCTTGGCGGTGCCCACCTTGGGCTGCACGGTGATGCGCTGCGTGGCGCCGCGCACGCGCAACTCCTCGATGCGGCTGCCTTCGTCCTCGACGACGATGTGCTGCACGCGCGGCTCGGCCGCGGGCGGCGTGGGCGCGGCAGCGGCCTGCGCGAAGGCCGGGCCGGCCGGGGCCGCGAGGGCGAGGGCCAGGAGCGCGGAGCGGGCGTTCATGAGCCCATTCTAGGCGGCACCCATGCTCCACAATGCCGCCATGACGACCAAGACCCTGCTGCTGGTGGACGGCTCGAGCTACCTGTATCGCGCCTACCACGCACTGCCCGACCTGCGCAGCCCCGACGGCTTTCCCACCGGCGCCATTCACGGCATGGTGGCCATGCTCAAGCGTGCGCTGCAGGACGTGCAGCCCGAGCACGCCGCCTGCGTGTTCGACGCCAAGGGCGACACCTTTCGCAACGAGTGGTATCCGCAGTACAAGGCGCAGCGGGCGCCGATGCCGGACGACCTGGCGAAGCAGATCGAGCCGATCCACGAGGTGGTGAAGCTGCTCGGCTGGCCGGTGCTGATGGTGCCGGGCATCGAGGCCGACGACGCGATCGGCACGCTGGCGCGCATCGCCGCGCGGACCGGCCACGAGGTGGTGATCTCCACCGGCGACAAGGACCTGGCGCAACTGGTCGACGAGCACGTCACGCTGATCAACACGATGAGCAACGAGAAGCTCGACGTGGCGGCGGTGGAGGCGAAGTTCGGCGTGCCGCCGCAGCGCATCGTCGACTACCTGACGCTGATGGGCGACACGGTGGACAACGTGCCCGGCGTCGAGAAGGTCGGCCCGAAGACGGCCGCCAAGTGGATCGCCGAGTACGGCTCGCTCGACGGCGTGATCGCAGCGGCCGGCTCGATCAAGGGCGTGGCCGGCGAGAACCTGCGCAAGGCCCTCGACTGGCTGCCCACCGGCCGCAAGCTGGTGACGGTGGTGACCGATTGCGACCTGGCCGCCGACATCCCCGGCTTCCCCTCGCTCGATGCGCTGGCGCTCCGGCCAGTGGATCGGGGCGGGCTGCTCGACTTCTACGGCCGCTTCGGCTTCAAGACCTGGAAGCGCGACCTCGAAGGGCAGGGCGCCGCGGCCGCACCGGCCGTCGACGGCGAGGCCGCGCCCGCCGCGCCGAAGGCCGCTGCCAGCGTCGACAAGCGCTACGAGACCGTGCTGACCACCGAGGCGTTGCAGCGCTGGCTGTCGCGCATCGAGGCCGCGCCGCTGACGGCGATCGACACCGAGACCGATTCGCTGGACGGCATGAAGGCGCGCATCGTCGGCATCTCGCTCTCGGTGGCGGTGGGGGAGGCCGCCTACATCCCGCTGCGCCACGACTACGCCGGCGCGCCGGCGCAGCTCGATGCCGACACGGTGCTGGCCGCGCTCAAGCCCTGGCTGGAGAGCGAGCGCCACGCCAAGCTCGGCCAGAACATCAAGTACGACACCCACGTCTTCGCCAACGCCGGCATCACCGTGCGCGGTTACCGGCACGACACGCTGCTGCAGAGCTACGTGCTCGAGGCGCACAAGCCGCACGGCCTGGAGAGCCTGGCCCTGCGCCACCTCGGCCGCTCGGGCCTCAGCTACGAGGACGTCTGCGGCAAGGGTGCGCACCAGATCCCGTTCGCGCAGGTCGACGTGGCGCGCGCCGCGGAGTATTCGTGCGAGGACAGCGACATGACGCTGCACGTGCACCAGACGCTGTGGCCGCAGCTGCAGGAGCAGCCCGGCCCGCTGTTCGTCTACGAAAAGATCGAGATGCCCAGCGTGGCCGTGCTCGGCCGCATCGAACGCCACGGCGTGCTGATCGACTCGGCGGTGCTGGCGCGGCAGAGCCAGGAGCTGGCCGAGCGGCTGATGGCACTGGAGCGCGAGGCGCACGAGATCGCCGGCCAGCCCTTCAACCTCGGCAGCCCGAAGCAGATCGGCGAGATCCTGTTCGGCAAGCTCGGCCTGCCGGTGAAGAAGAAGACCGCCACCGGCACGCCCTCCACCGACGAGGAGGTGCTGGCCGAACTGGCGGCCGACTACCCGCTGCCCGCCAAGCTGCTGGAGCATCGGAGCCTGGCCAAGCTCAAGGGCACCTACACCGACAAGCTGCCGCTGATGGTCAACCCGGCCACCGGACGGGTGCACACCAACTACGCGCAGGCGGTGGCGGTGACGGGGCGTCTGGCCAGCAACGACCCCAACCTGCAGAACATCCCGATCCGCACGCCCGAGGGCCGGCGCGTGCGCGAGGCCTTCATCGCGCCGCCGGGGTGCGCCATCCTCAGCGCCGACTATTCGCAGATCGAGCTGCGCATCATGGCCCACATCAGCGAGGACCCGGGCCTGCTGAAGGCCTTCGCCGACGGCATGGACGTGCACCGCGCCACCGCCAGCGAGGTGTTCGGCATTCCGCCCGAGCAGGTGACCCCCGAGCAGCGCCGCTACGCCAAGACCATCAACTTCGGGCTCATTTACGGCATGGGTGCCTTCGGCCTGGCGCAGAACCTCGGCATCGAGCGCGCCGCCGCCACCACCTACATCGAGCGCTACTTCCAGCGCTTTGCCGGCGTGAAGCGCTACATGGACGAGACCAAGGCCTCCGCCAAGGCCAAGGGCTACGTCGAGACGATGTTCGGCCGGCGCATCTACCTGCCCGACATCAACGGCGGCAACGGCCCGCGCCGCAGCGGCGCCGAGCGCCAGGCGATCAACGCGCCGATGCAGGGCACCGCGGCCGACCTGATCAAGCTGGCGATGATCGAGGTGCAGGCGCTGCTCGACCGCGAGAGTCGCGGCACGAAGATGATCATGCAGGTGCACGACGAACTGGTGTTCGAGGTGCCCGACGCCGAGATCGACTGGGCGCGTGAGGCCGTGCCGCGCGTGATGGCCTCGGTGGCGCCGCAGATGAAGGTGCCGCTGCTGGCCGAGGTGGGCGTGGGGCCGAACTGGGACCAGGCGCACTGAATCAACGCCAGCTGAGCGCTGTCACGAGGCTGTCGCAAATCCTTCATAGACTGCCGGGATGAACGATCGGGCACCTGCGCCAGCCGAAGAATCCCAGCCGACCGGTGATCCTGTGCCGGCGGCGCCGCTGCCGCCGCTGCTCAGCCGCGAACGGGCCATCCTGGCCTTCAATCGCCGTGTGCTGGCGCAGGCCCAGCGCGAGGACGTGCCGCTGCTGGAGCGGTTGCGCTACGTCTGCATCGTCTCGTCGAACATGGACGAGTTCTTCGAGGTCCGCTTCGCCGACTTCCTCGAGGCAGCGCGCACCGGAGATGCGGCCGCATCGCGCCGCGATCTGGAGGCGGTGGCGGCCGAGGCGCACCGGCTGATCGACGACCAGTACGCCGTCTTCAACGACGAGCTGATGCCGCTGCTGGGCCGCCAGGGCATCGTCATCCTCAACCACGCCGACCGCGACGCCGCGCAGCGCGAGTGGGTCGACCGCTTCTTCCAGAAGCAGGTGCGGCCGCTGCTCGTGCCGGTGGGCCTGGACCCCTCGCACCCCTTCCCGCAGGTGGCCAACAAGTCGCTGAACTTCATCGTGCGGCTGGGCGGCCGCGACGCCTTCGGCCGCGCCAACGGCATCGCCATCGTCAAGGTGCCGCGGGTGCTGCCACGGGTGATCCGCCTGCCCGACGAGGTGGCGCCGGGCCGCCAGGCCTTCGTGCTGCTGACCAGCGTGATCCGTGCCCACCTGGGCGAGCTGTTCCCGGGACGCGAGGTCGAGGCCTTCTCGCAGTTCCGCGTCACCCGCGACTCCGACCTCGAGGTCGACGAGGGCGACGTGCAGAACCTGCGCCAGGCGCTGCGCAGCGGCCTCACCACCCGCCACTTCGGCCAGGCGATCCGGCTCGAAGTGGTGGCCAGCTGCCCCGACGAGCTCTCCGAATTCCTGCTGCAGCAGTTCGCGCTGCCCGAGGCGGCGCTCTACAAGGTCAACGGCCCGGTCAACCTGGTGCGGCTGAATCAGCTGATCGACCAGGCCGACGCCCCCGCGCTGCGCTTCCCCGCTTTCGATGCGGCCTGGCCCGAGCAGCGCCTGCCGCGCGAGCGCTCGATCTTCGAGCGGCTGCGCCAGGGCGACGTGCTGCTGCACCATCCCTTCGAGTCGTTCGAGCCGGTGGTGCAGTTCCTGCGCGAGGCGGTGGCCGACCCCGACGTGCTGGCCATCAAGCAGACCATCTACCGCACCGGCAGCGAATCGCCGCTGATGGAGGCGCTGATCGAGGCGGCGCGGCGCGGCAAGGAAGTGATGGTCGTCGTCGAGCTGAAGGCGCGCTTCGACGAAGAGGCCAACATCAACTGGGCCGAGCGCCTGGAAGCGGTGGGTGCGCAGGTGGTCTACGGCATCGTCGGCCTGAAGACGCACGCCAAGCTGCTGCTGGTGACGCGGCGGGAAGGGGTCTCGCTGCGCCGCTACGCACACCTGTCCACCGGCAACTACAACCCGAAGACAGCGCGGCTGTACACCGACGTCGGCTACCTCACCGCCGATGCCGACCTGACCTCGGACGCCGACGCCGTCTTCCAGCAGCTCGCCAGCCTCGGCCGCACCAAGCCGCTGCGCGCGATGCTGCAGGCCCCTTTCACGCTGCACCGGCGCACGGGCCAGCTGATCGACCGCGTGGCCGAGGCGGCGCGGGCCGGACGGCCGGCGCGCATCGTCGCCAAGATCAACGCGCTGACCGATGCCGCGCTGATCGAGAAGCTGATGCGCGCCTCGCAGGCCGGCGCGCGCATCGACCTGATCGTGCGTGGCGCCTGCATGCTGCCCCCGGGTGTGCCGGGGGCCACCGAGCGCATCCGCGTGCACTCGGTGGTCGGCCGCTTCCTCGAGCACAGCCGGGTGCTGTACTTCCGCTGGGGCGAGGGCGAGGAGGACGAGGTGCTGTACCTCAGCAGCGCCGACTGGATGGGCCGCAACATGTTCCGCCGCATCGAGGTGGCCTGGCCGGTCCGCGACCCCGCACTGCGCCAGCGCGTGATCGACGAATGCCTGGTGCCCTACCTGCACGACGGCCGCGACGCCTGGCGGCAACTGCCCGACGGCCGCTACGAGCGCACCGGCACCGACGGCGTCAGTGCCCAGCAGGCGCTGATGGCGCTGTACCGCGGCTGACCGCCATGGACCTGATCCTCTGGCGCCATGCCGAGGCCGTCGAGCGCGAGGGCCTGCCGGACCTGGAGCGCATGCTGACGACCAAGGGCGAGCGCCAGGCGGCGCGCATGGCCGACTGGCTGAACCATCGCATCGCCCACTCGACGCGCGTGCTCGTCAGCCCGGCGCTGCGCTGCCAGCAGACCGCCAAGGCGCTGGGCCGCAAGTTCCGCACCGTCGAGGCGATCGCGCCGGAGGCCAGCCCGCAGGCGCTGCTGGAGGCGGTGCGCTGGCCGGAGTCGACCGAGCCGGTGCTGGTGGTCGGCCATCAGCCCACGCTGGGGCAGGTGGCGGCGCTGCTGCTCGGCGGCCACGCCCAGCCCTGGTCGGTGAAGAAGGGCGCAGCGTGGTGGCTGCGCAGCCGCGATCGCGAGGGCAGCGCCCAGATCGTGCTGCACGCCGTGATGGGGCCCGACGCGCTGTAGCGCTCAGCCTGGCGGCGCCCTCAGGCCACTGCTCAGCCAGTCGCGCAGCCTCAGGCCGGTGCGCGCGCCGAGAGCCCCGGCGGCGGCATTGGCATGCGAGATCACGCCGTCGTGCAGGGTCGATCGCGCCTCGCCGATGCGGGCGCTGTCGTGCGACACCGTGCACGCTGCGATGCCTTCCGCCTGCAGCAAGGCCAGGCTGGCGATGCCGGCGCCGTCACGGCCCACGCCGGCATCGTTGAAGACGGCGAGCCTCACCTTCGCTTCCAGCGCGAAGCGCCCCGCGCTGATGCCGCCGTGCGAGCCGCTGACGACGATCCGGCCCTGACCGCAGCCCACCGCCTCGGTGATGCTGTCGACCACCAGCAGGGCGTCGTCCATCGCGCCCTCAGCGGTCGAGTGACAGCCGCAGCACGCCGCCACGCGCCCAGGCCTGCACCTCTTCCTGCAGCAGGAAGATCGTGCGCGGGTGGGTGGCGGCCCAGTCGGCACTGAACTCCACGCGCGCCTCGGTGCCGTCGCGGCGCAGGGCCAGCACGTCGTCGCGCACCTCGCCGCGCGCGTGGCACTTGATGACGCCCAGGCGCAGGCACAGCACCTGCCAGGCGAAGGTCTCCTGCACCAGGCTGGCCTCCACCTTGCGCAGCCCGCCGCGCTGGCCCAGCACCAGCTCGGCGACGCGGCGCTGCTGGCTCTGCGAGAAGCCCGGCGCGTCGACGTGGGCGAGCAGGTAGGCGCTGTGGCGGTGGTGGTCGTGGTGCGAGACCATCATGCCCATTTCGTGCAGTGCGCAGGCCCACAGCAGCTCGCGGCGCGCCTCGCGGCCGGCGCGTGGCTGCACCTGTTCGTACAGGCTCTCGGCGATGCGGGAGACGCGCTTGGCCTGCTGCACGTCGACCATGAAGCGGCGCTGCAGCTCGCGCACGGTGGCGTCGCGCAGGTCGTGGCCGTCCTGCGGCAGCGCGGTGGCGTGCAGGCGTTCGTCGAGGTCGAAGATCACGCCCTGGCGCAGCGCACCTCGCGCGGGCTGCAGCGCGTCGATGCCGAAGTGCGCGGCCAGCGTGTAGAGGATCGCGATGCCGCCGGCGATGACCGCGCGGCGGTCTTCCTTCAGGCCGGGCAGGTCGAGCCGGTCGACGCGGCCGGCGGCGATGCAGCGCTCGATCAGCCAGCGCAGGCCGTCCGGCGTGATGCGCCCGTCGGTCACGCCGCTGGCGGCCAGCAGCTGCGACACCGCGCCCACCGTGCCCGACGAACCGAGCGCCTCGCGCCAGTGGGCGGGGGCGAAGGGCTCCAGCGCCTCCTCGAGCTCGGCGCCGGCGGCGATCTGCGCGGCGCGGAAGGCCTCGGCGGTCAGGCGGCCTTCGGCGAAGAAGCGCATCGACAGGCTCACGCTGCCGACCTGGAAGCTCTCGGCGTGCAGCGGCTTGCGGCCGTGGCCGAGGATCATCTCGGTGGAGCGGCCGCCGATGTCGATCACCAGCCGCGGGGCGCCCGACGGCTGCAGGCGGGCCACGCCGGCGTAGATCAGGCGCGCCTCCTCACGGCCGGAGATCACCTCGATCGGATGGCCGAGCACGGTCTGCGCGCGGGCCAGGAAGGCATCGCGGTTGCGCGCCTCGCGCAAGGTCTGGGTGGCCACCGCACGCACCTGCGTCGGCGCGAATCCCTGCAGCCGCTGGGCGAAGCGCGCCAGGCAGGCCAGCCCGCGCTCGGCCGCCTGCTCGGTGAGCAGGCCGTTGGCATCGAGGCCGGCGCCCAGGCGCACGGTTTCCTTGAGGTAGTCGACGCGCCGGTAGCGGCCTTGCTCCACCTGGGCGAGCTCGAGGCGGAAGCTGTTCGAGCCCATGTCGATGGCCGCGAGCTGGCCGGGCCAGCGGGTGTCGTTGTCGGCGCGCCCGCGCGCTGGCAGGGAGTTCATGCGGCGATTGTGGCGGGATTCACGGGCCTTCCTAGAATCGGCCGCTTCAGACACACGACGGAGGTTCCCGATGCTTGAGCAGGAAATCGACAGCCTGGCCCCCTCGCGCGCGCTGTCGCGCCGCGGCTTCGTGCAGACGGCGGTGGGCAGCGGCTTCGCGGCCGCCGTGCTGCCGGTGACGGCGCAGGCCATCAAGACCGACAGCGAGGGCCTGACCGTCGGCGAGGTGATGATCCCGGTGGGCGATTTCAAGATGCCCGCCTACCGCGCGCAGCCGGCGGGCAAGACCAACCTGCCGGTGATCCTCGTGGTGTCGGAGATCTTCGGCGTGCACGAATACATCGCCGATGTCGCGCGGCGCTTCGCCAAGCTGGGTTACCTGGCCATCGCGCCGGAGTTGTTCGTGCGCCAGGGCGACGCGCAGTCCTACGGCGAGATCGCCAAGCTGCTGTCGGAAGTGATCGCCCAGGTGCCCGATGCCCAGGTCATGGGTGATCTCGACGCCAGCGTGGCCTGGGCCAAGGCCCACGGCGGCGACGTGTCGCGGCTGGGCATCACCGGCTTCTGCTGGGGTGGCCGCACCACCTGGATGTACGCCGCGCACAACCCGGCGGTGAAGGCGGCGGTGCCCTGGTACGGCCCGGTGGCGCGCAGCTACCACCCGGGCGACAAGACCGCGCTGGACGTGGCGGGGCAGGTCAAGGCGGCGGTGCTGGCGCTGTACGGCGCAGCCGACAGCGGTATTCCCAACGACACCATCGAGAAGATGATGGCGGCGCTGAAGGCGGCGGGCAACAAGAAGTCGGAACTGGTGCTCTACCCCGACACGCCGCACGCCTTCCATGCCGACTACCGGCCGAGCTACCGCAAGGAGCAGGCCGAGGACGGCTGGAAGCGCGCCGTGGCCTGGTTCAAGGCCCACGGCGTGAGCTGACGCTCAGCGGACCACCAGCACCGGCACCGTCGAGTGCGTCAGCACCTTCTGCGTCTCGCTGCCCAGCAGCAGCGCGGTGACGCCGCGGCGGCCGTGCGAGGCCATCACGACGAGGTCGCACTCCATGCGCTTGGCGTGGTCGATGATGGCCTCCCAGGGGTGCAGCGCCTCGACGCTGTGTGACTGGCAACTCACGCCGGCGGTCTTGGCCGCTTCGTTGACCAGCGACAGGCGCTTGGCGGCGATTCGCTCCTGCGCGTCGAAGAACTCCTGCGGCGGCGTGGGCTGCATCTCCGAGATCGCGCTGTAGGGGAAGGGCTCCTTCACGCTGATCGCATAGAGCTGCGCGCCGACCGACTTGGCCAGGGCGATCGCGGTGTCGACCGCCTTGCCGGTGATGTCCGAGCCGTCGGTGGGCACGAGGATTCGCTTGAACATGGCAGGGCTCCTTTCGTTGTCGTATGGGGGCAGTGTCGAACCACAGCCTAGGGGCATGCTTGACGGTGGTCAACCGACGGCTTCAACCCCGGGCGATCGGGCGCGAAGGGTCGGCCGACCATTCGCTCCACGAGCCGGCGTACAGGCGCGATCCGGCCAGGCCGGCGTGCTCCATCGCCAGCAGGTTGTGGCAGGCCGTCACGCCCGAGCCGCACTGGTGGATGGTCTGTGCCACCGCGTCGCGGCCGAGCAGGGCTTCGAACTCGGCGCGCAGCTGGTCGGCCGGCTTGAAGCGGCCATCGGCCGCGAGGTTGTCCTTGAAGAATCGGTGAAGGGCGCCCGGGATGTGGCCCGCCACCTTGTCCAGCGGCTCGACCTCGCCACGGAAGCGTTCGCCGGCTCGCGCGTCGACGAGGCGCACGCGGCCGAGCTGGGCCAGCAGCGCGTCGGCGCTGGTGGCCGCGGCCAGCGGCGCGCGCTCCGGGTAGGGCGCCGCGGGCTTCGCCGCCGGCACCTGCGCGTCCACCGCGCCGCCGGCGGCGCGCCAGGCGTCGAGGCCGCCGTCGAGCACGGCCACGGCCTCGTGGCCCATCCAGCGCAGCATCCACCACAGCCGCGAGGCGTAGGGCCCGCCCTGGCGGTCGAGCGCCACCACCTGGGTGACCGGCGTGATGCCCAGCCGCCCCAGCGCGGCCGCGAAGGCCGCGCGCTCGGGCAGCGGATGGCGGCCGTTGAGGCCGGTCTTGGCGCCGGAGAGGTCGCGGTCGAGGTGCAGGTAGAACGAGCCGACCAGGTGCACCGCACTCCAGGCGAACTCGCCGTCGTCCGGGTCGGCGAGGTCGAAGCCGCAGTCGATGACCGCCGTGGGTGTCGGGCCGGCCAGCAGGTCGCGCAGTTCCTGCGCGGAGATCAGCGTGGTGAAGGGGCGGTGCATGGGTCAGCTCTCCAGGGTCGATTGGCGGGCATCGGCCGGCGCGGCCTGGCTGCGCAGCAGTGAGGCGGCCAGCCCCGCGGCCACGATCAGCGCCATGCCCGCGATGGCCATCCAGGTGATGCGCTCGTCGAACAGCAGCACGCCGTAGACGAACGCGAAGGCGATGCCGAGGTACTGCAGGCTGGCCACCACCAGCGTGCGGCCGGTGCCGTAGGCGCGTGTCATCAGTAGTTGCGCCACGCTGGCCAGCAGCCCGACGGCCAGCAGCAGCGCCGGGCCCTCGAGGGTGCGGTGCGGGCTGACGCCGGTCCACAACATGGTCAGCGCGCCGGCGGCCACACCGCCGAGCGAGAAGTAGAAGACGATGCGGTACTCCGGCTCGCCGGCGCGGCCGAGCGCGGTGACCTGCAGGTAGGCGGTGGCCGAGACCATGCCCGACAGCAGGCCGATCAGGCCGTGCCAGAGCTGGTCCTGCTCGATGGTCGGGCGCAGGATCAGCGCCACGCCCGCGAAGCCGGCCAGGATGGTGGCGATCAGCCGGCCGTCGACGCGCTGGCCGCCGAGCATGATCGCGCCGCCGACGAGGAACAGCGCCATCCACACCGACGACATGTAGTTGAGCGTCATCGCCGTGGCCAGCGGCAGGTTGCCGATGGCGTAGAACCACAGGCACAGCGCGGTGACGCCCGAGATGCTGCGCCAGAAGTGCATCGCCGGCACGGCGGTGCGCAGCGAGCCGCGCTGCCAGCGCGCCACCGCGCCCATCATCGCCAGCCCGACGAGGCCGCGGTAGAACACGATCTCGCCGGTGGCGTAGTGGGCGGAAGCGAGCTTGACGCAGACGCCCATCGTCGCGAACAGCAGCGACGCGAGCACCATCAACCAGGGCGCGCTCATCTCAGCCCCCGGCCGGCGAGTACGCCGGCCGCCCCCCGAGGGGGCGCGTGCCGGCTTGGGAGCGGCCCGGCGCTCGGCCCGCGAGCCGCTTCAACGATCGCCCAGACGGTCGCCCATCACCCGCCGGTACCACTCGTGGAAGTGCTGCATGCCGTCCTCCATCGGGCTCTGGTAGGGGCCGACCTCGTCGTCGCCGCGCTCCAGCAGCGCCTTGCGGCCGGCGTCCATGCGCCGCGCTATCTCGTCGTCCTCTTCGCAGGTTTCCCAGTAGGCCGCCTGTTCCGCCTCGACGAACTCGCGCTCGAAGGCGGCGATCTCCTCGGGGTAGTAGAACTCCACCATGTTGAGCGTCTTGCGCGGGCCCCTGGGGAACAGCGTGGACACCACCAGCACGTGCGGATACCACTCGACCATGGTCGTCGGGTAGTAGGTCAGCCAGATCGCCCCGTGGCGCGGCGGCTCGCCGTTGCGGTAGGCGAGCACCGCGTCGTGCCACTTGCGGTAGGTCGGCGAGCCGGCCTGCGCGAGCGACTTGTTCGGCCCGACCGTCTGCACCGAGTGGTGCGCGCCGAACTCCCAGCGCAGGTCGTCGCAGGTGACGAAGCCGCCCAGGCCCGGGTGGAAAGGCGCGACGTGGTAGTCCTCCAGGTAGACCTCGATGAAGGTCTTCCAGTTGTAGTCGCACTCGTGCAGGTGCACGCTGTCGAACACGTAGCCGGAGAAGTCGAGGTCGACCTTGGGCCCGAGGCGGGCCAGGTCGGCGTTGACGTCGCGGCCGCGCGCCTCGAACAGCAGCCCGTTCCAGTTCTGCACCGGGTAGTTGCGCAGGTTCAGGCAGGGGTCGTCGGCGAAGTGCGGCGCGCCCAGCAGCTTGCCGTGCGTGTCGTAGGTCCAGCGGTGCAGCGGGCAGACGATGTTGCTGCCGGTGTGGCCGCGGCCGCGCAGCATCACCGCCTGGCGGTGCCGGCAGACGTTGGAGACGAGTTCGATGCCGCTGGCCGTGCGCACCAGCGCTCGGCCTTCGGATTCCTGGGGCAGGGCGTGGTAGTCGCCGACCTCGGGCACCGACAGCTCATGCCCGAGGTAGCGCGGACCGGACTCGAAGATCAGCTCCATCTCGTGCCGGTAGAGATCGGCGTCGAAATAGGTGGAGACGGACAGCTGCGAGCGGGAGCGCTGCAGCGCCTCGATCGGGACGCTCAGGTCGGACATGATCCCCAGGATCTCCAAAAACCGATGTCAAACCACCACCCCGGAACACCCCGGGCGTGGGCCTTCAGGCACCCGCCGGACGGCGACGGGCCGCGGATTGTACCCAGGGGGGGTGAGGGGGGTGGAAAGCCGCACTGCGCGAGTGCTTCTCTGCGGCAGCGGCTTGCGCCGCGCGACTTTGGTGCAACAACCCCAATGGGCGCGAAACGGGGCTGACTACAATCAGTCCCTCTGGATTGCGCATGGCAAAAAACACCCTTTCCCCCGCGCCCGCCAAGGAACCGGCGAGCTATGAAGACGCCCTGCGCGAACTCGAGCAGCTCGTCGCGAGCATGGAAGGCGGCCAGCTGCCGCTGGACCGCATGATCGACAGCTACCGCCGCGGTGCCGAGTTGCTGGCCTATTGCCGCGGCCGGCTCGAGGCCGTCGAGGCGCAGGTCAAGGTGCTCGAGGACGGGCAGCTCAAGCCCTGGATCGCCGGATGAACCGCCAGCATTTCGACGCCTGGGCGGCCGCCGAGCTCGATGCGGTGGAGTCGGCTTTGACCTCCTGGGTTCCCTCGGACTCGCCGGCGGGCCTGGGCGAGGCGATGCGCTATGGCGTGCTCGACGGCGGCAAGCGGCTGCGCCCGCTGCTCGTGCTGGCGGCCGCGCAGGCAGTGGACGGCGAGCGTGAGGCGGCGCTGCGCGCGGCCTGCGCGGTGGAGCTGATCCATGCCTACTCGCTGGTGCACGACGACATGCCCTGCATGGACAACGACGTGCTGCGCCGCGGCAAGCCGACCGTGCACGTGAAGTACGGCGAAGCCCAGGCCATGCTGGCCGGCGACGCCATGCAGGCGCTGGCCTTCGAGGTGCTGACCCCCGATCACGGCGTGGCGCCGGCCCTGCAGGCCCGGCTGTGCTCGCTGCTGGCCCGTGCGGCCGGGCATGCCGGCATGGCCGGCGGCCAGGCGATCGACCTGGCCAGCACCGGCAAGCCGCTGGACGAGCACCAGCTGCGCGACATGCACCGGCGCAAGACCGGTGCGCTGCTCAAGGCCAGCGTGCTGATGGGTGCCGCCTGCGGCCCGGTCGGCGCGACGGTGTGGGAGGCGCTGGGCGTCTACGGTGACGCGCTGGGCCTGGCCTTTCAGGTGGTCGACGACATCCTCGACGTCACGCAGGCGTCGGAAACGCTGGGCAAGACCGCCGGGAAGGACATGGACAACAACAAGCCGACCTACGTGAGCGTGCTCGGCCTGGAGCGCGCCCGCGCGCACGCGCTGGAGCTGCGGGCCCAGGCCCAGGCCGCGCTGGCGCGCAGCGGGCTGGCCGACACCAGCGCGCTCGCGCTGCTGGCCGACAAGGTGGTCGAACGGGACAACTGACGATGAAGTATCTGCTGCTGCCGAACATCAACAGCCCGGCCGACGTGCGCAAGCTGTCGCGCCTGGAGCTCAAGCAGCTCGCCGCCGAGCTGCGCGACTACGTGCTCAACAGCGTCTCCAAGACCGGCGGGCACCTGTCCTCCAACCTCGGCACGGTGGAGCTGACGATCGCGCTGCACTACGTGTTCGACACGCCGGCCGACCGGCTGGTGTGGGACGTCGGCCATCAGACCTACCCGCACAAGGTGCTCACCGGCCGGCGCGACCGCATGGGCTCGCTGCGCCAGCTCGGCGGGCTGTCGGGCTTCCCGCGCCGCGACGAGAGCGAATACGACACCTTCGGCACCGCGCATTCGTCGACCTCGATCTCGGCGGCGCTGGGCATGGCGATCGCCGCGCAGCAGAAGAAGGAAGACCGTCATGCGGTGGCCATCATCGGTGATGGCGCGATGACCGCCGGCATGGCCTTCGAGGCACTCAACAACGCTGGCATGCCGCACATGGGCCACGTGCCCAACCTGCTGGTGGTGCTCAACGATAACGACATGTCGATCAGCCCGCCGGTGGGCGCGCTGAACAAGTACCTGGCGCGGCTGATGAGCGGCAAGTTCTACGCCGCCGCGCGCGAGGGTGCGAAGAACGTGCTGAAGAACGCGCCGCCGCTGTTCGAGCTGGCGCGGCGCTTCGAGGAGCACGCCAAGGGCATGGTGGTGCCCGGCACCATCTTCGAGGAGTTCGGCTTCAACTACGTCGGCCCGATCGACGGCCACGACCTCGACGCGCTCATCCCCACGCTGGAGAACCTGCGCGACAAGCCGGGCGCGCAGTTCCTGCACGTGGTCACGCAGAAGGGCTACGGCTACAAGCTCGCCGAGGCCGATCCGATCAAGTACCACGGCCCCACGCCCTTCGACCCCGCACAGGGCATCCAGAAGCCGGCCACGCCGCCCAAGACCACCTTCACGCAGGTGTTCGGCCAGTGGCTGTGCGACATGGCCGAGAAGGACCAGCGCCTGGTCGGCATCACGCCGGCGATGCGCGAAGGCTCGGGCATGGTCGAGTTCCACAAGCGCTTCCCCGAGCGCTACTTCGACGTCGGCATCGCCGAGCAGCATGCCGTCACCTTCGCCGCCGGCATCGCCTGCGAGGGGCTCAAGCCGGTGGTGGCGATCTATTCCACCTTCCTGCAGCGCGCCTATGACCAGCTGATCCACGACGTGGCGCTGCAGAACCTGCCGGTGGTGTTCGCGCTCGACCGCGCCGGCATCGTCGGCGCCGACGGCCCGACGCACGCTGGCGCCTACGACATCGCCTACCTGCGCTGCGTCCCGAACATGAGCGTGCTGACGCCGGCCGACGAGAACGAATGCCGCCAGGCGCTGTACACCGCCTTCCTGCAGGATCACCCGGTGGCGGTGCGCTACCCGCGCGGCAGCGGTGCCGGCACCGAGATCGCGCAGGAGATGACCGCCATCCCGTTCGGCAAGGGCGAGGTGCGCCGACAGGGCTCGCGCATCGCCATCTTGGCCTTCGGCACGCTGCTCTACCCGGCGCTGGCCGCGGCCGAGAAGCTCGACGCCACGGTGGCCAACATGCGCTTCGCCAAGCCGCTGGATGCGGAGCTGGTGGCCGACCTCGCGCGCAGCCACGAGGCGCTGGTCACCGTCGAGGAGGGCTGCACGATGGGCGGCGCCGGCAGCGCGGTGCTCGAGGCGCTGGCCGCCGCAGGACTCACCACGCCGGTGCTCACGCTCGGCCTGCCCGACACCTTCGTCGAGCACGGCGATCCGGCCAAGCTGCTGGCGATGTGCGGGCTGGACGCCGCCGGCATCGAGCAGGCCGTGATCAAGCGCTTCGGTGCCAAGCCGGCGCTGGTGCGGGCGGTCAATCATTGAACGGGGCTGAACGCCGGCTTCAAGGCCCTGCCGCCACGCGGCCGGCCGTTTGCTGGCATCCTGTGCGCTGAGTTTCGACCCAAGCCATGAGCAACCTCAAAGACGCGCTGCACATCCCGGACACCCAGAGTGCCCGCGACGAGCGCCACCTGGCGATCCAGCGCGTCGGCGTGCGCGGCGTGCGCTATCCGATGCAGTTGCGCCTCGGCTCGGCCGAACTCGCCACCGTGGCCGAATGGGACCTCGACGTGGCGCTGCCGGCCGAGCAGAAGGGCACGCACATGTCGCGCTTCGTGGCCTGGCTGGAATCGCTCGACCGCGCCCTCGACGCCGCCGAGCTGCGCCGGCAGATGGGCGTGATGCTGCACAAGCTGCACGCCAGCACCGGCCGCATCGAGGCGCGCTTCCCGTTCTTCCTGCGCAAGCGTGCACCGGTCTCCGGTGTCGAGAGCCTGCTGGAGTACCAGGGCCGCTGGATCGTCGAGGCGAAAGACGGCGCTGTCGCCGTCTGGGCCGAGGCCGTCGTGCCAGTCAAGAGCCTATGCCCCTGCTCGAAGGAGATCTCCGACTACGGCGCGCACAACCAGCGCTCGCACGTCACCGTGCGGGTCGAGCTGCTGCAGGACATCGCCTGGGGCGAACTGGTGCGTTTCGCCGAGGATTCGGCCTCCAGCGAGATCTGGCCGATGCTCAAGCGCGCCGACGAGAAGTGGGTCACCGAGCGGGCCTACGAGAACCCGAAGTTCGTCGAGGACCTGGTGCGCGACGTGGCGCTGCGGCTGAATGCCGATGCTCGCGTGGGACGCTACATGGTCGACGTGGAGAACTTCGAGTCCATCCACGCGCATTCGGCCGTGGCCCGGATCGAGCGCGGCTGATCAGTCGGCTTCCAGGGCGAGGCCCAGCAGCGAGGGATCTCCGCGCCCGGCGCGCACCAGCGCGGGCGTGTCGCCGCTGAGGTCGACCACCGTGGTCGGCTGCATCGGGCAGGCGCCGGCGTCCACCACCGCGCCCAGCAGCTTCTGGAAGCGCTCGCGGATGGCCTGCGGGTCGTTCATCGGTTCGCTCTCGCCCGGCGCGATCAGCGTGGTGGCGATCAGCGGCTGGCCGAGCAGTTCGAGCAGCGCCTGCGTCACCGCATGGTCGGGCACGCGCAGGCCGATGGTGCGGCGCGACGGATGCGAGAGCCGGCGCGGCACTTCCTTCGTCGCTTCGAGGATGAAGGTGAACGGCCCGGGCGTGCCGAGCTTGAGCAGCCGGTACTGGCGGTTGTCGACGCGGGCGTAGCTGGCCAGTTCGCTGAGGTCGCGGCACAGCAGCGTCAGGTGGTGCTTCTCGTCGACGCCGCGGATGCGCCGCAGCGCCTCGGCCGCGGCCTTGTCGTCGAGGTGGCAGACCAGCGCGTAGCTGGAGTCGGTGGGGATGGCCACCACGCCGCCGCCGTGCAGGATCTGCACTGCCTGCTTGAGCAGGCGAGGCTGCGGGTTGTCGGGGTGGACCTCGAAGTACTGGGACATGGGCGTGTCGGTGTCAATCGACGATCGTATCCGCTTCGAGTGCGGTCACCGGCTGCCGCGCTGCAGCTGCCTCGCGCACGTTCAGCCAGGCGCTGCCCGCGCCGCACACCGCCACCACCGCCATGCCCAGCCAGCCCCAGCCATCGGGGGCGTGCGCGAAGACCAGCCAGCCCACCAGCGCCGCGAAGCCGATCTGCGTGTACATCACCGGCATCAGCGTGGCCGTGGGCGCCAGGCCGAAGGCCAGCACCAGCATCAGGTGGCCGAGTGTTCCGAGTGCGCCGATGAGCAGCAGCAGGCCCCAGGCCGAGGCGGGCGCGGCCTGCAGCGAAGGCAACAGGTCGACGTCGCTGGCCAGCAGCGCCAGCGCCACCAGCAGCGAGCCCGTGAGGCCGGTGTAGAAGTGGGTGGTGAAGGGGCTCTCCAGCGCCGACAGCTTGCGCGTCAGCACCTGGAAGCTCGCATAGGCCATCGAGCCGGCGATGGGCAGCAGCGCTGCCCAGCCGAACAGCCCGCTGCCCGGGCGGATGACGATCAGCGCGCCGGCCAGGCCGCCGGCCACCAGCGCCCAGCGTAGCGGCGAGACGCGCTCGTGCAGCAGCGTGGCGGCCAGCACTGTCACCATCACCGGCGTGAGCATGGTGATGGCGGTGAACTCCGCCACCGGCAGGTATTGCAGGCCGAAGAAGCCGAAGGTGGAACTCAGCAGCAACAGCAGCCCGCGCACCGCCTGGAAGCGCGGATGCGCCGAGCGAAAGCCGGCACCGCCGCGGCGCGACGAGATCGCCAGCCAGGCCGCCATCACGCCAGCCTGCACGCCATAGCGCGCCCACAGCACCACCAGCACCGGCACCAGCGCGCCGACGAACTTGACGGTGGTGTCCATGGTGGCGAAGCAGGCCGCCATCACCAGCACCAGCCCGATCCCCAGGCCGGGCCGGCCCGGCGGCGCACCCTTCATGCCGGGCGCTGGATGCGGTCTTGCAGCGCCTCCCACACCGGCGTGAGGCTGCCGGGCAGTTCGGGCAGGGCGCCGAGGTCGGTGTGGCTCTCGTCGGGGCTGTGGAAGTCGCTGCCGCGCGACGCAGCCAGGCCGTATTCCAGCGCCGCCTCGGCGTAGCGCACCGCCTCGGCCGCGCTGTGGCTGCCGGTGACGACCTCCACGCCGCGCCCGCCGTGCGACTTGAATTCGCTGAAGAGGGCGTGCTCCTCGTTGGCGGTGAACTTGTAGCGCGCCGGATGGGCGATCACCGCCATCCCGCCGGCCTCGGTGATCCACTGCACGGCGTCGCGCAGGCCGGCCCAGCGGTGCGGCACGAAGCCCGGCTTGCCCTCGGTGAGGAAGCGGCGGAATACCTCGCTGGTGTCGGCGCAAGCGCCGGTCTCGACGAGGTAGCGCGCGAAGTGGGTGCGCGAGATCAGGTCCGGGTTGCCCACGTACTTCAGCGCGCCTTCGAAGCTGCCGTGGATGCCCGCCTTGGCCAGGCTCTCGGCCATCTCCAGCGCGCGCTCGCGGCGCCCGCCGCGGGTGGCAGCGAGGCCGCGCTTCAGCGCCTCGTCGTCGGGGTCGAAGCCGAGGCCGACGATGTGCACCGTCTGCCCGCAGAAGCTCACCGAGATCTCGGTGCCGGTGAGGTAGGGCAGGCCGAGGGCCAGGGCGGCGTCGCGCGCCCGGTGCTGGCCGCCGATCTCGTCGTGGTCGGTCAGCGCCCAGAGTTCGACGCCGCGCTCGCGGGCGCGCTGCGCCAGCGCCTCCGGGGTGAGGGTGCCGTCGGACACGCAGGAGTGGCAGTGCAGATCGGCATTCATCCAGGAACTCGGCAGCATCGAGTCCCGGATTGTAGGGAGCAGGCCCGTGGCCCGCTGGCGTGGGGTCAGCGCGCGATGCGCACGATGCGCCCGCCGCTGCCGTCGGTCAGCACGTACAGCGCGCCGTCGGGGCCCTGGCGCAGGTCGCGGATGCGGGTGTTGATGGCGGCGAAGTCGAGCCGCTCGCGCGAGGCCACGGTGTTGCCGTCGAGCGTGAGGCGCCACACGCCGGCGCCGGCCAGCGCGCCGGAGAACAGGTTGCCCTGCCACTCGGGGAACATGCTGCCGGTGTAGAAGGCGAGCCCCGAAGGCGCCTGCGAGGTCGGCACCCAGTAGGTCAGCGGCTCGACGTAGGTCGGCGCGTGCACGCCGCCGGTGCCGCCGATGCGGCAACTGGTGTTGTCGGTGCCCGGGTACGGGTCGCCGTAGTTGCAGCCGTAGCTGACGTTCGGCCAGCCGTAGTTCTGACCGGCGCGCGAGATGTTGATCTCGTCGCCGCCCTGCGGCCCGTGCTCGCTCACCCACAGCTCGCCGGTGCTGGGGTGCAGCGCCGCGCCCTGCGGGTTGCGGTGGCCGTAGCTCCAGATGCCGGGCAGGGCGCCGGCGCCCAGGGCCGGGTTGTCAGCCGGAATGCTGCCATCGCGGTGGATGCGCACCACCTTGCCCAGGGTCTGGGCCAGGTCCTGCGCCGGGCTGCCCTGCTGGCGTTCACCGAGGGTGACAAACAGCGTCTTGTCGTTGCGGAACACCAGGCGAGAGCCAAAGTGGCCGTCGCCCGACACCTTGGGGCTCTGGCGGAAGATCACCTGCAGGTTCTGCAGCGCCGTGCCCACCAGCTGGCCGCGCGCCACGGCGGTGCCGCTGCCGCCGGTGCCGCTCTCGGCATAGCTGAGGTAGACCCAGGGCGTGGTGGCGAAGTCAGGGTCGATGGCCACGTCGAGCAGGCCGCCCTGGCCGCTGCTGTTGACCGCGGGCACGCCGCTGACCGGCGTGACCGTCTGGCCGTCGGCGCTGACGATCACCAGGCTGCCGCCCTTGAGCGTGACCAGCATGCGCGCGTCGGGCAGGAAGGCCAGGCCCCAGGGGCTGGCGAGGTTGCTGGTGATCGTGGTGGCGCTGATCGGCGCCGCCGCGGGTGGCGGGGGCGCCGGCGGCGTCGGTGCGGGCACGTTGCCACTTGGCGCCGCTGCGGGCGAGTCACTGCCGCCGCCGCAAGCGGCCGCGGTCGCGGCGCCGGCCAGCGCGACCAACCAGGCCAGCGTGGTGCGGCGGTCGGTATGGAGCGAATCGTTCATGGCGGTCGACTCGTGGTGACGGCGATCCACGCAGTATTGCCAGCGGCCGCGGCGCCGGCGCTACCGCTACCAGATGCAACCTGTGGCCGCAGCCCATTCAGGCGGCGTCTTCGCTGCCTTCCACCACCATCTGAACGCGCTCGCGGCCGTTGTATTCGTCCACGCTCAGCCGGTAGGCCAGCCGCACGCGCGGGCCCAGCGGCTCGCTGCGGCCGAACCAGATCGCGTCACGCAGGGTGCCGCCGTGGCGCACCGACAGTTTCAGGTGGCGTTCGCCCACCAGCCGCTGCGAGACGATCTCGACTTCGTCGCAGAACACCGGCGGCTCGAAGGCCTGACCCCAGACCTGCGCGTCGAGCGCGCGCGCGGTGGCGGTGTCGAACTGCGCGGCGTCGAGCGGGCCGTCGGTGAGCAGCGTGCGCGCCAGCGTGGCGGCATCCAGCCACTCGCGCGCCACCTGCTCGAAGGCCGATGCGAAGGTCGGCAGGTCGTCGGCGGCGAGGGTCGCGCCGGCGGCCATCGCATGGCCGCCGAAGCGGCGCAGCACGCCGGGGTGGCGCTTGCTGATCAGGTCGAGCGCATCGCGCAGGTGGAAGCCGGGGATGGAGCGGCCCGAGCCCTTGAGCAGCCCGTCCTGGCCGCGCGCGAAGACGAAGGTCGGCCGGTGCACGCGATCCTTCAGCCGCGCCGCGACGATGCCGACCACGCCCTCGTGGAAGCCCTCGTCGAAGATGGCCAGTGCCGGCGGTGGATCGCCCTGGGGCATCAGCGCCTCGAGCTGCGCCTCGGCCTGCTCGCGCATGCCCGACTCGAGTTCGCGGCGCTCGCGGTTGATGCCGTCCAGCGTCTTCGCCAGCTCGGCGGCGCGTGCCGGGTCGTCGGTGAGCAGGCATTCGATGCCCAGCGTCATGTCGGCCAGGCGGCCCGCCGCGTTGATGCGGGGCCCCAGCGCGAAGCCGAAGTCGAACGCGCTGGCGCGGCGCGCATCGCGACTGGCGGCAGCGAACAGCGCGGCCACGCCGGGCTGCATGCGGCCGGCGCGGATGCGGCGCAGGCCCTGGGCCACGAGGCGGCGGTTGTTGGCATCGAGCCGTACCACGTCGGCCACCGTGCCCAGCGCCACCAGGTCGAGCAGCGCGTCCAGCCGCGGTTGCGTCTCCGCCGTGAAGGCGCCGCGCTCGCGCAGCTCGCTGCGCAGCGCCAGCAGCACGTAGAACATCACGCCGACGCCCGCGAGGCTCTTGCTCGCGAAGCCGCAGCCGGGCTGGTTGGGGTTCACGATCACGTCGGCCTCGGGCAGCACCACGCGGCCGTCCTGCTGCGCGGGCAGGTGGTGGTCGGTGACCAGGACGGCCATGCCCCGGGCTCGTGCATGTGCGACGCCCTCCAGGCTGGCGATGCCGTTGTCCACCGTCACCAGCACGTCGGGGCGCAGCGCTGCGGCGAGGTCGACGATCGCCGGTGTCAGGCCGTAGCCGTGCACGGCGCGGTCGGGCACCACGTAGGCCAGCGTCTCGCGCGGCGCGCCGAGCATCGCGAGGCCGCGGATCGCCACCGCGCAGGCGGTGGCGCCGTCGCAGTCGTAGTCGGCCACGATGCAGATGCGCTGGCGTCGCTCGATGGCGTCGGCCAGCCGCTTAGCGGCCTCGGCTGCGCCGCTCAGCGTGGCCGGCGGCAGCAGCCGCGCCAGGCCGTCGTCGAGTTCGTCGGCGCTGCGCACGCCGCGCGCGGCGAACAGGCGTGCCAGCAGCGTCGGCACGCCGGCCTGCTCCAGCGCCCAGACGATCCGCGGCGGCGCCTCGCGGCGGGCGATCACCGGGTTGCTCACAGCGCCTCCAGCACGTCGGCGGGCGAGGGATGGCGAAGGCGATGCCGCCACCGCGACAGCCACGAACCGCCCGCCGATTCAAAGCGCTGCGCGAAGCGTTCGCCGGACAGCGTCAGCACGACCGGCTCGCCGCGCTCGGCGCCGCGGGCGAGCTCGGCCAGCGGGCCGGCGTCGAGCGCGCGCCAGGCCTCGGCCCAGCCGGCCCAGTCGTCCGACAACAGGGGGTTGCGCAGCCGCGCATCGACGCGCAGGGCGTCGGTGCCGGCTTCCTGCCAGCGCCCGCAGCCGCTGAGCCAGAAGGAGTTCACCGCCAGCGCGCCGCGCGACTCGCGGGCCTCGTTCACCGGGTGGGTGTGCAGCAGCATCTGCACCTCGTTCTGCAGGCGGCGCAGCAGCCGCGCCTGCGCGCCCTCGGGCAGCCAGCGGTCGACGTTGCGGCCGACCACGCGGTCCAGCGAGGCGGTGGGCAGTTCGACCAGGCTTTCGTGCGCGGCATACCAGCGCAGCGGCGCACCCCAGGCGAGCGCGAAGCCCTCGCTCTCGAACAGCTCGCGCACCGACTCGAGCAGCGCGCGCGACTCCGCCTCGCCGAGTTGCAGGGCCTCGGGGTCGGTCAGCACGATCTCGTCGCGGCCGACGTGCCAGTGCACGGGCGTGAGCTGGCCCCAGGCGAGGTCGAGCACCTCGATGCCGTCTTCGCGGGCCGCGTGCGCGGCGAAGGGCAGGGTACCGGCGCCGCCCACCCAGCCGCGCGCGGCGGCGAGTGCCGCCTCGTGCGGCGGCGTCAGCGTGTATTCGTCGGTGCCCAGGCGTTCGCTGGCTTCGAGGCGCGCGAGCAGCCGGTCGAGGTTCGGCAGGGTCAGGTCGCGGATCGTGTGCCTCCCGGCCTCCGACAGGGCCGACGCGAACGGAACGAGCAGGTGCATGGCGGGATTATCCGGCGCGCCACGGCGGTGCCAGGGGCCTCGGGTAGCATGCGCCCCGACATGAACTGGCCCTACGAACTGCAGATCGGCTGGCGCTACACCCGCAGTGGCCGGGCCGGGCGGCGCAACGGCTTCATCTCGTTCATCTCGGGCGTGTCGATGGCCGGCATCGCCCTCGGCGTGGCCGCGCTGATCATCGTGCTGTCGGTGATGAACGGCTTCCAGAAGGAGGTGCGCGACCGCATGCTGTCGGTGGTGGCCCACGTCGAGGTGCATGCCGCCGGCGACGCCGCGCTGCCCGACTGGCGCATCGTCGCCGCGCAGGCGCGCAAGCATCCACAGGTGATCGGCGCGGCGCCCTTCGTCGCCGCGCAGGGTCTGGTGTCGCACGGCGAGGCGATGCGCGGCACGCTGGTGCGTGGCATCTCGCCGGCCGACGAGGCCAGCGTCACCGCCCTGGCGGCGAAGCTGCGCGACGAGATGGACCGCCTGCGCCCCGGTGCCTGGGGCGTGGTGCTCGGCGCCGAGCTGGCGCGCAGCCTGGGCGTGCGCGAAGGCGACAAGGTGGCGCTGATCACCCCTGGCGGGCAGGTCACGCCGGCCGGCGTGATCCCGCGGTTGAAGCAGCTCACCGTGGTCGGCACTTTCGACTCCGGCCACTGGGAGTACGACAGCGGCCTGGCGCTGATGCACGTGGACGACGCGGCGCGGCTGTTCCGCGTCGAGGGGCCGACCGGCGTGCAGCTGAGGCTGAAGGACGTGCAGGCCGCGCGCACCGTGGCCGCCGAACTCGGCCAGGCATTGGGCAGTGCCTTCGAAGTGCGCGACTGGACGCGCAGCAACCGCGCCTGGTTCGACGCCGTGCAGATCGAGAAGCGGCTGATGTTCATCATCCTCACGCTGATCGTCGCGGTGGCGGCCTTCAACCTCGTCTCCACGCTGGTGATGACGGTGACCGACAAGCGCGCCGACATCGCCATCCTGCGCACGCTGGGCGCGAGCCCGCGCTCGGTGATGGGCATCTTCATGGTGCAGGGCGCGGCTTCCGGCGTGATCGGCACGCTGGCCGGCGTGCTGCTCGGGGTGGGCGTGGCCTTCCACATCGACACCCTCGTGCCGGCGATCGAGCGCGCGCTGGGCGTGAACTTCCTGCCCGGCAGCGTCTATCTGATCAGCCGCATGCCCAGCGACCCGCAGCGCGGCGACATCGTGCCGATCGCGGTCATCTCGCTGCTGCTGGCCTTCGTGGCCACGCTCTATCCGAGCTGGCGGGCCAGCCGCGTGCAACCGGCCCGGGCGCTGCGCTATGAATGAAGCAATCCGCGCGCGGCTGCGCCCCGAGGCATGGCCCTACGAGCTGCAGGTCGGCGTGCGATACCTGCGTGCGGCGCGCGGCGGCGACGCCAACGGCTTCATCTCGTTCATCTCGGCGGTGGCGATGCTCGGCATCGCGCTGGGCGTGGCGGCGCTGATCATCGTGCTGTCGGTGATGAACGGCTTCAGCACCGAGGTGCGCGACCGCATGCTGTCGGTGATCGCGCACGTGCAGGTGTTCGAGGCCAACGGCCGCGCGCTGCCCGACTGGCGGGCCACGGCGGCGGCGCTGCAGCGCTCGCCGGAGGTGACGGCGGTGGCGCCCTTCGTCACCGCGCAGGCGCTGCTCGGCCGCGGTGACGCGCTGCACCCCGCGCTGCTGCGCGGCATCGACGTCGACGCCGAGGCGAAGGTGTCCGACCTCGCTGCGCGGCTGCACGACGAGGTGCTCGCCGCGCTGAAGCCCGGCGCCAACCAGGTGGTGCTCGGCGCCGACCTCGCGCGCAAGCTCGGCGCCTCGGCCGGGCAGCGCATCACGCTCGTGCTGCCCGATGCCTCGCGCCCCGGCGGCGCGCCGCGCCTGCTGCCGCTGAGCGTGGCCGGCACCTTCGAGGCTGGCCACTACGAGTACGACAGCACGATCGCGCTGATGCGCCTGGACGATGCCGCGGCACTGCTCGGCCTGGCCGGCCCCACCGGTCTGCAGCTGCGCCTGGCCGACCGCGACCGCGCCGGCGAGGTCGCCTGGCAGCTCGCCGGCGAGCTGGGCCCGGGTATATTGGTCAGCGACTGGACACGCACCAACCGCCAGTGGTTCGAGTCGGTGCAGATCCAGAAGCGCATGCTGTTCCTCATCCTCGCGCTGATCGTCGCGGTGGCCGCCTTCAACCTCGTCTCCATGCTCGTCATGACGGTGACCGACAAGCGCTCCGACATCGCCATCCTGCGCACGCTGGGCGCCACGCCCCGCTCCATCATGGGCATTTTCATGGTGCAGGGCGCCGCCTCGGGCGTGATCGGCACGCTGGCTGGTCTGCTGCTCGGCCTCGTCGTCGCGCTGAACATCGGCCACATTGTGCCGGCCATCGAAGCGCTGCTGGGCACCACGCTGCTGCCGGCCAACGTCTACCTCATCGACCACATGCCCAGCGAACCCCGGCTGTCCGACATCGTGCCCATCGTCGTGATCTCGCTGCTGCTGTCCTTCGTGGCCACGCTCTACCCGAGCTGGCGCGCCAGCCGCCTGCAACCCGCCGAGGCGCTGCGCCATGAGTGAAGCCATCGTCCAGGCGCAGAACCTGCACAAGCGCTTCAGCGAAGGCGGGCTCGACGTGCCGGTGCTGCAGGGCATCGACCTGACGGTGATGCCGGGCGAGACGGTGGCGGTGGTCGGCGCCTCGGGCTCGGGCAAGAGCACGCTGCTGCACCTGCTCGGCGGCCTGGAGGCGCCGAGCAGCGGTACGGTGCTGCTGGCCGGGCGCAACCTGGCCTCACTCGATGCGGCGGAGCAGGGCGAGTGGCGCAACCGCCACCTCGGCTTCGTCTACCAGTTCCACCACCTACTGCCCGAGTTCACCGCGCTGGACAACGTGGCCATGCCGCTGCGCATCCGCCGCACCGACACCGCCGAGGCTCGCGAGCGCGCCCAGGCCGTATTGGCTCAGGTGGGCCTGTCCGAGCGGGTGATGCACCGGCCGGCACAGCTGTCGGGCGGCGAGCGCCAGCGCGTGGCCATCGCTCGCGCGCTGGCCGGGCAGCCCGGCTGCGTGCTCGCCGACGAGCCCACCGGCAACCTCGACCGCGACACCGCCGACGCGGTGTTCGCATTGATGATCGAACTGGCGCGCAGCCAGGGCACGGCCTTCGTGCTGGTGACGCACGACGAAGACCTGGCGGCGCGCTGCGACCGCGTGCTGCGATTGGTGAAGGGGCGCTTCTCGGCCTGAGTTCAGCGCTGCGCCAGCCAGCCTGCCCAGTGGTCGATGCAGGCGCGGATCTTGGGCAGGCGGTGGCGCTCCTGCAGCATCACGGCATAGACCGGCAGGCTCTCGTCGGGCGTCAGTTCCGGCAGCACCGGCACCAGCGCCCCCGCAGCCACCAGCGGATCGGCGGCGATGCTGACGATGCGGCCGATGCCCAGACCCGCCTGCACGAGCGAGAGCACGACGGCCGTGTTGTCGGTGCGGGTGTGGCCGCGCACGGTCAGTTCATGGATGTCGCGGCCGCGGCCGAGCCGCCAATGGTTGAGCACCGGGTTGCCGCTGTTGCCGATGAGCCGGTGCTGCGTCAGTTCGGCCACGCTCGTTGGCAGGCCGTGGCGGCGCGCGTAGTCGGGTGAGGTGAACAGGCCGCGGCGAAGGCTGCCGATCTGCCTCGCCACCAGCGAGTCACCGGCCGGGCTGCCGGTGCGGATCGCGATGTCGATGCCCTCGCGCGCCATGTCCACGATGCGGTCGTCGGCGGCGATCTCCAGTTGCAGCTGCGGGTAGCGCTCATACAGCGTGGCCAGGCTGGGCACGATCACGGTCTGCGCCGTGATCGTGCTGACGCTGACGCGCACCCAGCCGCTCGGCCCGGCCAGCTTGCCCGAGAGCTCGCTGCGCAGTTCGCTCGCGGTGTCGAGCAGCCGGCGGGCATGCGAGAGGAAGGTGTCGCCTTCATCGGTCAGGCTCAGGCCGTGGGTATTCCGGTGCAGCAACCGCACGCCGCACTGCGCTTCCAGTCGCGCCAGCGCGCGCGTGACCTGGCTGACCGGCACGTCGCGCTCGCGCGCCGCCGCCGAGAGCGTGCCGAGCTCCACGATGCGAACGAACAGGGCGGTGTCGTCGAGGTTCATGGTGGGATGGTATTGCGGAAGACGCAACACCATATCGCTTCTGACGCGGTTTCCGACCGGACGGTGCATTCATAGAGTGCACACCACTGCCACTGCAGGAGTCACCATGACACCGCTGACCCACGACCCCGACCGCCTCGCCGAGCTGCATGACCGCGCCCATGCCGAAGCCGAAGTCCTGCGCCGCGAGGCTCTGGACGACGTCTGGCGCGGCGCCAACGCGGCGCTGGCCAGCACCGCAGTGCAGGCGCTGCGCGCGGCGCGTCGCCTGGCCCACCGGCTGCAGCGCCACCGCGCGCTGGCGCGTGGCCAGGTCTGAGGCGCGGCCATGCCCTTGATCAACCTGCGCATCGCCGCGGCGGCCGACCGTGAACTCGCGGCGCGCGCCGCCGCCATCGTCCACCGCCACACCGTCGAGCATCTCGGCAAGCAGCCCGACCTGATCGCCGTGGCCGTCGACTTCGTCGAGCCGGCCACCTGGTTCGTCGCCGGCCAGTCGCTCTCGGCCGGCGGCCGGCGCAGCTTCCAGCTGGAGGTGAAGGTCACGGACGAGACCAACACCAAGGCCGAGAAGGCGCGCTACATCGAGGCGGTGTTCGATTCGTTCGAGTCCCTGTTCGGTCCGCTGCACGAGGAGAGCTACATCCACGTGCACGACGTGCGCGCCGCCGCCTACGGCTACGGCGGGCGCACGCAGGAGTGGCGTTACCACCGCCGCCGCGGCTGAAGCGCAGCTACTCGACGAAGGCGGTCGACTTCTGCGTCGAGATGAACAGCAGCGCGTCGGTGAGGGCGACCACGTCGTGCTCCTCGCCGGGCTCGACGAAGAGGTAGTCGCCCACGCTCATCTCGACGCCGTCGAGCGCCACGCGCCCTTCGATCACCAGCACCTCCTCGGTGCCGTGGTGGGTGTGGCGCGGCACCCGCGTGCCGGCCGCCATGCGCAGCACCGACGAACGCCCGCCGCTGTCGTTGTTGCGGAACAGGCAACGCTGCACGCCGTTCGAGCCGGCGCCGAGCCACTCCCGCTCGCTCGCCTTCTTGAGCAGCATCGCGTCGTCCTTCAGGTGATGCGGCCGAACCAGGCCACCGACAGCGCCGCGGCGGCGGCCACCAGGAGCGCACCGAGGGCGGCGAACAGCGCGCTGATCTCGGTCTCCTTCTTCTCCACCACCAGCCGCGTCGACAGGCCCTGGTAGACCTTCTTCAGGTCTTCGGCGGTGCCGGCGTAGAAGTAATCGGCGCGGGTGATGTTGGCCACCGACTTGAGCGCGTCCTCGTCGAGCCGTACGCGCATCGACCAGCCTTCGAAGCCGATGGTCTCGCCTTCCTTGGTGCCGATGCCGACGGTGTAGACGCGCACGCCGCGGTCGGCGGCCATCTTGGCGGCCTCCACCGGGTCGGGGCCGGTGGTGCGCTGGCCGTCGGTGAGCATGATGATCGCCGCCGACCCGTAGGAGCCGGGTTCCACCGGCGTGAACTCCGCCTTCGGCTTGTCGCCGGGCGAGGGCGGCATGGCCTTCTGGCCGGTGATCTGCGAGAGATCGATGCCGGCCTCCGGGAACAGCGCCGCGAGTGACAGCACGATGCCGCTGCCGGTGGCGGTGCCGCGCTGCAGCTGGAAGCGGTCGATGGCGGCATAGACATCGTCGCGGCTGTGCGTGGGCGGTTGCACGATCGCCGCCGTGCCGGCGAACTGCACCACCGCCACCCGCACGCTGCGCGGCAGCTCGGCGACGAAGGCCTTGGCCGCCTCCTGCGCGGCCACCAGCCGGTTGGGCTGCACGTCGGCGGCGCGCATGCTGCCGGACACGTCCATCGCCAGCACGATGGTCTCCTGCTGCGAGGGCAGGGTGATCACCGCCGCCGGCCGCGCCGCCGCCAGCAGCAGCACGGTGATGGCCAGCAGCATCAGCAGCGGCGGCACGTGGCGCTTCCAGCCCGCGGCCTTGCCCATCGCCTGTTTGACCAGCGCCAGGTTGGCGTAGCGCACCGCGGTCTTCTTGCGGCGGCCGAGCAGCCACAGATAGGCCAGCACCAGCAGCGGCACGGCCAGCAGCAGCCAGAGCATCTCCGGCCAGATGAAGTTGAGCGGGAACGTGCCCTTCATGACGCCCTCCGCGGTTCGTTGCGCATCAGGTGCGTGGGCGCGCTGCCGGTGGCCAGCCGCGCGCGCTGGCGGCGCAGGTCGGCGAAGCGCAGGATGGCGTCGAGCAGGTCGTCGTCGGTGGCCAGCTCGAGCGTGTCGACGCCGGACGCCGCCAGCGAGGCGAGCAGCGTCTCCTCGCGCGCCTGCGCCGCCGCGGCGAAGCGGCGCCGGAAGCCGGCGTCGTGGGTGTCGACGAGCAACTGCTCGCCAGTCTCCGCGTCGCGCAGCGTCACCATGCCGAGGTCGGGCAGCTCCATCTCGAGCGGATCGTACAGACGCACCGCGGTCACGTCATGGCGGCGCGCCAGTTCACCGAGCGCCTGCTCCCAGCCCGGCGGGCTGATGAAGTCGGACACCACGAACACCGTGCAGCGCCGCTTGATCATGCGCTGGCCGGCCAGCAGCAGGTCGCGCAGCTGGGTGGCGCCGGGCGGCGCCTCGGCCGGGCGCTGGGCCAGCTTCTGCAGCAGGTGCAGCACGTGCATCCGGCCGGCGCGCGCCGGGATCACGGTGTCGACCTCGGTGCCGTAGAGCAGGGCGCCGACGCGGTTGCCGTGGCGCGTGAGCAGCCGCGACAGCACACCGACGAACTCGCGCGCCACGCCGCGCTTGGCACGGGTGTCGGAGCCGAAGTCGACGCTGGCCGAGAGGTCGACCAGGAACCAGGCGGCCAGCTCGCGGTCTTCGGTGAACTGGCGCACGTAGGGCTGCTGCAGCCGCGCGGTGACGTTCCAGTCGATGTGGCGCACGTCGTCGTGGTGCTGGTACTCGCGCAGGTCGGCGAGGTCCAGCCCCGCGCCGCGCATCAGCGTGCGGTAGTCGCCCTGCAGCAGGCCGTCGAGACGGCGTATCACCGTCCACTCGAGGCGGCGCAGCAAGGCCTCCGAGTCGGCGGCCTCAGTTCTTTCCGGCACCGGTGTGTTCATGCGGGGCGAGCGGCTTGTCGGGCGCGGGGATCTTCTGCATCACCTGC